>JAABUH010002990.1_pt1 | contig 15283 bp, 13 predicted proteins | sample 5559121 | NCBI WGS metagenome assembly JAABUH01 (sample SAMN10711871, study PRJNA513364) | rock metagenome | isolation source: Antarctica rocks | place: Antarctica: Victoria Land, Battleship Promontory nord | collected 2015-12-28
CCGCCGACAACGTCAACCGCGACCGACTCCAACGTCGAGTCGCCAGCCCATCCTGACGAACCCGGGCACCGAAGGCCTCACCTTGCACACCTTCGCGTGAACCTGGGCGAGTTGGAGAAGGAGCACGCCGCCCCGACCTACAAGAGAGGCTTTGGGTTTCACCCGTTGCTCGCGTTCTGCGACCACGGCCCCGGGGGCACCGGGGAACCGCTGTCGTTCCTGCTCCGGGCGGGAAACGCTGGGTCCAACACCGCCACCGATCACATCAGCGTAATCCGGGATGCGTTGGCGCAGTTGCCGTGTACCGCCAAAGGGGGCCAGCTCGGGCGCACGGTGTTGATCCGCACCGGCGGGGCCGGGGGCACCCACAAGCTCTTGGAGTTCCTCACCACCCAGAAGCTGTCCTACTCGGTGGGCTTCGGGCTGAGCGAGACCATCACCGCGGCGCTGCCCTTGATCCCGGCTTCGGTGTGGACCCCGGCCTACGACGCCGAGCAGGCACCGCGTGAGGGGGCGTGGGTCGCCGAACTCACCGACCTGGTGGACCTGAGCGGCTGGCCGGGCCAGATGCGGCTGATCCTCCGCAAGGAACGTCCGCACCCCGGGGCGCAGCTGCGGTTCACCGACGCCGACGGGCTGCGGTTGACCGCGTTCGTCACCAACACCCGCGGTGGGCAACTCGCCGACTTGGAGCTGCGGCACCGCCGCCGCGCCCGCTGCGAGGACCGCATCCGCGTAGCCAAAGACACCGGGATGTCCAACCTCCCGCTGCACGGCTTCGCCCAAAACCAGATCTGGTTGGCCATCGTCGCCCTGGCCGTGGAACTCACCGCCTGGCTCCAGATGCTCGCCCTGACCGACCACGACGCCCGACGATGGGAGCCGAAACGGTTGCGGCTCCGACTGTTTTCCGTCGCCGCCCGCATCGCCCGCCATGCCAGACGAACTCATCTACGGCTCTCGACCCCCGCCCCCTGGGTCACGCTCATCGAGACCGCCCTCGCCCGCCTCGCCGCCCTACCCAACCCATGCTGACCAGCACAAAACAGCCACCACGAACCGAAAGGCCCACCCGGGCAGTGGAACCCGACAGACCACCCGACTGACCTCGGGAAGGCAACCATGCCCAACACCAGAAAGGACACGCAAAACAGGCACCGGTCACGCCGTCACGAGTGCCCGCGAAAGATCGAGGCTAACGGCTACGCCTACTCCTGCACTACGGCGTCACCTGGAACACTCACCGCACCACACGAATCAGGGGACGCTCACCACGCCTGATGTCGTAGAGCCCGATTTTAGACGGCCAGAACCGCTTCCTCTACAGTTGCGATTCTCTTGCTGGGAATGGGTATCTTGGCGTTACGGCACGCTGAGCCGCCGAACATCCCGGTGTATCTGGGCCAAGGGAACCGCAACCCCCGCCGACGCCGACCGCACGGCCGCGTTGCCCAACGCGTTCCTTGAACGGGAGAGTCGTCCTAATTGAGCGTGGCGCTAGCGGCGTGTAGCTCTAGCAGTGATTGACGAGCTAGTTCGTCGAACGGTTGTTGGTTGGTCGGGTCGGCCCAGCTGGCGTGGGCACGCCTGAAAGCGAGCACGCCGAGTTCGGCAGCGAGGCTCGCAGCCGGGTCTGCTACGCCGCGTTCCTGGAGCGCCTTTGTTATGACGGCGGCGAAGCCGGCGCGCTTGAGCGCCTCGCGTTCCTGCAGCTCCGGGTTGGTGGCGATGACCGCGCGGCGTTGTGGTGCGAGGTCGCGCTGTCCTGGCGGGAAGGCAACGGCGGCGGCGGCGATGGCGTTCGCGACGGCCTCTAGTGGCGTGGCCGATGCAGGGGCCGCAGCGATGCCGTCCACGAAGAGCTGACCGAGGGCGTCTTGGGCGGCGAACAGCACCTCTCGCTTGTCGCGGAAATGCCGGAAGAACGTGCTCTTTGTGAGCCCGGCCCGCCCGGCGATCTGGGCAACGGTCGTGTTGTCGTAGCCCTGCTCGGTGAACACGTCCAACGCGGCGCGCATCAGTCGCTCCTGTCCGTTCGGTTCCCAGCGGGGCATGCTCACACCATAACTGGTGATGCGACTAAATCCCATCAGCGTGCTACCGTGACGGGACGATGTCGCATCATCTCGCCTCGCCTCGCTCCGCGCGGGCGACCATCTCGAAGGAGAACCCCCCATGCGTGTGTTCGTTACCGGAGCCAGTGGTCACATCGCCTCAGCAGTGATTCCTGAACTAATCCGATCTGGGCACGACGTCGTCGGCCTCGCCCGCTCGGACACGGGCGCGGCGGCAGTGACCGCTCTCGGTGCGTCGGTGCGTCGGGGTGACCTTGATGATCTCGATGGGATCAAGCAGGCGGCCGCCGAGGCCGACGGCGTGATTCATCTGGCGTTGTTCGACAGCAGGCAGATGCGAGCGGGCAACATGACCGCAGCGGTCGCGCCGCAGCAGGCGGTCCTGGGCGCGTTCGGTGACGTGCTTGCTGGGACGGGCAAGCCGCTAGTGACGACGTCGGCCCTGGGTGCGCTCGGACCGCTGGGCCGTCCACGCACGGAAGAGGACGCGGGCCACCCGGGTCGTGTCGACTGGGAGGTCGCGACGCTCGATCTCGCCGAGCGTGGTGTGCGCTCATCGCTCGTCCGCCTGCCGCCGATCACCCACAGCGGCCTGGATCGTCATGGATTCGCTAGCGCCCTCATCGCCATCGCACAGAACACCGGCGTTGCCGGCTACGCCGGCGACGGCACGAATCGATGGCCCGCGGTGCACACCCTCGACGCTGGCCACCTCTACTGCCTGGCGCTCGAGAAGGCTGAGGCCGGCACCAGGTGGCACGCGGTGGGCGACGAAGGCATCCCGCTTCGGGCGATCGCGCAGAGCATCGGCGACCACCTCGGCGTGCCAACCGCAACCATCCCGGCCGACCGGCTGCAGGAGCACTTCGGCTTCCTCGCGTTTTTGATCGGCCTCGGCCTGCCCGCCTCCAACCATTTCACCCGGCACCGTCTCGGGTGGGAGCCGACCCACCCCGGCCTGCTCGCCGACCTCGACCAAGGCGACTACATCGATCGCCAGGTCGACCAAACCGACCGGGATCACTACTAACGTTTCGCTGCCCACGATCGCCAACCCACCCAAGCAGACAACCGTGACTGCCCCAGGTATTTCGGGAGGACCCATGGACAGGCCTCATCCGCAAGGTCTATCAGACCAGGTTTCTAAGCGAACCTTCGCGGCACCTCGCAGATTCCTGCCGCGAGCGAGTACGCGAGGGCCGGTCGGTTGACCGAGCGCATCGAGGTCTGCGTCCCTCGACCTGGTGACGGAGCGGGCGCGGGCGCTCCCAGCGGATCACATGCTGCGCCAAAGCGCGGCGCGCCCCCCTGCGAAAGTGGCGCTCGCGGCTGGGCACGACCGTTCATGAGCTCGCTTCGCTTCGATCGTGCCCGAGCATCGGGAGGTCCCACCGATGCCGAAAGCATCCATTAGGACCTGGCGGGAAGCTCGTCAACTTAATTGCATTAGAGAGCCCTCGATGACGGCCGCGGCAATGGGCCCGATCGTATGCATTCCTGTCTGGCCTGAGGAGTCCGATAAACATGAATGATCCAAGCACCGAACACCCCGACTCAAACCGCCTCACTGCGATTGCCCGATCCCGAACACACGAGGCCGTGGCCGTAGTGCCAGCCCCCGCCGACAGCGGGGCTACGCCGAGTTGCCCGCAGCGTCGGGCGGCGCAGTTGCGTGCGGGCGGTGTCAGGATCCTGGTGCCGGTCGGCTCGTGGTGCGACGCCCTCGCCGAGGGCAACGACAGCTCCTCACGCCGCCGATCGCACGTAATATCAGAGCGGCGACGCCTCGATCGACGGTCATTACGCCGTGGTCGCCGACACCGCGGGGCAGCGGTGCCTGACCTGAAGCGAGGTGTCGGGTCGGGTCCGTCAGGTCTGTTCGCAGGCGACCCTGCCGCTCGCCGCCGATCAGCTGCTCACGGTCGCGCGGAGCCTCGGTTAAGGACCGGCGCACCTCGGTCACAGTGCTCAGGTGCGATACCCAGGCTGGTCTGATGTCAGCCATTCTTGGAGAGCGACTGCGGTCCCGTTCGGTCCGTCTCGCTGTCGTCGCGGTTCTGGCGCTGGCCGCGGCCGGTGTCGTAGCCGGTGCCCTGTCGCAGTCGAGCTCCGTGTCGTCCCGCTCGCAGTTCGTCACCGGTACAGCCGAGGTCGGCGCGCCTGTTCGCCTCGACACGACCCTGTTCCTGCCGTCCAGCACACCGGCCCCGGCAATCCTGCTGTCCCAGGGGTTCGGGGGCGACAAGTCCGGCCTCGCAGGCGAGGCGACGACCTTCGCCCAGCAGGGCTACGTCGTCCTCACCTACAGCGCACGGGGCTTCGGCACGTCCGGCGGCAAGATCCACTTCGCGTCGCCCGACTACGAGGTGAAGGACGCCTCGCTGCTCGTCAGCTACCTCTCGGGGCTGTCGCAGGTCGAGAAGGTCGGCGGCACGCCGCAGATCGCCGCGGCCGGCGGCTCCTACGGTGGTGGGCTGTCGTTGCTGCTCGCCGCCGCCGATCACCGCGTGCGCGCAGTAGCCGCGGACATCACCTGGAACGACCTCTCGCACGCCTTCTTCCCGAACGCTGCGGGCAGCGCACCCGGCCCTTTCAAGCGCCTCTGGGTTGGCAGCCTGTTCGGCAACGGCTTCGGTGACCCCACGTCGGCCCTCGGGCAGATCGCCGCGGGCAGGCAGCCCGACGTCAACCCCACCTCGGTCAGCTGCGGCAACTTCTCCGCCGATGTTTGCTCCGCCTATCAGGACTCGGCCCGTACAGGCCACCCGACGAGCGCCCTGACCGCGATCATGGAGGCGGCGAGCCCGGCCACCTACCTATCGAAGATCGACGCGCCGACCCTGCTGACCCAGGGCGAGCAGGACTCCCTGTTCCCGCTCAGCGAGGCCGATGCCAACGCACGTGGGCTTGCCGCCCACGACACCCCGGTGCGGGTGGTCTGGCGCCAGGGCGGTCACGACGACGCGTCGATGGGGTCGGGTACCGTCACGAGCGCGGCGCTGTCGTGGTTCGGGTCCACGCTCGGTCGCAGCGCGAGGGTCGCCACGACCCAGCCCTTCGTCTTCTCCGAGCAGGCCGGCGTCATCTCGGCCGCGACCGGCAGCGCCGGCGAGCAGGTGCTCAGTGCGACGGGTTATCCCGGGGTCGCAGGGCAGCCGCAGGCCGCCACCCGCACCGTCACCGTGAACGGCCTGTCGCAGCCGGTCGCCTCGCCGGCCGGCGGCTCGCCTGCGGTGATCACCAGCATCCCGGGTCTCGGTGGCCTGCTGTCCCAGTTCGGCGGGCTAGCCGGCTCACCGGCCTCGCTGCCCACCGCGCCCGGGCAGACGGCCAGCTTCGCCTCGCCGGCCCTACAGTCTGAGGTTCGCATCGTGGGCTCGCCGAGCGTGCGCCTCACCGTTACCGCGCAAACGTCCGGCGACGTGGTGCTCTTTGCCGGGCTGCGCGACCTCTCGGCCGACGGTTCCGACACGCTGCCGTCGTCGTTGGTCTCGCCGCTGCGCATCACCGGTGTCCAGGCCGACGTGCCGACGACCGTCACCGTCGCGTTGCCGTCGATCGTGCGTAACGTGCTGGCCGGACACCGCCTCGCCCTGACCGTCAGCACCACGGACTTCGCCTATGCGAACGAGACCACGCCGCGCACTTACCAGGTGGCACTGGCCGGCGGGACGTCCGCGGCGGTTACGATCCCGACGCTGTCGGGCGCTACCGTCGGCGGTGGCCACCCAATCACCTGGCTGATCGTGGGCCTGGTCGTCTGCGCCGTAGTCACGCTCGGCGTCACCGCCGTCTTCCTGCGCCGCCGGCTGGTGCTGAAGTCCGTGCCCGAGCTGGCCCACATCCCGGTCAGCATCGAGCACCTCGTCAAGGAGTACCGCGGCGGGTACCGCGCCGTCGACGACGTCAGCTTCCGCGTCGAACGCGGTCAGGTGGTCGGCCTGCTCGGCCCCAACGGCGCGGGCAAGACGACGACGCTGCGCACGCTGGTGGGGCTCATCACACCGACATCGGGCGCGATCCACGTTTTCGGCGAGCCGGTCGTGCCCGGAGCGGCGGTGCTGGCCCGGCTCGGCTCGTTCATCGAGGGACCCGGTTTCCTGCCGCACCTCACCGGACGGGAGAACCTGGGCCTGTACTGGGCAGCCACGGGCCGCCCGAGCAGCGAGGCCGAGTTCGGCGTAGCCCTTGGCATCGCTGGTCTCGACGGGTCGATCGACCGCCGGGTGCGCAACTACAGCCACGGGATGCGGCAGCGTCTCGGCATCGCCCAGGCCATGCTCGGACTGCCCGAACTGCTCGTGCTCGACGAACCCACCAACGGTCTCGACCCGCCGCAGATCGCCGAGATGCGCGAGGTCCTGCAGCAGTACGCCGAGACCGGCCGTACGGTGATCGTGTCCAGCCACCTGCTCGCCGAAGTGGAGCAGACCTGCACGCACGTGGTGGTCATGCATCGCGGGCGACTAATCGCATCCGGCTCCGTCGACGAAGTGGTCGCCGGTGAAACCGGCCAGCAACTCGCCGTCGACGACCCGAACAAGGCCAGCAAGGTGCTCGCCGCCGCCGGGATCAGCGTGCAGGTCGTCCCGGCCCGGCGCGCGCTCGAAGACGTGTTCCTGGACCTGATTGGAAGTGACGAGTCATGACCGACTCGATGTCGCCCAGACCCACCCGCGACCGCGAACTCTCCCGGGTCGCGGCAACCCGGCGCGGATTCCACGACCGGCTGGCGACGCTCGAGGCCGACCGTCCGACGAGCTTCGATCCGCGCCGTACGCTGCGGCTGCAGGTCGAGTTCACGCGACAGCTGAAACGCCGACGGACGCAGATCACCTTCGGGCTGATGATCACGCTGCCGGCGATCATCGCGCTCGCGTTCAAGCTTGGCGGAGCGGCGGATGCGAACGCACCGCAGCTCGTGAGCCTCGCGACGACGGGAGGCTTCAACTTCGCGCTGTTCACCGAGTTCGTCTCCGTCAGCTTCCTGATCATCGTCGTCGTGGCCCTGTTCTGCGGTGACACGATCTCGAGCGAGGCCAGCTGGTCCTCGCTGCGCTACCTGCTGGCACAGCCCGTTCGCCGGGCCCGGCTGCTAAAGCAGAAGCTGATCGTCGGCCTGACCCTGAGCTTCGCGGCGATCGTGGTGCTGCCGGTGTGGGCGTTCCTGGTCGGCGGGGCGTTCTTCGGCTGGGCACCGGCCCGCTCGCCCATCGGCGGCTCGTTTGACACGGGTGCCTCGATCTGGCGGCTGGTCGTGATCGTCGGTTTCATCGCCGTCCGGATGCTCACCTTCGCGTCACTGGCGTTCCTGCTCTCGACCGCCGTCGACAACCCGCTCGGAGCGGTCGGTGGGGCGGTGATGGCAGCGGTGGTATCAAGCATCATCGACCAAATCACCGCCCTGGGCTCGCTGCTCAATTTCCTGCCCACCCACTACAACTACGCCTGGGTCGACTCGTTGAGCTCGCCCATCCGCTGGGACGACATGATCCGGGGGACGGGTGTCGCCCTCGTCTACGCGGCCGTGTTCCTCGGCTACGCGTGGCTGCGCTTCGAGCGCAAGGACATCACCTCCTGACGCCTCGACATCACTGATCAGCGACCGTCACCAAACAGCGACCGCTCAGCCCTGATCCACCGTCACTGGTCGGCCGTGTGAGCGTGGCGTAGTACGAGGTGCCCTCGTGAGCAGGGAAGATGTCGATTACGACGTCGAATCCCACCGGCTCACGAGAGGCACCTCGTAAGTGAAACCTTCTCACACGATCCGGCCCCGTTTTCGATGACCCGAACCTGGTGTCTGCGGCGGGTCTGATCCCGGCGATGCGGTTGGCCGAGTGGCCGGGTTCTACGATCTGCTCGACGCTGTGACGGTGCCCTCGCCGAACCCGGGGGTGAAAACCGCGAGCGTGGTCGGCGCGATAACGCTAACGGTCCACAGCCCGGCGCGGTCGCCGTGAAGCCGTCTCAGAGAACCAAGGAAGTGGAACGGCGGTGCTGGGTTGACGAGGCGTCCGGCCGCGGTGGGCTGCTGGTCAGTTGTTTTGCATTAGTCGTTCCAGCCAGCGGTCCAACAAGAAGAGCTCGGCTGGGTCTAAGGAGGTGGCGGTCCCCGTCAAAGACAACTGCGCGCGGAGCTGGAGCGCTGAGGCGACGATGCCGGCGGCGTCAGCGTGTTGCGGTGTGGGAGGCGCGGCAAGCACAGCGGCGAAGAGGGCATCGCGTAGCTGCTGGGAAATGATGGCGACGTCGGTAAAGGCCGTGGGTGCCGCGATGTTGCTGAGGGCCAGTCCGACGTTCGCGGAGAGGATCATGGCCGCGGCGGACAGCGGCTCCACGGCGAGTGCGCCGGCAGCGGCGCACCGCGTCAGGGTGTGTACCAGCAGGTCCGTCACCGTCGCCCGCGCGGTCGACTTCGACCACGGCCGAGGCGAGAACATCAGCTGGTAGAGCCCCGGGTTCTCCTCGGCGAAGAGCAGGTGATCGTCCCAGCCCGCGCGCAAGTCAGCCACTGGGTCCTCGGTGGTCTTTAACTCGCCCTTGCGGCGGGCGTAACGCTCGAGTCCCTGGTCGGCGAGCGCATCGAGCAGCCCCTGTTTGTCGCGAACAGCCGGTACAGCACGGGCTGGCCGCCTCCGACCGCCCGGGTCGCGATGTCGTAGGTCGGCGACTTGAGGAGCTGCTGCTGGGCGCCCACCGGCGGAGCCGCGTCGGTGGCGGTGGGCGATCTGGTCGGCGGGTTCGGGGATGGCGGCGGCGACACCGGCGGCGCGCAGCCGCTGACGGTGGGCGCGGGAGGAGTACGCCTTGTCGGCGAGGACCGCCTCGGGCCGGGTCCGGGGTCGACCCGGACCCCGCCGGGGCACCCGTAGCCCCTGCAGCAGAGCGGGCAGCATCGGGGAGTCGTTGGCCTGTCCGGCGGTCACAACCAGCACCAACGGTCGTCCCCGGCCGTCGACCATGGTGTGAATCTTGCTGGTCAGCCCACCGCGGGAGCGCCCCACACCGTGATCAGCGGGCTCGGTGAGCAGATTCGTGTAGTTCGGGTGAGCCCCCCGCGCGACGGTCGGTGTTCGTCACCACCTCCCGGGTGGTGTTCGACCCCGACGACGTCACCACCCGGCGCACCACGCTCAGCCACGAAGATCGACAAGTTGCCGATATGGCCGGGCGCTGACGTACCTCAGTCGGGGGCCGGGTACCGGGTGGTCGCCCAGGTGTCATACTCGGGTTCGGAGGTCTGACGGCGCATACGGGCCGACGTCTGGGCGTCCTCGCCGACCACATATCGCAGCCGTGGAGGGTCATCAGTCGCCGCGGCGAAGATTGCCTCGGCCACCGCTACCGGGGTGGCCAGCCCGTCAGGGGGCTCGCGCTGCCACACGGCCGACATCTGCCCGACGAGACTCTGGTAAGGCGATGGCACCGAAATAGCGGCCGACGTCTGGGCTGAGCGGGGCAAGAACCCGGTGCTCACGACCAGGCCCGGCTCGACCAGCGCGACGGAGACATTTTCGCCGGCCAATTCGTAGCGTAGGGACTCGGTGAAGCCCTCAACTGCGAATTTCGTTGCCGCGTACACCGACATCAGCGGCTCCGGGACAATGCCGGCGCCGCTGCTGAGGTTGACCAGCCGTCCGTCTCCGGCGTCGCGGAAGTGCGGGACCGCAGCCTGCGTTACCTCCATGAGTCCGAACACGTTGGTGTCGAACAGGTCTCTCACCACGGCCATCGGGGTGGCCTCGAAGACCGAGAACAATCCCACGCCGGCGTTGTTGACGACGCAGTCCACCCGGCCGAAGCGAGTGATGGTGGCCGCGAATGCCGCCGACACTGCGGCGGGATCGCGCACGTCCAGCGGCAGCACCAGCACCCTGTCCGAGCCGGCGTCGGCGTGCTCAGCGGTCACGGTCCGTGACGTGCTCGCAACGTTCCAGCCACGCTCGACGAACAACAACCGGGCTGCCCGGCCTAAGCCGGAACCGCTGCCGGTGATCAGTACTGTCTTGCGTTCGGTTTCGCTCATGGCTTGATTGTCCGACCACGTCGTCCGGAGCGTCTATGCTCATCTGACCGTGAAACTTGCGCGAGCGTCCGAGCAGGTCGATCCGTTGACGGCTCTGATCGCCCTGCTCCGTCCACGGGCGGTGCTGTGGAAACGGCTACGGGGTGAAGGGGAGTGGGCTCTCCAATTCGCCGCCAACCGGGAGGTCAAATTCGGGATTGTTCTGTCCGGCCGGTGCATCCTGACCGGTGCGGGTGCGCCGGTGAACCTCGCGCAGGGTGACTTCCTGTTACTGACCGCGCCCACCCCGTTCACCTTCGGCAGCGGCGACGCCGTCCCACCCGTCGATGGTGACCATGCGTTGCGGGGCAACGACGGCACGGTCGTGACGATCGGGTCGGGGCCGGAGACCGCCAGCGTCATCGCCGGCCACTTCGTCATTGACAGCGTCAACAGCGAACTTCTGTTCGGGCTGCTTCCCGGCGTGCTGCACTTGTTGTCCACCTCGTCAGCCGCCGGGCGCATACGGGTCCTGCTCGAGCTACTCGGTGACGAGGCGACCGCAGGGCGCCGTGGCGCTGCGCTAGTCACGGAACGCCTCGTCGAGGTCATGCTCGTCGAGGCACTACGGGAGCAGGCGAGTCCCCGGACACCCGGGTCGGCGGGGCTACTCGGAGGTCTGGCAGACCCCTATGTGGCCGCAGCGCTCAGCGCTCTGCACAGCGACGTCCGACACGCCTGGACAGTTTCTCAGCTGGCAGCTGCGGCGCTGACCTCCCGCTCAGTCCTGGCGCAGCGCTTTACCACGAGCGTGGGCGACACCCCCATGCACTACTTGTACGCCTGGCGCATGGCGCTGGCGAAGGACGCGCTGGTCCGCAGTGACGCGACGGTCTCGCAGATCGCCCAGCAAGTGGGCTACCACTCCCTGAGCGCATTCAGCACTGCCTTCCAACGCCACCAGGGCCTGTCACCCGCCCGCTACCGGCGCTCTTCCACCCACAGGAACGTTTAGATCACGCAGCTGGTGTCTGTCTGCAACCACATAGGCCAGCAAAACGCAGGTAGGCGTTCTGCCGGCATCGCGGTGTAGTTGTCGGCATTCGGTCGAGTCCGCTGGGTGGTGTGTGACGGGTTCCGCGTGGTCTTCATGTGTGGTTAGGCGCTGGGCGCCGGGATCATGGTTGGGGTGGTCACCTCCTCGGCGGCGGGTCGGGTGCGGCTACGGGTGAGGACGTCGAGGCCGAGGTAGCGGCGGCCTTCGGTCCATTCGTCCTGCTGCTCGGCGAGCACACCGCCGACGAGGCGGAGGAGGGAGTCGCGGTCGAGGAGCACGACGATGTCCGTGTGTCGGCGGATCCCGCGGTTGAGGCGTCCCCTGGGGGTTGTTGGACCAGATCTGGAGCCAGATCTCCTTCGGGAAGTCGGTGAAGGCCAGGATGTCGGCTCGGGCGGTGTCTAGGTGTGGGCCACCCGGGGCAGCTTGTCGGCCAGGGCGTCCAGGACGCAGTCGAGCTGGGCGTGGACTTCTGCGGTGTCGGGCTGGTCATAGACCGAGTGCAGCAGCGCCCGCACCCACGGCCAGGACGTCTTTGGGGTCGCCGCCATCAGGTTCTGGCGTAGTGGGCTCAGGGCGGCCGGCATGGACGACAGCTCCAGCCGCCCGCATCACAGCCCGACCCGCACCCGGCAGCCGGTGTTCCACCGGGGTGATGATCCACGTTGCTCCGCAACGTCCCGACGGTGGGTGGCGCTACGTTGGACGCGCCAGGGGTGAGCGCAACCGGGCCGCCACCGCCGGCAAACCCTGCAACCGCCGCTACAGCGAGTAGAACAAACATCCCGCCCGCAACCAAGGGTCGGCCACCTAAGAAGGGCCCTGCGATGATCAGCCTCGGTGCAATCCTGCTCGTGATTGGGTTGCTCGCGAAGATCTCGATCCTCTACACCAGCGGCATCATTTTGCTCGTCATCGGACTCGTCCTCGTTGTCTTGGGGATGATGGGCCGCGCCGTCGGTGGGTGCTCCCACTGCTTCTGAGTGGGCGCGCCAGCAGCCACGGTCTGACGCGAAACAGCCCCACCCCGACGTGCACGGGCCGCCGCGCCCGCATGGCTAGTCGGGTTGGTCGGACCGGCTTACCGTGCGTTGAGCAGGACCCCGGCGAGGAAGTCAGTCAGCTCAGCGTGCCCGTCCAGCGGGAGCACGTGGGCCACGTACTGATCCGGTCGCACGAGCACCATGGCGCCGGCGCCCCGGTCGATCCCGCGCAGGTCGAACACGTCGCCCGCGGCAGGGTCGGGGCAGAAGACCTTCTCGTGGTCGATCAACCCGAAGCGGCCCTTGTGGGGCCGCAGCACCGCGGGCAGCGACGCCACGTCGAGGTCGCGGTGGGCCTGCTGGAACACAGCGCGGACGTCCAGGATCGAGTCGGGGTTGGCCCCGGGCGGGGTGTGGCGGGCAATCGGCGAGGCTGCCGAGGCCAGGAGCTCGCAGAGCTGCCGCACACCCGATTCCGGGCTGGACGGGTCGGCCCGGTCGGCAAAGACATAGAGCCGCCAGGCGCCGTCGGCCCGGGCGGCGTGGCCGAGGTGGACGGGGCGGGCGTCGGCGAGGCGGACCACCGGGGTGGAGTGGAACCGCATGCCGACCGGGAACCCTCCGGCCAGGTGCTGGTGTATAGGCTCGGAGGTGATCATCGAGGATGTGTAGCGGGTGGCGACACCGGCGGTGAAGCGGCCCTGGGCGGTGAAGTAGCGCTGGAACTCCGCCGGCTCGCCTCCGCCGCTGTCCCCGTCCGACTCCGTCGGTGGTGCGCTGAACATCCGCGCGAACTCCCGGTCGAAGTCGATCAGCTCCTGGGCCACCACCTGGCGCTCGGCGGAGTAGGTGTCGAGCAGCTCGGGTCGGGCGGTGCCCTGCAGGACGCTCGCCAGCTTCCAGCCGAGATTCCAGGCGTCGGCCATCGAGACGTTCATGCCCTGCCCGGCCTTGGCGCTGTGAGTGTGGCAGGCGTCGCCGGCGATGAACACCCGGGGCAGGCGGGTGCCGGTCTCCTCGGTGGGCACGTCGTCGAACTTATCGCACAGCCGCTGGCCGATCTCGTAAACCGACCACCACCCGACGTCGCGCACCTCCAGGGTGTATGGGTGCAGGATCCGGTTCGCCACGACGGCCAGCTTCTCCGGGGTGATGGTTCCGCTCTCTAGCAGATCCCGGTCGTGGACCTGATCGAGCTCGATGTAGAGGCGCACCAGGTACCCGCCCTCGCGCGGGATGACGAGCAGGTTGCCCTGGTTGGCCGAGAGGATCACTGACTTGAGCCGGATGTCAGGAAAGTCGGTGTCCACCAGGACGTCCATGACACCCCAGGACTGGTTCATCGGGTCGCCGACCAGCTCGCGCCCGATCGCTGTCCGGACGCTGCTGCGTGCGCCATCACAGCCAACGACGTAGCGCGCGCGGACAGTGGAGGTCTGCCCCGTCCGCGCGCCGTCGCGCACGTGCGCAAGCGTGACGGTCACCGGGTGCGTCCCGGTGTCGCCGACCGTCACACCGGTGACCGCGAGCCCGTAGTGGGGCTCCAGCCGGCTGGCCGAGCGGGCCATGGAGTCGCGCAGGTAGGCGAGCATCCGGGCCTGGTTGACAATAACGTGGGGGAACTCAGAGAGGCCCTCCTCGACGTCCTGGATGCGCCCCGTCCGGACGATCTCGCTGGGGGCCTGCGGGTCCGGGCGCCAGAACGACACCTCGTTCACCCAGTAACCCTCGGCCACGAGCTGGTCGGCCAGGCCGAACGCCTCGAACATCTCCACCGTCCGGCACGCGACCCCGTCGGCCTGGCCCACCCCGAGCGCGCCCTCCCGGCGGTCGATGACCGCAGTGGTGACGTCGGGGAAGGCGGCCAGCTGCGCCGCGAGCACCAGACCGGCCGGGCCGCACCCGACGACCAGCACGTCGACTTCCTCAGGCAGGCCATCGCTCCGGTCAGCCACGGTGGGGTGCGGCTGGGCGACCAGCGGGTCGCCGGGGCGGTAGCCGTCGAGGTAAAACTGCACGTCGTCATCTCCTGCCGATGGGCTCCGTAACCGGGTGGTTAATACCAACTGTGTCGTGCGTTCTGCAGGAGGGGATAGGGCTTTCTGCTGTGAAGAACACGTCGGCTTACGGGATCGGGTCGGTCGACTCAGCGCTGCTGCACACGACGTTCCTGCAGCACGAGGAGCCGATGCGGGCGGTCCCGGGGTGGGTAGACGTCGAAAATCCACCAGGCCGTGGATGGGCGGGGCCGGCCGTTGGCCGCGTGAGTTACCCCGGGGCAGTGTCACGACGGTCAGGCCCTGCCCGCGCTGCTTGGTGAGATCTGGGTGCCTCGCCCCGGGCAGGGCAGAGCGCCGCGCATCCGACCGGACATGGTGATCGCTGACAAGGCGTGCACCTCCCGGGGCACGGGCACAGCGCTACGCGCCCACCGGATCGGCGCGGTCATCACTGAACCGGCGGACCACCGGCGCCGCCGCGGCAGCAGAGGTGATCGGCCACCGAGCTTCGACGCCCGAGACCTACAAGCTCCGCATCGTCGTCGAACGCTTTTTTGCCCTGATGAAGCAGTGGCGCGGCCTGGCCACCCGCTTCGACAAGCTCGCCCTGGACTACCGGGCCGGCGCCGTCCTAGCCGCCATCATCACCTGGCTAAGCAGTTGAGAGACACGCCCTAGGAGTGTTGGTCTCGAACGCACACCGGCTGCTGAGCATGTTCGCCTACCGCGACTTCGCTGAGCAGCCCGACTACCGCTACGGCGCGGGACCCGTCGTCCGCCGTCCCTTTGGACTTTTACCGTGACATAGTCGCTGTCGTCCGCAAGGGCGAGGCGCCGATCGCTCAGATCTCCCGTGACTTCGGGGTCTTGGAGTCCCGCATCCCACGATGGGTGAAGCTCTCCGAGAGCGACGACGGGATGCCCGGCAGTGCCGGTGTCACCGGGTCGGTGGAGTCCGCGGAGCTGCGGGGTGAAGCCCCAGGCCGATGCCGGATGTGGCGCCGGCGATGAAGGTGGTGTTGTCGTGAAGGTTCATGCGGCCGCTTTCGGGTTGGTGGTGGCGGCCAGGAGGGTTTCGGTGGCCGCCCAGAGGCGTTGGGCGGTGTCGGTGTCGCGGCCGGCAGGGGCGGCCGTGCCGGGGGCGGGATGGCCCTTCATGC
>JAABUH010002991.1_pt1 | contig 15273 bp, 14 predicted proteins | sample 5559121 | NCBI WGS metagenome assembly JAABUH01 (sample SAMN10711871, study PRJNA513364) | rock metagenome | isolation source: Antarctica rocks | place: Antarctica: Victoria Land, Battleship Promontory nord | collected 2015-12-28
CAACAGTCCCACACCACAACATTCAGTAAAGTGAAATCCACGCGCGCTTTGGCGTTGACTGGGCAGCATCAAATTTGCGAATGTGGTAATATCACGGACAGACGTTAACAAACCGAAGGATATTCGTAACAAGACGGTAGACATCATCTTTCAGGCAACGATTTAGAGCTTAGAAATGTATAGATCATCTTTCTTCTTCGCTTCCCTCTGCGTCTTCCGCCCCTTGTAATACTTTTCTTCAATTTCCTCCGCGGAGAATTTTCTTGTTTTAGTCCGCAACATGTCTGCAAGCTCCTGCTTTGACATCCCAATTTGGTCTCCAATTGGGACCATACAGCCGGCCAGGTAGAGGTAGTCCTTGCGCAGGATCCGGAACGTCATCATCAGGTAGTCGATATTCTGGAAGACGAGCGCTCTCCCACTAGTGTATTCTTTCTTGGCCTTGAGGAAGGCTCGCGGATGATCCTTCCAGTGACGCAAAGGATTGAGATGGTGTGAGGTATGCCATCCGTCATTGAAACAGTGTCGGTTGCTCTATGATGTTTGTGATAATCAGCTGACCACCAAAAGCTGCATGTATGGAAGGGGGAAACGACTCACAGGCACATCAATGAGGGTGATACTGGAGCGAAAGTCCGACGCAGGGTCGATGTCGTCGACGAGCGCATGCTGGCCGTAATTGCCCACCATAAGACCAATGCGCATCAAAAAGAAAGGAATGATGAGAACAAAGAGAGTTGGGTAGAAGCTCTTGTGGGCTAGAATGTAGATGAAAAGCATTGCAGTAAGCTCGCTGGCAGCAGATTTCACAGCGAGTACCGGTTTGCGCTTCCTAAGAAAGTACAGAGGCAATTCAATCCAAATGAAGGCAACGAAGCGACCGACATACTTGAGGAACTCCGTTACTTCGTCCCGTTGGTATCGGATGGTCGAGGACAAGTCTTCGGGACCATTGCCCTCGACATGGTGATGTTTGACATGGTGGTAGTAATATGAGTCCCAAGTATGGCCCATCAGAGGCTCCAGAATATATGGCCAAGCGGTGTCAAACCAAGCATATTGCCTCTTCAGCAGACCATTGTTATGAATGTGGTTATGGAGCATCAAGGTGAACGAGCCGCAATAGGACAACTGCAGAAAAACGTGCATGACGGCATGGATCCACGTAAAGTGACAGTAAAGAAACACAGCACTGGGCACCGACGTACTCAGGTAAAGGAGTATATGCGTAAGGAAGACGACATCGACGGGGTTGCGCACGATGCCCTGAGCCCAAGATGTGTAAGAGCGGAGAAAACGTGCTGCAAGCCTTTGGCCTGACGGCAGGTCTTTTAGGTCCCAATTGGTAAAGACGGTAGGCTCATCGTGGAGCTCGTCCAAGGCACGCATTGAAGACTGATCATCCTGATCTGTGGACTTCTTGTTGATTCGGATATCGCGCAGGAGATTTTGCAAGACAATCTTGTCAGGCTGCAAAAGCCGAGGATTCATGGGAGCCTCCATTGAATAGAAGCTCGTCACGATTGGAGGCTGCAATTACCTGCCTCAGTGTAAGTTGTTTTGTGGTAGATACAGCGAGCCAGGCCTTCTCACGTTTCAACGTCGGGAGTGCAATGAGGAAGAATTGAGGCTCTGGGGTTGAGGTTTCAAATGGGCCCCTCTGTCCTCACCTTGAAGCAGCTGAGGGCCTTCCCCAAGGTCGAATGCTAGCGGAAAAGGAGTGCTTCGCCATTGAAAATCCGGTAACCTTTCGAACGACAGATGTACCGTGTAACATACAAGTAATTCACCAGAATCTCTTTTTGGACTCTGTCACCTAAAGTGGCCATTAGACAGCCAAGGGGATCAGCAGCCTAGGCCCCGTCTTCTCGCCTAAATTAGCCTCCTTTTACCGCTATTTTGAGCCCCCATCCTTTGGGGACATTGGTGTTCTCAACGAACAATATTCCTTTTCCCCTACAGCACTCCATTGTGGGCCATTACTGCTGCTAGCAGTGTTCTGTCGCTATCCTGAGCAGTTTACGCAGGTGGACTTGTAATAATGGCTCCTCGCCACCAGCATCTGTTCGCCAATTGGACTATAAGAAAGCAAATCGGTTTTTGTCCCTTCCCGTAGGCCGTCGAGAGGCTGGCTGATTGTTACACAGCTGTGTCTTGGTCGTTGATCTTTGCCTTGGTCGCTATACACTCATTATTTCCCCCGGCCAGAAGGCACACAGAGCTCCTCTACCAGTTGCCGTACCCCAATGGCGAGGGGTGGTACCTGCAAGGAGCCGAGGATGCGCTCTTCGTTCTGGGTTGGCTGGTCTTGATGACCGCCATAAGGGCAACTGCCATTGAGGGCATTTACCAATTGGTCACGTATCTTAGCCTTGTTTCGCGTAAAAGATGCATGCGGTTTGCAGAGCAAGGTTTTCTATTGCTTTACTCGGGAACTTCCTTCTCAGTGGGCATGGTGGGCCGCCCCAATGGCTTTCCTAAGCAAGCAAGATGGCTAACATCGCACATTCAGCATCTTCTGATGACCTCCTCTTACTGGCTGAATTTCGAAGAGCTCTGGTCGACCTGGCCCTCTCGCCAAATATCCGGCGAGCTGAAGTGGTACTACCTAGTCCAGCTTTCCTTTTGGTTGCAACAACTTTTGGCCATCAACCTGGAGAAAAGGCGGAAGGACTACAGGCAAATGTTTCTCCACCACGTCGTCACTAGCTTTTTGATGTACGTCGCGTACGCCTATCGCTGGACGAAGGTTGGCAATGTTGTGTTGGTGATAATGGATGTGGTAGACTTTTTGTTACCAGTATGTAAGCGCTATGCAAAATGTCGAGATCACCAAGGCATATGAATCTCGCCCAATTTGGGAAGAGGACTGACTGGGAAATTAGTTGGCAAAGCTGCTCAAATACTCCGACTTCGAGACCGCTTGCAATACCATGTTTATCGTCTTTCTAGGTACCTGGCTCGTAGCCCGTCACGGCATCTACAATTATCTTTGCTGGTCCATATATCGTGACGTCCCACGCGTAATGCCTTTCGCTTGTTATGCGGCCGCGACAGAAGAGTTGGAGACGGATGCCAATAAGTTGGGCAGCAGATGGCGTTACGCCGAACCATTTCTCGACCAGAACGGCACCATCTGTCTCGATATGAACGTGAAGTGGGTGTTTTTGGGTCTGCTGTTCATGCTTCAGGTGCTGAGTATCGTGTGGTTTGGCATGATCATCAAGGTGGCTTTAAGCATGGTGAAAGGTGGAGGGGTGAATGATACCCGGAGCAGCGACGAAGAGGAGGAGGAGGAAGAAGAAGAAGAAGAAGCACAGGAGGAGACGAAGTTCAAAGAGGAAGCGGACGGCAAGGAGAGTATCCCACAGGGCAAAGTGGCACACTCGCCCTACGGTAAAGCTCGAGCGTCTGGCAGTGAGCCGGCGCCTCAACGTCAGACGGGCCTTTTCCAAAGGGGCACAGGTCGGATCAGAGTCCCTGGATCACGTGATAGGAAGGAATTGATTGGGAGAGTTGGATGCAATGGCTGAGGACACCACGTGTGGGACGATGCTCTCGTCCCCGTTCGCACGTGTTGTGGGCAGAAGCACAGTAAAAGGAGCTGCTTGGTATTTCATAGAATCATGATACCATATAGATAACGCACATCTTTTGACATGGCACGGAATCCGAGGCCAATGAATTCCGTAGCTTTATTGACAGGTCAACTTCAAACTATGGGTACGCACTCGAGGCGGAAGTCTCGAACACGACAACGAGTTCCGTTTGCTTGCATGGCGTCTGACTTGGACGATTCTATTCTGCAGACCAAGTTGTCTTTTACGTAGCTCACCCGATAATCCATGATAAGTAAGGAGCAATGGTGATGGAAGGTCTCGGTGAACAAGGGCTTGAAAATGTCTCTTCTAATCTTCGATTGTTATTGAGTGTACTCCTTTTGCAGTAATCTTGCAATGGTCTGCAATTGAATATTACTGGTCCCTTCATAGATCGCCCCGATCTTACTGTCCCGAAACATTTTCTCTGCAATGCCCTCTCTTACGAATCCCATACCGCCCATCCATTCGATCGCCTGGCCGCTCACTCGCCCAGCCACCTGCGAAGCATAGAGCTTGGCCATGGCGGCATCCTGAACAAAGTCGAGACCTGCTTCTTTCTTCCTCGAAGCATTATACACGAGTGCCCGGGCGGCGCTGATTTCGGTATACGCTTGAGCGAGCTGATGCTGCATACCCTGGAACTCTCCAACAAGCTGGTTGAATTGCTTGCGATCGTTCCACACATATTTGGCCGCGTTTTCCCACGCTCCCAGCGCCAGCCCGGTCATCTGTGCGGCAATACCTATTCTACCTTCGTTCAATAATCCAATAGCGTACTTGTAGCCTTGACCTTCTTCGCCCAGTAATTGATCCTTCGGAATTTCTACATCATCAAAATTGATGACGCAGGTGCTGCTCGCTCTTATCCCTAGCTTTTTCTCCTTTTTGGCTATCGAAAACCCCTTGGCGCTCTTTTCGACAACAAAAGCTGTTATGCCTTTATAACCTTTGCCAGGATCCAAATTAGCGAAGACAACGAACAAATCTGCTTCGACCGAATTGGTGATCCACATCTTTGATCCATTTATTCGGTAGCCGTCCGCTGTCTTTTGGGCTTTGGTTTTAAGGGCAAACGCATCGGAGCCAGATGCTGGTTCCGAAAGGCAGAATGATCCAACAGTCTCTGTCGCGAGTCTTGGGAGCCACTTTCGTTTCGACTCTGCAGTTCCGTATTTTAGGATAGCCGTGTTCACTAACGTATTATGAACGTCCACCAGGACGCTCACGCTCGGATCCACTCGTGCTAACTCCTCGATACCAACAATTCCAGCGGTGAAATTCATACCTGCTCCCCCGTATTCCTCAGGTATCTCGATTCCCATCAGCCCTTGCTCAAAGAGTTGTTCGACTAAGGCTGGATCCATTGATTCTGCTTCATCCATCTCCCGGACTTTGGGCAGCACGGTCTCTGTAGCAAATTTGCGAATGGAATCAGCCATAAGGGCTTCTGTATCCGAGAGATGGGTTATCGGGGTCGGAGGAACGGAGGAAATGTCGATGGCATCTGCCTGCCGACGAGATGCTGTGGTAGAGAGAGTACGGAGACTACTCGGCTCAGTCAGTGAGGAACTTGCGTCATTACGAAATAGGTCAAAGCAAACAATACCATTGGTGAGACTGAGAGCTGAAACGAAGGCATTGTGGAGAGGGGCGAGAAGCGGCTCTGGCTAATGGCCTTAATGCTTTGGAGAAAGCAGACATGGTGATGACTTCAACGCGAGTTATCTACAAGATTCCCAAGAAGCAGGAAAAGAAGTAGCTAATCGACCAGAGAGAGGTTTGGCGAAGCCCGAGTTGCATTTGGGAGTCGACGCCTCCCAAGCCAACCTCGGCAGACCAGAACGCCAAACGCTAGTGAGGCTAGTGCTTTCTCAACCACGAAGTACCTTGCGTGGAGACGAATGCATCAGATGCTCGCCTCCTACAATTCCATTGCTCATTGTCAGGCAGCACAAGTCCGCTCACTTCTGCCCCAAATGGATAGCCTCATGGTGCTGAGTAGCCGGAATTGGGAATCCACTAATTCGGGGGCTTGATTCAAGGTCTGGTTAAGGGACTCAAGGGATCTACAACTTTGTAAAAAGCCAGAGGCTGCAGAAATCTTTGGTGTGAAAGTCATTTACCTTGATAAGCACTTCAAGTTCATGCGCAGAAATCGTCACAATCAAGGCTCACGAAGATATTGAGGAGGTTCACCTGGGGATTTTGTTCAGTTGGAGGGTGAACTTAGCCACCAATTCTTTGCCCACTGAGAGCCAGCCGTCAACGCTTATATCCAATTTGATGCTCGAAAGAGGCAACTTCTGATTCCAATTCAAGTGTGGATTATGCCCTTTCGAGAGCCTGAAAAGTCTGCTCAATGCTCAAAGCCTGAAACACCAACTCCATTCGCGTGAAGAGGCATGTCATGGATGAGAAGACAAAGAGTGTTTCTATACGTCCGATCTGGAGTCGCTAAAAGTCGTTGCAGTTGATTGTGCGGTATGCTCTTTTATCAGTATGGCACCCATTTGTGAGTGGTGTGGCTTGAGTCATTTTCTGTCGCTAGTAGGCCAGCCATGACTGAGATTAATGGCGCTGGAATTTCCCCACTTCAAAGGTCGAGAGGCTTTCAGTGTTCGGACCAAAAGCTTGGCCTGACTTTCTCATTCAAGCAGTAACATAAAACAGAGTACTGTTGAAGAAACGGATGAGCATATTCTGTGTTTGGCCAAGTCCTTGAATCGGCAAAGTACCCATACCAAATTACGATAGAGGGAAAGGGCGAGTTAATCGTTCCACATTGGCGATGAAGCAATCGAAGTGACGAGTAGATTGAAGCGCGACCAATTACCTCTGATAACTCTCAGTGGGAAAATCCTCCAGTGGTTTCAGCCTGAATGTCTGAACCTTCGTGAATACTTGCTCTTGGCCATATGTTGGTTCTAGGACTTTAGGCCCCGAAGAGCATTTCCATAAATATGTTCTAGAGCAGATACTAGCGAGCTGTCTTTATTTAGCTTTGTAAGAAGATGGCCGGAGAGCGAACAGCAGGCGCCGCCTGGCACAAATACTGTGACCATACTGCTGCTGCGGTTCGGACCTGTCCATCGAGCCGGAGTTTTAGTACAGGAATTGCATCATGGTACTGATACTCACAGCGGTTATTAATATTGGGCCACTTGACTGTTAAGGTATAGAGGATCTTTTCTTCCCTGTCGTAATTCCACGGAACTTCAGGTTATTAGGATGTAAGATCATTGCGTCGCAATGCATGGCTGAACGTACACCACTTTACCCAACTAGGATAAGTGGAAAACCGTGGTGGCCTTTGAGATCTAGGAAAAGGTAAATTGGTCTTGCTTCAAGGTGTCTATGGCCTTCTAGCAGACTGATCAGTGAAGTGATCTAAATCAGAGCAAATCGAACTAATTGATCCTGAAGAGAACGGGGCTGAACCCTTAGGTCTAGTCAGAGTATAAAACTCCCAATCATGTCTGTACTTGTGGCACGCACTGAGAATGTCCAGATCAGCCTGCGCAATGCCTACCTAGTACTTCATCTTCTGGGCAAAGGAGATCTTGCGGGCCTCGGTCTTTCTTTGAGTTTTGAAATCCGGTATTTTGCCAAGGATGCTGATCAAGGCCGGAGCGGCGCCACTGCCTCGTGGTCTACCTTTGATGCCTACTAGAGTAATTGCGCAGCTGCGCACCATACCTAGACTTGATGATTAGGCGTAAGCATTGAATACTGTTCCCTCACCATATCCTCCAACTACCAGCTCCACCACGATGTCGGCCGGTCACAACGAGCCAAAGTTGCTGTACAGCGTGGGCAATATCACCGCATACCACATACAAGATGGCCATGAAACTCCACTCAGTCATTCTGGGCCGCAAACGCTGTCTCTGCTGATGGTGCCCACTTCCTCTCCCTTTGCCGACCTCTCTTCTGCCAACCCTTCAAGTGCAGCACCTGAAGAGGATTTTTACCTTCATCTGCACCTTCCGCCAGACCTTGACCTCTCTCTGCCTGCTACTACTCAAGTCTATCATAAGCCTCCCCGGAGCTATCTCATCCCTCGATGGGATCTTGGAGACGTCGGTGCTTTCACGCGCATCGAGTTTCCTAAGCTTGGGACTGGCGCGGACAGGGTCACGCAAGAAGACATCGATACATTTGAGACAATTCTTGCACAATGCACCGCCTTCCTCGAACGTGCTCAGTTCTCATCGAAGGAAGAAGGAAAGAGATATGATCCTTCACAGTTTGCTCCTGGTGAGGGTTATGTCGGAACTGGATCTGGTGAGAGTGGGCATGGTCACATTGTTCTTGTTGATGAAGAGGACGGCTCCGTCGTGGGGGAGCTTGGGGAGGGTTTCAATGTGGTTGAGGGCAAGGACGTCGAGGCAGGCTCAAAAAGTGCGATCTACTCGGTAGCACAGACTTTGCAATTGGGCTGATGCTAAACGTAACAGGGCCTGTCGAGATTCTGTTACCGCACGAGGGGGAGGGCAATCAGATCAATGTGACCAACGCATCAGAAGAGTATTTAAAGATGTCTAAGCATCCTGCCTACAAAGACTCCACGTTGGTCCAGAATGCTGCTGTGGCGTCTCGTCTGATCGTCACAGGATCTGGATGGCTTGCAAATCAGATGACCTCGAGTGCAGACACCTTCACTAAGAAGACACAGCCAAACCCGAAGCCAATGGCTTTCACGTCGACCACACAAGCAAGGGTTCGTAAATTAAATAGCGTCACCCAAGGTGCTGTAGGATTATCAGCAAAAACAGTAGGCGAAGTCACCAGGCACGCACAGAACCTGGGAGCCACGCTGGCTCGCCGTGGAGAAAATCAAAAGAAGATGAAGCAGGACAGAGAGGGCTATAAGCCAGGCCTTCTGAACAAGTCTATGATGGCGTTCTCCACCATTGCCGACGGGGTCGATCATGCTTCTCGCAACCTACTATCATCCGGCTCGAGTGCTGCAACCCAAGTAGTTGGGCATCGTTATGGAGAAGATGCAAGGAACGTTGCTGGAAGCCTTGCTGGAGGCGTGAAGAATGTGGGTCTAGTCTACGTGGACGCAGCCGGAGTTTCACGCAGAGCTGTCATTAAGTATATTTCAAATCGACTCTCTTATCAGGACCCAAAGCTCACCAAGACCCCAGATCAGTAGCAAAGGGCATGATAGTCGGCAAAGCGCCAGGTGGTGGCAATCTTGTCGTCGGTGGCGGGGATGGTGGTGCCATTCCTCCTGAAGCCATGCCAGATCATAAACCGGGCGCCGTCGGAAATCAGAGCTTGAGCTCCGTAGGGTCAAGTGGACAAGCTGGATCAGGGACTCGTACGTCATTACTTTCCTCACTTGATTTTTCATGGAGTCAACATGCTGTGTCTTTGAGAATAAGTTAGGAGTTGCCGTTCTTGAGCCATGTCCTAGAATCTAGACTATTCGCCTGAGGGAGAGTGAAGCTAATCTCGGACTCGTATAGAGGTCGGCTTTGGCAACCAAGGACTAGCACCCAAATCTAGTGGATTGGGTGAGCCTCTGGGATCATGAGGAGGATCATTAGTAGCTTCCCATGATGAGTCCCACTTGTGATGATGTATCGGAGATGAGGTGCTACCCCGAAGGCGTGTCAGAGCTTCGTCGAGGGACTAAGGGCACGAAGGTAATGATAAACGTTTCACGTCCAAAGTCCACTAGCCGCATGCACATATCTCTCATCAAGGGAATTAGTGAATCAGCGACGTCCTGATAGCAGCGAGATCATAATCATAGTGCAGAATGCCGCAAGCAGCCGGTGGAACAGATGAAAGCGTTCTCGCCTGACGTCCAATCTTTCTTTCGAGAGCATCTGCTGCTATTCGGAACCACGTTGAAACATAACATTCGTAGGAGCGAGGCGCCGTTGTTATTCATAGCTGTTGGGTGCTGTGTAGTCCATAGCTCGACAATGCCATTGATCGCTTGGCTTTGCGCGCTTGCTGATGTGAAACCAATGATAATCTCACAGGGACCAATAAGTGTGCATCCGTCTGTGTTTTGGGAGGATATGCATGTCAGACCGATAACGAACGATACCGATACCGTCGCGGCCCCTCGGAAGAGCAAGCTGGGGTAAAGAAGCTTCTCAATTCCAATAAGTAGTATTGGCCCCCAGCCCCAGTCCAGCCTAAGGATGGCCGTTAGGATCGTTAAAGTACCTAGGGAAACTACTTCGGCGGTGGGTTAGAGACTTGGAGCTTAAAGTAAAGCCAGCGCCAAGCAGCGTGTCAAACACGGCGCGCCTTCCCAGCACATCCCTGCTCGATAGAAGTAGGAAAAAGGAAATTGCCCCATGATCGGCGGAGCCAGAGCGACAACGCAAGATCACTCGACTTGCAATCGCAACGTCCACCTCACCACCCACAACACCTCTCCGTTCCCTACCCCCACTCCTCCTCTCCTCTCCTCTCCGCTCCTCTCCGCGAGGCCAGGCCGCCGAGCGGCTTCTCGAGGCCCTCGAACGGCGTCAATCTCTCCTAATGATTGCTGTATAGCGTCAGTCCCGACCGTCGTTCCCACGCTCCTTCACTTGCTTTTCCTTGACGTTGTTTGTGCTTCTACTTCTGTCTCGAGCGGTACTTACAGTCGGAACGACCTCTCGCGCGCGTGGAAATTTGGCCCTTGTATACACCTGTTTGCATCCAACCAGATCCAGGACTCGCGCTCAGCCATTCTACTAGGCCGAAGCCTACCGGCCCTTTAATCGATCTTCGTGTACAGCACCTTGGGAAACTTCATATTGAGAGCTCACTCAACTCGAACAGCATCCACACCACGTCAACAGCTCGTCCCGAGACTACGCAGGATTCGAGACACGTCTTGTTCCTCCTCAAAAATCTAGCCACAGCTATAATCACCAAATACCATATTCAAAAGCTGAAAGCTCACCCCTAACCGAGGGCCTGATCGAGGTGTCAGGGAAAGACGACTTGCATCATACTAAGACGCAGGTGGTGATCTTCCGTGATTTGTCACACCGTCACGGCTGTCTGTCTCAAAGGGAGATCCCTAGGCCGATCGAGTCCGCCAAGTCCAAAAAACCGTTTCCCTACGGCCGGAGGTCAATCCCCTTCGCACTGTCTCGGGATTTTGCGCGGCAGGAGGTTGTGGGTGTGAGTGGGGGTGCAAAATTGGTGTAGCTACAATGCAAGTAGCTTCGCAGCAGACACAATCACCTGTCGCTCCTGGCACATACTCGTCAGAGCCGTCTTCAGCATCGCGGCATCAGTATTCCCAACAACCGCAGGGGGTCATTGGCCAAAGCCAGTCCCATCTCCAATCACGAGGGACGCCTCAATCGTCTCGAAGACCATCTAGGCAGCCAAGCGACAATGGCAGTGAGGTCCCTCAACAACAAGGCCATCAATCATATGCAGGGACGTATCCTTCAAGCTCGAGTACACCTCGTGCTCACGATATAGCAAATACCACCCGCGCTTCGCCAATAGCCGCAGCCCCTGCCTCCTCTCCTTCCTTTCAAAATGGCCGGAGAGACCAGCGAGCGCAACATTCGCAGCAAGGTGGACCACCAATATCACCGCCTCCAAGGACCTCCTCGAATCAGAGAGGCCAAAATTCCAATCTCCCAGCCAACTCTCCTCTCGCCGACAGAAGTGTCTCTTCAAGACAGAATACACAGTCCAATAATGAGCGACCCGCCTCCTCTCGTAATCCTCACGATGTGCGCCCATTCGAGACTAGAGAACAAGGCACAATTGGAGATCAATTAAGTGGAGATGATCCGGAGGCTGCCAATGACGCATCAGCCGCATCAGCAGCTGCCAATGCGGCGCGGTCGCGGCGGAGAGGGCCAGCCTCGCCAGAAGGACCACAAAGGGCGACAAGTACCAGAGAGCCCGGTGCTTATTCATCACCTACCGCCGTGCAGAGCCGCTCAACCTCCTATATTGCTTCTGGGGCATCAGGGTCTAGGACCCCAAAAGATGAAAGCCAAGTCATTAATCACGTCGTAGTGGATGATCCAGCTATCGACATAAAGCGGGCACAGGAACGACAATTGGAATCCGTGCCGGCTCTGTCTGTGGTCAACAATGTGGCGCCAGAAGACGTAGCAAAGACAACCCCCCGAAGTCGGCAAGATTACTCCACTGGTTCAGGAAGCACAGGTCGCCGAAAGGAGACGAGATTCGGCGAATACATTCTTGGTCAAACACTAGGCGAAGGCGAGTTCGGCAAGGTCAAGTTGGGCTGGAAGAAGGGCGGTGAGGTCCAAGTCGCCATTAAGCTCATCCGACGAGAGACTCTCAATGGTAATCCGGCTCGGCTACCAAAAATCTATCGTGAGGTAACTATTCTACGAGGACTCGAGCATCCGAACATTGTTCGACTGCACGAAATGATTGAAACCCCTCAATACATTGGCATCATCTTAGAATACGCGTCGGGTGGGGAACTCTTCGACTACATCTTGACGCATCGATACCTCAAAGACAACACTGCTCGAAAGTTGTTTGCTCAATTGGTCTCTGGTGTAGGCTATTTGCATAAGAAAGGAATTGTACACCGGGACCTCAAGCTGGAAAATCTTCTCCTCGATCGGAATCGAAACATTGTTATCACGGATTTCGGTTTTGCTAATACCTTTGACCCTCGCGACGAATTAGAGAACGAGATCGAGCAGAACCTGACGGACCGCAATTTCGTCAAGAGAAGAGACCTTGATCGAGTACAGGAGAACGGAAGTCGGAGAGGCGATTTGATGGCTACAAGCTGTGGTAGTCCGTGTTACGCAGCGCCTGAGCTCGTAGTGACCGACTCGCTGTACACGGGTAGGAAGGTCGACGTCTGGAGCTGTGGAGTCATACTAGTCTGTAGTCCCCCACCAGATGTTTCTTACTCTCATTCTAATGTGAATCGCAGTACGCCATGTTAGCGGGATACCTGCCATTCGACGACGATCCTGCAAATCCTGAAGGCGACAATATAAATCTACTGTACAAATACATCACAACCACGCCTCTCACATTTCCAGAATACGTCACACCGCATGCGAGGGATCTTCTTCGAAGAATTCTGGTTCCTGACCCAAGACAGCGTGCAGATCTCTTCGAGGTCGCCAGACACAGTTGGCTGAGCGACTTCGCTCATGTCGTGGCCCAAGTTACGAGTAGCACTACGACCGTTGGGCAAATTGCGACCGCTACGATTCCTACGGATCAACAAGAACCCCCTCAACTTTTTCGAAGTGCTTCAGTTCGCGAGCCAGCCAAGACACAGCCATCCAACATGTCGCCTGTTGGCGCTCTCAGTCACCAAGGCAAGATTGACCCGGAGCAAGCCAATGAAAAGACCAAAGCCCCACGTGATCCCAAACGAAGGACTGTTCAAGTTGAGTATGTTGCGCCCCAAAGACAGACGGTGAGGGGCGAGGCATTACCTCCCCTCAGCTCACCTGCCACCGAGGGATCTGCAACTACCCCAGCTGCTAGTCAATCCCGAACCAGGCAAAGGGCTGGAACCGAAGGTCCTGAAGTTGTGTCTAGTCAAATTAAGGCGATTCCTTCAACATCAAAGCCGCTGCCGCAAGACCCGTCTCAGAATATAAAACAAGGTTCAGTCTACCAGTCGAGCACAGGCAGGACTCAGCAGCGACCGAACAGCTCTCAGCGGGATATGGCACCCCCTGCACGCCCACCAAAAGAGTATCCACGCTCTGTCTCAGATTCGACGAGTGCATTTGGTCAAATGCCTTCATCGGCAACAACGAGACCAACTACGGGAGGCTCGATGGCGTCTACTGTGCATGGAAGATTGCCGTCTCGCGGTAATTCATATAGCCAGCCACTTGCTCCAACAGTAGCTGCTACAAATGCACAAGGACGGCTCGCACAGCCCAAGAATGGAAAGCAATATAACATCTCTGCACCTATCCCGCAATCAGAGTCATACTCACAGCAAGAGTCGATCGGAGTTCCAAGCACTCAGCAGTACGACGCTTCCTCTTCAGCGGCACGTGATCCGTCTCGAGGACACAAACGCTCGAACACATTAGGTAATTTCTTCAGGACAGGGTCAATATCTGGGGGTCGATCTCAGCCGCAGTCTCCCGGGGAGCCACAAAGGGAGAAGAGATATCCGCCCACTAGCATGAAGGCCCCAATTGCGGTCGATAGTCCTCGGCAATCCACAGACTCAAGGCGCCCATCGTTTAGTTTTGGTCGAAAGAACAGTGATCTCAGGAAGGATAGTGATCCAGTGAAGCAGGAAAAGCCACGAAGGTTCTCTCTCCTTCCTGCCTCTTTCTCCTTCAAGAGTTTTGCGAGCACAGGAAGTGGTAGAGACCAGGCGGACTTGAGACCGGTATCTGAGCGGAGACAGTCGAGCAGTCTCCAGCAACCACCTGCTAGCCGGGGCCAAGCGCGGCCCCAGACTATGGCATACAACCGGGGCCAAAGCGGGGGTGGCAACTTCCGTCAAGAAGAAAACATTCCTGGGGGGTACGATGGTCAAAGAGACCGTGTTCGAGGCAGTCCTACGCAACAGGTGCGGCGAACTGAGCCAGCCTCGGGGACGATGCAGCCAACTCAGTATAACACCCCGCAATATCATCCACCGCCGGATCTCTACCCTTCATCCAAACCGCCTCAGCCTGGGCAGTCCTATCTAGGTACCCCGACCGAGTCCGAGATATCACTTGGACCTCGACGTGAGCGGCCTCTCTATCCTCAGGGATTCAACAGCTACGAAGAGGAGGCCCCGCGGGCTTCTATGGAGCAAGGCCGGAGTGGACGGCCCGGTGTTCTCCAAAAGAACAATCGAAGGTTCGTGGACGCCTACGAACAAGACGGCGGCGGTAGTCACGCGGGGTCTAGCAATGCGGCCCGGCGCGTAATGGACTTCTTCCGGCGGCGAGGGAAAGCACGAGCGGGGGAGGAGAGGGTGTGAGAGGGGGAGGTCCGTTTGCTTGCATTGCTACGAGTTTCGCGATGCGCGGTGGGCCTCGAGCTTCGCGCTTCCGATATCCCCCGGGCCATTTCTTGGATAGCATGATTGGTTGGGCTTCCGTGTACATGTCCGGCGCTTTGGAGGTGAGCACATCGGCAGGCGTCATGAATTGCATTGCTTGTGCCATGGCTTGTCTACTTTATCGAGCAGGAGCTATTTCGAGAGAGCGCCAGTCGCGCGTGAGGAGTGTAATTCGGATTATCAGAGTGGCACAGCACGTTTCCCTTGCGAGGGCATATTAAAAGGGATGGCCATGCACAGTAGATACAGATGAATCTTGTTACAAACAGCACCATCTGGATCGGTACAGGTCCTTTCCCTATGCTCGTGTCTACCTACATCTGTCCGTACAAGTCAAACCCTCTGAGATTGAGGTTGGCCATGCCCCGGTGCCGAAGCTCAAACCGTTGGATTATGTAAGGTACTTTGTACTAATGGAAGTCTTGGCGAAGGCTCTCCCGCAGCTCCGGTTGAATTTGCTACTCCTCCCCGCCGACGTTAAGATTCCGAGTCGATCGAACACGGGGCACCCTTCTTTCGTGGCTATTCACCACATGACGTCTTCGTTCGATAAATGCTGATGGCCGTGTCTTTCTTTCTCCACTTCTAGCGTCCATGTCGAGCCCCAACGCCATCCATTCAGCGTCTCCAATTTCCCTATATCGGGCCTTC
>JAABUH010002992.1_pt1 | contig 15259 bp, 19 predicted proteins | sample 5559121 | NCBI WGS metagenome assembly JAABUH01 (sample SAMN10711871, study PRJNA513364) | rock metagenome | isolation source: Antarctica rocks | place: Antarctica: Victoria Land, Battleship Promontory nord | collected 2015-12-28
AAGGACCGAAGATAGGCCTGGAAGACGACGTATAAGAGGGATGGACATGAGAGTCGGGAAGAACCAGCGATTCGAGATTAAAGTAAAAAGTCACTATAGTTACCTAGCCTACTCATAGCCTCTGCATCTCTAGCCCACGCTACTCGACCGGCACTTAACTCGGCTACACCCACGCGTGTCCTCGAGTTATTCCAGCCAAGTTCGACCACGGTAGTCCAACTTTGCCGAAGCTCAGACGACCGTCGCCGATTCTAGGAGCTGAGCGTCGGGCCTATTTGCTGGTCGACGTAGCACCGTGACACTCCACTGGTACACTCTCTTCTGGTGACCCTTTCCGGTCCTTTCAGACAAGCTACATGACCAACAAGGAGGTGCCATGGTAGACAGATCTAGTCAAATCAATCATTACCAAGTCAGAGACTGCAGGTTGACGCGCATACTTGAGGCAAGAAATTCTATGCCACTGATTTTCTGGACTTAATTCATAGCGCCCAGACAAGGTTTGATGAGAACGAGAGAAGTACACTTGAGGACTTGAAGCAAGACTGCGATCTGCTTGAGTTACCGTGACTTGCTGTTCCAAGTGTGATGATTGTTCTGGATGCTAGCGAGGCATGAGGTCGAGCGTCCGTAGACATATGTGTCGGTGATGAATTCCGTTTACGCCAGCTTTTGATCCCCGGCTACTTGAGGCAGCCGGACGTGAAATGGACTAGCTACTCCTGTTTGCCCACAGATACACAGCGACGCAGGAATCCAAGGAATCCAAGGTTGACAAACAACCACAAAGTGTCGTACAGCGTATCATCTTCGACATGGGTGATTCCGCGATCCACGCCTTGGCCGGGTCGGTTGGCGGCTGCGTATCCATGGTCAGTCGCGTCTCGCAGGATGCCGTCCGCAATGTAGCTGATGCCACGTCTTGACCTTAGGCTATGACATAGCGAGTCCTTTCATCGATCCATTCCACGCCGCTCTAACGCAACCACAGTCCTCTCGTCAACCTATCCACACGCGCTGCTGTACAGACGAAGAAGGAGCATCTCGCAAGTCACGTCCTGCTTTCGACCGCTCTTTGAACTGATACACTATAGACGATCCAACAAGCTATCGCCAAGACGATCAAGCAAGAAGGCCTGTCTGGCTTGTACGCCGGATTGAGCAGTAGTCTCTTCGCGATAGCTGTGACGAACGGGGTATACTATGCTTTCTGTGAGTGGTGTCCCTGTTTCACCAGAGTGACGGCTGATTTGGTTAGACGAGGAGACTCGGTCCCTCCTTATGCGCCGGCGACCGAAAACGTCCTCCTCCCCGAGCGCACTCACCACGTCGGAAGGTATTGTTACTGGCCTCATCGCCGGTCCGCTCTCCCGCTCTCGATTGATGCTGTTTCCTGATGACCTCGCAGGATCAATAACGACCCTTGTGACCAACCCAATCTGGACCGTCCAAACAGCACAATCCACTCGTGCCGTTACGGTATATGAGGATGGCAGCGGAGACCTCAAGAAGGTCAAGCCATCCGCCATCGAAGCCGCGAGCGAGATCATCAAGAAGGACGGGGTGAAGGGGTTATGGAGGGGCATTGGACCGGCCTTGATCCTCGTGATCAATCCCATCATCCAGGCGAGTCTCCCTCAAAGGATCCAGCCTGATGGAGCTGAATGATGACGACCAGTACACGATCTTCGAGCGACTCGTCTCAGTCCTGCTCACTTACAGGTTGTCTCGGACGGGCGTTACTCCTACCGGCAAGGCCGCTATGGGTCGAAGCTCGTTGTCGGACTGGGACATGTTCTTCTTGGGAGCGGCGAGCAAATTGGTGGCTACGGGCGGGACCTACCCTTACGTGCGTCATCCATTTTGTCGAAATACCATCTGACAGCATTCATTAGATCGTGGTCAAGTCGAGATTGGTCAGTCTTAATTCTATTCATCTGTTTCGATGTCTGACGTGTACGATCAACAGCAAGCGGCAACTCACCAGTACCAATCCTCGCTCAAGGCCGTCCTTCATATCCTCCAGAACGAGGGGCTCGCCGGTAAATACTCTCCTGTCGGCCTTTAACATTTGACAGACTGACGCAAATCATCAGGGCTTTACGCTGGCCTCCTGCCCAAACTCCTCCAATCCGTCCTCACCGCAGCCTTCATGTTCGTCGCCCAGCGCAGGATCTATGAGGCGGTCAAGAGGGTACGTCGTACCACATCTCCGTTTCGCTATCGCTGATTGGGCGGATCGGTAGCTTATGGTCTTGGCGGCGGAACGAAAGGGTATTGCTGCTAGGGCATGAGGTGGAACCGAGATGCATCTTGTCTTCGCTAGGAACCTACTCGTCATCGTTCATCATGCCAAGTAATACTAGGGTGTCTGATCGAGGCTTTGCTCCGAGACAAATCGGTACTCCTTTTAAGCATTCTTATCAGCCTGTCCAGGGACAAATGAGCAGTATGAACGACATCGGGTTATAATCGGTTGTCAAGAAACCCTTGCCCTTCCCAAAGCTCAACCCTAGGGGCTCAGCGAGGAAGCCCAGGGTCGTAGGTGAATGCTAACAGGATTCAGGGTCTGAGGCCGTTTCAATCAAGTTCTCCTTGGTGATCCTCCTTTGATTCTTTGCTTGCTTTGTCTCCTGCATGAATGAGCATCACTCCTTGTACAGGTGTCTCTCTGACTCCATATACTGCAGACTGAGAATGAAGCTGCCCACATTGTCAATATTGTCAGTCCTGCCTTTGAAGAGACTGGCATACGCTTGATGAAAGAATGGCATGTACCAGGAGTATCGCTGGCTGTAGTGAGGCGGCTTCCAGATGGCAAGGTGGATGAGACTGCTGTTATGGTACAATGGATGGCTCAAAGCCCGTGAACGCAATGGTCAGTACACATATGAGACAGCTGCTACATGTTGATAGGAGCAGACAAGGATGCCCATTGGCTCAGTCACCAAGATATTCACTGGCCCTCACGTTTTACCTGTTTCGCCCGTTTCAATTTTTCCGCTTCCCCAATCCTCCTTTATATGACTGCAGCCGTCCATGCCAGAATCATACTGCCTTCCATTGTCCGTCTTCCAACCGATCCTATCTCACCTTCTCCCTCCTCAACCACCTCTCCCTTCAGGACTCCTCTCTCGCTCACTACTTGACCGGCTGAAATTCCTATCTCCCGACCCTGCGGATTTCGATACTCACCTCACCCCTTTCCCCTCATCAAGCTCCCAGCCCATTTCCTCACGCCTGGCCGAGCTCGCTGCGGGCTATGAGCTCGATCGCCCGACATACGCTCATGATGGCGAAGCGCTACTCGCTCGGATCAGCTTACGACCGAACCCTCTTGGAGGCCGGGGGGGCGTAGCGGTGATCTTCGAATTCGAGGAAGGCGCGAACGGTCGAGGTTGGGTGTTCCATTCAGCTCGAATACCCGAGGACGTACAGCAATTGGACTGGGTGGAAGATATTGCGGCAGTCTCGCAGAAACAACGGGGAGAGGAAGATTTGGGGGAAGGCGTCGCTTTGGACGATTATTGGGCGGGCTTTACACCTCCGACACCGACTATCGAGCTTGCGGATGGTGGGAAAGAAGGGGGAGAAGAGGATCACTGGGCGAAATATCGAGATGCTGAGGTGATGGAGACGCCTTTGGACGAGGTACCTGGACCTACCGATCCATCGCTGCACAAGACGGTACCGCCGATGCAAGCTCTCAATCAACCCCGAAAGACCTCGTCCGACTCGATGACGCGAGAGAAACTCCTCGGTAAGATCAACGTACTCCTTCGACAGATGTGGAGTGACTTCACGCGTGATGCCTCAGGAGCTACTGACGTCCTGGAAGAGAGAGCGCTGCTATGGCTCAAGGTTGGTCGAGGTGTGGTCACCTCGCAGCGGGGGGACGCCAGTGGCGAGGAGGTAGTGCTTCGGGCCAAGATGGAGGTCTTTGCGGAGATGCATGAACTCTTGGACACCGGGCAGGATGGAGATGGAGAGGGGTTTTGGAGGCTGATTGAGGGTGCTATCCGGAAGCCTGTGCCCGCAGGCTTGGCGGGCTATGGAGACTAGCTGGGCTTTCCGGAGTGGGTCCGCATTGCATAAGGGCCGTCGAAGCTTACGGCGCAACTTTTCCTATTCTCGCAGTAAAGATGGATCGATAGACCTCGCCGTTCGTGGCTCAGGTCCAAACGTCTTATGAGGTTCTTCCCAATTTCAATCTTCGATCGATCGCTTGGCGTCATGTGAAAAAGGAGGATGGGAAAATGCTCATTGAGTTCGACTTCTGTTTGTCCTCTGCTTGACTCGTTCATTGACATTGACATAAACTGATATGAGTGAGACCAGTGGGGCGATGCTCTCGGACCAGTGGCCCGTAGCTTAATACGATGCTCTCGTGTTCCCCGCTCGTGTCCAGATTCGGTGATGTCTCGCGCATCGGGGCGGTGCGCGGAGGCCTCATAAGAAGGGCGAAGAGGAGCTCGCAGGGATTGGGAGATCTGAAACAGATCGTATTGGTGTTCCTTCGGGTCTTATAGTCTGAGTCGGATCACATCTGCTTAGATAGGATACTGCATGCAATGCCAAGGCTCGTCCATGCCTGGATTGGAAGCGATCAGCCTCTTCCACCCGCAATTATGACTTAAAAGTGCACTCACACCCACCCTCTCAATCCAGAACAACCCAAATCCTCCTTCCGGGAATGCAAAGCCTCGCTCAACCCAAATCCCCCTTTCTGCCCGCCTTCTTCGTCCCCCTCTTCTCCTTCCCCTCCCGTCTCCTCGCCCTCTCAGCCTTCTCCAACCCCTTCACCCGTTCCTTCTGCGCCTCGCTTGTCTCGCCGACGATCACTGACTTCGCTGCAGACACTATAGCGCGGTGGAGGGACGTCAGAGCATACTGCAGGTTCTCTGGGGCTGAGCGGGTGGTTTGGGAGGAGAACAGGAGGGTCGGTGGGGAGGGAAGGTGGTGAGCCTGGGCGGATGATTTAGTTCTTGCAGAACAAGAGGGACAGGGGGTACATACGGAACGGGATAAGGGCGGTCCGAGGAAACGGGGGAGCCAGTTCCCATATGCAGAGTTCAGATCACATCGTACCGTCGCTTTCGAGCTCGTCGTATTCACATGCTACAGTCATTCATGTGGTCAGCGAGTCTACAACTCCGTACGCCAAGCGAGACCGCTAGGCAGGAATCGTCAAGCTCACCTGACCGCCTGGCCCACTCGATCGGCTATATGACGCCTCATATGCGTCTTTCGGGATGTCTTGTGGGCTGAGGGCAGCTAGCCAGGAGCGGGCTAACGCGTGGTGAGAATCGATGGCGAGTGAGGGGAGGTCGAGCAGTTCCTTCGAAGCTCGAGCGCGATGTACTGTTGAGGTGGAGAAGGTCTGATGACAAGGGGAACAGGGTGCCAATCGGCGAGGGACGTGCAGGCGAGAAACGAATCGCGGTGAGGATACTGCCATGATCCACACATCGCAGACATGCATAAGCGACGAGCAGAATGAAATGTGGCATCTAGAGCTCGCCAGGAATCTAAACTGCCACACACCGGAGTTTACCGGGAAGCATACACAATTTACCAAAAGAAATGGAAAAAACCTTCTGCCACCACGGGATCGGCCCGAAAGGGGATGGGAAAATCCCGAGTGATGACATCGACAAGTGCGTCATTACCGACTCCCAAGAGAAAGCGTCACCGTCAGATCCCGAGACACGGAGAAAGGACGGTCGGATTCCAGCGAAGTTGAGCGAGGGGGGATAAGGCACATGTGAGTAGCCTATTATTTGGGAGCGAAAGATTGAGGACGAAGATGGAGGGGAGGCCGTCGTTGCTGTGGATCGTGATGGCGTTGATGACATGTCGAGGTGGATGTTCAGCTTGGGGGTGTTGTGTCTTGACATGAGCCGGAACACTTGCTGATCATGATTGTTTCATGCTATCCAATGCCTTCCTCATGACTAATTTCGCTGCTCTTTACGACGCGACGACGCTTACTCATCGCCCTTCCCCCTACCTCTGGCGCCATCCACCCCTCCGACCGTTCCAATTCAACCCCTTCTCGACTTCGACCGCTTGCTCGACAGTAGCCTTCGACCCAGAGGGTCGATTGTGTATACGTTTCGAAGAATTCTCGAAGTCAACGAAGAAGTCACTTTGCCATACCCTAGATTCAGATGACCGCCCTGGCGCCTTCCCCTGTGGCCATCCCTCCTCCACTACCGAATGGTTTGTCAATCTTCATTCCATGTGCCCATCTACAACGCTCCACTGTGCTCGGCATTTCTCCTTGTAAAAATGGGCGGGGCGTACATGCTGACTCACTCACTTAGTCCCACGACCCTCATCCTCTGCTTCCGCCCATACCTCGCCTACACGGACAAACGACATACCGCCGGCGCGGGATGCTGGCGATAAGAGTGGTGTGACGGTCAAAGTGGTCGAAGCGACGCCTATGGAGGAGAAAACGGAGATCAAAGAGGAAGATACAGGTAGGTCTGGGTCCTTCGCTCATCTCACTCTCCTGCTTGGCGCTTCGATGTTCGGATTTGTGGTCAACCCTTCACCGCCCATCGTTTCGTGTGGTCAAAGGATGGCGAAGCTTCTATCTCTCCGGCTGTTTTGCCATAAACGGTCGTAGCTGGACGAAACTCGTTATCGCTCATCCACGTTCTCCCCTTTCGATGCAGCTCACATCGAGTCTGAGCGTACCGAACCCGCTGACATTCTCCATTTCTTCCTTCCTGTCTCCCAACGGATCGCCTGTCATCCTTCACCACGGCTTCCTATCTCCCGTTCCACCTTTCCCTATCGACGGCCTCAACACTCATTTTCCGTCCTCCCTCCCCGCTTCACCGATCGCTCTGCCATACGCCTCGGTCTTCGACTTCGATTCATTCGATGATGTCGATGATGACCTCTCCCCCGTCGACAATACCGATTTCCTCATGGATACAGGAAGATCACCAGTAGCAAGTAACAGTACACTTCCGCCTCCAACTGGCCCCGCACGACCTCAATCACCTAACCAGACTCCTCAACGACCGCCTATCCGGCCGAACGCCACACAGCGGTCCAACTTTGCGCTGGAGCCTAATCCGTTCGAGCAATCTTTCTCGCGATCCTCTCATCACTCCCAGTCTTCAATCTCCGACCGTGCGACACCACCTCGTGGAGGGGATCCGACTAGCACCAAGCATAATACGCTACCACCTCTCTCATCTTTGACTAGCCCGGCTGCTGCCGACCCCAGCCAATTCCCATGGCTAGCTAGCCAGTCGCTCCGGACAGGCCCCCTATCTCCCGCTATGCTTGCGAGTCCTCAGCATGGAAATGGTCATCAGAATCATAACCCGTCGAGCCTGCAGGCTGGCCAGCACGGGGAGAACAACGGGAACGCGGAAGGCGGATATGACTCGAATACTTTCCGGACTGGTTTCACTCCTGGGACTGGCAGCGGCTTCACCCCCGGCTATGGGTCACTCATGAATGGCAATTTCAGCAGTCTCCCCATGCCCAGTCCGAATACCGCTGCTTTCCTCAACATGGTGACCAATTCGACGCCTCTTGGCGAGAATGGCGAGGGTGGACCGTCGAACGGGCAAAACTCGCATGGACATGATGGGCAACATCCGCATCCTCCTTCGGCAATACCGCTTCACCTGCAACACCATGGGTTATCACATCTCCATGGTCATTCCGACGTGCAGCAGGAGACGATCACGCCGAATACCTTATCCGCGCTTACCGGTGTCTTTAACGATATGAATCGCGCAAATGCCAATGCGCCTCATCCACCGCCAGCACCTTACTTCTCCCACGGTATGCACCCACATGGCCCGCCACCTGGACCGCACGTAGATTACGCCCAACAAAGCGCCAATGCGGCCAGTCAAGCTGCGAACGGTCTCTTTCTCCTCAGTCAGGCGCACCAAGAGCTCTCGAAGCGGGAAGAAGCGGAAGGCCGACAAGGGAGTCCGCTGACTTCCAAGAAGACAGCGGTCGGCGCGGTTCCTCCAGGCAGTGGAAAGCCCCCGATGAGCGCGGGTCAGGGTCAGGGTCAGAAGCGCAAGTCAGACGCCAGCGCTACAGGTAAACCTCCGCCGGCGAAGAAGGGGAAGAAGATGCCTGGATCCACGCCCACGCCCGATAAGATGTTGAAGATGGAGATTGCTAGCCCAAGCTTCTCGATGGGTACGGACGACGAGGATATGGATCTGAAGGACATGGGGGATAATAAGAATGAGACCGAGGAGGAGAAGCGGAAGAGTTTCCTAGAGCGGAATCGACAGGGTGAGCCCACCGTCTTGTCGAGAAGATAGCGATGGTGAGACTGATGTGTGTGGTGTTTTTCTTTCTTAGCCGCACTGAAATGTCGACAACGGAAGAAGGCGTGGTTGAACGAACTGCAGACGAAAGTCGAGCAGCTGACGATGGAGAATGAGCGATTACAGCAGACGGTCCACGGATTACATGACGAGGTCGGGCGGCTGAGCTCGATCATGATCCAACATCGGGATTGTGGGCTGGGCATCCCGACAGGTTATGGGCGGCCGATGCGATAGGGGGACGGGGAGGGGGAGGGGGAAAGTGGAAGGAAGCAAAAGACGTATGTTTGTCGATCGTCGCATTTTTGGGCTATTCACGTTTGCCTATATCTCACTTCTCAGCCTCTCTTGTGGTGAGAAGCCAGGAGCTTGATGCAGCTTTACTCTCAGACCTGTCAATATCATGGTGATCGTGCATGCTGGGTATCATGTTGAAGCTGGTTATCGATCTAGAATACCCGGACCGCGAAAGCAACGCAGACGAGTATGATCGAGTCCTAGCTCGTCTCCATGAGCATCACACCCCGGTGTCGTACTGATGAAAGGAGCGACATACATTACTGAACATCTCCTGTACAGCTACATCCGTATCTTCCCAATGACAGCTCATGTCCGCGCTAATCCCTCATATCAGCTGGGCGCATTCAAACCCATTTCCCACAATCCAATTGGAAAGAGACCCACCGACCTGCCTGACCGAGGTTTTCGGAGAGCGTGGTGGTGACGATATACTTGAATCCTCGAGGCTCGATATCGACCATACGCTGCTTCACCCGCTGTTCCACCTGCTCATCAGCTGAGCTCCGCCTTGGACCCTAGGCAGATGGGAACAAGCAGATACAGTGGGAAAGGGAGGGGGTGTGAAAAGTCCACGTACATCAGAGATCTCTTTTGAATAAACGGACATCCGTGGCCGGTCGGTGGGATCCCACATCGCGCCTGCCGCTAGTGAGGATTACGTCGAGCGGACTGAGAGGTCAACCATACCAGAGAGGTTTTTGTTCATGAGCTGAATTGAGAGGTTGGTGAGTGGGGAAAGTAAGGGGAGAGAGCGGTACGGACGGAGCGGATATAGGGTCTGAGTTGGTCGGAGGGGAATCTAGGGGCTGTCAGTCTTGCTCACGACTCAAAGGCAGGAACGATTCTAAATCTCAGACGCGAAGGTAAAGGAATAGAAAGGAGCGATCGCGATGGAGCAGGACGACGAGTGCAAAGGAGAATACCGAACGGAGACGGAGAACGAGGTTAGGGGGAGAGCGACGAAGGAGCTGCTTACTTGGGTCGAGGGGATGATGCGTTCGAGCGAAAATTCGGCGGAGCTGGCGAGAGGCCACCTTGCGGGCGTGAGGAAGACATGATGCTGGTTCGTACAGCTTCTCGTGAAAGACAGTTGAAGTCGAGAGATTGGGTTGATCGATTCGAGGTGTGCGGTTCTTTGAGTTACCGGGCGCGTACAAGTATCATTTTCGGATCTCACTATTGACAAGTCTCCATCCCCAAAACCATGTCCCTGTCCGGATATTCATCATCCTCAACCCAATCTCATAGGTCAACAGATCTAGGCTCCACAAGACAACCAACTGAATCCGCACCGAACGTCGCGCTTCATTCCTTCCCGTCCCCTCCTCTTTCCAGCACAAACAGTCCAATCACCTACCTTCCCCATCATCCTGACCCTTGGTTCGAGCGATCCTCGCGCCTGTCCGACCAGGAGATGGAAATGAGTACCGGCTCTGTGAGTGGGTTGGAGGGCAGCTGGAGGATGGAAGGCGAAGTCTTGCCTCGCGGGAAGGAGAAGGAGTGGGAAATTCGGGATACGCATCTCGAAGGGGAACGGCGGTCGAAAATGCCTAGAGGAGTTTCTCCGGATAGGGGAGCTCGACCGTTGGGGATCGCGGTGATGGCTTCGGTGATGGCTTCGGTGATGGATACGAGTAAAGGGCGAGACAAGATATTGGTGAGTTCTCACCCAACATTCGTTAAGCCTGGCTGGATGCTGAGGGGATGCCGTGAAGAAAATCGCACAATATTCGATGAGAACGTACCTCTACCTCCTGTCCCTTGTCGCAGGCGTTCGACCACTCCCGCCATGGTTCACCTCCAATTCGAAGCGCTTGAGATTAGCGGTCAGCAGTCTCAGTCTTACCCGGTCAGTCCCCTCGGTCACGCCCGCATGAGATCGCTAATGATGGAGTAGCAAATGCTTTCTCCTTCTGAATCCACTCCATCCCCTCACCCACCTCCTCTCCCCCGCTCCCACGTCTGCATCAACCCTCATTCGACATCTGATCGACCTGACGTCGGCATTGGCGGATGATATATACTGTCTTAGCAGACTTGGTATTGTCGGACGGCGGACAGGACGTTTAGCGGACCGATGGGCAAAGTGCGTCCATTCTATCTCCCGTCTTGACATCCCCTTCTTCATGACTGTATGTCGCCCTGCGAGCTCAGTGTGCAGGCCCTCTTCAGAATTTTCTCTGCCATCTTCTTGCTCCTCCTTTCTACTATCAATTCAAGCTGACGGACCCGCCCAGCCGCTTCTGGTTCCTCAACACCCTCATCGCGCTCTACACCCTCCACCTCCGTACGATCCCCCGTATCCGCTCCCATCTCCCCGCCCACGTCTCGCCGGATGCAAACGAGGTCGTAGCGCCCGCGCAGACGAGTCGCGACATTAGGGATGCGGAGTGGACGAATCGAAAACTCCTCGCGGATCTCGCTTTCGTCTGTGAGTCTCCGTCTAATCGGACATGGGACGAGAGGCAGGCTAATGGTGGTTGACAGCGTATGATATATTCAGATTAGCATGGTTCAAGGAGCCGGTGCAGTGCGCTGCTGGATTATTGGCGGCTCTCATCAGGTTAGTCCCCTCCGCGTCACACTGCTTGGGGGAGAGGTGTTGAAGGTGTGCTCAGCTCGAGTAAGCTGTATGATCAACATTGGAGAGCCATTCTTGGTAAAGGATGAAGGGTGGATGCGATGATGATTGCCATTTTGACAGAGATAATCGTCTCTTCACTGCATTGGAGCGACTTACTTGTTGACCCATACTGATCACACTGATCTCATCCCCGCTGAGAACCTTTCCTTGCTCTCTGGTGGAAGACGACGGGATAGGGCAGGGCGTCGGGTGGGCAAAGTGGCTCGATGGCGGGTGTCCGTTACAGCATCTGACAGGTTGCTTGTATCATCATGCGTTGGCTTTAATCAGGGAGACGAAATGTCAAGAAGAAGTCACTGACTCTTTCGTCGACTTTACCCGATAGAGCTTATGGCGCAAATGGGCGCTGGCGAACTCGAAAATCTCCATTCTACAGGTGATCAAATTTTTGCCTCAGATCGGCTCCTCTAGGTTTTAGTGATCAAGAATCGTAATGTCATCGCCCAAGACCTCTTCTCAATCGACATATCTATAAGTCCGTTGGAGTCCCTGACTTTGCTTGATCGTCCCTCTCTCGGAATGCACAAGCTTCTTGGGCTACAGCCTTTTTAGGGAGCTGCTTCTTGAGCTTCCTTTCGTCCAAGCGGTCGGTGGTATCATATCAGCTTCTTAGTATCACGTCTAACCAAGAGGCCCGAAGGAAGTATCATCGAGGGATCACAAGCGTCCCCGGACAGATCAGGACAGACAGCTTCCCAATCCAATCGCTGGCTTTTCTCCATCCTCGTGAATCTGAATTTCCCAGCTCGTCTGCACCCGCATACACTCAACCGGGAACTTCCGGTCGACTACTTCCCTTGCCCTGAAACACGCGGGGTAAGGGCCTGAAAGGCTGGTTTCAGACTAGCGCAAATCAATTCCCCCCTCTTCCTTAGCGTAGATTCCCTTCCGAATCGTGTTGTTGATCCTCTCGATGCGAGCATCAGCTTGTCAAGTCGCTCTCTACCTTTATCTCCAAACCGAAAACTCATCAGCTGCCGTCTATAAGCGCGACCTTTCGACTTCACAATTCGGACGGGCTCCGAACATGCACTACCCCTACCTCGTCCTCCTCTCTGTGCTCTCCTTCGCCCTCGCAGCACCGCAGTACCCTTCCGGCGAGCAGATAGCAATCAACCTCACGTCTACCGTCTCCATCGATCCCTCGTACGTCCTACATCTCAACTTCCAATCAGAATGAACCAAGCTCACTTGACGGATCAGCTTAACCCTCTCCTCGCTCATCGTCTACACCGGCTCCGCAACCGATTCGTCCACGATCGCACCTTTACCAAACACTCTCGCTACCTCCACTTCCATGACAACGGACTCTGCTTCTGCTGCGGGTCCAAGCACTTTCGGGTTCCTCACGACGACCACGACCGCGGGGTTGGCCAGCTCGACCTCGACTACTAGCGAGGCCAAGACGGTTGGAGGGTCGGGGCTGGCGGGGATGATTATGGCGCTGGGGATCGGGTGGACAGTCACTGAAACGATGCGGATGGGCTGAAGTTGACAGGCAGATGATACCGCTCGTCGGGCTTTCCTACCCCTTATGTAGCATACGCGAGAGCTTCGCACCAATTCCCATGTCTTCCCAAATTTGACGTGACATGAATCATGACTTGTGTTCAGATCTGAAGACCAACCAGCATGACACGACAACAATTTATGACATTTCGTTGCATCCATTGGCCAGAAGCCCGACGAGAAGTGGAATAAAGATCGACCGCAAATCGAGTCACAGTCCTGCCTCCCCAGCAGGACTCTCGACACCCGTACTTTCGAGTTATCACACAGTCCGCAACCGCCATCGCTCAGTCTACGATGGTATTGTCCTCGTCCTCGTCACCAGATTCACCGCCTCTTGTTCTACGCTAACTCGCCATACCACCTTCAGCACGTCTTCACTGAGTACGTCACTGAGGCTTACACCAAGGTTGCGCTCTCCCTGCTTCGAAAAGTAGATCGACAGCTCGGTCACTGCACACGATCCGGGCCAAGCAGCGGAATTCCTGGGATCAGTGCGGCGATCAGTTGGAGAAATGAGCAGGAGTGCGATGACGTACATGACCTCGAATGGCTCAGTCAGCATGCTCGCAAGAGATCGAGTCACACCGATCGATGTGCCAATATGAGCGGGTCTATTCTCCATGCTTCAGTCGATTGACCTCAGTCCCAGAATGACTGGGACGAACCCAGAGAGGTCGAGAAGTCTTCCCGCCAAGGCAAACCTCCCTACCGGCCTCACGACCTTCCTATACAATCACTACAGATAAGATGTGAAGGAGCGAGAGACGTACTAGGTCGGGGAAGAGGAAGAAATGACCCTTCTCGCCATTGAGGATGAGCTGCTGCGCAGTCTTGAAGGTCGATTGCAGGAGGGTACGCTCGACGCTTCCGACCTGGAGATTGTTGCGCGATGTCGGAGAGGCTGTATAGCGGGGAGCTGGCGAGACTGGCCGATAAGCTAAGGAGGAATAGTAGGTTACTTTGGGGATATACAGAGGCTTTCGCGAATCTGGATCAAAGCACGGGAGCTCTGACCATCTGGCGTGACGAGGTCGACACACATCGCGAGGTGTATCAGCCCGCGCGAGAGTGCGGAGTCGCTGAACTCATCCATTCGTTAGCTAGTTTTCTTGAGATTCAGTCTGCCGGTATGCAATGCGAGATTGCCACATGATGACGCGCTACAAAGATGCGGGACCTACTCAGCAGGAATGACGGTCCCGTTTCGATCCCGGACAACAAGCTGGACGATCAGCGGAGGTGAGAGAGGTGGCCATCCCTGATCAAATCAGCGGATTAATGCCCCGAGATGAACAATCTACCCGGCGTAGCGGCTCAAGACCCAACGCTTTACCCCTGATAGGCGTCTGGATGGCTGTCAACTCATATGACCTTGGGGAGTCATCAGCACCACAAGCGCGATCACCTCACTCACGAAGCCGCAGTATCCGCTCTACCTCTGATCTCGCCTGCCCAGCCGCTTCTAGGCCGCCTGTGTGGTCTGACGATGAGATACGCCTCAGGCGGTGGCGGCTTCACTCCGAACGAGCGCGACTCATAGACCTCACCAGAAACCCGCGATGGGCGGCGAGAGGTTGAAGGCCGAGCATAATCGGTCTGGTATCCCGAGAGGGTCGCTCCCGGAGCGGAGGCGGGAGGCGGCGGTGGACCTGGATTGCGGATACGGGTCGCATGTACGGGATGATACAGGCGAGCTACGGATGGCGTTGGAGGGTAAGTTTGCGGGTGAACGCGTCTGCCCTGACTGGCGTTCGGGTAGACAAGCGATCTGGACCATGCTTGAAGAGGGAATGAAGAGGGAAATTGGTGAGCCGGTGGTGCATATTGGTGACGCTGAGTTGTGGAATTCGAGTCGCTCGGGCCAGCTGCTGCGTTGCGGTCTGGATGGCCTTGCGACATATCGACGAATCTTGTCGTCTCGGCAAGCGATACAGGATCCACCGGTTCTGAGCTTGACTGCGCTATACCGTATCAAACCACGAGAGGCGATCAAATCCTCTTTGTGATTCTGGCCAGTTGAGTAAGAAGTAACACCGACATCGCGTCCAAGGAAACCCCATGACAAGGAGGAGAAGCTAAGTTCAAGGAGAAGAGGGTGGGGAAGAAGACCAGAAGTCGGGGTACTCAAAGTCGGGTTGAGTAGTGACCGCGCACTCGTCGGATTTCCCGATCAGCCTCGTGTTTGTTGATCGAACCGAAAGACAATACGCTAGAGAGAGACCCTGTTTTGAAAGGACGGCGATCAGGAGCATCAGGAATGTCTTCAACACCGCCTCGTTCCAAACATTCGGTAAATTGGGATGCGCTCGATCCCGATCAAAGGGTGGGTCAGTGACCGCTGTGTATGATGGGTCCTTGGTGTTTCACTTTTTCGGAAATATTTTGGGCGTTTCGATTGGCGCAGGCCGCGCACACACACAAACACACCCACACACAAACACACACACACACACACACACACACACACACACACACACACCTC
>JAABUH010002993.1_pt1 | contig 15255 bp, 26 predicted proteins | sample 5559121 | NCBI WGS metagenome assembly JAABUH01 (sample SAMN10711871, study PRJNA513364) | rock metagenome | isolation source: Antarctica rocks | place: Antarctica: Victoria Land, Battleship Promontory nord | collected 2015-12-28
TGTGGATGGTGGGTGTGGGTGTATGCGTTGGTGCGGTGGGTTTGATGTGAGTGTGTTACTAGGGCTAGGGTGATGGGTATTTACATGCATAGCGGTGGTGTATTTGTATTGGGGTTTCTGTATGGACAAGGGGCCTTTCAAGGGTTTATCGCGGCTTACTTTTCTGGCGGTAGGGTTCAATCATGATGCCGTATATACACTAGATTGTTAGACAAGAAGATTTCTCGCTCGAGGATTTATACGATGAGACCGTTATTGTGCTCTGATACTCGGAAAATCTCTTCTGAAATCAAACGACTAGCCTGATGCAGATGGGTCAATAAAAAAGGTATAAGGGGAGAGAGATCCGTTCTGAGGCGACTACGGAATACATATAAACCGAATCACACGATCATTCTTCCCTATACACTACATTCCCCCCACCCATCCCTCCGCTACCTCCACGTATCACTCACCACCGCCGTCCCCGCACACGGCACCGTAAACCCCCTATTCGGATCACTCTCCCACACCACACTCCCATCCGCATTCCGCTTCACATACTTGTACGCAAACGCCACCCCGGGCGTCAGCCCGGCCACCGTCACAGCCCACACGGGATCCGCACTGCTATACCCACTCGCGCTCATCGCGACCGCGTTCGCCGGGTTCCAGTTCCCCAGCGCCGCGATGCTGCCGACGAGGTACACGTTCTGCCCAAAGGCCGTGGCTTCGCGCTCGTTGAAGGTGACGGCGCAGGTGGTTGTGGCGGTGCAGGCGGGGAGGGTCGGGTTGGTGTAGGTACCCTGGGCGGAGGTGGCTTGGCAGGTGGTGGTGGGGGGGGTGTTGCTTAGGGAGGAGGACCAGGAGGCGGGGAGGATGCCGGCGCGGCGGGCGATGGCGGTTAGGAAGGAGGCGTAGGACCAGGTGAGGTCGATGGCGCTGAGGGGGGAGCCCGTGGAGCGGGAGAATTGCTCGGCGAGGGCGCCCGAAGGAGGGGTGTATTTTGAGATGAGGGAGAGGTAGCCGTCGGCGTAGGTTTGAATGGCGGTGGTAAGGGTGGTAAAGGGAGGGGAGGTGGAGGGGTAGGTGCCGGGTTGGATGGAGGAAGAGAAATCTCGGAAGAAGGGCAGGGAGGTGCTTGTGATTGTGAGGGAGCCAAGCTTCTTCCATTGGTAGACGGCATCGTAGAGTTGTTCTGCCGCGGCTGCTGTGTTGATGTACCTGGCACGGTGGGTTAGCCGGACAGAGCCGTGAGATGAGATTGGGCTATGAGCAAGTAGAGTGAAGCTGATGGAAGCTTGTAAATTGCGAGTGACCGGTATCTAGAGCTGCAGCGTCGGAAGAAATGGTGACCTATAAGCAGAGCGACTAAGGAGGAACAGGAAATACTGTTCACCTCAATGTTGAATGACATGTCTACTTGGAAGAGTGGAGAAGCGAGTTATGAGCAGTACAAATCGAAGTGTGGCTTTTCTTTCTGGAAACGTAGAAACTTAAACGAGACGCAGGCACAACGATGACTTACCATGGATTCCCTCCCATGTAAACATCTTCAGGATATCTTCCTACAGCAACAGCTTGACCTTCAGGGATACCCGAATTGATGTTGTAGATTGACCTGAACGAATCCGTAATGACCTTGTGGTTTGCTAGAGCTTTAGCGGAACAGGGCTGGAAGGTCGAATCGTCACATCCGGCAGCAGGATCAAAGGTATGGATTGAACCGAGTATAGAATTAGCATCCTTGGCATTACGTCCGTTATTCTCATTGATATTAGCTAGGATATATTGCCCGTTCCAGTAGCTCTGCAGGAAGCATAGAACCTGCGGAGCTTGGGAGACACAGCCTGGACAAGACTTGCCAATCTGCCCTGCGAGAGCATTGCCCTCAACCAAGGCACGGTGCTGTACAGCCGTAGTGAAGAAAGATGAACCGTTGACTTCTTCCCAAAGATCAAAGCTGGTCTGATTCCAGTATTGACCCACGTAATTCAGGTCGTTAGATATGATCGGCCACACAGTGAACGTTACAGTAGAAGTTTGACCATTCGCAATCAGCCACCTCGAATAGGCGATGAGAGCAGTTGCTCTCAAAGCTGGCCCGTCACGCTGTGGGCGGCCCCAAGGACCGGTGAAGGCGGTTCCATCGACGTTGAATTTGGGTTCAGCGAGTCCAGCACCGTTGGATAGATCACCAGAAGGATTTGAGACCGTTTGGAGGTGTGCCTGAGCTGAGATGTAATTCTTAATCTGCGGTTGCAGTGAGGTGTCCCCAGCTATGAAACTGTCCACCAACATCTTGAATATTAAGGCGGAGTCTCGTGTCCATGTATAGTAATCTAGGTCATAATGAGCGACGTTCTATTCTTTTAAGTAAGACCAAGAAATTCGATAACCGATATTAGATAATCCTAGACACTAGATTTATATGGAGCAAATGTGCTCTCGCGGGCCCAAATCATGGCGAGAAGTACTCACGCTCGGAGAAAGAAATTTGGCTTACAATTCGGGTTTGACGTCGAGGGGCTTGCGACTACCAATCCCGATGCAGCCCCAGGAACTTTGGATCCAGTAGAGCCGATATTGTTCAGTACGCCCTGCAATGCAATTGGGCTCTCTGAAGCAATGAAGCTTGAGAGTGAACCCGTGGCTCGCTCTTCATGTCGGAGATACTCTAAAGGAGTAGCAAAAGAGCACTGCGTCAAGAATGTTGCAGTACCAGCAAGTCCGGCAAGCAGAGATATGTAAAGCATCTTGGAGGTGATGTCAGTAGGCTGAGATATGCGTTGCAGCGAGAAGGACACTTCAAGCGATCTTATAGAAACATATCACACACAGGGAGAGGCGAAGCTCAACAAGAGGAACGGCCACTACGAGAAAAACGGGAATAGCTTCGAAAAGGACGGGACAGGAGATCATTGGGTTCATCATCACTTCATAGGGCTCTATAAATGCCTAGGCAACTGATCAATAAATCTCTCGGAATGTTACAATTGCTTACAAGTGCGCTCGTGGAGAGGTAGTACCTCTCGGCGTAATGGCCTGAAGGAGGTCGAGGACCGTCCATATCCCTATCAAGTGTACAGGATAGGTAGGTGAGTAAAGGAAGGTAGCTGTAGTCTACCCTAGGCCATTGGAGGTTGTCAATCTGGGGGAAGCAAGATTTGCGGGGGATCTGCACTAGGATTAAAGGCGGCTAAATGAGCACGTGAGGCACAACAACAGAAGACCTCGACGACAGGCACCTTACTAAGCGTCTTGCTTACTTCAAGGCACCTTCATACCACCACCTACACAGTATTTTACCAACCTTATGGCTTCTTGACTACCTTAAGGTAGCGTAGCATCTGACCACCTCGCTGCCTCGCATTGATCTAAACCACCAGACCTGACCGGGTATCAGCTGGAGCTTATGCAACCCCCGCCAGTGCTGTGCATTTCCATTGCATGATAAGGGCCTACTAATGCATAGGTGTTTATTCCAATCTCTCTGTCGCGTTGCTAAAAGGCCAGCTGAGACCGTGCGGACGAGATGGTGCGTGGACGAAGCCATCGTTGGCAAGGGTCGGAATCATCAGACGACCTCGTACATCGAATCCTCATTTTCTCTTCTATTGACCGCCTCCGCCTTTCTCCCATCCGTTATAAGACGGTTCCTTCGGCTGCCGTTGCCTTGCAGCAAGCCACCATTGGTTTACAATTACCAGAGTCCAAAGTCCCGGATCCAAACGAACCCATGGTGTCTTCCAGGTAGACCGCTACACATAACCTCGGCATTATTCTGCGCTTACTTCCATCGTTTTGTATACTTGGGTGGATGGATGCGTTGCTTCCCATGAGGACCAATTGAGGGCTGACGAGGCAGATATTGCCGCAGCGAGCACTTGTTTCAGATTGTCAAGGTCGGAGTACTATGTATGCTGACATCATGAATCCTGTTGGGTACTGTTGAATTGTCTTACACAGCATTTCTCAACACAAGGATTGATTCGGAGTACTGGTTGACTATCCTAAAGAGAGCTTACGGAAATACGGTGTTCACGTAAATGAGCGATTACTAACTGTATTTAGAAGGGTTGAAAGTATTATTTTGCGGCTGGTTTGTAATTCCCGTCCATCTTCTATCATTTCAAAGGACCCATGATCCTTCTAAGGGAACTGGGAAGGATGTTACCATGCTCTTTTCGCTCCAATCAATTCACAATAGTTGTCTTCGACCAATATATTGATTGGAGTGATTCCCACTTTGATGAATCAATGGTGTGCTGAGCGGATGGAACGTCCTTGCTGACCTACTATGTGACCTTGATGTATTGAGACGGGCAACTCCTACCTTATAGTGAACCTTCATTATATACATATATATGCCGTTGGTATTATTGCCTAAGTGTTACTGTCTTGCATCTTTGTTTTACTCTTCTGTCTTATCGGTATCGGTACGATGCAGTTCCATATCCTTTTCCAGATTGCTTTTGCTGTAGCTTGCTTTGGTGCCACGCCTGCTCAATGGCGCTCTCGCTCCATATACCAGGTCTTCACGGACCGTTTTGCACGTACAGATCAATCTACTTCTGCAGGCTGTGATACCAATGCTCGAGTCTACTGCGGGGGCTCGTGGCAGGGTCTGATTGGAAAGCTTGATTATATCCAGAACATGGGCTTCACTGCGGTTCGGTTGCTAAAGCCCCCTTTCCGGCACCTGTATGCTCATAGTCCCATTTCCATAGATATGGATATCCCCTATCACGCAGAATTTGCCACAACATACCGGCAATGGGATGGCTTATCATGGTTGTGAGCAGCAGAACCCGACCCAGTATTCGTTATGCGTCAAGCTCAATCCAGAGTGCAGATTGGCAACAGAATCTTTACGGGCTTAACTCGAACTTTGGTAGTGACAGTGACCTCCGGGCTCTCGCAAGCGCCATACATGCTCGCGGGATGGTAAGCCTGAAGGGCTCTCTTTGTGTTCATCGCTTACCCTCTCGAAGTATCTTATGGTCGACATCGTTGTCAATCATCTCGGCTGGGCTGGAAGCGACACCAGCATTGACTACTCCCAGCTGTCACCTTTCAATAGCAAATCATCGTTCCACTCGTATTGCACAATTACGGCTTACGACTACTCCTCAAATCAGACAGGAGTCGAAGATGTACGATCAAATCTATTGTACTAGTTAGGCATCCTCTTAACTAACGTTCTTAAGTGTTGGCTAGGAGATGAGACTGTCACTCTTCCAGATGTCGATACAACCCAGCCGGCAGTGATTGATACCTACATTTCATGGATCAAGAACTTGGTTTCAGCATATTCAAGTACGGGCCCTTCTCCACCGATACTATAATTTTCTAAATTTTCTAGTTGACGGCCTTCACATCGATACCGTGAAACATGTTCAAAAGAGCTTCTGGCCTGGGTTCAACGCAGCCGCCGGAGTTTTCTGCGTTGGAGAAGTATTTCATGGAGATCCAATTTATACGTGCCCATACCAGAACTTTATCGATGGTGTGCTGAACTACCCGCTGTAAGGACTCCTACTTCTTTACTAAGAAGGAAAAACTAATATCAGAAACCCTATTAGGTACTACCCTCTTACACGAGCTTTCCAGTCAACATCTGGCAGTATGAGCGATTTAGTAAACGAGGTACAATCATTAAGTCAGCAATGCAAGGATTCCACACTCCTTGGCACTTTCCTCGAAAACCACGACAATCCTCGCTTCCCATCATTGACAAGTGACCTTGCACTGGTCAAGAACGCAATCGCCTTCACCATACTCTCAGATGGGGTCCCTATCGTCTACCAGGGCCAAGAACAGCATTTCTCCGGTAATGGTGATCCATCCAACCGCGAAGCACTATGGTTTTCTGGCTACTCCACAACAAGTCCTTTGTACCGATTCATCGCCGCTATCAATCAAATCCGTAATCAGGCTGTGTATTTATCTAGTGGTTATGTAACTTACAAGGCCTGGATACTTTACTCTGACAGTAATACCATAGCGACGCGAAAAGGCTTCGATGGGAACCAAATCATCTCCGTCTTTACCAACAAGGGGGCCAATGGGAACAGCTATACACTGACCTTAGGCAACACAGGATATACATCCGGAGAACTTGTCATGGAGATTCTCACATGCACAGCGGTGACAGTGGACAATAGCGGCAATCTTGCGGTACCAATGGGTCAAGGACTGCCAAAGGTAAGGCTTGAGCACTTTCAGGGTTTGGAAAAAGGATTGGTGCTGACTTGTGAAAGGTACTCTACCCAGCAGCTCGGTTGACAGGCAGCGGTATCTGCAGCCTCTGAACAGTCGGAAAGTTTGGGAAACTTCAGTGAACATATTTCCGTCTATTTTCGAAAGCAACCTTTCATATGCATGAACCCAGCGGCTCTATACATATCAACTACAATAGTAACGAAATTATTTCCAGAGGCGGACAAACTGTTCCACCGTTTCGTGAACATGTTCATCCTTCTTTGAATTCAACACAACATCCAGCTTCATTCATTCTTATGTGCTACTAGGTAGCGTATCTCCTTATCGTCTCACTAGGAAGCACACAAAACCAAACCCTATTGAATTGCCCTAGTCCAACACAGCGATTCCAGCACAGTCGCCTATCTCTATTGGCCTCGAGACGCATATCTGAAATGAGCGCAAACCTTCAGGACACTGTCGGGTTTGAATGCAAGGCTTTACTCTACGTTGTCCATCCTTGGGCTGGATCTTCGGACACGGGGACGGCGGAGCTAGATCTGGAGCTAGAAGGTGCCGGCAGGGGAAGTAGCATAGGGTTGGGTAATCCAGCTTCAAATTTCTAAAAAGTCAACGAAACCGCACTGTGATAGGCGGACTGACGTGGCTTATGCGGCACTCTCGCTTAACCAGATACCGAATGGGCCTTGTTGACAAAGTCTTATGAAGGCATCCCAGCCCACTTCGGACGCAGATGGAACATGGCAATGGGATACAGGCAGTGAACAACAAGAGATGCTCCCAATGCTGCTTAATAAATTGCATGCTTACTGTTAGGCAGCTAACCCGCTATTTTTACGAAAATTGACCTTTTCAACGCCAACGTTCTCTACGCCGTTTGCGTCAGTCTTCAATTGGTATACATATAGTACCAACACATCCCCTTGCACCTATACGTTACAATCAGTAGTGCCTCAAGCAAGAGAAGCTTAACAGCACTTACATCCATCAAACAGAAACTCGGCGTAGGTTCCTCTCCCTCCGCCCACCATCCCGTCCCCAAGGCCCCCGTAGCACTCCCAGGATTCACGAAGAACTTCCCCTCAAGCTCATACGCCTCGAACTTGTGCGTCCCTCCCCACAACAGCACGTCCACATCCATATGCCGCGCCGCAATCAACAGGCTGTCGGCATCTCCCGGCGGTATGATCGTATGTCCATGCGTGAACCCAATGCGTAGCGAGCCATGCATGACAACTTTCGAGAGCGCGAGGTTTGGCGCTTCAACATCAAAGTCGCCTTTGACGATTTGCAGGTCAGGTGCGATTTGGCGGAGGAAGTCGTAGGTTTCTTTGTCGGTCAGGTTGCCTAGGCACAGGATTTGGCCGATTTTGCCTGGGGCGAGGAGCTTTTTGAACTGCAGGCGCGGTGTTTAGCATGCGCCTCAATATGTGCGCGGGTAGAGTCTCTACTTTGGCTGGTATATCCTTCCACAAAGATCAGTCTCTCGATGCCAGCGGAGCGTACTTTGGGATGGATATGCTCATACGGGTGCGCGATCGGGGATGAAGAGGTCACCGAGGACGAGAACAAGCCTGGATGCCATTACGACTTGTGGTCGTACTCATTGGGCTTTGCCCTTTTCCTCCTACTTCTTGCGTCCCCGCTGACCTTGCTGCGGTACAATAGTGTTGGTCTTAACTCGAGCGGAGGCTGAATGCAGTAATACGTCAAGAAGACCTAGTTGTCGTTGGGAGCGCACGTAGGTTGGGCACTTGATTTGAATGTCTCAAAATTTGGGGAGTCTGGAGCTGCCTACGCTTTCAGAAAGCTCACATCGACAAGACCCCTGTCGATATTTCAGTGGAGTATTCGACAATTTCGGCTTCCTTCAAGCATACGATCTCGTTCGGTCAACGGAGTCAACAAAGTTACAAAGCAGTCTCCTACAAGTCCATATCGTCTCCCCTTCATTTCTCCCTTACCAAAGATAGAAACCTTCTCCAATCAAAACTTGTTTGCTGAACCCCTCTAACCCGTCATTCTGGCGCTCTTTTGCCGAGGACCCTCCGATCCTTTACCCTGGCTACCCCACGCTCCCGATTGAGTCTCATCTCGAGACATCTGGAAAAAAGACCAGTCCTCGAGATCAATACTCCCTTCTCCACCGAGAGACAGTCCACCGAACAAGACGACATCCCATATAATCCACTAACAAGAACGCTTCCCAAGGACATAAAAGAGGCCAAGAAGAGCAAGATGTCAAACCAGCCAGAACACCCCGCGCTTCTAATTCCAGGGCCCATTGAGTTTGACGACGATGTCCTTCAGTCGATGAGCCATTATAGGTACGGAACCTTCCACAATACCCTAGGGTACACCCACAACTAATTCACTCCCAGCCAGAGTCATGTCGGCGCCCCCTTCGTCGCTACCTTCGGGGAATGTCTCTCCATGCTTAGGAAGCTCTTCCAAACATCAGATCCCGCATCACAGCCCTTCGTCGTTGCCGGCAGTGGTACACTTGGTTGGGATATGGTAGCAGCCAATCTGGCAGAGCGGGGCGAAGAAGTCCTAGTGCTACACACAGGCTACTTCGCAGACTCATTTAGCGATTGTTTCGAAACATACGGTGTCAAGGCTACTCAGTTGAAAGCCCCCATTGGAGACCGACCCCAACTTCCAGAGATAGAGAAGGCATTAAAAGAGAATAAATACAAGCTAATCACCATCACGCATGTGGATACCTCGACGGGTGTTTTGAGCGAGATCAAAGCCGTCTCAGAATTAGTGCACCAAGTCAGCCCGGAAACGCTAGTGGTTGTCGACGGTGTATGCAGTGTCGGCTCCGAAGAAATTCAATTCGATGCGTGGGGCATTGACGTTGTCTTGACGGCTAGTCAAAAAGCAATCGGCTGTCCTCCTGGTCTCTGCATAGTGATGTGTTCAGGACGGGCGATTGAGAGAATGAAAAGCAGAAAGTCGCCGCCAGCGTCATACTACGCTTCAATGAAGAACTGGCTGCCAGGTATGTCTACTCTCCACTTTTGCCGTAGTTCCCTGACTGACACTTGGTCCAGTAATGCAAAACTACGAAGCCAAGAAGGCATCCTATTTCGCGACTCCTCCTGTTCAAATAGTGCATGCCCTCCACACTACCCTAACCCAGATACTCTCACGGCCGCTGTCCGAACGATTCGCCGTCCACCACGAAACATCCCGCCGCATCAAAAAAACCGTCGAATCACTGGGCCTTAAGCAATTGGCCTCAAAGCCGGAAAACCAAGCCAACGGCATGACAGCCATGTATCTACCCGAAGGCGTCAAAGCTCCAGAGATTCTGCCAAATCTGATGAAGAAAGGCGTCATCTTTGCTGGTGGCCTTCACAAGGAGATCGCTGCCAAGTATATCAGATTTGGACATATGGGTGTGAGTGTGACGAACCCGAAGAGAGGGGATATTGAGAAGGCGCTGGAGGCGCTCAAGACGAGTCTGGCGGACGCTGGTTACAAGCCGTAAAGGCGTCAGATGATATGTATTTGTCTTATGGCATCATTGTATAAAGATGAAGTTGTGGGCAACGTTTGGTATTCTTGGTACATTGTAGGGCAATATGTGTAAATGACTTGGATCACTCCACAACATCTTCAACGACCGACCACAATCCGTTTGAGGATTCCAAAAGAAAAAAGCATCAAAGGGTTTTCCAATTGAAGGAACGTCCACTTGAGCCTTCAATGTTCTCATCATATTTATTCCAGTGGAAACTTTTCTACCCAATCTGTTCTCAAGTTGGCGGTTGAGAATGTAATACCAGTGACTTGGGAATTTTCTATTCCAAGGGTTCAAGAGTGTTCTATATGTGAGAGGCTTTCTGCAGTGCGATATCGCAATTACAATTTTTTATTCCGAGGTTTCTGAGGTTGAGAAATGAACCAAATGCATTTAGGGCTTCAATTGAGGCTACAACTTTTCGGGTAAGCGTAGTAAGACAGTCCGCTTCCATTAGTCATGCTGGTCAACGACCTGCGGTCCAGACCTGGTGACCATTGATATATTCATCATGTAATTCATTCTTGCGATGAGCATGAATGCCTTCTCACAGCCACGACGGAATCAGCTTTCGAGTTCTTCGAGATGGTTGATCAAGACGACGCCGCGAATGCCCCGTTAATACAAGGACAATATCCAATAGATTACCCACAGCATGACGCTAACGACAATGATGCCGTATCTCGCCCTCGAGAAAACCAACTGACTGCTCCAAGTGCGTTCATATGGGCACTCACCGCTGCTGCGGGCATATCTGGCCTGCTGTTCGGTTACGAGTCCGTAATGACTTCTTTATATTCTCTGGATTATCGCTGATCTCTCGTAGTACTGGTGTCATCTCCTCGACTCTTGTGTCTATTGGTTTTGATCTTTCTCAGGAGCTGACTACGTTTGACAAGAGCCTCATCACTTCTTGTACAAGTCTCTTTGCCCTGGTTGCTAGCCCCGTTGCTGGGGTATTAGCGGACAAGCTTGGCCGTAAGAGGGTAATTCTGGTCGCTGATGTTCTGTTCATTATTGGAGCGTTGTGGCAAGCCCTCACTGCGAATGTAACGGGTATGATTGTAGGACGCAGTATTGTCGGACTTGCAGTTGGAGGCGCAAGTCTAGTCGTCCCACTGTAAGTCAAAGGCAGCAGCTTAGACTAAAGCGAAAAGCTTCCACTGATATCATAATGCAGATACATATCTGAGCTTTCGCCATCGGCTTTTCGGGGGATGCTGGTCACATTGAGCATTCTCTTCATCACTGCCGGTCAAGTCGTCGCTTATGTGATTGGCTGGGTCCTATCTAGCCATGAGCACGGATGGAGATGGATGGTCGGTTTGGGTGCTTTACCTGCAATCCTTCAGTTCATGTTGATGATGTTCTTACCTGAAACTCCGAGATGGCTCATGTCAGCTGGTCGTACCCAAGAAGCTAGGGCCGTATTGAAGAAAGTGTATGCTCCAGGGGCGGAAGCAATCGTCGAAGAGGTACTCAGCGGTATTGAGACCGAGATGATCGAAGAAGATGCGGCAAGCCTGACCATGTATCCTTCTGCTCCGGAAGAGGCTGCTTGGCCGTGGTTCACTCGCTTGCAGCGGGGAATGGAAGAGCTTTTCAGCATTGGAGGAAATAGGAGGGCTTTGACGATTGCCTGCCTCTTGCAAGGCCTGCAGCAACTTTGCGGCTTTGTATGACCATCTCTCCAAGAATGACCTCTTTCTAATTCTATCTAGAACTCTTTGATGTACTTCTCGGCAACGATCTTTTCCCTATTGGGATTTTCCTCTCCAACATTGACGTCTTTGTCTATCGCTCTTACCAATTTCATCTGTACTCTAGTCGCTTTGGTTATTATTGATCGAGTCGGGAGGCGTCGTATCCTTCTTTGTTCGGTGCCAGTCATGATAACTGGCCTTCTTTTGTGCTCCCTTGCTTATAGTTTCCTCGACAATCCTGTCAGCGAAGGCGGAGTGGAGATATCGCGAACCGTTGCTGTTCAAAGCTCATGGGCCATCGTCGTTCTTGTGACCATGATCATCTATGTCTGCGGATACGCGATAGGTCTTGGAAATATAGCATGGCAACAAAGCGAGCTCTTTCCGTTATCAGTTCGCTCCTTGGGATCTGGACTTTCCACTGCGACGAACTGGGGCAGCAACTTCCTGGTTGGACTTACATTTCTTCCAATGATGGAGTTTTTGACTCCAGTATGGACGTTTGTCATCTATGCAGCCATCTGCATGGTGGGTTGGGGCTGCGCGTGGAAGATCTATCCTGAGACGAAGGGACTAGGATTAGAAGACGTCCGGGGGCTCTTGAAAGATGGATGGGGTGTAAAAGAGAGCCTAAGGAGATTGGATGCTCGGCCTGGATAAAATCTTGAAACATAGAGACGTCCTATTTTGACTGCGAGACTCCTATCATAACAGCCCTGTGAGATAGCACTGGGGAAGCTCATAGCCGCCATATATGTGGTACTATATGAGTAACGACGACGCCAAACAGAGGACTCGTCAAAGATGGAAGCATAAAACATCAAGAGTGCTGGCGTCTAGACACATGAAAGGTCAAAGATTTGATTGATTAGGTGTTCGAAGGAACCACTACTGTTTTGGGTGTGACGAAGTTGTTATGGTGAGCTAGCTCGCCAAGGGTCCGTTCATCATCAGTCTCCGATGAAGCTCAACCGTCCTTTTAAAACCAAAACCAATAGGAAAAATAACAGAAGAGTTCCACTCCAGTAGGTGTACATCTCCTGTCGACTCGATCATAGCCCAAAAAAAAGTTTGGGATCTTCCGGTCGGCCTGATCCTGGCATTCGCGATAGTGAACTGAGGACGTGATCTTTCGGTCGGCTTGATCAAGCATTCGCGACGCTTTAAAGGGGACGATATCTTAGGATCGGCTTGATAAGAGCTTTCGCGAGAAATCGAACAGCAACCCTTGGCCTAACACACTAGGGGTGGTGGTTTTCCGACTGAGCTAATCTGTCTTTTGTCAGCACAAAGGTAAGTGGTTATTTTGGAATATAAACAACACTTTTAACATTCTGGGCTCACTAGAAAAGTTTCACTGCAAGACCACCTTTATTCCTTACTCCATTAGCCTACAGGACCAAATGCCTTCCTTCTACTATCACCTACCCTATGTCCAAACTCCGAGCCCAGGACTCGTTCTCACTACTAGTTTGCTGGTTTAACCGGAGTTCCTAATTTCTATTAAATAGGTGTAACTTTTTCGTACACCCCTTTTCCTACTTTACACCTCCCCTTTCGACTTTACGCACTCTTCCTCAGGAACAGAACGAAGCTTAAGGGCTAATACGAATATAAGCACATGATCTTCAGCCGTATCACATCCTATAAAACATTGAGCGCACAATAAGCTATGAACGTAATCTCTAAAACGCTTGGACTGTACATGGAGGGAAAAGGGGTATATCCAATTATTCAAACCGAGTTAACTCCAAAATAACGTCGTACAGGCCCCTACACAATTCCAGAACCAGCCTCAAATAGAACGGAGCTGGACTATACACTATCTCTCCGCCATCTCAGTCGTTGCTATGTAACACATACATCCCCGAGATAATTTCCTCTGGGTAAAAAACTAAATGAGCAAACATTAATTAACATTAATGGAAAACCTCCTTCCATCGCTTTTCTACCTACACATGAAACTCAGCAAACTCCTCTTCTTCTTCTTCCCCCCTACACCAAGAAACTCATAACAACATCTCAACAACATCCCCCTCTCTTCCACCCCTTCTTTCCTTCCTTCCCACCCCCCTCTTCCTCCCTATCTCTCCTCCCCCCACCAGTCCCCCACACCAGCCCACAGCGACTACGACGCAGCAACCGCACTCACAAAACAAAGAAGTCAAGGCCAACAGCGAGTTTAAAAAGCCACAACTTAACGCCTCAACTCAGCTTTACGGATCTATTTCAACAGAGATGTCCACGTAGGAAAAAAGGAGTGGATCAAAGAATGCCAGCCTACCATTACCCTTTTTTTTTAAAAAAAAACCATAGCCAGCCTCCCCCTTATCGAGCATTCCCATTTTAGCCCTCCGCCCTCAACCAATCCCCCTCGCATCTTCCCCTCTCCACTACTCGTCGTAAACCCCCCCCCCTTCCCCCGCGGGCCTTCCCGCACCCACTCCCATCCTCGGAACGCCAAATTCCAAGAACCAGCGATATGACACCTATAGCTCTACATTCGAATCCTTTCCCTTCTGATCATCTCGGGTGAGCGAGATTGCGGGAGAGGGGCGTAATGATGGTGGGGGGAGATGGAAGTGGCGGGAGAAAGAGGAGGGGAGGGGAGAAGGAGGAGAGGATGATAGGAGGAGGGGAAGAAGAAAAAGAAAGGAGAAGGGGAAATGGATCGTTGATGGAATGCGATAAGAAGAATGGTGACGTTTGTTTTGAGATTGATAGATAGGGTTATTTCAAAAATCGAAAAAAATAATTTGTTCTTCCTTTACCTGCTGTAGCGCTTACTGTACGACTTCTTTTCATCGTTTGTCTCGGCAGCATCAAATTTCTCACTCAATTTTCCCTTCCTTTCCCCCTTTCCCTTCCCTTTCCTTTCCTTTCCTCTCCCCCCTCGCCTACTTTCCTCTCCCCCTCGCCTACTTTCCCCTCCCCCTCCCCACCACCAACATCCCATCCACCATTCCAACATCTCAACAAACCCCCCCCCACTCCTCATCAACCAACCAACCAACCCAACCCAACCCTCTTTACATTTTCCCAACCAAAATCAAATCAGCATATTTTAAAAACATTTTGAACTGAAACTTCGAAAGAAGAATTTAATTGATGTTCAAAGAATCGGAAGAAAAAAACAAGGGAGGAGGAAATGAAGGAAAAAATTGGAATGTTGAAAGGAATGTAAGAGAAGAGAAGAGAAGAAGAGAAGAGGAGACAAGAAAATGCACGCCAATGAAATGTTTTCAGTGAATTAAAAAAGAAACAAAAATAAAAACAAAAAGTAAGAATTATAATATAAAAACAAAACAAAATAAAATAAAATAAAATAAAATAAAATAAAATAAAACAAAATAAAATAAAACAAAATCAACGAAAAGGGGGGGCATTTCAAATTTGTAAGAAAAGATTCGAAAATACTTTTCCGTAGATGAGAAAGTAAAGAAAGGAATATGTTCGACCGAAGGAAAAAAATTGGTGGAAAAGGAAAAAGGGGGTGTGAATGGAAGATTGAATAAAGCTTTTTTTCTTTTTTCTCGTTTCTCCATTCCTTTGATGCGACTGGGTCGCGGGCAGGCGAGCGAGCGCTGAACCCAAACTAACCAAGGTAAGGTAGGTACATGCGCATGCTACGATAATGTATGGTACGGGTCTGGAAAGCATGCACATTGTTTAAAAAACTAGGCAAGGTGGTAGACCAATTACAGCAGACTAATTATACGACATGAAATACAAGCGCCAGCCCCCACGGATAGAATACCAACATATAACGAGTGGAAACATGTACCCTATGGAGAAGAAAAGAACATGGGCCAGTTC
>JAABUH010002995.1_pt1 | contig 15244 bp, 14 predicted proteins | sample 5559121 | NCBI WGS metagenome assembly JAABUH01 (sample SAMN10711871, study PRJNA513364) | rock metagenome | isolation source: Antarctica rocks | place: Antarctica: Victoria Land, Battleship Promontory nord | collected 2015-12-28
GTACGCCTGGCGTGGGGCGGCCCGCGGTCAGGGGCATTGGCGCGCGGGTGTCAGCCGCCCATGAGAGGGCGAGCGGCGGCAGGCATGCATGCTCAGGACCACAGAAACTGGTGAATGGCGGCGAGCACGCGGCGCTGATGCAGCAAGCGTCTGCACTCTCCAAACGTTTCATTACGTGCTTTGATCATCATTCTAGCTCCACACAGTTTGGTGCATAGCAGGAGCAGGTCGCCATAACGAAGGTCAGCTCCCAGAGCATGTGCAGCGGTGGGCTTTGCCTGGCTCCCCGCCGTGAAGACCACCAGCTCGAAGAGGACGGCGGCGGCCTCCAGGAAGTCGTGCAGGTGCGGCCGGCGCTCAAAGGCCGTGCGCACGCCGTCGTGCGTGTAGTACGCCTCGCGCCCCTCCTGCGCGCGGCTGGGGCGTGAGGCGCACGCGCAGGCGCGCAGGCTGGTGCAGGCGCGCAGGCGCGCGGCACACAGGCATGCATGTCACTTTGCGTTGCACGTGTCGCTGAGTGCAGACGTGTGTGCAGCCGTGGCGCAGGAGTGCCGGGGCAACCCCTCAAGCCACTGGCATGCCTGGAGGAAGCTTCGCACACATGTGTGCGGCGCTAACCCGGACTGTACAGTCTGCTTTTGTTAACAGTTTGTGACAAATACCAGAACGGCATGCAAGGCTGCCCCCATGCAGCTGGCTAGTTGTTCGCTTGAAATGTGTGCTGACCAGTACCCACCCGCACGCACAGACGCATGACCACGACAACGATGTCAATGTTAGAAAGTGTCGTGCATTCCCCTACTGCATGCGCGACTGCATGCATGCATGAGGGACGGCGCATGCGCACCAGCAGCGCTTGGCCCTCGGGCAGCGGACAGGAGCGGACGAGGGTCTGGTCCAGATCCAGCAGCAGCGTGGGGCGGCAACACTGCGGGGGCGGCAGCAGCGGAGGCTGCCCAGGCGGCACCACAGCCTCGCGCGGCGGCAGGGTCTGCATAACCCTCAGCAGGCCATCCGCCTGGGCCACCTGCAATGCATGCAGCCTCGGCACTGCTGCAGGCGGCTGCAGGGCATGCACAACGTTGTAATGTCCTTCCTTGCTCTGTCGCCCCAGGCAGTGTTGCAGGCAAGTCAGCTTTGCACTGGGTGCAGCAGTCTTCATTGCAGGCAGCATGCATGCACCGCATGCATGTCTCTGAGAGTGTCTACAGCCATAGCGGTGCTCATTCGCAAGCAACACCCGGCCAGCACGCAGGTGCAGGCTTGCCTGAGCCTGCAACACTGAGCCGTCATCGGGAAGGCCGTGAAGGCCGAAAGCACCAGCTCCATGCCCTTGCGCGGCCGCCGGCAGCGACGGGGCGCTGCTGCGGGGCGGCCGTGCCGGCTTCCTCCGCCTTGCGCGCGTTGGCGGCAGCAACGCCGCATCCATGGCCAGGTTCGCCTGCGCAGAAGCAAGGCGTAGCCTAAGTAGGCGCAGTTGTTAGACACAACAGAACTCCGTGTCGCTTGCTGAGTGCGCTCTGAGCGTGGCTCGCGCGTGGTGCAGCGACGCGTCCCGTCAACGCGCTGGTGCAGCCTGCAGCAGCGGGCCATGAGCCTAAGCAGGCGCCTGGCAGCGAGCCAGGTGCACTGCAGACGCTGCACAAGCGCGCTCTTCAGGTGGCTCTGCAATGCCTTGCCCCAAGCGGGTCTGCTCTGCTGTGCCGCTCACACACTGTTGGTTGGAAGCAGCATGTGGCTCGCGGCGCCGCTTCCCACTTTCCCAGCAGCAGGCCAGTGTGCTTGCACTCACCAGAACAACACGCCAGTCCTGGTCAGGACAGCCCAAGGACGCGGCAGCAACAGAGTCTCGTTTTGACAAAACCAGCGCCGCATCCCCGTCAGCCAGATCGACTGCGCTGCCCTCCCCACTCCCACTTGCGACTGCTGCACGAGAGCCAAGCGCTGGGGCACGGGGCAAGGGCATCGTCGCTACAGGCGATAGCCACCGGCGTGACCAGCTTTCACGTCAAAGCTGGCCCTCCCGTCACCTGACCTGCTCCTGTCTAGACGTCGTATAGATGGTACGTGGAGGGCACCGGCTGCCCCAGAGAGCCAGGCGTGCTGACCAGTTGAGCCGACATAGATGAATGCAAGCAGCTGCTCCAAGCACCAGACATAGGAAAGACTCTGCTACTAAGGGATACTTCAGCAGGCACAGAGCATCCATTCCACACCTGCTGAACACTGCGCGTCAAAGCCGCCAGCAAAATGCAAGCCTGCGGCTGCCGCCGTGCGCTCCAGCCGGGTTGCACGCGCTGTGCTAATGGATGGATGTTAGCAGTAAGCGCTTGTACACCGCAAGGTTCACTGGTGTCACTGCCCAAAGGGCCTTGCAAGCTTGCTACTTGAAAACAAGTTAGGTTTACGTTAGGTTTAATCGTTCATAGATGTAACGCGCTGCCACTGAGGTCTGTAACCGCACCCATGTCGCCAGCGCCAGCTACAACAAAGCGCTAATACATCTGCTGGAGGGTCCGCCCTGTCAATTGTCTGGGCCTGCTTGTCAACCGTGCTTGCGCTGCTGTTGCTTGTAACGGCAGTGCCTGTGGTTGCACTTGTCCCTTGCACGAGAACATACGCCACTGCTGCACAGTCTGTAGACTTTACACGTCGCATGATGGCACAGAAAATTTTACCGGCCTGCGAGCAAGCGACTGGGTACAAGTCCAGTATGCAGGCTCTGCTCTACACAGGCGACGGCAGCAGCGCCTGCCGGCGTTTGAACGCCCACATGTCAGTGATGACCTCCACGCCAGCCGGAGCGTCAACGTGCATGCCAACAGTGCGCTCGACCACACGTTCATACACCCGGCTCGGCGCGTCTGCAGCTGCAGCTGCACCATCGCCGTGCTTCGCCCCGTTCTGGGCCTCCCCAGCAGCTGACTCGCCAGGGTGTGCGCCATTGGCGGCCGCGGCAGAGCCGCAGATGCGCACGCACAGCTTGCGCCGCGCGTCGCCGTCCGTCACCGTCTCCTGAGCGCATTGCCCTGTTGGCGCAGCGGGCGCACAGCAACCGCGCCGCCCTTGGGGCGGCTGACGCGCCAGGAGCCAGTCCAGAAAATACTGACCCTGGGCCAGTGCACTGGACCGGGTCAGAGCGCCCCGGCCGCTGCTGCACCGGTCCTACTGCTGAATCGCTGCGCTGCCGGCAGAGCGGGTGGGCAGGCTCACCGCGGCCCCCTGGAGGTCGCGGGGCAGCTGCGTGAAGCAGGGCTGCAAGCCGCAAGGCTTGCCCGCGCAGCTGGTCGGGATCGGGGATGCCGCCCTCTGGACACAGGGCACCATGACCTCGACCCAAGCATGCTCTTACAGAGGGCACCGCGCGCCTGCAGGAAGGCGGCAAGGTCCGCGGGCGTCAGCCGCCGCAGCTCCGCCACCTCAGCACCGGGGCGGTCCCACACCAGCGTCCCTGCTCCCCCGCGCTGCATGCGATCAGCGTGGCGATGGCAGCGCGCGATCGTGTGCAGCGCACAGCCCTGCAGGCCCGGACGCAATCTGTGAAAAACATGCAGGGAGGAGGCCCATGCTGCAGCACAGTCGGCAGGCTGGGGCGACAGGCGGCAGGCGGCGCGCCGTCGTCGATCTCGCGCCACTCGCGCGCCGCCTGCTGCCGCAGCCGCTTCGGCCGCTCCAGCTTGGCCTTGGCCAGCTCCTCCACCTGGGTGTGGAGTAGGGTTAGGGTATGCAGGCAGGAGCGCACCAAGCGCTCCAGCACCACAGGAGGCTACCGCGGCTCATGCCTGCAAGGGCCACAACGCACAACAAGCAACGGATACTGAAAGCAGCCACTGACGCTGGCATGGGTTACACCCCCCGCTGTCAACCAGGGCAAGTGCACATCATGCGTACCCCCACAAGCGAGGCACCCCAGGTGGGTGCTGCGGGAGCGCGTCTGCCGTGCACGCCTGGGACCCAAACTCGTCGGGCGCCAGGGCCGCGAGCTGGGCGGCCATGCCGTCCGCAAACGCCGTGGCGCGGCCCTCCAGGTGCGCCGCGCTGTGCTCGCCGGACTGGATGATGAAGGCGAGCGCGCGCGCGGTCAGCGTGCACCACTCGCAGAACCACACGAGGTAGCCCAGCTGCGCGGCGGCGCGCGCGTCCCGCGGTCAGACATGGCGCTGCGGCCGCGCGCATGTACGCGCGCCTGCTGCGCCACCGGCGCTCGCAGGCCCGGCGCGCACTGCTGTGCTATCCCGGGACGCAGGGCCGCAAGACGTGCAGCAAAGTACACTGCCTGGTGCAGCATCAGGCAGCATCAGATGCTGCTGAGTGACAGCTTGTGCCAGGTAACATCATGTGCCTGGGTGACCACTGGGCAGCCGACACATACATATGGATGGCGGCACACACTCTGAATTGCCACGTGGCCATGTGCATGCCAGCGCTTGATGAGAGGCGGCACGGGCGCCGCCTGCGCGCCTGCTCGACCGTGCGCAGCTGGTAGAAGGCCGCGCGCTTCAGGCAGTGCGCCAGCAGGCCGGCCAGCGCAATCCGACGCAGGTCGTCCGCCCCGACCTGCCGGGCGCCAGCGGTCGCAGTCTGCGCGACTGCCGCTCATGCACACAGGACCGCTGTGTGGAGATCGCATGCGCTGTCCCAGTCGCAGGGCAGACCGGCGTGGGAGGGCGGCGGCTGCACGGCCGGGGGACCACCTGGTAGTAGACGAGCACGGCGGAGTTCTCGTTGGCCGGGTTGGGCGCCGGCAGCGCCAGCAGCGCCTCGCTGCCGCGGCGCAGCGCGAGCACGCGCTTGCTCGGCCGCTGCGATGGCAGCAGCGGCTGGGCGCGCCGACGCTCCTGCAGGGGCAGGGGCGGGCGCCGGCTGGGTCCGCCTCCCCGCGCAGCCGTTGTGGCACGCGCAGCGAGGAGCACTCTGCTGCTTAAAAGCACGGAGCGACTGTGTCGGCAGGCCCTCCTTCGGGCTGGGTAGCATCGCTGCACGTGGCTTGGCATTGCACGCAGGCCGTGGCCCCACAGGCAGCATCCCCGCCGAACATGCAACACATGTGGAAAACAGGCCATCGCCTGTTCATGCTACAGTCACGGAGTCCCATGCAAAGAGCTGATCACGTCCTAACCCTATGCTTTGCTTGAGAGGGTGTCACGCGCCAGCAGCTCCTCCACGCGCGCCGCCAGCTCGGCGGCCTGCCGCGCGTCCAGGTTGCCGGTCGCGTACGCCTCCACCGAGCAGCGCGCCAGCAGCCGCGGCACGAACGCCTGCGGCCGCGCCCCGCGCTGCTCCTCACGCAGCGACGCCCGAGCCGCAGAGCCAGGTCTACACGCCGTGTGCCATGCCATGAGCATGAGCGTCTGACCCTGCAGCCATGAGCACTGAGCACGCCGGAACAGCCATCTGCAAGTTCAGCTAACCTGACGCTCTGCAGGCCCAAGTTGAAAGCATGCGTTTGTGCACGCCATGGGCTGCTCCCCGCTGCGAGCACCGTCAGATCGTCTGCGGAGAGCGCCCCGACAACCGCCTCGTACTCCGCGACATGCCACCGCCGCGCCTCCAGCAGCACGCCGGCCGTGTAGACGGCCGTGCTGTACGGCTGCTCGTAGGCGTGGTTAGCGTATGACTTGGCGGCCTGCTCACTGTTGCGCGGGCCACCCTCGTCACCCGCCGGGCTCGGTTGCCGATGTGCACCTCAGAGCACACACCCGAGCATGCGAGGCAGGCTGCCGACGGGCACTGTACCAGAGCTCGCATCCGCCCGGCGGGCTCTGCTGAAGGCGAGCTGCAACCAAACCCGAGGCAGCACGGCACTGCATGCGTCCGGCACTGGGGCATGACAGCCCCTGGTAGCGGCTGACAGCGACGCTGGAGCTGGCACAGCTTTGTGGGCGGCATGACCTCCGGCGAGCATGCCCTCTCAGGGCGAGCATGCTCTCTCAGAGCAGCCAGCACATCCGCTGCAAGCGCGCACCGCTGCACAGCAAAGCGGTCCGGCCGCACACGGAAGGCCGCCAGCTCGGCCAGCACAGCATCCACCAGCAACATCAGCTTGTGGCTGTACCTGCGCGCAGCCGGCAGAAAGTTCACTATGTTCAGCATTCTTCCATGAGCTTGATGACAACGCACTAGTGCACTACGCGGCCGACGCTTAAACGCGAACAAGCCACGCAGAAAGAACGCATATCTGGCAATGCACGCAGGAACAGTCCCTGCACTGGCCAGGCGCCGGGCTGCGGGCAGGGCGGGGCAGGGGCGCGCCCGTAGAAGGACACCAGGAAGCCGCTGGTGGTGCTGCGAATGCTGAAGCTCAGCCCGGCGAGCTCGGCGTCGTAGGCGACCTCGTTCAAATAGTCATCCACGAGCAGCGCAAACACTTTGGTCAGCACCGCGGCCTCCGGCGACGCGTACGCCTGCGCGGCGCAGCGCGCCTCCCCCTCGCCAACCCTAACCCTACCCAAATTTCCAACCTACTTTTGCGTGCTCCTGCCTAGCATGTCACGGAGGTGGCAGATCGCGTCGCTGATCACAGGCCATCGCTGCCTCGGCGCCCCGCCGCGGTCAGCATTCGCGCAGCTGTGCGAGGCGCCTACGGGCGGCCCGCACGCAGTGCGTCCGCGGGCTGCCTGGCAAAGGCGGCGACCCGCCGCAGCTCGAGCGGGCCGCCTGGGGCGTGTGGGGCTCCAGGGCGGGCGGCCGGGGGCCGATGCGGCGCGGGGCGGCGACCTCGGGGCAGTGGAATGCGATGTAGGCGACCGCGGCGGGCAGCTCGTAGGTGGCCGCGTCCGGCTTGTGCCACAGCCGCAGGCCGCGCGTCTGGTGCGCCACGCGCGGCGGCCGCACGTCCTCCTCGCTGCCCTGCACGTGCACCGACGTCACCCTGATGATCGCGAATGCGCGCATTCAGCAGGTGTGTTGGAAACAGATGCGTGAACACCGTGCGGGCGGCCGGCATGGCACAAACAGCCGGTCAGGAACAGCAGAGCGACCTCTTCGGCATGCGCCATGCCAGACACAGCCCTATGCTGGATTGGGCAGGGTAGGCTTAGCGCAGCGCCGGAGCGGGCGCTCGCCGGGAGCAGGGCAAAGTCGGTGGGGACGAAGGGGTTGGGCGGCGGCAGGCGCAGCTCGGACGGCGGCACGGCCGCCTCCCAGCGCGCCAGCCAGTCGCGCGGCAGCGGCTGGCTGCTGTACTGCGTCCCGTACCATAGCTCCCGGTCCAGCGCGGCGCCCTGCCGCACAGGCCACGGTCTCAGAAGGCCCGGTCCTCAGACGAGCATGCACACACCGCAGCACCGGCCTTGCTGTGATGCATCTCGCAGCTGCGCGTTCGTTGTGTCCTCCGCTTCGCCCCAGAAGCAGGTGCTTGAAACAAACGCTCTGGCAGGGCGCATGCTGTACCATGGCGTCGGCCTAGTGACAGGAGGCGCAACACCGCTGTGTCGGCCGCGCAGATCCCGGCTGGGTCGACTGTCGCCGTGGACGGAGCAGGCGCCAGGCTGGTTCGAATTAAAAGGAAGCACGCAGGAGCTGCTGCGCCTGGATTTGCTTGGACTGAGCAGGCGCCAGTTAGCGTTTCCTTTGGGGGCCGGTGGAAGGGAGGCACGCAGGGGCTGCCGCGCCTGGAACTGCTTGGACGTCCAGACCACGCGCGCGTTGCCCGGCGTCATCTCGCGCAGCACGCCCCGCAGCGCCGCGTCGTCGTACTCCTGCGGCGCGCCGCAGCGCAGCGTGTCGGGTGCAAATCGTGTAAACCGTGCAGCACGAGCGCCCTGCAGGGTCCCGCGCAGACAGCGCACGCATCCCAGCCATCAGGCATGGCCGAATCGGGCTCTGCGGCGCCGCAGGGGCGCGCCTGCGGCACGCTTTGCGCAGTCCGGTGTGGACAGCACAGGCGTGCAGGCCACCAGGCATGGCCGGACCGGGCTCTGTGGCGCTGCAGGGCGCGCCTGCGGCACGCCGTGCAGCGCGAGCAGGGCGTCGCGCGCGGGCACGCGCTGCAGCTCCGACGCCAGCGACCGGGCCAGCGCCAGCGGCGCCGCGCGGTCGGCGTACGCAAAGTGCAGCCGCCGCAGCGCCCGGTTCTCCTGCCACCTGCCGCCGGCGCGGCCATGTTGGTTCCAGAAGTCCCCAAACGGGGGGCAGCATAGAACCTTTGGTACTCCCACATCTCCCACGAGCCACGCTCCTCCGCAGGAGGAAGGCAGGAAGGTGAAAGATATATAAGACATGCTGCATGCGCTGGGACGCTGCGGCGCTGCGTGCGCCGCACCTGTGCCGCAAGTCCGGCTCCGGCGCGGCGAGAATGCCGATAAATGCAAAGAGCAGCTCCCCGACCTCCGCCACATGCTCCTGGCCTGCCGCGCGGACCGGCGCTCAGGCCTCTCCACGCAGGGCTGGCGCCGCTCGTGCACGTTTCCCAGGCAGCGCCCGGCGGCGTCCCTGCAGCACGCGCCTCCCCGCACGACCGGCCTCGCGGGGCGCCCGCCACCAGGCTAGCGACGTCGCGCCCTCACCGCGCGTTACTCAGCGGCCGCCGCGGCGCACCAGCGCATGGGCGCTGGCATGCCTGCAGCGGCCACCCTCAATATGCGCGGTGCGGCGCTCTGGCGTATGCTCAGCGCGTTCATGCGCGTGGCCAGCAGGCAGGCGCACCGTCACAGCCGCGCTCGCCCGCGCTCCGCCACGGCGGCGTGCTCAATTGCTTCAGGGTTAAGTTGGGGTAGGCTAGCCTACCCTACTCGCACTGAGCATGCCATGCGCGATGGGGGCTGCCAGGGTGCGCGCCTTCGTCGGTCAGGTCGACGTGCACGTTGAAGGCGGAGCGCGCCGAGAAGCTGCCGCCGCCCTGGCCGGCCGACAGGCCGCTCGCCCAGCGCCGCGCCTTCAGCGCCGCAAACAGGCTGCCCGCCCCCTCGTGCCTGCACGCACATCATGCGCTTGAGGGTAACCTGAACACACCCTCTTTCATCACCAGGACCACCGACAGCGCGAGCGCGGCCGGGCAGGGCTGTGCTGCTCCCCACCCTCACCAGCAGCCACCCGCTGTTACGGGCATGGCACGCATGCCGCCGGCCTGGCGTGCCCCCCGCACGTGGGCGCGCACCCGAGCAGGTGCCCGAGCAGGCCGCAGGGCGCCGCGCGCCAGGCGCGCTCCTCCGGCGGCACGCTCCACTGCACGTCCAGGCGGTGGCCCCGCCGCTCCGGCACCACGCGCAGCAGCCGGCCCGCCTCCGCACGCGTCACCACGTCGCCTGCGGCGCGCGGGCGCTAGCCTGGCAGGCAGCGAAATAGCGGCCCTGGAGGCGCTAAGCAGCACGAAGCGCGCCACGACAGCGGCAGGCTGGCAGCAGCAGGCCCGCCGCAAACGCGCCGCGGCGGGCGCCGGAGCTGCGCTGCCAGCAAGGGGCAGCGCCCGCGCCAGCACACGCGGCGCGCTGCCCTGCAACAGCACCCGCGCACAAGCCGCACGCATGGAAGCCCACCAGCTCCTTCCACCCAAGCTCCGCCGCCAGGCCATTACAGTACGGTAGTGTGCTCCCCGCCGCAGCAGCACCAGCGCCGCGGCGCCGGCGCACCGGGAAACTCGGGCGCGGCGAGGCCGCGGTTGCGGACGGCGCCAAAGCGCGCGCGCACGAGCGCCTCCAGCTCAGTCGGCGGCTGCGGGCCGACGACCACCAGGCGCATGAGCCCCGCGCAGTAGCGCGCCTCCCAGAAGCGGCGCACCTCTGCGGCGGCGCCAGGCCGCGCGCCTGCGCGCCGCGCGCGCCCGGCCCCCTTCCATGCGCTGCTTCCGCCTTCTCCGCCGACGCTGCGTCTTAAACCTGTCCTACCTTGCGGTGCGGTGCGCCCCCTCACTGTGCTGTGTCGTCCGGCGCGCGCTGCGCCCAGCGCAGTGCACATGCTGCTGCAAGTCGGGCATGCCCTATGTGCCCAGACCGCCGCCCAAAACCAGGCCCGTGAAGCACCACTCACCGGGCAGGCATGCGGCCAGTGCAGCAATCATGCAAAAGTTGAAGAGATGGGGTGTCACGCATGCTGGGCGTTGCGCAGGCCATGCAGCCTCCAGACAGGGCGCAGACCAGGAGGGTGCTGCGCCGCAGGTCGCTGCACGGCGTGCGAGTCCCCGACTACGGGCACCCCGGCAACCAGGCCGCGGGCCGGCACAGGCCGCGCGCCTTGGGGCCGTGCAGCAGCGTGTCGGCGTTGCCGGTGGAGAAAGCGTTGAGCGGGTGGCCGGGCCGGCACGTGGAGCGCAGCAGCTGCTGGCGGCGCCAGACGTCGCTGTTGATGTTCTTCGCGTGCCTGCGCGGCGCCGCGCAGCCCCTCGCACGCGCGCTCACAAAGCCATGGCGTGACTGCATGCATGGCGTGGCACGCCCCGTTGTCTTCTTCTACACCGACCTGTTGGAGCGCACGCAGCTCCAGGGTGAGTAGAGGTGAGTGCAGCCGACAGCCTGCGATGCTCCCGACGCCCCGCATGGTCGCAATGCCCAACATCGGCCTCCCCAAGCCGATGTCGGGCATTGCCACCTGCTCTGCCTCACTACTCCAGGAGCAGGCTCTGTCCAAGGCAAGTGCAGTAAAGTCACCATTGTGTGACGCAGGGTCGACAGCAGGGGCATGCGAGCACGGGACGGCCAGGCGCCGCCCAAGCAGGGCAGGCAAGGGCGGGAGGCGGGCCGGCGCACTCCGAGTGCACGGCCTTCACTTCGCGTTCCACGGCGTCCGCCGAGATCAGCGGGTCAATGAAGAACTGCGCAAAGCGGTCCAGCGCCTCGCCCAGCGCGTCCACATTGCAGTCGAAGTGGTAGTTTGTCTCCTGCGCGGAGCATGGAAGGAAAATGAGATGGTAGGGTTAGGGTAGGGTTACCCCTTTCCTGCGCGGCGGTGCAGAACAGTGTGGTGGGGGAGCGGCCGACAGGGCTGCACGGTGTGGTGGGCCGCGGTCGAATGTACGGACAGTCCCACGCTGTGCGACGACATCTGCATTCGCCGCCATCGCAGGGCTCCCGCGCGGCAGAGCTGACAGCAGGCGCTTTAGCCCGGCGAAGCTGAACACCCCCCTCCCAACACATCCACTCAGTGCCACCCCATCAGAGGGTCTCCTGAGTGGGCTGGCAGGCGGCGCCCCTGCTGCAACGGGGCAGGCAGCCGCGGCGGGCTGGGCGCTCGGTGCGGCCACTGGGTGCGCCGGGCAGTGCGAAGCGGGCGCGCGCCTCCAGCGAGGTGTAGGCGTTGGAGCTGCCGCCGTGGTCCGCCTGCGGGCGCGCGGCACTTCACGAAGGAGCCGCGCAGGCCCCCGCGAGCAGTGCGCGGAGAGTCCCAGGGACTGTCCGCGCACTGCCTCTGGGACAGTCTGTCTGGTGCCATGGAGGCCGTGGCTTGCGAGCCTGCCGTGCAGCACAGCGCACACGCCGGCACCCTCCAGCTACTTGTTTGTTTGGCAGCTGACTGCATGGCCAATACAGGGAGCGCGCACACGCCGCGCGCTCGCGCAGCCGGGCGGGGCGCGCCAGGAACTTGCTGTACTCGTCCTCCTCCGGGAACTTGTCGGAGGCGAAGAAGAGGAGGTGCTCCGTGAGGTGCGCCAGCCCGGGCAGCCCCGGCGGGTCGCTCAGCCAGCCCGCGCGCACCTGCCTGGGCACGCATACTTGCGGGCGTGCGGGGTTGAGGGTCGTCTTTACCGCGCTGGTGCGGCTGCAAGACAAGACCATGCACTGCGGCCGCGTCCTGTCAGTTGGGTCTGAGGCAGGGCGCAGGTGTCACACAGGGCTCGTTCGTCGCTGATGCAGTGGACAATACGCTACACTCCAGCCAGAAGCAGCACCACGTGGACGTTTGGACCATATGCAGCGGAGCGCGTGCGCTCCTTGCACCAGCCATGTCCCTGCACTTTGTGACACAGCAGATACCGGCACAACAGGTCGACGTCGCACAACAGAGTGCGCTACAAGTACATGACGTGTGTACACGCTGCTCTTCGTAGTTTACGAAGAGCAGTCGCACCGTCATGGCCGCGCCGGCCTTCTCCGCGCCGGGGTCGCTGCAGACCAGCGCACGCAGCCCGTTGGGCAGCGTCAAGTCCTGGTAGGAGCTGCGGTCGGTGAGGGGCTGCACGAGCGCGCCGTGCTCTGCGGCCACGGCCTCTGCCCGGGCAGGCACGCCTGTGTCGCTGCCGCACGCCATTGCCGAGGCGTCTGTGGAGAGCACTGCGTGGTCAGTGAGCGACTCAGTGGCTGGTGCATAAACTACATCCTACCAATGCGGTACGTCACGCAAGTTTTGCCAGAAGGAGTGATTCTGATCATGCTAGCTGCTGGTAAGCCGTGGCCAATGCAGTTCTCACTCAGCAAAAAGTAAGCAACCAACTTGTCCCATGTGGACCCTCGTTAGGGCCTTTCCTCCAACTCCTGGCTCGTAACTCGTGTCAGTAAACGTTTTTGGCTCACAAAATCTGCCCGCGCAGAGCGCTTTTACTTCAGAACCTGCGCGCCTTGCCCGTGCCTTTGCAGCCTGTGGGCGGGCGGTCCCGCGGCGCCGCGCGGCGCGCCTCGCTAGTCAGCGCGGGGGAGCAGGGCGCAGCGCCATGGAGCGGCGGCCCGTGCCGCTGCGGCCGCCGCTCGCGAAGGTCGCGCTGATGACGAGCGGCGTCGTGCCCTTCCCGCCGGGCGAGGTGTGGAAGCTCGTGCGGCGGTTCGGCGGCGCGGGCGAGTGGCTGGGCCTGGCCACCGCGGAGCAGTGCGCCTCGCAGCTGCTGGTGCGGGCGCACCCGCGCGTGTGCGTGCAGCGCGGGCAGGGGCGCCGGGCCCCACTGGGCAGGCACTGCCCGGAAGCTGTATAGGCCGCAGCGGCGGGGGCCTCGTGCGGGCTGGGCGTGCCCGCTGGGTCGTCTGGACAGCGAAGTCGGTCGGGCATCTAGCGCCTTCGCGTGCAGGCTGCGCCGGCGACCTGGGCAGAGGCCCTTGCTGCTCTCTCGACGGTATGTGGGCCACGCCACCAGCGGCAGTCCGCGCCGCTGGTGGCGCGTGCTGGTTCAGGCTGACTTGGCGTGCTCAGCGCATCCGCCTCGGGGGCCTGGCTCAAGCCCCTCGCGACAGCGTTGCAGGCTGCCCTGCTGCTCACAGCGCGCTCGCAGCAGGCTCTCGACTTGACTTGACAGCCTGCGGCTCGCGGTGTGTGTGCACGGATGCCTGCCAGCGTAGAGCAGCCTGGTTACGCGCGGCGCGGCGCGGCGCGCAGCCGGGGCACATGGAGGGGCAGATCGGCGCGCTGCGGCTCATCAGGTACGGCAGCAAGGGCTACGTGGAGCAGCTACAGGCGCTGGACGACGCGGCGCGTTCGCTGTGCGCGCCCTGCGCCCCCCCGCGCGCTGTCCCGCCCGCCGCCTTGCGCAACGCACGCGCGGCCCCGTCTGCGTCCCAGCCTGCAGGCCCCTGCTTGTCCTGATCTTGCAGACCGCCTGCCCTGGTGCGGCTGTGTCCTCGATCCAAGCGCAGACGTGGTCCGGGTGTTGTGGAAGTCCTGATCATGCAGGCTGCCTGCCCTGGGCTGGTTCTGTCCTTGACCAGAGCGCGGAAATGGTCCGGGTGTGAGCGGGGCGGGCCGCCGTGCGGCAGGTCCTGGCGCATAGTCTCGCACAGCCTAAATAGCAACCCGTACCCCGGCGCGTTCCTGAACTACCGCGCCACGCTGCGCCTCGCGGAGGTGACTCTGGACAGCTCTACCTTCCTCGAGTGCGCCGCGGCCCCGCGCCAAGCCCCCCCCCTCCCCCCACCCGGCCCGGGCCGCCCTGTTGTCCCCGTGAGCAGTGCTCGCACTGCTCGCATGCGGCGCATGCGGCATGTGGACGTGCGCCGGGCGTGGATATGCGCGAGTAGCGTTGTGCGGCGCGTTCTGACTTCAGGCCGCGCCGGTGCGTGTCAGGCGCCCAGCCGCGCCCGCCGCGCGTGCAGGTGGGAGAGCTGCTTCGAGACGGAGTTCCCCAGCGCGGACGTGATGCGCGCCGCGCTGCGCGCGCGCTGCGAGGGCGGCATCCGCGGCATGGCCACGTGGCTGTCGCTGCGTGGCGCGCCCAGTGCGCCGCCCGCCTGGCCGGGCAGCAATCCGAGCTCGCCGTCCAAGAAGCGCGCGCCCGTGATTGGCGCCGCGCGGCCCGCGCTCGCGCGTGCGCCCGTCGCGGTCACCGCGAGCGCGCACGTCAGCGGCGGCGGCGGCGGCGGCGGCGGCGGCGCGCCACAGGCGCTGGGCGCCGCGGGCGGCGCCGCACCGGGCGTGCTGGTGCCGGCGCCGTGCGCGCCCGTGCCCCTGCAGCAGACGGGCGTGTTCGTGTCGGCGCCTGGCGCTGGGTACCCGGGCATGGCGGTAGGGCTAGGCTTCCCGGGCATGGTGCCGGGAGGGTCGGCGCCGCCGCAACAGCTCGCGGCGCCGCCGCAGCAGCTCGCGGCGGGCGCTGTGCTGCAGGCCGGCCCGCCGCAGCAGGCGGGCGTGCTGGGGCAGGCGCTGGCGGCGCGTTCGGCGCATGGCAGCTTGGAGCTGCTGGCCGGCGCGCATTCGCAATTTGGCGGGCAGTCGCTGCTACCCGCGTCGCGCGGCAGCCGCTCGCTGCAGGCCGGCGTGCAGGCGCCGTTCTCAGGGGTCTCCCTCGCAGCAATGCCCAGGGGCAGCCTGCCGCTGCAGGCCGGCGCGCAGGCGCCCTTCCCGGGGGTCTCCCTCGCGACGATGCCCCAGGGCAGCCTGCCGCTGCAGGCCGGCGCGCAGGCGCCCTTCCAGGAGGGGGTGTCCCTGGCGGCGATGCCCCGGGGTAGCCTGCCGCTGACGGCGGCCGCGGCGCCCAGCGCGGCGCTGCACCCCGCCGAGTACCCCGGCGCGCAGGCCCTCCGCGCCGCGGTGGCTGCGCTCGCGGCGGGCGCCGCGCCGCCGCCGCAGGAGCTGGCCGAGCGCAGCAGCTCGTCCGCGCCGCTGGGCACGGCGCGCCCGGCCGCGCTGGGCGGCCTGCGGCGCGGGCACACGGACGGCGCGATGGAGTGCGGCGGGTCGAGGGCGGGGTCGCCAGGCGCGCGCGGGGGCAGCCTGGCGCACGTGGGCAAGCTGGCAAGCTGCTAGGGGCGGCTCCGGGGCGGCAAGCGCTGCGGGGTCGGCCACGCGCCGTGCGACCGCGGGGCAGGGCGCGCCACCGCTGGCGCGAGCTGCCGGGCGCTGAGGGTGAGGGCAGGGCGGCGAGCGGCGGTGGGGTCTGGGGTGGGTCTGGGGT
>JAABUH010002997.1_pt1 | contig 15237 bp, 18 predicted proteins | sample 5559121 | NCBI WGS metagenome assembly JAABUH01 (sample SAMN10711871, study PRJNA513364) | rock metagenome | isolation source: Antarctica rocks | place: Antarctica: Victoria Land, Battleship Promontory nord | collected 2015-12-28
AAGCGCCTGCCTAATGACCACCACAGAAAAGGGTGCGCCAGCGTCCTAAAAAATAGTTGTGATACCAGTGTGCCACAGCTGTGGGTGCCTTGCACTGCTGCAGTGCTCATCGTCAGGCTCTATATGCGCACCAGCCTCGCAGAGCTCCATGGCGATGATGATACGGTACATTTCGCTGTTGGGCGCAGCCAGAAGATCACAAAGCCCTGCTGCAAGCAAGGATTGGGCGTCTCCGCCATGCCGCTCGCCACTCCCGTCGCAGTGAGCGTGAGACAGATGGCGCGCACCATCGGTGTGCGGCGACGGGCGCGGCACAGGAGGCGTGTGTGCCTCTGGATACCACCAGCTCACTTCAGTGCGCCAGGCGACCGTGGACTCCACCACACCAGTGGGAACGATTGTGGAAGACACGTTCGGCATCCCCCAACGGAGAGTGCCCCACACAGGCATCCCTCCAGGCCTTGCCATCCGCCCACAGGCCTGCTTCAGTGCCGCTCCGCAGCTCCCGCGCCGCCCCTCGGCCACGTTCAGGAAGCCGTACGCATGCGGCAGCGCGAGGGCCTCCGGCGGCTTGCCGTCTGGACGCGTGGCTGGGTCACCGCCACCCTGCAAGGACAAGCCTTGCATGACGCAGTGACAACACTGCGTCTGCCTTGCAAGTCACCCACATGCTGATTAATCTTGAGCGTTGGCCCGGTTGTGAACAACACTGCCCACACATTGTGATTTTGGCTTTCTGCGCTTGCAAGCAACAGCTGCAGGTGCAAATGCAGGCGTGCTCAAGCATGCCTGTGCTCATCGTAAACTTTGCCAACATTTTCACAGTTGACCAAGCAGCCAGCACCATATGCTGGTGCGGGGGGCGGGGAGTGCACATGCAGCACTTGCATCCACTGCCCAATGATTGGTGATGGCCAGCATGCATGCTACCTCGGCTGCGCAGCTCTGACACAGAAGGTTGCCAAAGAAGGCCGATCGCGCAGAACTGACGCCCAAGGAGGCAAAGCTGAGCCCATTTGAGCAGGCACGACCGCGAGCGACTGCACAGAAAACCTGGCCCGCGCCTATTCAGGCACGAGTGGGGCGGACCTTCAGCGCCTCCCGACAGAAAGGCATGTTGGGGTAGAGGGTGTTGCGCAGCGCAACACCATCATACTCATAGTCAAGCCAGAGCGCATGTATAGAAACCTGCACTGCAGCATTCAGCTATCAGGTTCATGCAAATGGGCAGATAACGCCACTCAGCCGCAAGGCTGCGTGCACGCAAGCCCGTGCTGGCCTGATGTGAGTAACTTGGCTGCAGCTTGGACTCTGAAGCATGCGAGGCTCTTTTAATAGAGCGTCAGTGTCTGAACATGTGCCATGCAGCGCATGGCCGGCAAGGTGCAACGAAGAACATCTCTCTGTGCCATTGACGAAAGGTCAGCTTGCCAACTTGGCAAGGCTTGCAGTCGGCAAGCCTGGATCAGCGAGCCCAAGAGCGCCCACAGGGTGGGGGCATACTATGCTGGGATGGGAGTGATGAAACGGCTTTGCTTCTGACTTGAGCAACTCGGGATGCGACTCCTTGAACGAGGGTCCAAGCCGGACCACCTTGATAGCAAGGGCCAGTTTGCAGCAGATACCTGCAGCATGAACACAGTTGTGAGTGTAACACCAAGCGCAGCGGCGTACGTATGCAACGCACAGCCAACACGACACGGGCGAAGGCAGCAGTGGAACCTGACAGCTGCTGCGGCAGCTGGACGTACCCTGGTACACCGTGCTATGCACACCGCGTCCAATCTCGTGCCGCAGCTCAACGCCGTGGCGCTCTGTTGCGGCCACTGCGCCAGCATCAGCTGTTTGCCGATGGCAAGGTGCCTGCTTGCCTGCGCACACTGGCAGGGTCGGTACAGCGCACAGAGCCGTACTGCAACATCCTCCACTTCACCTGTGCACAGGCGGACAATGCTGTGGGATCCCACCAGCGCTGCTGCCACAACCTGAGCACCGCGCTTGGCTGCAACAAGGCCAGCCACCACCATGGCCAGCGTGACCAGCAGCAGGAGCACGCCAGAGTGGCAGCATGGCTGCTCCATCCCACCCGCACAGACGCCAGGGCACCTGCTCGCAAGCACAACACTGTTGCAACAGCTGTTGAACAGGTGGCTCTGCACAGCTACTTTTGCAGCCCACCGGCTTGCATCCAAAACTAGCAGGTGTCTGTGCAAGCAGCTCAAGCGCTTGACCAGCTACCCCTGGCAAACGCCTGCAGCACCCAGCGCACCACACTGGCACAAGGCAGCACAGCCTCTCGCAGCCAACCACCTTGTGCGGTGCGCATGACCCGACAGCGTCGCTAGAGCAAGGGTTAGGGTTGTACTTGAGAGGCACTTGCTCAGTAAGTCTTCACTAGTCAGTACACAGGCCCTGGTTTTAGCTTGACTGCGTGATCAGCTTGACTGCGCCGCCAGCCTGCTTGTGCAAGGCTGCTACCTGCCTGAACGTTGCTGACAGCTAAATTGCGCACTCCCTCTGCAACTGATCACTTGGCACGCTCAAGACAAAAGGCTGCGGTTGGCAGACTGCACGCAGTTTGCAAAAAGGAGCCATGCACCTCGCACTCAGCATAGCGCTCTGCGCAACGCTTCTGTCACTGCCAGGCATGTTCCTTGCTGGTGCTTGGTCAAGTGCAACATCGCTACTGTAAAAACCACCTGTGGCTGGGTCAGGCCCCGGGGACGCTCAGAACGACACGGCTGCGCTGCTGGGCATCCTGAACAGCTTTGAGGTGGGGCCTCAGCGCCCCTGCTCTGTGCAGACCCAACAGGCCGCCCTTCGTACAGTTCGAGTAATCGTGATCATGCTATGCACGTGTTGCACAGCAAAGTGCAGAGCGCAACTGTTCAAGCCGGTCAACTACCTTCACGGAGCGTGCGCGCAGTCAGCCAAAGAGGGGCTAGCCTACACAAAAAGCTGGACTGGAGAGGTCTGTCAGAATCAGAGCAACGAGGGCAGTCCTTGGGGCGGCATAAAGTGTGAAGGCGGCCGCGTGACGTTTGTCCAACTGAGGGGGGGAGCCAGTGGCAGCCTGGATGGCTTCGGTCAGCTGACTGCCCTCTCCAAACTGGACCTTGACAACAACTCTTTCACCGGTAAGCCACACTCAATGCTGCCTCAACACACACTTGCGGCTGGGTAGCGGCCCATGGCTTGCTCTAGGTGATGTCCAGGGTGTTGCTGGCCAGGCACGCTGCCCACAGCGCCCTGTGGAGCTCGTGAGCGCAGTGTGCTGCCAGCCCAAAACAGTCATGTCTGATGCTTTGTAGCTCCCTCGATGCAGTCATTGCATATCGGTACCTGGATGTTGCAGGTGTACATGTTGGCCTGCAACACGCTGCACCTGGGCTGCCAGGTACACTGCCTGGCGCCGCCTGGCGCAACCTCACGCGCCTGACATGGCTATCAGTCATGTACAATGCACTCACGGGCACGCTTCCGCCCGAGCTAGCTGCCACTAGCCCGCACCTTGGGGTGCTGTACCTAGACGGCAACAGTTTCACGGGTGCGTCATAGACCTGCTGCCGCTGAGAGGCCAGACCTTGCCTGCCTGTTGGGATGCAAGGAGTGCTGCACACTGCAAAAGCAGGTCGCTCGCATCAGCCGTTTTGTGCCGTGCAGGCACATTGCCGCCAGAATATGGCCAGCTCATGAACTTGACATACTTTTCTGCAGGGGATAATGACCTTTCAGGTGCGCACGACTCAAGAGTTGAGCTGCATGCTCACCTGATGCGGCCACCTCACTTTCCAGCTCTGGCCAGACATGCTCAGCATGCATGCAATGCCTGTGCCTTGGTCTGTGCAGGCACCATTCCGGCAAATATGAGTATGAGCCTAGAGTACTTTGATGCTGGTGCGCACCCACCCAACCTGGCCTAGTACCTCGGCCACATTGCAGCCTGGCACTCAATGCGCGCAGCCTCTGCTTTCCGTGAGTGCGGCGGGCGAGCGGTCTGTGCAGAAGTGCATAGATTTGGGCAAGCAGTGCAGGCAGCAACAGGTTCTCTGAAACCCTGCCAGCAGCACTCCCACAGAAGCTGAATATTTTGGACATCTCCAACAACAGCCTGACAGGCGCGCACGCAAGGTCGCAGCAGGCAGGGTACGAGCGCGCTGCCTGTCAGAGCACTTGCAATGTGAATGGAGCGCTGGCTTGGTCTGCCTCTCTTGAACGACAATGCATAAAAGTGCTGGCCAAGCAAGGGCGATCTACTGCGAATGTGCTACGCCTGGGGCAGCTGCAAGCATGCAACATGCCATTTGCTTTGGCGCCAGGCTCGCTTCCTGCAGCGTGGGCTGCTCACACCAACCTCACCGCAATATTCCTCTTTCGCAACAAGCTGGCGGGTATGCACGCTGTGACTGGTCCACTCCATCACCCATTGCTGCAGGGCGCAAGTGTGCTGCAGTGGCAGTGCACACTATTCGTACTCGCTGCATGTCTGTCGAACCCCTGACGCGCTTCTGACTGAGCTGATATGTGTCGCATGCAGGGCCGCTTCCTGCAAACTGGGCAGCATTGTCAGCTGTCCGATCCATTTTCCTCTCGCAGAACCAGCTCAACGGTGGGCCCCTTATGAATGTGCACAGCCAATGACCCTCTCTTGCAAGTTCTCAACCATAGACCTTCACCCCATGATCTCCGCCGCTTGGGCCCACTGAACATGGGAACTCAAAAGTTTGATTCACCTTAAGGATCTCTTGCCCTGCCACACACACAGCTGGTGACGGTCGTGGGCACATGTCATATGCTATATCACACATGTCATATACTTAGTGCTGAGGTCTAGAGTGTTTGAAGCGCTCGGCGAGCTCATGTTGGTCTGTGTCCACAGGCACTGTGCCTGCGGCGTGGATCACGATGAAGAACATCCAGCACCTGGACCTCGATAACAACAGCCTTGGTGGAACATTACCGGCGATCGATGCGGGTAATCGCAGCCTTGATTTACTGAGCCTGGCATACAATGAGCTGACAGGGTGCCGCCCAAACCTCTTGCTGCAGCGCCAGCCTGCATGCACAGGAGGCAGCTGCGACCGTGCATAGCACTGCGGGTGTTCCCCTGGGCACCAAGAAAGTCTGCTGCAGGAGCCTACCGCCCTCCTGGGCACACATGACCAACCTGTCGGCGCTGTGGCTGGAAAGGAACCAGCTGAGTGGCTCCCTTCCTGACGCTTGGGGCGCCAACAACAGCTTTCCCAGCCTGCAATTCCTGCGCTTGGTGCGACACCGCCCGGCGCAAGCACGCACTGACCTGCAAGTGCCCACAACCTGCGTGCGCTGTACAGACGACATGCATCCAGACCCGAACTGTAACTGACAGACCGGCCTGCCACGCGCAGGAGGACAACGCGCTCACAGGCAGCATTCCCGCGTCCTGGATGACCGGAGACAGCGGGCTTCAGTCTCTGAGAGCAGTCAGCCTTCTTCTCAACAAGCTCACCGGCACGCTGCCGCAGCCATCGTGTCCCAACAACACGTTCTGCCCATCGCATGTGCGCCCTCGCATGCGACCGCGCATGTCGCTGCTGCCCTGCACCTGGCTCACTGCTCCAGGCAGGTGCAGGCCTTACAATGCGCAAAGGTATGCGCAGTGTTACTGAGACCAAGCAGGCTGCTGTGCAAAGTGCTTGTTCTAACATGTGTATTATGACGCAGCTGGCGACTATCCTGCTGGCGCCCCAGCGCAAGGGCTATGGCGTGTGCGGCGCTGTGCCGCCAGAACTTTATGTCACCACTGCGGCAAACCTGTCCATCACCAGCACTGCGGATGCTGGCGCATCTGCTCTTAACAGCAGCGTTGCTGATGTGCCATGCCCTGGTGCGCCCTTAGTGCGGGGCTAGCCAATGCGGCTTGTCGGGGCAGGCATGGCGGTGTCACAGCACCTTGAAGTGACTGCTCTGTCGCTGCACAGCTTGTACACTGCAGGAGAGCTCGCACACCTGGCGGACTTGCCATGCATACATGGTGCCGCTAGACAGCCAGCCAGACGTTGGAGACAGGTTTGCTTTGGGGACACCGGATTGCTTTGGAGCCCTGCTTTGAATGTGTGACTACTACCTCCGCGGGCACATGGCAGTGCAAGCTGTCATGCACTTGGTGCTGCACACCAATGCTGAAACGCGGCCGTAGCATGTGGAGGGCCTGCGCGCGCAGGACCCCGCTGAAGGCCGAGCGGGGCGCCCGTCGGTGCAATCGCTGTCGCGTGCGCCGCTGTGGCCCATGGTAATCCCATGCCCGCTCAGCCTGTGCTTCTGGCGCCGCCGCCACGGATGATGCGTATGGTGTGGAGGGAAAACAGTGCGTCGCGCCACTGGGGCGCCTGAGATATGCATGGTGCTCGAGGCGGCTGCACCTCGTATGTGACATACCTGTGGAAACAGTGCGTGATGGCGCTTGCTAGCTGCATTCTAGGGCAGCTAACTGCTGCTTATTGCACCGCCCAGCGTGCAAGGATGCGCTTGTAGCTGCACGGACAGGCACATTTAAGCCAGAGCGCAGAGCAACAGAGGGACAAGCTGGGGCAGAAACACCAGAGGCTCTGAGCATGAGCTTAGTTCCACAAAAAAGGTCAACTGCTGCACAACATTATCAAATAGAGTTACAGCATTCGCCCCAGTTGTGCGGCTGTGCAATCATCATCCATTTTCAGCTACTTTCCAAACCACAGCTTGTGACCGTGTGGTGCTGGCGTTAACGCTGCTGGCCAAGTAGCAAAGCCTTGCAGACCCCACAGCTCTGAGCCTGGTGCGGATGTTCGAGCTTGCTAGGCCCGACACAGCTCATGAATGAATTACAACCGTGTCTCAGCGAACTGCTCACGGGTAAGGTGCTCCAGCAGGCTTATGCCTGTTTGAATTGCACTTGAGAGGTACTTGCTTGATCAGTGCTGTGAATCGGGAGCTTCCTCCTCCCGAGAAGGAACGCTTCGAGAAGGAACGCTTCAGCTCCAGATACACGCACGCGCGTTTTGGCCTGCACGTCTGGGCCCGCAGCGCAGCACCACTAAATCGTCCACCCCAGCGCCCCTCTGCTGGCTGACAGCCAGATCGGGCTCAAGCAATCTGCGCCTACCATGGTGCCCTCCCCACACGATGCTTGTAGCTGAGTGTCTCGCCTGCTCTACGTGTGCGTGCCCGCTTGTGCAATGCTGCCACCTTGCCCGAACGCTGCTGACAAGATAAGCTGCGCCTCCCCTTTGCGACTGATCACTCGGCATGCTTAACAAAGGGGCTGCTGTATGCAGACTGGGTGCAGTCTGCGACAAGGAGCCATGCCCATCGCGCTCAGCATAGCGCTCTGGACAACGCTTCTGTTGTTTCATCCAGGCAAGTGCCCAGTAGCCGCTTGAACGTGTTCAAATCAGCTCCTGTGCAAACCCACTCTGGGTGGTTGCATCAGGGCCCAGCGACGCCCAGAACGACACGGCTGGGCTGCTGGCCATCCTGAGCGGCTTGAGCTTCGAGGTGTGGCCTCAGCGCTCCCTGCTCTGAGCAGAGGCAACAGGCCGCCCTTCTCTATTGTCAAAAATGCGACGCCCTCGCTGGTGCACATTTTGCACAGCACAGTGCCTTATTAGATAAGCCAGTCTCTCAGCTTCTTGTCGCGCGCTCGCAGTCACCCACAAATGCGGCAGCCTACACAAAAAGCTGGACTGGAGTGGCCTGTCAAAACCAAAGCGTTTCTGGCAATCGGTGGTCGGGCGTCAGCTGCGCAGACCGCCGCGTAACAGAAGTGCGCCTGAGTGGAGGAGCCAGAGGCAGCCTGGATGGCTTTGGTCAGCTGACTGCCCTTGAAGAACTGCACCTTGACAACAACGGATTTAATGGCAAGTCACCCTCAACTTGCCTCAACTCACATATGCGGGTGGGTGTCTGCCTCATAGTGTGTGTAGCTGCCCACAGCTCCCTGCCAAGCTCACGAGCGTGGTTTGCTGACAGTGTTCACAGGCACATCATGATGTCCTGTGCAGGTCGCTCATTGCAGTCATAGTGCCCGCTGCAGCTCTTGCACAGCTGTACCTGGATGTCGTTACTGTTTGTGCACACGTGGCTTGTGACATGCAGCTCCCATGCTGCCAGGTACACTGCCTGGCGTCGCCTGGCGCAACCTCACGCGCCTGACATGGCTATCAGTGAGTTACAATGCGCTCACGGGAACGCTGCCGCCTGAGCTAGCTGCCACAAGCCCGCATCTTCAGATGCTGTCCTTAGGCAGCAACAGGTTCACGGGTGCGGCATATGCCTGCTGGCGCTGTGAGGCCAGAGCTTGCCTGCCTCTGCTGTTCAGGTGCAAGCAGTACTACGCACTGCACAGAAGGGCCAGTCGCAAGGCGCCTGCGCTGTGCAGGCACCTTGCCGCCAGAGTATGGCCAGCTCGTGAACCTGACATACCTGTCTGCGGAGAATAATGGCTTTTCAGGTGCGCACAGGGTGACAGGTTGGCTGCATGCTCATTGCTCATGCTGGCTCATCTGCTAGCTGGCCAATCATGCTCAGGCACGCAAATGCCTCTCTCTGCAGGTCCCATCCCGGCTATGACAAACTTATGGGACTTTTACATTGGTACGCACCCACCCAAAGTGGTCTTGTACCTTGTCGCCTTGGCCAGAGTGCGGCCTGGCGTGCAGCGCACGCGGCAGCAGTATGAAGTGCACAAGTCATACCATCCTAGTTATATTTTCCAGCACTACGCAAACCGGTTTTGGCTGCTTGCCCATTTGCATGGAGGCAGCTGCGTCTCACGAACCACTATGCTAGGCCTGAATAGAAGCACCCAGTTGCGCAGGCAGCAACCGGTTTACTGGGACCCTGCCAGCAGCACTCTGGCAGAAGCTACAGTATTTGAAGCTTGACAACAACAGCCTAACAGGCGCGCACACAGCCCGGAGGTTGCAGCGTGCAGCAGTAAAATGAGGGGGCCATGCGCCATTGAGATGGTTGTGCGAGAGTTTGATGTCAGAGACCTTGAGCAATGCTGCCCAGTCTGCAGGAAGCGCCCCTGCATGCAAGACATCTGGGCTCAGTCAGAGGCCACACAACCACCCTTTGATCTCTATCTTGTTTTGTGCAAGCTCGACAAGCAACTGGCAAGCGTAATGTGCTGCAGTGCAGGCAGCCAACGGCAGCACAGGCACCTGTGACATTTGCTGACAGTTGCAGACGGGGTCAATGCACATAATATGAGCACAAACAGTATGCACTGCCGATGCATCATCCTTGAGCACTGCAGCAAGGGTGGTGGAGTGGACCAGTCAGGGAGTGCATACCCTCCAGCTTGTTGCGCGAGAGGTCCATCAAAGTGAGGTTGGTGTGAGCAGCCCACGCTGCAGGAAGCGAGCCTGCCACGAACGCAGGCTCAGCAAACGCAGGCTCAGGAGTGGTGCATCTGTGCAGAAGCTCCAGGTGTAGGTTGTTTGCGGCGGATTGGCCTTGTACAGCAAACACCATTGTGCACAGCCGTCCGAGACTGGCCACAAAAGTCAGCACCTGTCTACATAATAACCAATGAGGGCATGCTCTTCGGGGGTATTTGGGTTGCCTTGCAAGATGTCGTCATGCACTTCGTCCTTTATCTCAGCCGCTCAGATCCTCACATGTCGAACACGACGTGGTAAACAATAGGGCCTTGTGCAATATGCATGCACATTGCTTGGAACCTGCAGCACACACAGCTGGTGACATTGCAGTTCTTCAACAAGAGCCTAAAGCGCTTGGGGCGCGGATACTGTTCTGTGATACAGGCACTTTGCCGTCGACGTGGGGCACGATCAAGACCATCAGGTACCAGGTCCAAAGAAATGATAGCGGAACCTTAAGGTGGGCCGAAGCGGAGAAGCGCAGCCTCTACGGTCTTGACCTCGCATACAATGCACTGACAGGGTGCGCCTCGAAGCCCTGCTGCGGCGCCAGCCTGCATGCACAGGGGGAAGCCATGCAGCTGCAACCGTGCATTGCTTCAGAATTAAAAACCAACACTTGATTGCTGCAGGAGCCTACCGCCCTCCTGGGCACAAATGACCAATCTGACAAGGCTGTCGCTGGAAAGGAACCAGCTGAGTGGGTCCCTTCCTGACGCTTGGGGCGCCAACAACAGCTTTCCCAGCCTGCAATACCTGAGCTTGGTGCGATACTGCCCAGGGCAAGCAAGCATCGATCCTGCGATTGCCCAAACAGCGTGCATTGTAAACGTGACATGCATCCTGACCTGGGCAGGGTTTCGACAGACCGAGCCTGCCACGTGCAGGACGACAATGCACTCACGGGCAGCATCCCGGCATCCTGGATGACCGGGCAGAGCGGGCTCCGGCCGTTGGAAGCCATCAGCCTTCTGCTGAACAAGCTGAACGGCACGCTGCCGCAGCCATCGTGTCCCAACAACACGTTCTGCCGACCGCACGTGCGCCCTCGCGTGCGGCAGCGCATGTCGCTGCTGCCCTGCACCTGATGTACCGCTCCAGGCCTTGCTGTGCTCGAAGAGATGCTCAGTGGTGTTATGGGCAAGATGGGCAGCAGTGCACTGCGTAGTGCATGTACCAACAGGTGTTTTCGGCACAGGCAGCCACTATCCTGCTGGCGCCCCAGCGCATGGGCTACGGCGTGTGTGGCGCCGTGCCGCCGCAGCTCTATGTCACTGCTGCGCAGAACTTATACATCACCAGCATTTCAGATGATGGCGCATCCTCTGGCTACGAAAGCGTTGCCGATGTGCCTTGCCCTGGTGCGCCCTCCGTGCGAGGCTGGTCAATGGGGCTTGTTGTCTGCTGCAGGCACGGTGCTGCTGCAGCACTTTCGGGGATGACTGTTGTGTCAATGCCCAGCGGGACAGCTTGTACACTGCCCAGACATGACATTTTTGGAACACTGTGCTGCTAGACAGCGAGACAGACAGCCAGACAGACAATGTTTACATATTTCCTTTGAGTGCATGCATTGATCCAATTGTGTTGGGAGCCCTGGTACGTCATGCAAGCTTGGGTTACATTGCCTGGACAGGGCAGGCCAAGCAGTCTCGCAATTAGACTGCGCCCTGGAGGAGGTGCTTTGTACAGGAAGTGGGGACCTAGCATGTGGGGGTGCTGCGCGCGCAGGGCCCCGTACAACCCCAAACAGGGTGCTGATAGGTGCGATCGCTGGCACGTGCGCCGCTGTGGCCGTGGTAGCCCTGGGCCTGTTTGGCCTGTGGTTCTGGCGCCGCCGCCGTGGTGCGGCGCAGAAGCTGGAGGCAAAGGCGAGTGGCGCTACTGCGGCTTCGCACACGCGCATGGTGCCCGAGGCGGCTGCAAACCGTATGTGAGGTTCCCATGCATGGAAAAGTGCCTGTAGCCAGCTTTCCAAGGGCAGCTAATCGCTGGTTTTGCATCGCTTAGCATGCGTCAATGCGCCTGCAGCAACACGGACGAGCTTAGTTGTGCCAGAGCGCAAAGCCTTTTCTGGTGCGACGAGGGCCTCCATGCAAGTTACGTTGCGACGATGGATGTGCCTTGTTGCAGGTATTAGTGGGTAATAGTATGTAAGACCCGTTGCAAGTTAAAGCAGCTCAGTGTGCAGTGTGCAGGTGCCACACGGTGGGTCACACATCCATGGCCAGCCTCATGTGGGAAGCAAATCCCTGCTCCGCATCAGGGTGTTGGACGCGCTGTGCGTGCACACAGTTCGCAATCGCACACCAAGCAGCCCGCAATAAACTTGTAGAGCCCTTCGCGTGTCGCCAGACGGCTGTGAGGCTTAGTTACACCTCGCACCAGCCGGACCGGGCTAGCTAATCTGCACATACCGCGGGCACATTATATTATCACACAAGTGCACGCATACGCAGCGCGCAATGCCTGCACACGCCTCAGGTCAGGCGCTGGCGGCCGGCTGCAGGCAGTAGCGCACGGTCTCCGCGAGGATGTTGCCGGCCACGCGCGAGCCGGGGGCGTGCCAGCTGGCGGCGGATCAGCGCGCGCTTGCGCAGCAGCGCCTCCCGCGGCGCGTCCATGACGCGCCGGAACTCCTCCGCGGTGAAGCCCTCGTCCAGCGCATAGACCAGGTCGGGCCACGGCACCTGCGCCGTCCGCGCACGTCACCGCGCGGCAGCCTCACCGCACGCACATGCGGCGCCCGGACGTGCCAGCATCGCGGGGCTGCTGACGTCACAAGAGCAAGCCTCTCGCGCGGAGGCGGGGCGCATGCGGGTTGCCGAGCCGGCCCGGGCGGCGCGGCAGGGCCGGCGGGGCCCGCCTTGCCAGGGAAGGGCATCGCCACGTGCCACAGGCGGTCGCTGATGATGATGGGGACCGCGCCAAAGGCCAGCGCGTCGTACAGGCGCCGCGAGCTGGGGCTGTCCCCGCGGACCATGAGCGCAAAGTCGGAGCGCGCCAGGCGGTGCGCGTACAGCCGCAGCCTGCTGGCGTGGAGCACCGAGCAGTTCACGCACCTGCGAGCGGCGCATTCAAAATCATCCAATATCTGCATGGTTAAAACCCTGCCTGCATTGCCACAGCAGGACTGCTGCAGCAGCTGTGGGACGACGCTGACCGCACGAGTCTCAGTGACCAGCCAGCGCCTGCAGGGTGGCATCGCGCACCGAGGCAGAGACCAGCACGCCTCGACGTCGCATGCCGGGAAGACCAGGTGCTCCGGGTCGCTGGCGGTGCTGATGAACGTCATGTTGTACTCGGCCAGCGCTGTGACCTTTGCGGCCACCTCCCTGCGCAGCTGGTAGTCGCCCGCAAAGTCCACCTTGCCTGCGCGCTGCGCGCCGGCCGCTCGCAGGGCCGGCAGGACATGGCGTCTGCCCCCCTGACGCCCGCGCTCTCTGTCTGTCCGAGGCCGGCCAAAGGCCGTGCGCGCGGGCTCAACCGGGAGCGGCGGGCCGCGCACCCATGAAGAAGGCGCCCATGTCCCGCACAGCCGTCTGCTCGCCGCGCCTGGCATGCCTTGCATGCGCCTGCTCCAAGGGGATGTGCGTGTAGGGCACCGCAATGGTGCAGCGCCAGGCACGCTGCCCGCCCTGGTGCTCCTCCGTCTCAAAGTGCCCGATGGTCATGTTGCGGAGCGCCTGCGCACCAGGGCGGCAGTGGGTCAGTGAGAGCGGACGCCCATACCCTCGGCCGCATGCAGTCCCAGCGCCAAAGTTGTGAAAGGCGGAGGGCCGAGTCACCGGCGGCTCGGTGGCCCTGAGCAGGGCAGGGTCTCTTCAAGGGCGAGGTTGCTGAGGCACAGGCGGGGCTGCCGCGTCGCGTGACCCACCGTGTAGAAGGACGGGGACCTCTGCAGCCGCTCGTCCAGCGTGCTGAGCGAAAAGTGGTCGGCGACGATGAGGTGGTCGCGCCCGCGCCGCCGCTGCCAGTACGGGCTGGCCAGCAGGGCGGCGCCCGTGGCGTCCAGCTGCTGCGTCAGGCTCAGGCCGCCGCAGCTGCCGCGCGGGGTCCAGCCCGCGGCAAACACGAAGAGCGTGGGCACCACAAACACCCGCGCGCGCTCCCAGCCATCGTCAAACACACCTGCACGGGCGCAGCCTCACCCCTGCAGACCGCAGCGCGGTCCTGTCCTGTCTGCAGCACGCAGCCAGCTCGGCACTGCAGCGCTGTTTCACTGCCCGGAACACGATGCGCACGCTCTGGGTGGTGCGCCAGCTGCTCCTGGAACAGGATCTCGCCCGCGTGGAAGGCGTGCCGCAGCGCGTCCAGCTCGCTCCGGTAGTTGACCGAGCAGTTCTTGACCCAGTCATAGGCGGGGCCGGAGTACATGTAGAACGGCACGGCCTCCGCACCCCTCCCGGCCGCAGCACACAGGAGGGACGCGCAGCCGAGCAGCGCGGCGACATACCGGGCTTGCATCTGCACCTACTGATGCATAGCAAGCAGGCAGCTGCGCGACCAAGGACCCCATCCAGACAGCCCCCACGCAGAGAGTCCAATGTTTCCCCTTTGTGCCTGTCCCTTTGTGTCTGTCCACTCCAGACCTCTACTGCTATACTGAGCTGCAGTGCCAGCAACACCCGGGCAGTCGTTGTTGTACTTTGCCAAGGATAATAGGCACACTGTGCATTCGCAAGCTCACCCCAGTGTTGAGCTCTGTCAGTGCAGCCCAGTGATCTGCTAGCGCAGAGCTGGGCCTCGCCCGCTAGTGATGGGTTCACCCATACATTCAGCGCCATCCCATGCAACATGTAATCTAAACATTAATATGACACTTTAATTACTGGCATGCTAAAAGTGTGCTATGCTAAGTGTGTGCTCAGGTGTGTGCTCAGAGCGCTGCAGAGCATGCGCTGTGTGTTGGCACTGCTTTTGATGTTGAAAGGAATGGAAGTGCTTTGGCGCACATCATGGTCATGGCCCATTTAAGGGCGCCACACAGGCCGGACAGCCACGTGCAACATGTCTGTGCTGGAGAACGGCAGACAAGCAGCTTGCCCATCCTAGCATGCCTGAATGCTCTCCTCTGAATATAATACACACGGGCACTGTCAGGCGAGTCACTTTGACTGTACATGCCTGCGGGCTGCAAACATGCCACAAACGTTCCACCTCTGCATAGAAATGCCGCATCGTCCAGGCACCCATGACCAGGGTGCAGGGACTACCGATGCACCACCACCAGTGCATGCGCCTGCATGCCAGCGTGCTGTGCCCCAGGGCTTTTGCAGCGCCAGTAAACATGTCAGCGCAGACGCTGGATGCAGTGACACGCCCGTGCACGACCCGGACAACTGCAGCGCACTGTTCCGAGCGCCGCCGACGTTGCAGGACACCATACCCCGCCGCACTAGTAATCACCCCGAGCGCATGGCTGGCGTGACAGCGCCGCATGGTGCGCACGCAAGCCGGGCGCACATCATAGCCCTTGCGAGGAAGCTCTGATGCCCAGGCAGAGTGCATGCTCAGGGTGCGTGCGCAGGAGCTGCGCCCCGACCCCCCAACCCTCAGCCAAGCCCTAGGGCGACACCAGCGCGTCGTACGCGCGCGCGCCCGGCGCCGGCAGGTGGCACGCGCCGGCCAGCCGGCGCAGCAGGCCGCGGCCGGGCCGCGCGCGCGCGGCCGCCAGCGCGGCCTCCGCGTCCGCGCGCTGCGCCTCCAGCGTCGCCAGCTCGTCCTGCGCGCGGCGGGTCGCTGTCTTGTGCATATACCAACCCTGTACCCTATCCCTTTACTTTTTTTCGACATAGCCCAGCAAGGCGCGTTGAGCACCGCCACGCAGCCG
>JAABUH010002998.1_pt1 | contig 15228 bp, 12 predicted proteins | sample 5559121 | NCBI WGS metagenome assembly JAABUH01 (sample SAMN10711871, study PRJNA513364) | rock metagenome | isolation source: Antarctica rocks | place: Antarctica: Victoria Land, Battleship Promontory nord | collected 2015-12-28
GACCTCCGCGGCCCCGGCTCCGACCACACAGCAGGCCGCAGCGCCAGCACCAACGACCACACAGGCGACCACCACGAAGGCGCCCACCACAACCACAAAAGCGCCGGTAGCCCCGCCCGTGACCAGCAGCGCGACCAGCGGCAAGAAGGTGCTCTACGAGATCACTGGCGCCACCTCGGCATCGACCATCACCTACTTCGGCTCTGACGACTCGATTCAGCAGGAGATGGACAAGACGGTCCCGTGGTCGAAGTCCTTGGTCAACGACTCGACGTTCGTGGAGACCGGCCTGTCCGCGCAGAACGCTGGCTCGGGGACGATCACGTGCCGGATCACGATCGACGGCAAGGTGGTCGCGGAGATGACTGCGAAGGGTCAATATCAGATCGCGCAGTGCACCGGCCCCGTGGGCTGAGCACCGGCTTGGCGGTGGTGGTGCGGTGGTATCGGCATCGGGCGTTGGCCGCTCGGGCGGACGCGACGTACCCCGCTTGATTCGTGCTCACGCACCCCCACAAACAAAGATGCCCCCCGCCTGCCGGGGTGGGCAGACGAGGGACAGGGGAGCAGGGGCGCTTAGGCGAAGGCCGCGGACTTCCACCCACCGTTGTAGACGTAGAGCCGGTTGTCCGTGGTGTCATAGACAACCGGGGCGGTACCGGACTGAGCGGTGGGCACCCCGGTGGGAATGCCCGCGCAAGTGGGAATGTAGGTGAACCCGTCCGTGGCTGTCGTCGCAAGCGCAGTGTCGTTGAGGAGAACGGAACCCGCTTTAGTGATCTGGAACGGAAACTTGCCACGAACAATGTCGTTAATTTTGAAGACACCGGCAGTACCCCCATCGGGGTCGATGCCAATGTCGTAAGCCTGATATCCACCCTTCTGATTCTCTAACCGGAACGCCACACCCCCGTAGGCGTGCGAACCATCATTCCGGTATCGCACGACTGGGTAGTTCAGCATGTTTTCGAACTGGGCTTCGGCGCCACTGGGAATGGGTGATGCGACGTTGAAGAACGATGAGCGGCTGTAGTCGGAGTTCTGAACGTTATAGCCACCGACGTGGTCGATGCCTGTAGCGCAGCCGTTGAAGAACGCGGCGATGGTGATGCCAGTGCTGGGGCTGGTCGAGTACTTCACCCCGGTGGAGCCGGTGTTGCCCCCGATGAAGGTGCCAAGGATGCTGATGCTGCCGCCTCCGATGACGAACTGCGCACCACCGGCCCCGGCGATCACGTCCCCGCACCAGCCACCCAGAATTGTCAGACCGTCCGCGGTGACACCGCTGTCGCTGATGACCGCCCCGGCGGCACCGCTGGTCAACGCTTCCCAGGTGCATCCCTTGATGACCCACCCGTCACCGGGGTTGTGAATGTGGGCGATGGTCGCTGTATTGAACGTGCAGTTTTCTACGACGTGCGCGTTCGAGTAGCTTGCGGCCCCCGCCTTTCCGCGGATACCGTTGTTCGCGTTCGCGAAATGGCATCGCCGAATCTCACACGAGATCGTGTGGTCCAGGTCGATCAGTGCGTCTGCGGTGCTCGCTCCGGAGCCGCCTAGGTAACAGTCTCGGATGGACGCGTAAGCGGTGTCCGAACCGGTGACGTTGCGGAGGTCAACGAGCCGCCCGGTGAAAGTCGCTGAGGTGTAGAGAACCATCACGTCGGCGAGGGTGAAGCCCAACGTGTTTTGCGCGTTGATCGCTGACGCTGCACCTGTGCCCGAGTAGGACAGTACTGTGGCTGCCCCAGCACCCGCGGTGAGGCCAGCGACCCCCCGAATGGTGACGCCGGACGTACCGGCCACGGAGATCGGTGCGCCGAAGGTGATCACTCCCTGTCCGCACTGAATCAGGCCGGGTCCGCCGAGGGTGGTGATTGCGGCCGACAGTGTGGCCAGCGCAGATTTCAGTGTGTAACCGTCGTTGGTGTCGGTTCCTCGTGGGCTGACGAAAACCACCTTGTCGGCCACCGCTGGCAGAGGGGCTTTGCTGGCGAGCAGCGGGGATGCTTCGGTGACGAGCCGTTTGGTTGCGGCCTGGACCATGATGGGCTCCTAGATGAGCAGGTAGGGGACACCATCGGTGTCGTAGGCGACGGACGCAGGACCGGGAGGTCCGGGGACGGTGGAGGCAGGGCCGGGGACTGTGGACGCGGGTCCGGGAGGCCCGACAACGATGGCCACGCTCGCAGGAGGTGACGGCACGATCAAGCTGGAAATGTCCAGCACAGGGTCCGCTGTGGTGCCCAACGGACCCTTGGGGACGACGATGTAGAACGGGTTGCGGGGCTGCCACGAGCGGATGACCTGGTAGGCCCACGGCTTCCCGCCTAGCCCGGCATCGACGGTGGCCCCGTCGTAGGCGATGAGGTCCGCGGTGAACGCCCCGCTCGTCACGTTCAGCACCTTCGGCTGCGTGAAGATGGACGTTTTGGCGGTGCGGGCGATCAGCTCCGCTGGTTGCGCGGTGAACGTCAACACCCCGTTGATACCGACACCGTTGTCGTTGATGTCGGTGCCCACCACACGGCGCACGGGGACCTCGGTGGGCAATGGTGCGGTCATGGGGGTCTCCTAGTGCTCGTGCATCTGTTGGCGGACCTCAGCGGGCATCGGTGGGACATTAGGATGATCCGGCAGTTGCGCGCTGATGAAGTCCAGCAACCGTTCGATGTAGACGATGGCGACGGTCAGGGTGCGCCCCACCCGGTCCATTTTGCGGCTGACATCGGCGAGCTTGTCTACCAGACCGTCGATCCTTGCGTCCTGCGCAGCGATCTTCTTGTCCTGCGCATCCCCCCGGGTTTGCAGAGTGGTGGTGAATGTTTCCCAGGACTCCACCACGTCACGACGGCGCTGTACGTCGTCGTGGGAAACGATGACCGCCTGGTCCTCATCGCGGGTGACTCGGGCAGCGTTACGCGCCTGTCGCCCGGTGTGTCGGACAGTGAAATATCCGATGGCTGCCGCTCCAACGGCACCGACCGACCCGAGGATCTCAGTCGCTACCATGCGCGGCCGCCTCCGTTTCAGGGGGAACGAACTTCGGTGTCTCCGGCCACCCCGAGATGGTGTACACGAGGACCGTGACGGTGCCCCACACGACGAACCCCAACCACCCTGAGGGGTCACCGTCCGGCGGCCCAGGGACCAGGTGGATCAACCACGCCCACAGGTAGGACATCGCCCAGACGACGGGCATCAGGATCAAACCCATGTATCCCCAGTCGTCGCGGCGTCCGGCGACCCGCCACGCGGAGGCCAGGGCGAGCAGGGCGGTCCCGATCCACAGGGTGCCCCGCAACCACGATGGCAACATTTGGTGGAACAGCCCCAGGGTGTGACTGCCCCCGGCGTAGGGGTCGGTGACGGTGGAGATGCCGATAAAGAACCAGATGACACCCAGGATCAGCAGCACCCCCCCGCGACGCCCGAGGTGGGCCGACGGGTGTTTGAACCACCGTCGGGGATGCTCGGGGAGGTGCAACCGTGCCCGCTTCATGGCGTAGCGCTGACTGCGGTCGCTCCCACGGGCTCGGAGACGGGTACTTGCGCAGGGCTCAGCGGGTCAGTGGAGTGATCCACCGGGCGCGCGACGGGGTCCACGAACGACACCGGGGGCGCTTCGGCCGGCGCAGGGTTGAGCGGCGGGACGGGGCCGGTGTAGGCCGGGCGCGGCTGCGGTGACGGCTTCGGCTCCGGCGCGGTGCCCTCGACGGTCGGCAGTACCGGCGGCAACTTCATGGCCGGGTTGGCCGCTGAGTAGGCGCTGTAGGCCTGTTCCAGGCGGTTGATGGTGTCAGCCTGTCCGGGGGTCAGCATCGGCACGGTCACTGGCTTGTGCGCGGCGATCTGCTGCCCGGCGGTGGTGAGCAGTTGCGCTGCGGTGACGAGCTGGGCCACCTGCGTCGGTGGAGTGCCAGAGTCGGCGGGCGTCTTCTTGTCGGCGTTGGGGACACCGCCGACACCGACGAGGGCGGCGATGGCGGCGAGGACAGCCAGTGTCCAAGTGCTGGAATCGATGCCGGTGTTCGCGGCCTGGGCGGCCACGAACGGTGCCACCGCGGCGAGCAGGGCGGCGACGATGGCCTTGGCGTGCTCGGAAAGATACGTCAGTGGATTCACTTCTCAGACCGCCTTCGGGGTCAAGGTGATGGACAGGGACGCGAGCTGGGCGAGGACCGCGGCCTTGATGTCGGGGCTAACCGCGGGGTTGCTGGCCAGGGCGGCCATGATCTGCTTGCCCCAGTAGTCGGTGTGCCCGGTGGTGCGCTGCTCCAAGAACCCGAGGGCCTGCCCGGCTGGCTCGAGCTGCTTGCTGTACGGGTTGGGGACGTTCAGCAGGCTGCCCAGTGCGTCCACGATGGTCCGTGGCCCGCCGGGGGTGCCGTCACCGTTCACCACCCCGAGTTGTGCCCACCCGGGCACCTCGCCGAGCGTCGCGGAACCGCACAGTTGCATGCGAATGTCACGTAGGGCGAACAACACCTCGTGCTGCTCGTCGGGGGTCAGATCACTCACGAGTCCTCCTAGGACGGGGGTTGCGGTGGGGGTAGAGGGGTTGATCTGGCCCCAGTCGGGGGCCATGACGTCGTTGCAGTCGACGGTGACGCCCGCGATGGTGTCGTTGTCGTTGTTGCGCTGGTAAACCTGGACGCCGGGCCGAAGATCCGACTTGGACCCGCACTGCCAGGTGACATCCACCAGCCCGGCGTTTCGTGCCGCGTCGATGAACTCAACGAAGCCGTACCCGGCGCGGGCCATCGGGCCGATGACGGACTGGGCACCGCGCAGGCAGTCGAGAACTCGGGCTAGGGCGTTGGGGTCGTTGAAGTGGGAGTCGGCGGACAGGTGCACGTAGCGGATGCCCTGCACCCCCCCGGCGCGCAACTCGGCGACCCGGTCAGCGATCCAGTGACCGGCATCGACCCCCGCCTGATAGCCGTCGGCCATCCAGTCGCCGGTGTCGCGCTCGTAGTTGAGTCCCTGCTCCAATCCGGCGGCGTCGTACTCGTGCCACCGGCCGGGGGTCAGGGAGCCTCCGGCGGCGCCACCGTTGGGTCGCGCGAGGTACCACTGTCGGCCCCGGTATCCGGCGGACTTGACCGCGGCCGCGCTGATCTCCTGATCGCTGTCGATGATCTGGGAGCCGTTGGGGTTGGGTCCCATGCCCTGGGTGATGCTGAGCGGTGCGAGCATGGATGCTCCAGGAGGTGGTGGGGCCGGTGCGACACCGCCGCGGCCGGACAGATCTGGGTTGCCGTGGGAGCCGATGAGCTCGTTGGGCAGGTACCAGGGGGTGGCGTCGAAGTACCCGATGCGGGTCTCGCGCGACGGGTCGTCGTAGAACACGCCGTGCGACCCGTTGGACCCGAAACGCTTACCCCACAGGAATCCTTCGGTGTGGGAGTCGGGGCCGCCACCGCCGTGATGGAACACGAGCTGCACCGCGGTGCCCTGCGGGCCGAGGCCGGGCCGCATCCCGTACGGGCCGACCCCCGCGGGTTCCGCGAGGCGCCACGACTCGGTGGAGAAGTCGTGGAAACCCTGCGGTGGATTGTCGCCCAACATGCAGCGAACCACGGCGCAGTCGATGCCGCTGCAGTCGTAGGAGCGGCCCGCGGACCCGGCACCGCCATAGTCGTAGGGCTGCCCGTCGACAGCGTGGAGCAGGCCGAGGGTGTCGGCGGTGCGGTCATCGATGATGGTCACAGCAACCTCCGGGGGGCATGGCTGGGACCCCGCCGTAGCGAGGTGAGGGCATGGTGGGAACTAGGACAGGCCGGTGATCGGCGCCGGCGGCGGTGGTGGTGCCATCGCCGCCCGCGACTCCACGGACTGCACCATCTGGATGATCATGGCGAGCAGCGTGCTTTTCGCGTTGGCGGCGTTCACCGTGGAATGCCCACCGACATCGCACAAAGCGTTGACCACGCGGAGGGCTACCGCGTCGGGGACGTTGAGGGTGATGACCATGACCAGCCTCTCAGGCAAGCGTTGAGTAGGTGATGCCGGACAGGGAGACGTAGTTGCTGAGTGCGAGGTTGCCAATCAGAGTGGCGGTCCCGTCCGAGTTGATGTCCACCCGGTACGCGACGTTGGTCCCGGCCATCACAGGGAAAGTCTCCGTTACGGCGGGTCTCAACCCCGCGGGCATGCCGAACATGATGGACGGTCCACCATTGGTGATGGCGGTGGTGTTGGAGATGAGGCCACGTAGAAACACCCGGCTGCCGATGGTCTCGTAGCCGAGTTGTTGGTAGCCCCCTCCGTAGTTGATCCACCCAAAACCGGGGGCAAGGGTGGACTGTGTTTCCGGTGGCGACGAGGCAGGAATCACCGGGGGCGGGGGAAACGGAGGAAAGGTGATAACCGGCGGAATGTGCCGGACTGCTTCCTCCACGCCGTGCCGGATCGCCGCGAACTCGCCTGTGATACCCCTGACGCGTGGTGCTACACCATCGGGGAGTTGCGGGTACTGATCGGGAACCGTCATGTCAACCCCAGATACGGGACACCATCGGTGTCGTAGGCAACTTCAGTACTCGGGCCGGCGATATACGGCACACCATCGGTGTCGAGGGCGATAGTTGCGCCCACGACGAAGTACGGCACACCATCGGTGTCGATAAGAATGTCGCCGTCGGTATTGATGGGGAGTCTCGGGCCGACCGTGACGTTGATTGCTGGGGCTTCCGGGGCGAGCCACCCGGTGGAAAGCACCTGCACAACCATTTTCGTGATGTACGCATCCGGCCCCGACTCCAACGTCAAGATCCGCATTCCGTACTGCCCGTCAGTCAGGAACGGGTGCCCAACGAGACCAAAAAAAGCTGTGTCTCCCACCGACACCAGATCAATCGAGGATGCACCCGTCTGTCGGCCCTGATTGTCCAGACCATTGATGCTGACGTGCGCGGTAGCTGTTTGCACGGGCACTTTGTGGGTGGTGATCGCAGCAGTGGCGTACCCGGTCACGGTGGCGGTGTCGATGGTGGAGGTGTGCCCGGTGTCCGCGGTCTGCAACGCAGGCCACCCCTGCGCCGGGTAGGTGGTGTCAGAAGCCGCCGCGGAGATCAGGGCCCCGGAGGCAACAGGTGGTGTGGCCGAGGAAACCGTGCGTGTGTCCTGCCCTTTGCTGGTGACGTTGAAGGTCATGTCCACCCCGTCGATGCCCGTGGACAGGGACAGCAAAGCCCTCTGGTAGTCCCAGGCATGGGGAAACCCCAACTGCCCCAACCGGTTGTTACCTATCCTCATCCGCCACCGCATGTACCCCTGTGTGGAATCGGTGAACTCCGGGGCGAACTCCACCTCGGGGCCCTGATCGACCTGGGTGAGCTCTGATAGGCGGGTGCCGGTGGTCGCCAGGTCCGACCCCAGGTAGGTGCGAACGGCGGTACCGGCGATGGTGTTGGGCAGGATGATCGGCAGTTGGTAGGTGGAGGGTGCCGTGGCGAGCTCCACGAGGCGGCGGGCAATGGAATGCAACGACAAGCCCCGGTTCGCGGTGTCCGGCACGCTGGGGCCGAACGCCACGTTCGCGGCGGCTGTCCCAATGTCCTGACCGGGGGTGACCACAAGCCGTTTGCGGGTCAGGAAGTCCCACACGGTGGTGGTGTTCAACGCGGCCACCGAAGGTTTCTGCGTGTCATCCACAGTGACACTGGACAGGACACCGGCTTGCAGGATGGCTTGGCCGTAGCACCACAGGATCGTCCACCGCCACGGCTCCCGCAAACGTTGAGCCATGTCCGAGTCCAACTGGGTCGGGTTCAAAGGCACCGCAACACCCGACAGGGTGCCCGACCCGTTCAGCACCCGCGACCATGCGGGCACCGCGGTGAACGGCAAATCACCCACAACCTGCCCGGTGACGGTGTTCGCCACCGCCAACCGGTAAGCAACCATCAGGCAGGGTCAACACGACAGGTCAACAAGTTGCGGACGTCGGTGTTCCAGGCAACAGTGTTGATGCCACCGGCGGTGAGGTCGATGCGCAACCGGACGGTCGCCGACCCCGTGTAGATGTCGCCGCCATTGGGGGCGAGGACCACCGGCCCGGCCGGGGTGCTGTAGATGATGGAGGCGAGCGGCCCGCCGTTCACTGTGACGAACGTGTTGCAGGACACCGTGCCGCCAACGCCGGAAACGTTGATTGCGGCGCTGGCCCGCACCCGGTACGGCCAACCGGGGTCGGGGATCGTCACCTGCACGATCTGGCCGGGGGTTGTGACCGAACCGCTGACGATCAAACCCGCATCCGGGGTGCCGGGCAGTACTTGGGTGACGATGAAGCCCTGCGTGCCCCGCCACAGGTTTTGAGCGGCGTCCCAGAAGTCGATGAGGGACGGCAGACCACCCACCGCTTGCCGGTACCGCAGCTCCCCGTCCACTTTCCCTGCGTCGGACAGGGCGTCGCCGGGCAGCATCCGCCGCACCGTCCCCACCAGACCGGTGGAGCGGCGTTTGTCGGTGACGTTCGTGGTGGTGATCGTGGTGGAACCTGCTGGGCGGTAGAGCTGCGCCAGGATCACCGCACCATCGGCAGACACGGTGGGTACCGCGGGGGTCGCCGACGGAACTCCTGTCACCACGTCCACAATGGCGTCGGTGGACGGGTCGAGACTGATGCTGGCCTTGTCCAACACCTGCGCGAACACCACGTCGATGCGAGGGTTGGTGGAGTCCGAGGTAGGTGGGGTGAGCAACACCCCAGCCGAGGTTTCCAGCCACCCGATGTAGGGGCCTTGCCCAGCCCGCTCGCTGACGAACGCACCCGGCTGCACAATCACCTGGTTGCTGGCTGTGCCGGTCTGGTCCACCCGCAGAGACTTGACCCCGTTGGTGTCGTAGTCGTGGCTGAGGACGCCGTTGCGGACCGCCAGGGGGTTCGCCTTCGTGTCCGGCAGCAACAGGCTCGACAGGAGTCCTTTGCGGATATCCCTGCCGTTGTTCCGGCCCGTAGACCCATCGCTCGCAGTTAGAGGGAGCCCGTTCGAGAGTGCGATAGCCATTCATGCGCTCCTAGAGGTAGCTGGTCCGCCACTGGGCGGTGAGGGAGGCGGAACTGTTCTGCAGGTCAGCGGAGAACGAAACACCCAACGTCTTACCGGCCGGGATCTGGAAGAACCCGGCCCTGGTGAGCAGGTTGCGGCGGTTGGCGCCGTTGAGCATCACCGACCCCGTGCCGGTGTTGATGACCAACACATCCGAGGCCGCGAGCACACCCCCGTACACGATGACCCCGGCCGTGGTGATGATCGTCGGGTTCGTTACCGGGCCTTGGATGGTGAGCAGCACATCGGCGGGGGCGGTGCCCGCAGTGTTGTCGACGGTGACGATGCCGGACGGGCCGGGTTGGCCCCAGGCGATGCCCGTGGACCCTGTTGGCCCGTTCCACTGGGTGCCCGTGGTACCCGGAGCTGGCCCGTTCCACGCCACCCCACCAGAGCCGGGTTGCGCCATCTGCGTGATCGCCGACTGCAACACCACATCCAACAAGCGGGGGTCCGGGGCCGTCAACGACACTGAGAAGTTGGCGATCATCCCGTCCGGCGACTTGGATAGGATTTCTGTGGACCTTTGCACCAGGCAGAACAACGAGCCCACCTCGTCATCGACCTGCAGCGTGTACAACTGGTTCGGGTCGTTGCACAACCCACCCAAGCTGCGGCGCGCCCGAATCAACACGGCCGGGTCGGTGGTGGTGAGCACCCCGTCGAGCACGATCACCCGGTGGTCGATGTACGCGGGGGTGTACAGGCTGCCCGCCGCGAACGGCAACGGCGTGTAGGCCGTCCGCAGCTTCGGGGTGTCATACCAGCCGTCGAGCTTGGTGACGATCCTGCCCACCCCGTTGGAGTCGGGAGTGTCCGTCAGTAGGAACTTTGTCCCGGCGAGGGTGACGACCAAACTCACACCGTTACCTCATCTCGAAGAGCAGTTGGCGTTTGACTTCCACGGCGATCTGCTCCCCCGACTGCCCCGGCTGCGAATGCACGTTGATCGTCACGTCCTTGCCGCCACCGCCTTGCCCGGTGTTGAGGTTGGCGCGCAGCACCTCCCACTGCGAGGAGGAGAACACCGGCTCCGGCTTCGTGGAGTAGTTATGACCACCCTCGCCGGGTTTCATCCAACCGCCGTCGTCAAAACCGGCGACCATCGCACGGGCATCGCCGATGCGGCCGTTGTAGGCTTCGGGGAACGCCGAAACCTGCACCCTCTGCGCTGCAGCACCAGGGGCCATCGACCGCCAGTCGAAGCCGCCCAGCTTATTGAAGAACAAATCCGCGGAAGCGTGCGCATTCATCCGTTCTGCCAGGGTCCCCCAACCGGCTTGGCGTTGTTGGAACAGGCCAACCGAGTCGTGGTCAGAACCCACAGCATCGTGCGGGAAGGACAGTGACTCTGGGACGCCAGCGTTGGCGTACATGCGGAGATTGGACTCGACCAAGGCGGTAGCCAAGCCGATGACAGCACCATCCTTGCCGAACCCGTGTTCGGTAGCGGACCGGAAGATTTCGTGCGCGTAAGCGTCGGCGTTACCACCGAGAGGACCCAGAGACGCCGAGCCTCCACCACTGCTGGCGGCGTCCTTCGCATCGGCTTTGCCGGTGATGAAGTCGCGGATCTTGCTCTCAGTCTTGTCGAACATGCCCTTCGGTAGACCTTTGATCGCGGGTGGCGGCGAACCGAACGAGCCGATAGCGGCACTGACCGGCTTCATCGCCAGGTCGAACAGGTTGCCCACCTGATCCCGCAGGAAGTGGGTCACGACCCCCGCGGCGCTGGAAATGTTGCTGCCGATGGTGCCCAGCAGGTTGCCCGAGTTCAAGTGTGGGTCGCGGTCGTTGCCCCAGTGCACGTGGTTGGCGTGCTGCGACCATACGGGCTCACCCCAGTACGACGGCGGCACAGCCTTCCCGCCCGCGATGCTGCCATTGGGGTTGTGGATCAGTTGAGTGGAATTGGAGTAGTTGCTACCGATCCATGCCGCCACCTCTGCTAGCTGACCAGCGTTGTCGCCAGGGGCACCGACGTCCAGAGCTTGGCCCTTACCGTGCATACCAGGGTCGCCGGGCCGGTAGTCGCTAGTGTCCACTGCCCACGGGAACTGCTTACGGACGATGTCAAACATTGCCGGCCAGGTGACCCCACCATCGGCGAAGCTCGCGATCCCACCATCGACGAACGCCGACAGCGTGCCGGAACGGGCGGCGCGGTTCATCTCCGCGACAGCCCCCGGCCCACCCATGGCTCGGGTCCATTCCGGGCGCATGATGGCCTCACCGCCGGACAACTCCAAACGCCCACCAGTGGGAGACACGAACTGGTGCACGTCCCGCCCCGGTGTGTACCCAGGCATGACACCACCATCAGCGAACTTCACCGGGTCCATGTGCGGTGCCTTCGGCAGACCAACCAAACCCGCCACATCATCCCAGGCTTTGAACAAACCGTTATTCAGGACGGTGTCGATCACGAAGTTGATCGGCGTCGCCACAAGGGCTTTCATTTTGTCCCAGATGACGCCGATGGCGGTGACCACCGTATCGAACGTGGACCCGACGTCGTGGACAGCGGTTTTCAATGCCTCGAACGCCGGTTTGATCACATTGTCGTAGGAGCCTCGGATAATGCTGCCGATCGCATCGAATACGGGCTTAACCACGTCGTCGTACAGGACATGCAGCGCATTCTCCAGGTCTGCGATCACGGCCTTGATGAGATCAATCACTGGCAGAACCACGTTGTCGTGCAGCCAGTGGAAGGACGTGGAGATGCCGTCGAAAACGGGCTTTATGACCTGCTCGTGCAGGAAGTGGGTGGCCTCACCCCATCCGGCAAGAGCGGCGTTGATCAGATCAACTACTACCCTGATTGAGGTGTCGTACAGGTAGTGAAACGCGCCCGAGATCGCGTTGAACACGGGCACAATCACGTTGTCGTGAATCCAGGTGGTTGTTGTTGCCCAGCCTCGGATGGCGTCGTTGATCAGGTCGGTGACAACCTTGACGCTGGTGTCGTACAGGTAGTGAAACGCGCCCGCGATGGCATCGAACACGGGCTTGATCACGTTGTCGTGCAACCAGGTAACTGTTGTTGCCCAGCCTCGGATCGCATCATTTATCAAGTCGGTCACGATCTTGACGGACGTGTCGTAAACCCAGTGCCACGCTGCGCCGATAGCGTCCATGACTGGCTTGACCACGCTGTCGTACAACCAGTGCACGGCAGCGCCCCACGCGTTGATCGCGTCCTTGATGAAACCGATCACGGGCTTGATCACGGCGTCATGCAGCCAGTGGAACAAGTCACCTATCCAGTTGAGGACGGGATGGATCGCGTCATCCCAAAGTGCGTGCACAGTCGCCATGAATACGCGGAACTGCGCTAAAATCACGGTCCCGACGACGGCGAAGATGACCTTACCGACCATCTCGAAAGCGTTGCCGATCCACTCGAAAGTGGGCTTGATTACTTCATTCCAGGCAGTGGATATTGCTGAGGTGAAAGAATGCCAGGTACTAACCAACTGGCTGACAGTAATTGTTGTGGCATTCTTTAGAACGGTCCAGTAACCGGACAAAGTGTCCGTGAAGGAATGCCAGGAGCCGACAATGGCGGCGACGACTGTTTTGGTTGCGTCGAGCAGTGAATCCCACGCTGCCTGCAGCTCATGCCACAGGGAGACCCCAGCGTCTTTGACCGAGTTGAACGCGTCCTTGGTCCAGTTGAAGGCGGCGACCAGTGCGTGCCAGGTGTTCACCCCAGCGGTTTCCACCCAACTGAACGCGGCTTTCATGGCGTCCCATACGGTGTGGACGACGTTGCGGAAGCTTTCGAAGTGGGTGTAGGCGTAGATGACCCCCGCGACGAGTGCGGCGATAGCCACCACGACCAGGCCGATCGGGTTGGCGTTCATCGCGGCGTTCAGCCCCCACTGCGCGGCCGACAACGCCTTGATGGCATCGGAGAACCCGACTGCCGTCTTGTACGTGACATAGGCAGCGACCAGTAGACCAACCGCGATGGCGGTGTCCTTCACCAGCGTCTTGTGGTCACCCAGCCAGTGGGCCGTGTCGATCAGCATGTTCATGAACGAGGTAGCGGCGGGCAGCAACTTCTGCCCGAGTTCGATGACCCACGACCTGATGCCGGCGACCACTTCGGACAGTTTTTGGTTGAAGTTCCCCTGGACCTCCGACCAGCCCTTGATGTTGCCGCCCGCTTCGGGTGCGGCGGCGGCGATGTCCCGGATAGCTTCGTTGGTGGCCCCGGCGTGCTCACCCGTGACCTGCAAAGCCACTGCCATGCCGTCTGTGGTGCCCGTAGCCCGCTTCAGGGCTTCCATGTAGGTTTGGGTGTCGTTGCCCCCGGATTTGAGGGCCTGAGAGAAGCCTGTGGCGTTCTTGTACTGCATCAGCCACGACTTGCCCTGGCCCTGCAAGGCGGCGTCGAGGTGCCCCGTGCCGGTGGTGAACTGCCGGGTGGTGATGGCGCCGCTCTTCAGTTCATCCGCCACCTTTTTCAGCGCAGGCGGCATCGACTGGTACATCTTGTCGGCGTCAGCACCAGCCAACTTCGACTGGTTCATGGTGTCCATCAACGTGGTGCCCGCTGGCCCCATGTGCTGCATGATCGCCTCGGACACCTCTTGCAGGGTCCCGGCAACCCCTTTCTTCCCCAAGTTTTTGGACAACTCGATCGAGTTGAGCCCGAGCGCGGCCATTTCCTTGATGACGGGCTGGGTGGGGGCGGACAACCCTTTTATGGTGGCGCCGAGGTTTTGCGCCGCCTGATCCGCGGACATACCGGAAGCGGTCATCGACGCCAACGTGCCGGACGCCTCGGCCAGGGAAATACCGGCGGCTGCAGCGACAGGGGTGACGGAGTGCATGGCCCCGGTCAACTCATCGAACGTGGTCTTACCGTGGCTGACAGCCGTCACCAACTGTGAGGTGACTTTCGCGGCATCGGACGCGGGCAGGTTGTAGTCGTGCAAAGCGGTGGTCACAGCGTCGGTGACGTGACCTAGATCGGCGTTCTCCTGCTTCGCACCCTGCGCCGCAGCCTTCAGCACCACCAAGGAGTCCGCGCCATGAATCCCCGAGGACTCCACCACATACATGGCCTTCGACAAGTCCTGCGCCGAAACGCCGACCTGCCCGGCCATGTTCAACATGCCGTCGCCGACAAGCTTCAGGTTGCCGGTTGACTCACCCGCGGTCGTCGCCAGCTTGGTGAGGGACTGCTGGTAGTTGCCGGCCTGGTGCAGGGCGTCGCCGCCGAGGATCGCCGACACCGCGGTCGTACCTATGGCGAGTTTGCTGAGGCTGCCGACCAACCCCAACGCTTTGGAACTGCCCGCCGCAGACGATTCCCCGGCACGGGCGTTGGACGCCGCCAGGGCATCATTGCGGGCGATCAGTTCGGTCTTGGCGCGGCCCTCGTTGGACTCGGCCACCACCAAACGCTCAGACGCGGTGACCTCACCGCGTTTCGCCGCTTCCAGACGGGCCTCAGCAGCCACCACCTGCGACGAACCCGCGGCGTTACGCGCCCTAGTTTCCGCCAGCTTGGTTTCCGCGATGGTCACCCGATCGGCGGCGGCCAGCTCCTTGTCCCGTGCCGCGGAGATAGCCACCGACGACTGTTCCACCGCGGCTTGGGCCGCCCGAACCTGCGACTGAACCGCCGCTGTGGTCGCCGACGTCCCCGAGGTGACGGAGCGGGTGAACGCCGTGGAGAACGTCCGCCCAGCCTCCGTACCACCCTGCTCAGCGGGTGCCACCACATCACGGGTCATGGCCGCACTCATCCCCATGACACGGGGAATGATCTCTACGAACACGGAGCCGACAGACATAGGTCAACTCCTCACTGTGGTGTTGTTCCGCCGATGGACGCCATCAGCGATTGGTGCTTCGATCTCTGCGCTTCCAGGCGGGTTGCTTCCCGCTTGTCCGCGCCCGGCCGGCGCAAAGGCTCCGGGTTCGCGGTCCCACCGTTGGCGGTAGCGAAGTCACCCCGGTAATAGGCGAACAAGTCCTGCACGTTCGCCAGCAGGTGGTGCATGGTGGTCCACGGGTCGTCCCGCATCGCCGCCTTGGTGGCGGACTCCTCCGGGAAGTGGCGAACAACAACCAGCAACTCGCGTGAAGACATTTCGCCGAGGTACCAGTCGCCGATGTCGCGGTGATGAAACCGGGACAGGTCCGATTC
>JAABUH010003000.1_pt1 | contig 15226 bp, 16 predicted proteins | sample 5559121 | NCBI WGS metagenome assembly JAABUH01 (sample SAMN10711871, study PRJNA513364) | rock metagenome | isolation source: Antarctica rocks | place: Antarctica: Victoria Land, Battleship Promontory nord | collected 2015-12-28
ACACGCCTTGAAGACCGTAACAATCAGTTGCAGGGATATGGCTTGGATGACATGTCTGCAGATGATCTGAGTGACCTCATACACGGTCTCACACAGGTATGACAGCCAACTCCTCAACCTTAGGTGCATTCAGCTCTTTTGAGTGGCCTTTTACCGCCTTGTGGAGTGCATTTGCTCTTGTTGACACTTATACAGAAGCTCCCTGCTGGCTTGCGCCCGAACGTGCAGAGTCACCTAATGGCTTATGCTCTTACAACACAGGAAGATGTCATTGAATGTATGTGATACGTTTGTCTGTTAGCAAGCCTTGCAAGAATTGCAGCTGTCACGTTTCTGCCCTGGAAACCCTTCATATCTCTAAGTGCCACATGAGATATCTCATTACATGTGTTGTCATGCAGGCTGTGGAAAGAGTGCGCATCACTGTGCAGCTGCGCCGCCTGGCCAACAGTTCCAAGCAGGAGTCTGCATCCAGTCCTTTCCCTGCGGCACCCAGTCAAGGGAAGCCCACCCCTGACAAGCCCGGCCAGAGCCCCAAGAAGCCTGTTAGAGCTTCTTCTTCCATGAGTCTGGAATCTATGCGCAGCGTGATGTCCAACCTGAGAAGCAAGACCAAGTCGCATGCCTCCTCTGCATCTGATCTTGGGAATGCAAGGTGACAGGGGGGGCCAATGTGCCATGCAGCAGCCCCTGGCCTGGGCTCTGCTGTTTGCTGCTGGAGCTGATGAGTCAGAACAGCAGTCAATCAAGGCAGATGCATGGCAGACGTGGGTACAAGTCACATCCCAAGACAACACGTCTGACCACATTGCAAGTCGGCAAGACATTGTCCATGCCTGAGCAATCCAACAGTTTGCCATCAGCAGCCGTCATTTATTGTACTCTTTCAAGAATAAACCTTTTATACAAACATATGCACTTGTGCAGCCTGAAGTACAGGTTTGCCTCCAGGGCATGTTGTCAACAAATGCCCTAAATGAATAAAGTGTCCAACAGATGATGCAGGAGCCTGTTGTTTACAAGCCCAGACTGATTTTATTACGGCTTTTTCCTAGATAGGTGGATTATTTGTTCAGTTGGCAGGCAGATACAGTGTATATGGGTGGATTGTGTGTCAAGCGATCAAGCAAATAGAGTTTAGTGTTAGATGTTGACATCTTTGGTGCTGGGCAGTGTCACCCAACCACTCTGGGCCAGTCAATTCTGAGTATCAGTCATAGCTCCTGTAGGCTTTAGTTGCCCAAATTGAATTTCAGCTGAGCAAACAATGTAAATCACACCTTCTTGGACCTGCATACTACTGCTGCCAAACTGAATTTCAGCTGAGCAAGCAATGTAAATCACACCTTCTTGGACCTGCATACTACTGTACAAATGACATGTGCCTCTGTCAAGTACCTCACAAGATCATCTATAGGTGGAAAATCATGATCTTGCCAGGTAAAGCCACCTTGATGAGCAGAAAATGTGATTGCTCTGTTTGCTTCGTCTCAGGATCATCCATTACGTCCATGATAATTTTTGGGCTGTAGCTGCAGTAAGAGTAGACCACGCTGTGCAAGATAACATGCCCGGTCTTCATCCTGTCTTGGGAATGCAAGGACAGGTGGCCTCCCGTAGGGGCAATGCATGATGCCCCTGGCATGGGGTCTACTGTTAACTGTTGTAGCTACCTATAGGGATGAGCCATCACAGCAGTCTGCATGCCAACTTAGTTGCTTAGTCGCCCAATGGAATTGTAGCATAGCAAGTTCGCCCAAACTTGCACACGAGCGATGTAAATGATCCTGAACGGTTCTTGGACCAGGTCCTGCATACTGTTGTACACATGAGATGTACCCCTGTAAGTACCTCACAAGAACAGGTGGCATGATCATGATCTTGTCAGGTAAAGTTACCTTGGGACAGAACTAGCTGTTGCCTCAGAGAGCTCGCCTGTGCATCGGGCAGCGGTGGCTTGCGCACGCGCAGCGGTGGTTTTGAATCAGAATGTCAGCAAGTCGTCTTGCAGAAACCACAAATTGGCAGACAATACAACACAGCCTCCGTCGGTCTCCTTCAACACTCTGGTCCGACCCTTTGCGTACCTGATCAGTTGTTGGAGCAGGTTTAGCTTCTGTGACATCCTTGTTATGCCGGCTGTCGGAGCTCTGCTCTTCTCGGCGAGTCTCAGGAGTGCCGCAAGCCTCAAGGCTGTGCTTGATCTCGTAGACAAAGACTACAGTCAGGATGCTGGTACAAGAGATGAACCCTGTCTGGCGTGTGGACGCCTTGATGTGGCTGCAGACGCTCCTAGCTGCTCAGAGGCAGCTTAGCTCTAGAGGAGACCTTCAATGCCGTGATGTGCTGATTGCAGTCTCCATGCAGATCAACAAGGAAGGGATGCAGATCCACATCATAGACGATGCCCAGGTATGAACAGCAGCATCTTGCTGCATAAGCAGCCAGCCGAGGCAAGCCTGATCAGCATGAACACGAGCACTCGGTTAGTGAGCCTTCTTGATGGAATATGTGGTGCTATGGACTGCACCGGCTTGTGCCTGCACCTGCATCTACACTTGGACCTGAGCGTGTGCCTTGCTCCTTTTACAGCCTGCACAACAAAGCCATGCATTGCTGCTGACCAATCAGCATGCCTTGCAGACCTCATTCCTAGATGCCTTCTTTCCTGTCGGCAAATCAGCCTTCTCACAGTTTGATTGGTGAGTCAATCAGCCTATCCTGCTGATCCCACCTTGCCTGGGACACCTTGGCACCAAGTCTGCCTATGCAGACTCATGAGCAGCACACACTTGCTCCTGTGCAAACATGTTCCTGTATGGTGGCCTAACGGTGCGTGTCACAAGGACAGCACCCAGCTGCAACAGTAACTGTAACTGTAGCTATACAAGTAACTGTACAAGCTGTAAAGATGCAAAAGTCACTGTACAAGCTGCAAACATAGTCGTAGTTGTCATAACGACTGTACAGCTGCAATGCGGTTGTGCAGCATTTGCTGAACTGACACTATTGTGACGCAGCAAACCTGAGTACCTGAAGCTGTGGATCAAGCCAAGCTTTCTGTCCAATGCATTGAAAGCTGCTTGTGGAAGCAAGGGCAGCAGCATGGCAGGTGAGCAATGTTGCGGCCCATACCATGAGCTCTGTACTCATTATTCTGAACCCCCTTGTGTGTTTCAATGAGCATGTCCTCTGCGCTCAGAGGGTGTAGCCCACCCTCAGAGAATATAAGGGCTTGAGAGTGGTAGACCTGGTGCTGTACAGTTCATGAACAGTTCAACACAGCAATAGGTTGGGTGCGCTCAAAGTGTGTGGAATCTTCATCATGTTCATTTACTGCAGTTGCAATTCACCAGGCATGCACTTCATCAGGCATGCATTTCACTTACTACGTATACATTGTGTTAATCAAGACTTGTTTTGTCAGTGGGAAACTAGTTTTGCCCAAGTTGTGAGGTGCCCCCCAATGTCTGATGCAATGTCATGCCCTCTACCTAAGAGTCATGCACAATGGCTGGTCTTGCATTGCTGCACCAGCTGAGCTGATAACACAACCTATGCGATACTGCATAGCCATAGGCTCTCTGATTGAGTGCGTGTGTGTGTCTCAGGGGCCAGAGTTCAGATGGCAGTGCATGAGCCTGCTGATCATCTGCTGCTCACTATAGACCCCCTCTTCAGTGCATCCAGAGTCACCTCACGCATCAAGCACACCATCACTCTGCTTGACCCTGCAAAAGGTATGCTCTTTCTTTATCCACACTGTTAGTTGCTCTTTAGCTGCCTTCCTTCCAGCATCATGACGTCTGCTCTGTCCTACGATGTTGTAGATCAATGCTGAGAAAGAGGCTTGTCACTGGCTTTTGCTGCCATGTGCAGACTGGAAGGTGTGTCAATGACATGCAGCTTGACGCATGCGTACATGATGCATGACATGTTGGACAATGGCCTTGGCTCTGTTCATGGCTGCAGCCTCTCAATAACTATTCTGAGAATGCTCGTGATAGTGCAGTTGAAGACACAAACACAATTGTAGATGCAGCAGATTTCTCTTTCACAGGTGATACGCCTTGGCTGTACTGCTGTGTGTTTCTGCTGATGAGTAGGGCTGAACATGTCAACAACGCATATCAATGATGAGCATGACCCTTGCGCTACCATGCAGTCGAAGCCTTTTCAGAGCACCCCAGTCAATTTGCTGAGGTGAGCAGTACGTGCAGATCGCTGATCAGACCGCATGCACACCCCTGCTGTAGAGGACAGTACAGTTTTGTAGCAGCACCCTCATGGAAATCACCTCAAATGTAGTCAAGCATACAGCCTGACACTTTGTGTCCATGAGGGTGCCCTTTGGCGACCTTGCAGTGATGTTACCAAAATCTAGACTAGGCTCAAACACCTCGGCCAGAAGGCTTTGCCAAGCTATGTCTGATTTGCAAGCAATGTTGGCTGTGCATGCTGTGCATGCTAAGCATGCACACTTGCAATGCTGTCTTTGCTGGTCAGCAGGCGCATAGCTGAGCTGCTGCCAACAATGCTGTAGGTGGTAGCCCAGCTGAAGGCAGCTGACTGTGAAGAGGTTGAGGTGCTGCTGGACAGTCAACACTTCAGCTTCAGGTCAAGCAAGAGCAAGTCAATGATGAATGAGACAGAGATCAGTCTGTTTCCAGAAGCTTCTGGAGCGAAGCTGTGCCTGTACGCGGAGAATGACGCTGAGATTAGGGCGCGGTACTCTTTCAGGCACTTTCAGAGGGTTGGCAGGCTATGCAAGGCAGGCTGCAAAGTTTTACTCCAAATGGCGGATGATGCTCCTTTGAGCGTTGTATGTGACCTGGTGCATGGTGGTGCCTGTCAGCTGTTTCTGGCGCCATTGATAGAGTAAGGCAGGGCATGGGCTAGTTTGGGTCAGTAACACAATTCCTTGTCTCCAGGGCAGGTTTATGTTTGGCAGCAATTATGGCAAGGACAGTAGCTCTTGACAACATCACACTCACAGATTGCTGATCTGCATTATGCAGTGGAGGCTGTCAAGGTTAAGGCTGGAAAGCAATCAGACAAGCAGTGCAATCTTTGATCAACAAGCAGGGGTGGCGATCTGTTACTTAGTTGCGGCAGCCGTGATTGAGCAGTAGTCAAGCAGACCTTACCAGAATTGCACTGGTAGATGCATGTCACCAACTGATTTAGTGCACCAAAACAAAGCAGTACCACAAGTGCCTCATGAATGGTCAATCAGGCTTTGAGCACAAGTGATAGTGTGTCGTCAAGAACTCTGGCTGGCAAGCAAAAGACATAGGCAAGACCTTCAATGGGAGCGTATAACTATATAAGGTAATCATCTAAAGAATTTGATGCTACCAGTGTGTTTGCCACACTCAATACTGTGCTCTGCAAATTATTCTCAGAAAATCCTATGTCTGCAAGGTAACATGTTTCAGGCATGTTGAGAAACTGCAAACTGAGCCGGCTACTTCTATTGGTGAGACCACGCAGCCTTGGAAACACATATTGGTTCATCCAGGAACAATCAAACAAATGCACCAAATTTCTGGCTTGATAGCCAGAGTTTTGAGTCCCAACCTCAGAGACTTCCAGAACAGGAAATGCAGTAGACAACATCTCTACTACAAAGGGTACATGCACTAATATGCAATCCTGATCAGTGTCAGCTCTGCCAGCAAAAGCAAATTTCTCAATGTCTGCTGCAGTGAAGTTTGGCAGGTCAAACCCAAATGTCTGCAGGTGAGGAAAATGCAGGCTAGCTAGCATGTGTATGAGTTCAACAGTCAAAAACGCAGCAATACGCAAAGTCCTGAGCTGAGCTAGGCTGCCCAAGACTGCTGACAACTGGCCTGAACTGACCTCCCAGAGTGACAGCTCATGAATAGTGAGCTTCTGCAAGGTTGTCGGCAGATGTTCATAGCCAAAATCCCTCTCCAATGTCACATTGGTGAAGTTGTGCAGCTCACCCAGCTGACTCATCATGCGCGGGGTTGGAATGCCTTCAATTGTGTAGTGTGTCAAGTTGGGCGGGGGATGGCTAAATCAATACCGTCGCCCATGTGCAAGGACATGATGCACTTCAGTGATGACAAATTCAGACAGACCTCAGTTTCAGTACCACCAAGATACAGCTCAGAAAGCTGACCTATTCCTGCTAAGCAGTTGAGCAACACAGGCACCTGATTTGCATTCTCAAATGTGACACCAATGCCTCGCAGATGTTGCAAGCCTTGAATCGCTCTCACAGTTTGATGGCCTTCTGCATCAGAGTCTGGCATGTCAAAGCTCAGGTATGTAAGCCTAGTCAGTGGAAAGCCAGAGCGTTCAACTCGCTTGGGCCCACCAAAAGCACTGTGATGGCTTTGGCTACCTCTCTGAAGGCAGCAATTGTAGCAGAAGGTAGACAATCTTGATAAACAAGATTGATGTGCAACTCCAGCCTGTGACGAGCTCGGCTGACCAAATTCTGCAGTTGCCCAAGCTGGGGCAGGGATGGCTTCCCAGCATACAGGTCAAGCCGGTTCTGAACAGTGACAATATCAACACATTGCAACTCGTCTTCAATACATCCTGCTGTTATCATATTCACAGTGGCCTTGGGTAGGAGTTGGCGGATGGTGCTGATGCGGTTTTCAGTGAGCTCTGGTGAACCCGAGAGCAGGTTTACTTTGTGTTGTGATTAATGCCATGCAGAACACACCAAACGAAAGGCAGGTTGATCAGCAGGGCGAAGGGCTTCAACAATCATAGCCAGCACGGCGTGAAAGCAGCAAGTCTATCATCAGCTTTGTAGGCTGCTGGGTGCAGAAACTCGCATGTAAAGCTGCAGTACCTAGTGCCCACGGGTCCACCCGTCACATGCAGGCTCCATGTGCCGGCCAACTGAACAGGGGGGTGTGCAAAGACCAAGTCTGCAGTGATTGTATCTGTAGAGATCTGAAGACCTGAGCACACCGTCGGCTCGAAACTTTCGTACTCACAGCGCAGGCCCTTGCGGCGGATCCTGCTAAGAGTCGGAATGCTCGATGATCGCGAGCACAAACAACCGTATATGTATCAGCAATGGCAGACTAACGGCAAGCAGCTGTGTCATGCAAATTCAAATCAGCAAATTCGTTTGTGAACTTGCATTTCTGGCATGCTGGTGCATGTTGATGCTGACTTGAACAGGTGCTAAAGCCCGCAAAAAGACAGGTGGAAACATGCATGTCGCCAACAATATCATGCTGTCTTGAAGCCTGCTGAAAAAGTCAGGGCAGGCTTACAAGCAGGATGTACAACAAAACCTCGGCTTGCCTAGTAACCGTTGCATGACTACTCAGGAGTTGCTTAAGTCATGCAATGACAAGCAGGACACATTGCATGTAGGCTGTAATCACGTAGCAGCAGAGCAAGGAGCAAGAGATGCAATCACCTCCATGCCATGTACTCACGACTTAGACACACCTGCTCATGCAACAGCAAAATTGGGGCATTGTTGGACACAGCAAACACTGCTTGTGCAGCGCAATTTGTGCAAGTAGAAAACAGCCGAAAGCATGATCTGTTTTGGCTAATCCGAAGCCATTCATAAGCTGCTCTTTTTCACTTTAGCCTCTAGCTGATCCAGCTGACCATCTGACATATCCCCATCATCGTCATCATCTAGCTCATCATCATCCTCATCGTCATCATCATCAAACAGCTGCTGCTGATCCTCTTCTGAAATCTTGAGGTTGCTGGTGGCTTTGCCGTTCATGTGCGGCGCAGCAGCTGCTGAGCTTGAGGAGCCGGCTTGCTCCTGAGCTGCTGCGGCATTTTGCTCTACAATGGGACAGAATGCATTAGAGGCTGTTTGTTTGGGGGTCACATGTTGCAACATATACGGGCAACACTCCAACAAGCAGGCCATGCAGCATTGGTGCCACAGCATTGGTCTACAACAATCTCAGGCGTTGATCACACTCTGACTCCTCTACAACAGAGCAGGAATCTGGCTTCAAGCATACAATTGCAAGTTGTGCTACATGCTCACAAGTCCCACTGAACAATATAGACTGTAGCTCATCCTACCTCCAGAGACACACGCTCAGCCATCATTGCAAACGAATGCAAGAGTCTCAGCAAGGCTATGTGCATGTAAGCCAACTCATGAGGAATTTGCATGCATCAGGGACAGCCTTATTCTTGTTCTGATACCAATCCAAGCGCATACCTTCTTGCAGCAGTGTGATACCAGCCACATTTTCAGCAGCATTGCGTCGTTCAGCGTCAGCCCGCTGCTGCTCAAACTCCGCTTCCTCATCAAGCTCTCGTTGGTAGTCATCATGTGCGCCGAAATCGTCCTCAGCCATGAAGCCTTCCTACAGCCATCAACACAAAAGCAGGTTGCACAAGGCCACACTGACCGAGACAAGCAGGCTCAAGCTCATGCTGCTGCATAACCTACATGCCTCCAAATCTGATTCCCACTGCGCATTCTGGACCAACGTTTTGTGCCAGTGCTCGATATGCTATGTGAAGGCCAGCAGTCATGCATGCCCTAAAAGCTACATGCGCATTTGTCTCGACATAGTGCAGGCACGCTGCAGACTGCAGCTTTGTCAAGATGAGCCACACAGGCCTGCATGCAAAGGATGAGGAGATGGTAGCAGGCATGACAGGGTCTGACCTGTGCAAAGATTTCTCTGCCGCTGAGGATACCCTTGCGCTTGCGCTCTGCAATAGCCTCTTCCTGCTGCTTGCGCACCGCATCCTTCTTCTGGTTGTGCCACTTGGAGAACACCTGCATTGGCAATACAGAGATGAAAAGCAGGACATACAGGATATTTTGTGCAGGTTGGGCATTGCAATGGCAGGTCCCATGAAATCATATTGAGACACACTTGAGTCTGGCCCAAGAATCGAACCAAATGACAACAAGTCATGAAGTGTGGTGGTACTGAAGACATGCTGCAGGAAAAGCGCTAACTAGCAAGTCTGTAGCACAGGAGCTGAGGTGGACAGCGAAGCATCGCCACATCACACATCAGCAAGCGATGCAAGATACTCTAGCAGCTCAGTAGCATGCAGAGAGATTGCGCACCTCTTCTGTGATGGGTGTCTTGGCATCAACCTTCTTTCGCTCCATCTCAATCTCCTCTTCAATGCTGATGGCGTTTTTGGCCTCCAACTCTAGCAGCTCCTTCATCTGAGATTTGAGCACGTACCTGCAACAAACAAACACATGTCACAATCAACACGCCTACTGGCAGGCAACAACAGCCATACATGCTGGAAACATGTGACCGTGTGGTATAAAACCACATAGCAGGTGCACCTGCGACATATATATGCGGTTTACAGCACGCCTGAGGAGCAGTAACGCTGCGTTATATGTCACAAGCAATGTAATATGTCTTTACATCCATAATGCTATGCTGTCAGGACACACATGCCGTCAGGCCTGGAGTAAAATCTGCATGCAACAGCTGTGCAGAGACCATGTTGTGTGCGTTTGTGAGCGTGGGTAGATACGCACCCTGGTGGCAGAGCATGTCTGTACTTGCAGTCTTTGCCTCCATTTGGACACTGCCAGAACCACCCATACTGCTTCTTCTCCACTGCTTCCAGGAAGAACTTGCAGATGATGTCAGTCTTGTTGCTGGCCTCTGCTGCATGCTTCTGTTTGACCACCTTTTCAAGCTGCTCCTGGTCCCACTCATCCATATTGTCATCCTCATCTTGTCGTCTGCAGGGCAAAATGATACAAAGATGAATAGCCATACTCAGCATTCAGTCCAACACCAACAAGTCACTTGAATGGAGTGTGCCATGGCTTTGTACTACGCGTCATAGACGCTGACACCTTGAGGCAACAAATGCAGTAGTGAATATAGTTGCGCTGGCAAGGACACTGTCAGTATAACTGCCAGTCATTGTGATGCACTAAGTTCAGCCACAACTTGCTGCCTCATGGACAGTGGCTTCACCAGAGTCTGACAGAGCACTTGCTGCAGGTAGCATTGATTAGTTAGCAGTATGCCATGACTGCATGAGCCACAACAGTGTCTGCTATATGCTGGTTGTTTGCAGAAGTCTAGCGGAGGCCTCACGTGTCTGTGAACAGGTCAATCTTGCCACCCTTACGCTCCACAGCAAGGTCATGACTGAACTTGCATTTAAAACCTTTTGTGCACTGCCCTGCTCTGAAGTACTCGCACACGATGGACTTGGGGTCAACACCTGCGCGACAGTCGTTTATTCATTCAAGCTGTCATGCATGCAGTCATAAGTTGTGTCTTCCTCTAGGGTTGGTGATGTACGCCAGCATGATGCAATCTCAGCCCTCACGAGTAAGTATGTATGTGTGTCACGAGCTTCATTGCTGCAAAGCAGACCGCTTACTGGTGATGCTCCTGTGCTACAGACTTGCTTGTCCAAACATATATGTATGTATCCAGAAGAAGAAGCAGCACGCAGGAGTGGCTATGAAGGCTAGCCGTAAGAAGCCTGTCAGCGAGTCAAACACAGAGGAGAGTGTCCTCACCAGGAGGGACCTTAGGCTGCTTGATTGCAATGGCAAACAGGTCATTGAGCTCCTTCTGTCTATCTGCCTCGGCTTTCTTCTTGTCCTGTGGGAAGTTATTGTTGAGGCAACCATTGCCAGTAAGACAGACACTTGGTTGAATGCATGATCTGTGTGGATGACACAGTACTAGCTGTGTTCCATGATCATGCAAGGATGCATATGCAGCCTCTGCTAATATGCATAACAACATGCAGCAGTGCATGTTAGTGTGGATGCAGAAGTCACCTTCTTGGCTTCATTGTTGTTTTGCTGCTGATTGACTGTTGCAGACTTCTGCAACTGCTGCACATACCTGCGTTACAGCAAGGATGCATAGCCCAGCAGGTGGTAGCGCAAGTGACCACAAGCAAGAAGTGCGTGCAGCAGACAGCCCAAGTCTTGGTACACAATGCGTACCCTTGAACCTTTGCACTTTTGCTCTTATTCTTCAAGCCAAATGTCTTATCTTCTATGGCCTGCGACACCAAAACATTCAAGAGCTCTGTGACTGCGATTGCTGACTGCTGAGAGCTTCCTCAGCACCCTTGCATGCAGTGTGTACCTTGGCTTTGGCAGCCTGTTTGGTCTTATCAGACTTGCCGCCTCCTTTTGCTGCTTTCTTGGGGGGCATGCCTTTACTAAGTAAGCGGAGAACACTGGATGCAATAAACTCCAAGCACACTGGCAACAAAGCCGGAAACGTTGAAATGGTTAAGTCTCGCACAGATCAAGCTTGAAACAGACTTTTTCAGAAAGGCGGCCAAGCGGTGAACAAACTCAACAACAACGTTGACGAGGCGACAGCTTAATGCAAAGACGTTTGGCTTTGTCAGCTGCGTGCAAGGTGACAACTGGTCGCCAAGTTCCTGCTGGGGAAATCTTGTTCACGTGAGCAAAATTGGGTTGTTGCCTTGACATGCTGGACATACATCAGTGTCGCGCTCGAGCCATCAACAAGAACCTTCAATCTCGCAGAACACTCCGTTTTATTCGCTGGGGTTTAGCTCCAAAGTAAGAACGAAATCGACAGACACTTGCTTCTGCTTCTGTGTGGTGTTGGCCTGTCTTTTGCTGACCATCACTTTAAGGTAGAGCAGTTGTCAGCGCCAAGACTGTGAAGCATGTCTGGCTTCGCCAACTTCATGCGAACAGCATTGCATCAAGAGCCTATTATCATCTGGAGTTGTATGATATCAACAGTGGGTAAGCTTTGTGCAGCATGCAATGCCTTGATGGGCTTGCTAAAGCAACGCTGATTTCATACTCATGTGTGTATGTGTGTAATTTGCAGGCATCGCGTTGCCACTCATAGTCCCACCAATCAGGGAGGCTATGTACAAGTCAACACCAAAATCACCACCTCCTGTCAAGCAGGTTATTGAGTTTAAAACTTGTATTCTGCGACACCTCAGTCTCCCTGTGCATGCTTTGATTCTGTCACACAAGGTACTCATGCGCAGATTGTTGTGCAGATGATACAGGCAGCTTCTGACAGGGTCCAGCCTCAGCAGTAGTACCTTTGCACCACACTGTCAGAGTTGACTCTTCTCTCAGACAATCATCAAAAGTCAAGCTAGCTTTTCGCTGCTTGCTGATAAAGCCTAGAGCAGCCATTCCTAGCAATCAGCACAAAGATGGCATCAACACTCATTGCCTGCCAGTCGTAAAATGGCGAGCTGCAAGAGGGCCAGCATTGGCATGCTTGTATCACACACCTATGCTCTGCAAAGCAGTGCATCCTTGGAGATGTGTATCTGAGATCCGAACTATCAAGAAGTCTTCTGAAAGTATTTCATTTTGGCTCCTGACATTAATTTTCACTGCAATGGTTGAACCAAGCACTGCTGGCCGTATTCCTGAGCTTCGCAAAGTTGCACTTATCTGTCACACATGCTGGTATAATGTATACAATAATTGATGTTATCAGCCACAGTGCATGTTTCAGTAAACATGCTGTTTTGCTAAAAAATCTGCTGACACAAGCAATATAGCAAATCGGCACGTAATCTGTCTTTGACCTGCACTCTTGATCTCTTGAGGACTGATGCAGTGCAGGTTTGCATGCACCAGTACTGAGTTCATGCCCAGGATTGCATGCAGTAATTTACTATGATAGTGAACATCAAGGTCTTCATGGACCAGACCTCTTTAAAGCAAATTTGCAGTAAGAGGTCGTGTCCTTCTGCTTGTGGTGAACTCCTCGTAGTTCCTTCCATTCTGTTCATAGCATGTGCGTGGTACGACGTTTCGTCCTACTAGCTGTTCCGAACGTCCGATGGTCCACTTGATACAACCTCATGACACTTACAACCAAGACAGTTGGTAAAGTTATGCAGATCAGTGCATCTCTGGCAACCTGTCTCTGGATCTAACATAATCAATAGTACCTGTTACGGGTACTAGCTGTTCAACTTGTCCCTTACATGCTGCATTACAGCACGAATGCGAAGCACAGCATTAGAGAGAGACTGGAAGAAGATGCAAAGGAAGCAAAGCATGCGAACGAAACACGAGCAGCATGGTGATCGTGCGTAATGTGTGAACAAATGATACATCTTGATGCGCTACACGAATCAGCGAGCAAGCTTCTGCTTGATAGATTGTATAGTGATGGAAAGGGCATGCCGTTGTCTGGTTGGCCGGAGAACCCAACTCTGTTCTTTGTATTTGAATAATCGTTACTTGTAGCACAGGTGATCCTGAGTTGCAGTCGGGGCATGAAATTCAACCAGCTATATGCTAGCTTCCCAAAGATTTTGGAGACGCTTGCGACACCTTTCAGCGGACGGAAACGGAAACGCGACCAAGCGGAGATTGTGGAAGATAGTCTCAGTGCTCGACCAAAGAAACAAACTCAGACAGCTGCACACCCCAGTAGTGCTCTTGCAGAAGCTCCCTCGCATCACAGCAATACGAGAAAAGCTGCTGCTCCTGCAATCACCCAAGCCAGCTTGCAGCAGCCTGCTGATCCATATAAAGAGGCAACCTCACAGTCAGCTCAGGCTGCTTACAGTAGTGCCAAGACACGGCCAGTCAAGGACGCACCATTGCAGCAGTTTCGACCTTCAGATCAGGCGGCCAATGCACAGCTGCCCTCACAGGTATTCAATACCTTTGCCTGGTGTACATCTCAAACGCTGTATGCCATATGTGTAGTCAATTGGTGTGGGACAAGCAGAACATGATGCACCTGCTTGTGGCTGCAGGAGGCATACAACAGAGAACAGGCTCTGCAGCGGCGACTTGAGGCTACTGAAAAGCAGTTAGCTGTGATGCAACAACAATTTGATGAATTTAGGAAGAATCCCGCAGGCAAGCACCATACAGTCGAGGGTGCCACGATCAGCTTGCAGGTCAGTGTTTTGCCCCAGCAGCTTCTCCTTTGCTAACAAGTCATCATATTGGGCTGAATGTTAGCATGCTTTACTGTTTCCTTGCAGGAACGGGATCAATACGAGAAATTGGTGGACCTGAACAAAACCCGAGATGCGCAGAATGCTCTGCAGGTATGACACCCTTGTAATTCCAGGGTGTAGTGAACAATCACGAAATTGTCGTGTGCGGGTTGCGCTTCAGATGTGCCTTTGGTGTTTTTCTCTCTCTGAAGAACCTTGATTGCTCAATCATATACTCCCTTGCATGACCTTTAGAACTAACAAATTTGGCATGTGCTTTGCAGCATGGCAACATGCAGCAGGCAGAGGCAGAGCCAAGCAGTCCAATTGTCCTGGATGATGCTACTCAGACTCCCACAGCACGTCAAGCATATCCTCACAGACAGACCCAGGCCCACGCTGTCCACGGCGTAGAAACTGGTGCACGCTTTGGCCCTCAGTTTGGCACCCCTTCTGGATGCAGCCCTGTTTTCAGATCCAATGCTGTATTTGGCCCCAGGTTCACGGCAGCAGCTGGCAACAGCCCCTTTGCCAGGAGCCCATCATTACCTAGCACAGCGCAGACTGAAGGTGTCACACATAGGCTTGGGCAGAGGGCTTCATCAAACCCACATGAAAGAAGGCTTGATGAGTTGATGGACGCTCTCAAGATGCACAAGCCATACCGCTCTCAAGTAGAGAGTAGCAAGCAACAACCAGTTGCTTGTTCTACTGCAGAGGACCTGGAGGAGGTCTGTGCTAGGTATGCACAGGGTCTCAGGCATAGCCAGCCTACACTGTCATTGGCGCTGCATGCTGTGTTGAGCTGTGCTTAGCGCAAGCTGTGTTTAGCTATGCAGCTGTGCTTGGTGCAAACAGCTGACTATCTGAGTTGGCGCAGGGTCTTGGGCCCTATGTCTGTGACGTTCTTGCTCATGCCCTTACAACGACACACTGGGTTGGTGTTACTGGCGATTCAGGACAAAGTGTTGCCCTGCGTATGGTCAGGATCTATCATGACCTGTGGCATTGCTAAATATCAACAAATAAGGAAGGGAAATACACCGTGCTCATAGTTAGTGCTGCTCTACAGGGCCAGAAGGATGACAGCTGCAAGCCAGGACGCTTTGCATGCTGCAACACAGCAAGCAGAGAGCATGGTGCAGCACAAGAGTCGAATGAGGCAATCTCAGATTGCTGCACAGACACCATTGCCTCAGCAAGGTGCCAAGGCTGCGCCCACTGAAGCGCAGCAGAGGCTGCGCACAGCTGCTGAGCCTAAGAGGGTAGGTTGTTGCATCATATCATGCAAGTGGTTGCT
>JAABUH010003001.1_pt1 | contig 15225 bp, 13 predicted proteins | sample 5559121 | NCBI WGS metagenome assembly JAABUH01 (sample SAMN10711871, study PRJNA513364) | rock metagenome | isolation source: Antarctica rocks | place: Antarctica: Victoria Land, Battleship Promontory nord | collected 2015-12-28
AAAGGTTGCAAAAGTCTGATTATGCACATAGAAAGGGATTGAGTAGGCATTCCCCTTCCTGCATAATTTGTCATTCCTTGCAAACAATTCAATACGCAGCATAGGCAGGCTATCTTTCCTCAGCCACCTTGGTGCTTGGCAGCATTGCTGTACAGTCGACCAAAGCCTCTTTCTTTTGGCGCAATGATGCCAGAATACAAGCAATGGCATATGCGTCAATGAGCAGCCCTTTGATGAGAGAAACAGCCCAGGCACTTGAGGTGTTATCCAGAAGACATGTCCTGGCAGCAATAGCAAAGACAATGCAGGGTGTTGCAAATATATCAGGGTCTGCCTGCAGGGCTAATCAGCCGTTGCCAGAAGGGCATGTAAACATGTACCTCTGGCTACAGACAGCAGCTGGAAGAATTGCTAGGCCTTTGACTGCCAAGATGGCAATAAGCTAGAAGTGCATGTGCCATTGAGAAGCACTCACTATAGTTTGCATCAGATTCTGCCAAAAAAGCTGCAGCCTTTCCTCTTAACTTGTATCAGGGCAATATCCTCCTTCCACAATCTTTATGCTCCTTGGACTTCCATCAGGCGTCACTGGTGTCAAGGCTGTCAGTGTGGATCCAGATTTGTCATCATGTACTGCTGTTGTTCTGCCATTGTCATTTCTACTATCATCATGTCCGGCCTCATCTTGCTCCACGTGTCTGCTGCTCTCCTCTGCAAGAAACCCCTCCCCACCGTAGGGTCCAAAGCCCCTTGCTAGTAAACATCTGTTTGGTAGTACCAATGCTGGAACTATCTTGCTGTGCACGCGTATGTCTTTGAGTCCTTCAATCTTTCCTACATCTGCAATCAGGTAGTGACTACCACACTGCCCTTTAGTAAAAGCTTGGATGATTGTTCTCATGGCTTTATCATGTCTAGCTATATATTGTTTGCTCATGTCTGGGTGCATGCAGCTCCCAAACATGTGGCCCTGAGAGTCATCACCTCTACACAGCGGGCAGCATGTGTCCCTGGCTCTTGGTTGCCCAGGCATGTATGGCACGTGCCTTTGAAAGGCCATGTTCTTATTCCAGATTTGGCCTGTCCTGTATTTGAAGATGTTCCTCTTGTGTGATTCTGGGATTGATGGCATGGTCCACAGCACATTACTGTGTGGCTTGACCCTGAATGGCTGCACCTTTTTACCTTGGCTGAAAGTACAGTGAGTTTTGCTTTGACTGGCCTAGTTTGTGCTTATCATGCAAAGCTTTTCTCAATGAATCATCCAAATCTCTAATGCAAGCTCTGGTTTCTACTGGCCCGTCTGCTGTCTGGACCTGAACGGTTTGTTGCAACCAGTACTTGTCCCTGAATGGTTGTGTGAAGTCATTAGATAGGTCATAGTCAAAGTGTGTCTGCCCATGTAGCATTCATCTGCTGCTTCATTTGCAAGCTTATCAGCCATCTCATTGCCGTGTATGCCTATATGCGATATCACTTTGAGCAGGATTATCTCATCGCCCGCTTGTGCTCGCTGCGTGAGCTCGTGTCCGATCGCTTCAAGCTGGTCTATGGCAGTCGTCGACTGTCGATGACGGTGACCTTAGGTGCATGCCATTTTTCTGCATCGAACACTTCGAGTCTGTTGCTATGCTCTCCGTCACTCCTGGTCTGCAATGTCTCAGGTCGATCAAAAGCGCTACCAGTTCGGCCCTGTTGATGGTGTTGAGCATGCCCTGCTCATATGGATGCACCGTGAGACTCAGGTGTGCATGCTTGTGTTTCCTATATACTCCTGAGCCAGTGACAAGACCTATGCTTGGGATTTCCTTCCTGCTTCCGTCCGTGTATATGATCTCGTTTGGGCGGAATTTGAGTTCACTTTTGTGAAAAATCTTGCTGAACTCTTCACTGGTTGGCTGCTCTTCAGGTGACCATGCTGTGGCTGGAGTATTTATGGCCGTTGAGTAGTGCTTGGGCAGATACAGGCCTGGCGATGAGACTGTCTGCTGTATGGTCATCTTCAGCTGTTTTGGCCTTTGTAGTGGCTTCCCAAGCTGAGATGCACAGGCAAATCCTTTGTTCAACTGGTCTTGTTGCATGTAGTGTTGCAGTCCAGCCTCATTTGCAAAATTTAAGAAATGGGACATTCCGCTTTGAGGTGCACCACTGGTCTTGTTCATTAGCCCAGTGTCTTGGGGTTCTGAATATGAACTTGCTTCTATTCAATTGTTGCAATCGCTTGCACCGTCTGGTGTGATAGCCACCTTGCATAGGAGCTGCCTTCCCACCACGGTAGTACAAAGGCAGTGAGCACCGTTTCTGCAGCTTCCTCTGCACTCAGGATTGCCCATCTCATGGCCTTTTCCATGGCTACAGCCTGGTATTGATTCAGGGTTCACTTGTGATGCACCGGTCCACTTCATGCTGTATGCATCAAAGTTGGCTCCAAACAATGCATCCTCTGCGTACATGCTAAAGTAGCATGTCATGTTTGGATTGAAGTTCAGAGGGGAGGCAAATGTTTCAGTTGTCATGCTAAAACCGTTCCTGAATGCTTGCATGTATCTGTCTGGGGTTGTGCACTGGTGTGCTAGCTTGCTTCTCTTGCTTCCATCAGTTGGTTTATGGTGTATCTGTCCAATAGGCGTGCAATGGCTGTTGGAAAGTCCAGATGACCATAATGTTTGTGTGTTTCAGGTCGGTGCAATTGTGAATGTCTGAAGGTGCTATAGAGGATGCAGAGGTGGTGCATAGCAATTGAACCGCATGACTTGCCAGAGGGGTTGTACACATTGGCCACGGTCTCTCTGACACATTGACCCCTCCGCTCATTGATATGGCATACTTGAACATGGGTTTAATGTCTTGGTCAGGGTTTACTGTGTCACTGGGGTCTATAGTTATAAACCTTGCTAAGCTTGATTCATGCGGAAAGGCAGACACTTCTTTGTCTTGTACAGGCATCTGATAGCCTTGTTTGTCCATGTTTGACTTATCTTCATCTCGTCTGGCGCGATTTTCCCTAGCCAGCTTTATGGGCTTGAATCCTGCTTTCTTGGCCTTGAAGTGTTCCGTCAGCTCTTTTGGTAATTCTGGGCTGGCTCTGATCGGTTCCCATGTGACACATACCACCTCATGGCATGCTGTTCTTCCAGCACATCGCCTCAGAATTGGACATGTGTTTACTCCTATGACCTTATAGCCTTGCTCTAGATACATTGGCAGGTGCCTTTAAAGCATGTATGTGTCAGCCCATTGGGCCATGTATTGCTTTTGCCTGATGCGGTTCCTTTTGTCTGTGATATGACATTCATGTTTGATATGGTCCATTTGATTCTGTCCAGCTTCATCTTGCTCCGCATGTCTGCCACTCCCCTCTGCAAGAAAGCATGTCTGCCACTCCCCTCTGCAAGAAACCCCTCTCCACCGTAGGGTCCAAGCCCCTTGCTTGTTAACATCTGTCTGCGGGTACGAATGCTGAAATGTCTTGCTGTGTACGCCTATATCTTTGAGTCTTTCAATCTTTCCTACATCTGCAATCAGGTAGTGACTACCACACTGCTCTTTAGTGAAAGCTTGGATGACTGTTCTCATGGCTTTATCATGTCGAGCTATATATTGTTTGCTCATGTCTGGGTGCATGCAGCTCCCAAAGATGTGGCCCTGAGAGTCATCGCCTCTGCAGAGCCGGCAGCGTGTGTCCATGGCTATTGGTTGCCCAGGCATGTACGGCACATGCCTCTGAAAGGCCATGTCCTTATTCCAGATTTGGCCTGTCCTATATCTGAAGATGTTCCTCTTGTGTGATTCTGGAACAGATGGCATAGTCCACAGCGCATCACTGTGTGGCTTGACCCTGAATGGCTGCACCTTGTCCCATAGCTGAAAGTCTAGTGAGTTTTGGTTTGACTGGCCTGGTCATGCAGAGCTTTTCTCCAAGAGTCATCCAGATCTCTTATGCAAGCTCTGGTTTCTGCCGGCCTTTCTGCTCTCTGGACTTGGATGGTTTGTTGCAACCAGTACTTGTCCTTGAATGGTTGTAGATAGGTCATAGTCAAAGTGTCTGCCCAGGCAGCATTCATCTGCTGCTTCATTTGCAAGCTTATCATGATATCTCACTACTGGAGACTGAGGATTCCCCCCAAGGGGGTTTTGCGGGTTAAAGCAGTAGGGAACCACTAGCGAAGAGTCATGCATGCGCTGGTGACTGGTTATCTTTTTTTTTGCCTGGCTTGCCTTGACTGAATGGTATGCGGCTGTTGGAGTGCAAGTGCCCTTCTTTGGACTGCACCTGGCTTCACTCTGATGTAAGTCTGCTTTTGGCTGTCACATCACGCCCGGTACTAGGAAGGTCACAGGTCTACCATCATGCGCTGTTGTAGGGATTGCCAATCACCCCCAAAACCCCAATCACCCCCAAAACCCCCTAGGATAACCAGGGGCATTTGCTGTTTGAGGCGCTGAGAGGCTGCTCAAGGTTGGGTGCTGCACTGACCTCAATGCTTGCCCTGTGAAGCTATGCTGCCAATATGACATGGCCCTATGAGGCAGCACATGCCCTGTGATGCCTGATCATACTAGGAGTGCCATTACCAAGCTAAAGCTACTGATATTCTGCTACCCACTTGCTGAACACAGACTTGACTGCAACCAATCTGAGTACTCTCCAACAGCAACTTGCAGTTCTGGCAATGCTTCTGGGTCCTGTTAGCTTGAGAATGGATATGCTGACAAGATGTGATGCGCCATGAAACCAGAAAGTTAGTGTGCAGCTGACAGCAGCACTCAAGGGTCAACTGCACTGGTAGCCTGTTGAGCCACACACACATGCTGCAGATCTTGTTGCTGCTTGAGCAAGCAACATACGGCTGTACAAGCGCTTTAATCCAGGCCAGATATGCACACTGCATCCTAGCAGATGCTGGTGACAGCACCAGCGCAACAGCTTGCGTATCCACGGTGCAGCACCTGAGTGATCACCAACGCTACAGCTTGAGTCAAAAGTTTAGGTCCGAGGCTTGAGGTATCCAGGTTTGCGACAGTCCTTTGAGCGGACCGCTGATTCGATGCCCCGGTGCGATCAGTCTTGCTAGCCGGACGTTAAATGGCTTAGTGGTTAGAGCACCCGCCTGTCCGGCGGAGGTCGTGGGTTCAATCCCAGACCTTCGTCTGTTCACAAGCCGTTTTCGGCTTCCTCAGTTTCTGAGGCCATTAATGGGCTGGAAGGCCAACATTGACGTACGATCCACCCTGCTTATGTTACATAGGCACCGCGCCTTTTGACGGGAAGTACCTAGGTACAGGTTCGTCCTGGAAGAAACATCAGTATGGGCTTCATCGCCTCGGGTTATGTTCAAGCCGTACGGCGCGTCCCCGTTATCACGCCTAGCGGCGTAGGATTTTCTTTCTTTTTTTTCAGTGTCTCGATCAGGTCCGCGACGCTGCAGATTTGTAGAGGACGTGCATGCATGTAGATGCCTCGATCGGGTCCGCATTGCTGCAGATTTGCAGAGGATATGCATGCCTAAAGACGATTGAACGAGGGTTAGAGTTCAGGTTACTATGTCTCTGCTGTCTGCTTGCTGTGTCTCAGCACACTCGGCCGTGGCACTGGAAACTTCCCCTTGACAAGCAAGTCTGCACACACAGGCGCTGAAACCTGTTCAAATGCTTTGCTGTTGTCTTGCAGCCTGAATCATGCTTGATAGTGTTTTGCCCTGCAGAATACAGAAGCGCCACTCTCCATAGCAGATAGCCTTTCCATGCATGCGAAGACTTGAAAGCAATACTCCTCCAGGTCCACAATACTTGCATGTTTCCAATTCTATGATCTGCCCTTGAATTGTTGGTGCTTCATGCTTCCAGCAAAAGTGTTGTGTCTTGACAACACGCAGAGTGCTCTTGGTTACAAGCCAGATGTTTGCTGATTTGTAGCGCTTTTATCTGAAGCTGACACTAGCATGCTCACTTTCAGGTGGATCTGCTACGTTTTGGCTGCCACAACTTGATGCCTCAGCTTCTGAGCTTCTCCTGATGCCCAAGGGATCCAACCATATACTATCAACAGGTCCCGTTGTCTTTGCTGATCAGTTGGATTGAGGTGATGCCAGGGCACTTGCTTTCCAGTGCGCAGATGATGACGGAATCGATACTGAATGAATCGCTTTCGCTGGGTAAACCTCGACTTATCCGCTGTTTTGTCGGGAGTGACTTGGGTGGGAATCTGTAGGTATTTTGGTATTGGTATCTTTACAGTAGTTGCAACATAGCAAAAAAGCTATGAGCTATACTGCACAGAACTAACACAAAGCAAGACAGGTTCATAGACATGACTGTGCAGCTGTTCCTTGTTGGTTGCTGAGTCTTCAATAATGCAGCCAGTCCGCAAGAGTGCTGCCACTGGCATGAGTCTGCTGTGACGCTGTCTGCAACGCATCTGCTCCCTCATGCTTCGACTCCCAATGACGCATCCTCAGCGTCCTGCACAAGATCGCAGTGAAGCTGGTAGCACACAGTACTGCATGGGTAGGGCAAGTGTCTGTGGATGCAACAGCTGTGACACTAACAAGCAACAGCCCAACCAGTGACTGAATAGCAGGACAAGCCTAGTACGCGCAATTTGATTTTGACCTGCAGCTGAGAACTTTGGCCCAGAGGCCATGCTGACCTGGCTTCTGCTTTAATGGAAGCACTCAATTCAGCAGATGGTGCACCAGACAGGGCCCAATGACAAAGTAAGGTAGCTCAACACACGTGTGTTGTGGCAGCGCTCACCTCACAATGCGTTTTACAGCTTGCCAAACTGAGTTGTCACCACACAAGCCCACAACAAACCTGAAGCTGAAAGTTGTAGCATACCTAGATATGAAGTGCAGGAAAATGTTGGCATTAGCTTTTTCCACTTGCACCAGCTGGCGCAGCGGCAGCTGATTTGGCAGCAGCAAACAAGCAGCTTACAATGCACGGCCCCGGCAATATAGCAGGCTTGAGATGTTGTTTCAATGGCAACACATATGTTGCTGAGGTGCTGCCCTGTTGTGCATTGGCTGCAGCGGCAGAGAGCTCACAGGACTGCACACTTGACATATGTTATTTGCTAAGATGTGTCAAAATGTCATCGATGAGCAGCTGACCCTGGCTGCAGCTCTTTGCATTCAGCAAGATTGCCTCTTGGCTGGGCTTTAGATGTAAATCATAAATGCTGTACAATGTAAAGCGTGGCCAGGCCAGCTGTAAAGCAGATCGTGAGCAGACACAAAAGCAGGAGTGCGAGATAACTTCTGCAGGCAAATCTGGGGAGCCAATAAGGCATTGTCACAGGCCCCCCAAGCATGACAATTGCAGGCACATGAGACTGTTTGTGACCATGATATTGCATGCATAGAAAATGCTTGAGGCCATGTTGCTAGGACCTTTTTATCATCATACATGGCCTACTCAGCGGATCCGCTGCAAGAGTGCTTGCAGGCCACAAAGTTGCCGCTTGCAGCAGTCTTGTTCAGTTCTATCACTGTGTGAGAGCAGCGGTGCTGTGCTGTTTCGTATCATGTGAAATTTGAGACAGACCCCAGAGACTTCTCTAGATATCAATGCTCAAAACAATGCAGAGAGCAGATTACAGGTGGATTGTCAGAGGTTTCACACTCACATGTGTTGGGCATGTGATGCATTGTCAAATATCTGTAAGCTGCTATGTCATGTACTGAACTGTGAGTCAGCGGTATTGCAGCTGAGGCTGAATACAAGCTGATGTTTGTTTTGGATTGCGTCCTTCATGCAGGTGTAGCAGTGGATGTGCAAGAGGAGCTGTAGAGGCCTGCCATCAACAGCAATGCCTTCTGTTGTGTTGCTGGAAGCTCTGAACACAGGTTTCATCCAAAATCAGCCAGTTTGGGAAGACCTGTTGTTACAGCAACCTAGTGTGGCTTGTACAAAGCTTGCCGGGCAACCGTGCTATATGAGGTCAGAATTTTTCCTTTCCCGTTGAACTATGGCTTATGGTCATAGCTCCGGGCTGCCGCCTTAGAAATCTCGTTAAGTTCCCGTTAATATCACTGAAAAGCGACTTGTTTGTCTCCCTTTGCTGTATAAGGTGGATCGATTTGTGGCAGGCAACAATTCCTTGCACGGAAGCTGATTTATGTGTGTCACTTGTGCTATGAGATATTTCCAAACGCCCTGCAGATAATGAGCACAAAGATGAAGATGTAGAGCTTCAAGCCATGAACTCTGTCACGCAAGTCTGTGACAGGAAAAACTCGGCGTTGAGCCTCTCTTTGGCAAACGCGCAAGCGTTTTCCGTGAATTTCAGCCTATCTGCTTCATGCTGCAGGAAATAGCTTATAGTGTTACAAAGACTGAACGCTCGATGCAAACACAACAGCATGTGACAAGTCCTCCTGCAATTTTGGGTCCATTGCTGGTTCCGAAATGACCATCGTCTGCAAAGATAACGCATGCATGGTTCGAGTGGCTTCGAGCAGACCATCACCTTGTTGGAGATTGAGCACAATTTTGCTTCGCAGAAACAGGGCGTCAATATCTTGGTTGGTTAAAGTCGGTCTAGCAATGGTAATGTTCACGCCAAGCTGGGCCAACGTCTTGAGCTGTTGCTTGTTCCCGATAGCATCACCGCAAAACATTACGTCAATGTCTCGAAGTAGCGTCGAGGCGGCGGACTGAGCTATGTCCGGTCTTGTGCACACTGAGAGGTATAGGAGGCTGCCCACTAGCTCACAGAACTGGAACTTCTTGTTGTCCAGCATGCTGCCTTCCTCTGCCTGAGTCAGCTTGATGGCTGGGCTCATAGGTACACTCTTACTCTTGCCTTAAATGAGGCCATGCCTGTGGACGAGCTCTGTTGCTAGACGCTCCTGGGTGATCTTTAGGGTCTGTCTGTGTCTGTCCCTGTCCAAGCCCATGCCCAAGAAGTACTTGGCTGGTCCCAAGTCTCTGACATCAAAGGCAGCTGTGAGCCTTGTCTTGACATGGTCAACTGCCTCCTGAGTCTTGGCGATCAGGATGTCGTCCACATACACCAGCAGGTATATACTGGTGTGCTTGTAGTGAGCTGTGTATAGTCCAGGGTCTGCTTCTGAAGCTGTGAAGCCCATGTGCTCCAACTCTTGCTTCAGCCGTGTATGCCATGCCCTTGGTGCTTGGCGTAGCCCGTATAGTGACTTTTTCAGAAGGCAAACTGTGTTGGTGCTGCCTTCCTCATAGCCTCTTGGCTGCTGCATGTAGATGGTCTCCTCCAGTTCACCATTGAGGAAAGCTGTCTTGATGTCCAGCTGGTGCAGCTCCAGGTCCTGACTGGCTACCATGCCTAGTAATGTCCTCAATGTGGTGTGCTTGCTGACTGGTGCAAACACCTCATTAAAGTCCACGCCTTCCCGCTGCATAAAGCCCTTGGCTACCAGTCTGGCCTTGTACCGCTCAATGTTGCCTTGAGCACCCAGCTTCTTCTTGAAGATCCATCTGACTGGAATGGACTTGACACCTTGAGGCTCCTCCACTAGAACCCAAGTGCTGTTGGCTTGCAAGGATGCTATCTCCTCGTTCATAGCAAGGCTCCACTGCTCAGCATCAGAGGATTGCATTGCCTCTTCAAAGGTCTGAGGCTTCTCTGTAGGGCTTGACTGAGCTAGGTTGGCTGACTCTCTGAAGCGTAGTGGTGCTTGCTTGTTTTCACGCTGGGGATACCAGTGCTTAGTAGCTGCTGCAGCTGTTTCCTGACCTTCTTCTACAGCTGCTTCCTTAGCTACCACCTCAGGTGCAGCTGCAGCTTCTTCTTTGACTGCTGCAGCTTCTTCCTTGACTGCTGCAGGTAGCTCATCTGAGTCTGAGTCTGAATCAGGGATTGGGCATGGCTCTGAGGTGCCTGGGGTGTGCTGCTGCTTGATACTCACTTGGCATCCTTCAGCATTGCCCGGGTGCACTCCATGAGTGCATGGTTGATGCGCTCTGCAGCTCCATTCTGCTGGGGTGTGTATGGAGCTGTAGTCTGGTGGGTGACTCCCTGGGTCTTGAAGAAAGCATTGGTGGCTTCATTCAGGTACTCACTGCCTCTGTCTGTGCGTATTGTCTGAAGCTTGTTGCCAGTGCGAGTCTCCAGCATCTGGAGGACTTCTTGCACTGCTTGCGCCACGCCTGACTTCTGAGGAACGGTTAGTAGTCATCCAGGAAGGTGGCAATGTACTTGGCACCGCCTCTGCTTGGAACTTGCAAGGGACCACACACATCCATATGGATCAGCTCCAGGGTCCTCTTGCTACTCCGTGTTGAGACTGGAAATGGGTCTCTGTGCTGTTTTGCCACTACACATGGCTCACACACCAGCTGCTGCTGCAGCTTCAGCTGTGCATCTGTGACTGAGATGCCATCAACCATTCCCTTGAGCTTGAGCAGGTTGTCATACCCTAGGTGACCAAAGCGTCTGTGCCACAGCTCTGCGGTCTGCTTGCTTGATGCTGTCATGGCCTGCTTTATGACGTTGTCTTCATTGATGACAAAGAGGTCTCCACGCTTGCTCCTTCCAGCCAAAGTTTGTCATCTTTATTGATGTAGCAGCTATCTCCTTGAAAGATGACCTGTGCTCCTGCTTCTGTTGCTGTCCTGATGGAGAAGAGGTTGGCACTGGCTTCTGGTACGTGAAGCACATTTCTCAGCAGAATGTTTTGCTGAGCCTGAGTTCTGAGCACAAAGTCACCGACGCCCACAGCCTTGGCTTGATGGTTGTTCCCAAAGGTGACCACTGTAGCTGTCTCTGGGTGCAAGCTTCTGTAGTGCTGAAGCTTCTGGTTACTGAAAGTGATGTGCTTGGATGCTCCTGAATCTAGCACCCACTGCCCGCTGGCTGTCTGCTCCATGGTTGTGGCACTGAACGCTAGCAGCTGTGTACTGAGTGCTAGCAGCATTCTTCTGGTCTTGAGCACGCCTCATGCACTCATGCTTGAGGTGTCCAGGCTTCTTGCAGTAGAAGCAAAGCCTGTTGTCCTTGCCTGGACGGCTGAGTTCTGCCTGCCTGCTGGACCCTTTGACTGCCTTGCTTGTGGCTGCCGTCTGTCAGCTCTTGCCGTGTAGATTGGCAGCACTGTCTTTACCACAGCATAGTCTTTAGGTAGACCATTCAGTACTGCCAAGGTGACTTGTGCTTCTGGTATCTCCTGCTCGACTGCCTCCAAGTCACTCTGGATGGCTCTGGCTCTGGCAAAGTACTTGGTTAGGGGCTCTGCTGGGTCCTTCTTGATGGTGTTGAGGTTCTGGAGGAGGGTCATGAGCCTGGTGTTGCTCTTGGCCTTGTAGGTGGATTCGAAGTGGTCCCAGAGGACTTTTGCCGAGCCTGCTTTGCTAACTGCGTTGAGGTGGTGGTCCCTGACGTAGCGCGTGATCAAGGCCTTTGCCTTCCGATCGTTCTTGGTTGAGCGGACACCGGGATCTTCATCTTTACTGCTACCGCGGTCAACGACTTCGTCCAAATCCTTACTGACGAGCTGTGCCATCTTGCCATCTGTCTGCGGTTTGCTTCGCCTGCTGCTCGCAGTTAGCACCTTGAGACGGATGTCTGTATTGGACAGATCAGGTCGATCCTGGTCACGACGTTGCACTCGTCGTCCCTCACTACGTGTGAGGGCCCATAACCTGTTGAAATAAGCAAGTAACTGGATCGACCGTATTTACAAGGTACTTGTCACAACTCGCTTAGATGTTAAGCAAAGAGTTCAGGTTGGCTTATATATATAGCCTGCAGAGCCTAGCAAGGCAGCGGGGACGCGGAGTACTAACACTACCAAACTTAGTCAATCATAAGTAAAGTGTCCTAAGCAGGCAACAGGTTCTAGAATGACTTGACCGTATAACATGTAATGGTCATTCTTTCAACAGTCTTCCCCATGTATCAGCAATGCACCCCTCCTATATTCATTGTAAAGCTTGGTTCCATCTGCATCCCTTTCGTCCAGGTCTTGCCTTGCCTTGTACTCTGTGCTGCTTGTCATGCTTCTCTTGCTCTTCCTCTTTTCCTGCTTGCCGGCCTCGTGCTTCCTCTTGTTCACCTTCTCTTGGCATGGCTGTCGAAAGTTGAATAATTCTTTTGGGGTTACGCGTGTTTTTTTGGGTGCGCTGGATACGTCTTGCGGATTCGGGCGGATACGTTGGATACGGCGTTCTGTAGCATTGTTGGGCTCATGTTGCCACGCAATACTGACTATATGGCATGTATACACAGGGACAGCTGAGGCTGTGGTTCTGTAGCATTGTTGGGCTCATGTTGCCATGCAACACTGACTGTATGGCATGTGTACACAAGGACAGCTGAGGCTGATTGCATGTGGCTGTATGCCAGCGGCAACCATTGTCAGCTGGTGGGCCCTATGCAACAACTCGTTGTGATGAAGGCAGCGACATCCGTTGGCAAGGACAAGGAGTTCATCTTGGTGCCACATGGTATGTGATGAAAGCCACGCAAGAGCATGTGCACGGCTTTTATCAGGTTGAGTCTTGTCATGGTGCATGTGCGGCAGACCGTTGATGTGCAGACTGGGTCAAAGTTGTGACAGCCATGATTGTGTTACAGGGTATGCAGCACCTGTTGGAGCCGAGGCACAGCAAGCAGCTGCTGCTAATGCGGCAGGTGAGTCATGACAATGGCTGTCATGCATGACACCATGGAGAAGATATGACGTACCAAATGGCAGAAGCATGTTCAACATGCCTTGATGGGTTGTGCTGCATAACTAGTGATGCCTGATGTGGAGCAGTAGCTATGTTGCGTACAAAGCTGAATGACGATAAAGCCAGCATATCAGCAGCCATGTTGTGCATTGATGATGTGCAGACCGGGCTAGAGTTGTGACAGCCATCATGGTGTTTATAGGGTATGCAGCACCTGATGCAGCTGAGGAACATCAAGCAGTTGTTGCTGATACAACAGGTGAGGCAGATCAATGTCTGGCATGCATCACAGCCCAAGCAACAAGAACTGCTATATGAGTTGGCGCAAGCATGTTCAGCAGCTTGCATCGCTGTTCATGGGTGCTATGGAGCAACAGATATGTTGTGCACAAAGCTGCGGGAGGGTGGAGTGGTAACATCAGTTGCTGTGTAGTGTGTACAGCCAATGTAAGACAGAGTGATTGCATTCTTACGTAACACCAGTGTGTGTGCAGGTGTAGATCAGATGGTTGCACCATCCTGAAGCTAGAGAGGCCAGCTTGGCTCCCATGACAGGTCAGTGCAATTGCTGAGTTGCAGTAGGCAAAAGGGCTTCCTGACAACAGTTGCCAGCGTGCGCAAGTGAATTTCACGGCAGGACACAAGTGTGAACATCAACGCCTTTGCATGCACATGATGCAGGGCATGGAGGTGGCAAGAGACCAAGGCCCAGGTTTGAGCATGAGTGGGCAGAAGTGACCCCTAACAAAGGTGACCATGTTTGCTGTGTGTGATATGCCTTGTGGCGCATTTGGACGTCATGGGCCATGTGTCCACTGTGCAGGGATACGACTAGATTCAGCCAGGAGCCGGGCTGTTGCCAATGACGCTGGTAAGGTGTGTGAAGTGACAAGACGTTGCAAACGTCAGCGTATTGACTTTTGTAGTCGAATGGGAAGGGCTAACACCGATAGTTGATGCAGATAATATTGCCATAGAGAATCTGTACAACCATGGGTATGTGCCAGAGACACAGGGTAAGTGCATGCTATGGCTAGGCTGCACATTAACTGTAACGTGAGATGTGTTTTGTTTTGCTGTGTGCTGATATTGTTGCATTGTGCAGCAGAGGGCTACGACAAACTGCCAGAAGATGGACATGATGGTGAAGGAGTGATGCAGAGGAAGGCAACATAGCAGCCCCAAGCACAGCAGGGTCGGGTAAAGCAGAGCAGCTTAATATTTGCTTGTCTGGGTGAAATGTAAATTTAAAACACTGACATTCTTTGTAAGCATTGCTGCAGAGCCTGGGCGGCGGCGTGCCAAGCCAAGACACAAGAAGGCACGCAAAGCAATGCCACAGACAGCAGTCAACAAAGACACAGGTACAATGCTCGCAGCAGCCTTTTGCTGCAGTAGTACAAGGTGTTCACAACCTGCTGCGCCTTTCATACAAGCTGTGTGTTGGGTGATGCAGAGCAAGTCAGGAAGCGTGTCAAGCGTGGCGCTGGAATTGCACCGGTGTTTGGTGACATGCAGCCTGACCAACGTAGTGCCCGCACTGATGAGCAAGCTACGCAGGGATAGACAGGTGAGGGGTATAGACCTTGAGCTCTGATGATGCGTGTGTGACATATTCTGCAGTCACATGCAAGGTTTGATTGACGGCATGGTGTGCCAACTGACTTCAATTTCTGACATGCAGCCTGCATGACTGGGTTGTCGTTTGGGCAATTTAGCTAGGGTCTCTGCACCACCAGGCAGGCATAGCAAATGAGCACACTTGCACGATCATCATGTTGGCTCATGGCGCATAGCACATTGCAGGACGCAACAGAGCAAGTGACTTTATGGCTCCTGGTGGCAGCAGATCAATCTCTCGAGCCAGTGCAGCCAGCACTGTAGCGGCGGGTGAGGGTTAAACCACTGTTTGTCATCTTCAAGCATGGCTGCGTTGCATCTGCATGTGCTGATTTACGACACGGCAGCATGTGGTGATGATGTGCAGCCGTAGCTGCTGGTCAGTGTCATTGCCATCACATGACAGGCTGTAGTCTGCTTTGCTTTGTCTGCATGCCATATGCTGTGTGCGCCAGGTGCAGGCATGCTGGGTTGCTGCTGGTGCTGCTGAGTGCTGTTGTCAACAATGGGACAGACATTTTGTGATGATGAAGGGGGGGCTTGTGCACCCTTGCATACCACGGGATCATACCCGGCTGCAACGGACTTTCAGGATGACTCAACTGATCAGGTGTGCATCATATGCCAGTGCCCCTTCTGTGTAGCAATGTACTGTGTGTTGTTTTAGATACCATGGGCTGTGCTGCCTTAGGTACCCTGTTCACACTAGCGGCGTCCTGTGCTGTTGCATACGCTTGACGAATCAACAGATAGGCATTCTGCGAGGCTGGCGTACCCATGATGCTGCTGCCTGCGTAATGCATTGAGCATGTGGTTGCACTGTGTTGATGGGCGCCCAAGATGTCGTGCAGTCAAGCTTAATGCTGCATCTTCATGTGCTGATCTTGAGCAGTCTCTTGTGTCCACAACATCAACCTTGTTTGCAATGTATAGACTGGAATGAAGATGACC
>JAABUH010003002.1_pt1 | contig 15221 bp, 26 predicted proteins | sample 5559121 | NCBI WGS metagenome assembly JAABUH01 (sample SAMN10711871, study PRJNA513364) | rock metagenome | isolation source: Antarctica rocks | place: Antarctica: Victoria Land, Battleship Promontory nord | collected 2015-12-28
ACTGCGAAACAACGCGTCCATACCCGGTACGCATATGTCCTGAAGCCTGCGACAGAATGCGTTCCTCATCAAGTCAGCAACTTTGGCATGGGATCGCTTCTGCGATTGGCATACCTAAATGCCTCTCGAGGGCCAGCAAGGATGTCGCTGTGTTTGATTGTATCGTCCTATTCTATCAGACCAGACTCAGAGAAGGCCGCCACTGACGAGGTCGGACACCACTCGAATCCCCCCGGCCCTGGAGACACGGACGATCTCCCTCGCGATCCTTGCCTTCGTAAGCGACCGATCCAAATCCGACGCAGGCGTCGTAACGTGATCCTTTATCGACATACTCACTTCCTCGGAAGCATCACTGGTTCCAAGAGAGCGAGTCGATCGACCTTCACTTTGCTGCAGGCCCCCGTTCTCACTGCCGCCATTGCAAACCCTCCGAAGCGCTGGCTTGGCAGGCAAGCTGGTGGAGGTCGCACAAAGGGGGATCTGCTCGTCTGGTAGGAGCTCCGCAACGATAACGAGCGCCCAACCAAGCTGATCGACATCCTCATTACGAGCTGAGATACTCGATATGCTCGGAGGATGAGCGCTGAGGATCTCCCAGGGTATGAACATGCTGTAATTGAATTGACCCTGTGCGTCGCTTCTGATGATGTTTCGGATGAGCGGCTCGCCGATTTCTTCAGTCTCGGGGACTCTTCTCCCATCGCCAGGAAGGGCAATTGTATATACCGACAGGGAGATCTGCCGATGCGGAAGGATTTTCGACCAGAATGGGCGTAAGCGGGCGTCGAGATTTTCATGAGCGGCAAGCATTATGGCAGGATGATTCAGAGCCGCGTCTGACGAGGTAATTCGGTTGTGAGCGAGATGAGGACGGCTCGATGGGGTCTTAGGAGATGTGGGACTCCAGACCTCGTTGAAGTGCGAGTTTAGAAACGGGCCTTCGCCTTGAGGGGGCACTTCAGGCAAGGCTGCAAAACCTGAAGCATATCAGTCATATTTGCGAATGAAGCCATACGTCTAGCCAATGACATGATCACCCTCTGGGTTCGGGAAGCGGACCGGGGATCTCTCTTGAGCCTGCAGAAGCCGGTGATCGAGGCACTGATGTCGAACGGGCTCACTGCTGCCTTATCAGCTCTCTAAGCTGAAAGCATAGTACCCACCTGAATGCATGGCCTTGCGAGGTGATCTATATCGCTGCACCGCCCAGCCAGGCAGGAGCTGCACACTCTCCATACCTTTCACGATCCCTTTCCTGCCTGGACGCCATTCTCTCATCCATTCGTCCCATCCCTGCTTCTCCGCACCGGGAGTAGTGGTAGCCGCCGCTACTTGACTCAGAGTGCTTTCGACGAATAAGCCGGCGGATGACACAGCACTTCGGATCCAGGAATGCGGCGAAAGAACCTCGTCGAAGGACGACGACGAGGAACATGGTACACTCAGTCCTGCTTTGCGGGGTGGAGAGCTGTGTATCGGTCTATCCAAACGGCTGAAAGATGCTGCATGCGGATGAAGGTTGCCAGGAGGGAAGGGTCTCGCTGCCCTGCGCGACGCCATGCCAGGTGATGCGAAATTGTCGCCAACACCCTACGGCGAGCCCTGCCTGACTGCTATCTGCTGTTCATGTAGCACCGATGTCCACAGGTGTTAAGAAAAGGAAGATGATCACGCGGAGCCAAGATTAACGAAAGAAATACATAGCAACGAGCGAGTTCCCCATCGGCGTTCAAAATAATAACCAAAACGGATTGGGCACCAAAGTGAACCTCATATCTGAAAGTAATAGTACGTCGCCTTCTATGGCAAGCGCATCCGCGCTCTGACGATGCTCCTTGTCGAAGCTGGCAGGAAGCAGTGCTACTATTTAAGGGAGGAAGAGGGGCGGCATATTCAAGGGTGGAAGAGGGGCATATCCAAATCACGTTGAGCACATTCATTGCACTGAGTATAGATCAGTATTGATTTCGCCATCGCCCCGAGAATCATGCAACCATCGAGACGTACAGAGTGGATCGCGAAAATCTGCTCATCCACGCCGTCAGCTGATGAAACGGAAGAGTACGCTGGACACACGTTTCTGACTATTATTTGCAAATCCGACTCTTGTCCGCATTTGCTCCTTGACACGCTGATCTTTGAATGACCTCCCTTGACGCCTTGCCCAGGCCGCTTCACCCGCATTGCGAGCCTTGATTACCTGCAAACCTTTACCGAATGAACCGTGACCGCCGGCAAGGGGAACCAGAGCTTGACTAGGATCGGCCAACCGCTGTCGGACCTGAGCAACTTTGGTGGAGACGAGATCTTTCGTATGATTGATAGTGGTGGAAGGTCGACTATGTTGAGAGTAGTACACGCGTAAGGACCGATGGCCGAGAGTCCGTCCCGAAGGAAGGACCAGTGACAAGCCGTCCGCTGCCAACGACATCGTGCGAGCCTGCGGATCAACATTCGGATCCTGGCATCACTCACCGTTGAAGGCTCGCCCCTTGCCGCATTGTCTTCGGCCCCCATGTCGATGTCCTCCCAAAGCGCATCCTCCTCTCCTTCTACGGGATAATCATAAAAATCCAACAACTCCGCCCTGTCCTCGTCACTCCCATACGCCACCTTGCAGTGTGCCTTGTCCACCATGTGTCGCCTGACCGCATCGAGGCTCCCGAATTCCTTGCCGCCATGGGGACAGTAGAGACAGAGGTTTCCAATGACGATTTTCTCGCCGAGGTAGGATATAAGGCCGGAGATATCGGTGAGATGTTCTTGATCAGGAATGAAAAAGCTATGATCACGAGCCATGTGAAGAACAGCGTCGGGGATCGAATTTGTTCCTTTGGGGCAGAAGAGGCAGTCAGTCGGCTTGATAGGGCGCCTGGCTGATGCGATATGGTTGTCGATATCCTCTTCCTCGGAAGACTGGTTGTCTGAGCCATCCTCGCTGTGAGAGATGACCATGTCGATTCCATGAAGAGCTTTCTCCGTATCACCCAGCTTTTGCTGACTCTGCTGCGCGTTCTCCCGGTCACGATGCTTTCTCGACTGTATATGAGATCGAGAGGCGTTCTCGGTCGAGAATGATTTGCTATTGGGATTATTTCGGAATCCTTTACACTTACTCACCTGCAGGCTGAGCAGAAAAGGTCTCTGGGATCTGATCTGACTGCATTTTGTTCTCGACGTTCAAAGACTTTCTCGTTGAAAGCGATTGCCGCCACTGGTGGAAGGTTGGCGAACCGACGCTTCATGTTGTAGCGGTGCCAATCGGTGAAAAAGTGAGTCCGCTGTTCAGCAGCGGTATCGAAAGCGACTCTACATGATATGCAAGTGAACATCTTTTTCGGCTCAGGTTGATGTAACTTATGGTTGAGAGTCCAAGCATATAGAACGAGCCTAAAGCTAGGGACCGGGGTCACGTGACATACGATAAATCCCGGAGTCAAGGAAACCTTTCGGGATGTTAGTCTTGACTTCAGCTCGTCATGGCTCCCGCTCGAGACAATGCCGCTCGAAAACAGGGCCAGGAAGCTACTGATCTCCAGCCTGATGCTAAGATCAAGCACAGCGCTTGGGAGTCACTTGGTAAGTGCGGTGTTGGTGCGGATGCTCATCAACAAGGTGTACAACCGACCCTTGCCCATAATTTGGAACTTCGAGGTTTCAGGACTCCTTCGCCAATCCAGAGGGCCAGCATACCGCCTGCTCTCTCGAAACCTGGGCGCGATGTTCTTGGTATGGCCCGTACGGGATCAGGCAAAACTCTCGCCTATCTTATCCCAGTTCTACAGCGACTCGGCCGCGAGCGTCGGGTCTTTCACGGCGCGAGAGCTCTCATACTCTGTCCGAACCGCGAGCTGGCTCTCCAGATTCTGAAGGCCGGAAAAGACATAGCTCGTGGGGCAAGATTATCCGGTATCGAGGACAAATGTCTGAAGTGGGTGCTGCTGATTGGCGGGGATCCGATGGAAAGGCAATTCGCAGAGCTGTCAAGCAGTCCTGATATGTGAGGAGCCATCCTGGGTCAGAGCTGACCTCAGCATCATTGCGACACCCGGAAGATTTCTACACTTGATGGTGGAGATGAGTCTCGATCTGCGGCGTTTGGAGATGGTCGTGTTTGACGAAGCTGATCGGTAGGTCATCGAACCTGCACCGCTAATTGTAGATTGTTTGAAATGGGATTTGATCCTCAACTTCACGAGATTCTTCATCGCCTTCCGTCGGACCGACAAAGTCTCCTTTTTTCCGCAACACTCCCCTCTTCGGTCGCAGAGTTCGCTAAGGCTGGTCTGAATAATCCGATTCTAATCCGCCTCGATACCGAGCACAAAGTCAGCCCCGACCTGAGCTTGTCGTTCTTGTCCGTGAAGCCCCACGAGAAAGACGCTGGCTTGCTGGTCTTGTTGGACCGCATTCTCGAAATTCGGAGCGATCCCCGCGGCGAGGGGGAAAGTACTCAAGCCATTATCTTCGTTTCCACCAAGCACCATGTGGAGTATGTCACTACCCTCCTTGCAACGGCAGGCTATCGAGTCGCTCACGTATATGGGTCATTGGACCAGGTCGCTCGTCAACGGCAGCTAGAAACTTTTCGAGCCGGCGAAAAAGCAGTACTTGTCGTGACCGACGTGGCGGCTCGCGGTCTCGACATACCGGTTCTGGAGAATGTCGTCAACTTCGACTTTCCTTCGAGCTCCCGGGTATTCGTCCATCGCGTCGGGCGAACGGCTCGCGCAGGACGCAAAGGTGCAGCCTGGTCCTTGGTCACCCGTGACGATATGCCTTATTTCCTCGATCTCGAAATATTTCTTGGACCGATCATAGGGGCGGAGAGCTGCCCTTGCGCCCACATGCCTCAAAATCTGGTCGACGACAAGGTGGAATATATACTGCATAGCCTTGACGAAGCAAGCCCTCAATTGGCTTTGCTCCGCCAGGTGATGCTGAAAGGTCAGGCGATGTTCGACCGATCACGCAGTAAAGCCAGTCGTCAGGCATATCGCGCAGCTAAGGCGAACGACAAATGCATAGGTCCAGGCGGCCATTTCTCTTCGACGCATCCAGCTTTCGCGCTCGCCAAGACTGGCGAGGCACTTGGGGACCAAGCGCGCCTGATAGCGTCTGTCGACAGGTACAGACCGAATGAGACTGTCTTGGAGATACGCGCTCGTGGGCAGAATACGAGCTCGCATCTCATGCAAGCAAGGCGCAGGCTTCTGGACCGCCGCCTCAAGCCGCCCGATCAACGATTAGAGGGAGAACACGATCAGCATACCGTAGTCTTGACGCCAATCCAAGTAAGTGCCAGTCAGGACAGTCGACTCATGGTTGACTAAGTGCGGACTCCAGCACAAGTCGTTCAAAGATCCTCACTTCTTCTTGACTCATTCTCGGGACGGCGCCGCCGAAGAAAAGGCGTAAGGCTTATTGAATCAACGAGCCTTAAGGATCAAGCTGACGCATGTGCAGCTACTCGTTTCGAGAGGACGATCCTTTCGCGCTGCAAGTTCGGGCCGCGACTTTCGATCTCTCCACTGACGAGGGGACTTCGCAACGGCCTCAGAAGGCGAATCAGCTGAAATGGGACCGCAAGAAAAAGCGGTTCATCGCGGGTAACGCAATCGGCGCCGATAATAAGAAGATGATACGATCTGAGAGCGGTGCTCAACTGCCGGCGTCTTTTCGAAGTGGACGCTACGAGAAATGGCTGAAAGCTCGCCGGAACGTTACAATCGATGGATCGGAAGACCAACACGCTGCATCAAGCTTAGTGAAGGCCACTTTTCGGGGCGCAAGGAGATCTCCTCGTGGGCAGGCTCCGAGGTTCGATCCTGATACTTCGGGCCTACAGCAGCGCAGACGGTTGAGCAAGACTGGTGTTTCTTCAACTGGCGGCCGGAAGACAACATCGCCGAGGCAGCGGGAACTCAAGTCGGCCGAGGGCGTTTTGAGGAATCGTCAAAACGTTGAAAGGGTAAGCTTCTTCGGTCATGCATAACGAATTGCGTATCTGCGCTCACTGACTTCATATGCTTAGGCGAAGGACGAAAGTCAGCGACCACTTCGGAGGAAGAAAAGGGCATGATGCCGCAGCCATAGAACGCAGCATCCCGTTGCATGTAGCGAAGTTACGTTTCTGAGTACATACCGTGCCGCGCTTACTGGTCCTTTCGCGCGTCTATGACCTCTGATCGTCCCGTCATTCGACACAATCAAGCCATGCACTTGGTGTCAACTCTACATGTCTCCGCTGAAGATTACAGCGTTCCGTCAAGCAGTCCCCTCAGAAGCAGCGAACTCGCTGGGTGACCGTATGTGGTGCGAGGATGCAATCTGGCGTATCACGAGCTAAACACGACTTCGCTTGAGTCTCACTACACTAAATGCCGTTATTGTAGATTTCTTATATGGACATCGATCGCCGACTCGCCGCTATCGCTTCTTGCCGCACGGTCTCGATCAGTCAAAGGGAGAAACGTAACTTGGTCCTCATCGACGTCGATCGCCGCGTAATGATCCTGGCATATATACCTCAACCTCACCGCTTCGACATCCTCGAGGGCTACGGGTGTCAGAATGTCGTCTGGAAATCTCTCCCCGCTGTCTTCCTCGTCTACTTGTGGCCTGTGGTCATCAGCATGATCTCTCTCATCTACGGTGGTCGGACTTCTCCCATTCCTCCTTGTGTAGATCAACTCATACGTGATTCGCACCAGGCATCGCCATCCGATTCTTCCTCACTCGCCGTCTCCAGCTGCAATCTCTCCTGAAGGCCTCACAGAGCGGTCTCGACTCGAACCAATACCTCCGACTCATGGCGCTCTCCGGATCCGACTTCCTCCTCAGTTTCCCACTCACCGTATACTTCCTCATCGAGAACTCGATCGACTACCTGCCCTTCAATTGGGATGACGTCCACTACGGTTTCTCCTACGTCGGGATATACACCGAAGAAGAGTTTGGCTATTACTGGGCGGGAGACAGATTATACACCAGTGTCCTTTTGGCGAAATACATTCTCCCTCTCTTAGCGTTCCTCTTCTTCCTCTTCTTCGGGGTCGCAGAGGATGCCGTGGCCGAGTACTTCCGATGGTATCACGGGGTCAGGAGAATGCTCCGCCTCAAGCCATCGCAGCATGACCAACAGTGAGTTCCGTATTCGTCTACCTAGGCCGACTTCGACCGAATCCATTAGTAGGGGCATACTCGCTGATCGCCCACGCAGGGCCTCCTTCGCTCCCACGCTCGGATCCACCGTCGTCAAGTCGGCTGGAGCCGATTGGATCGGCTCCAAGGACGACAGCGGGGACGACGAGTATGACGAGGCGCTGAACTACTCGTCGACGACGACAGCGGCGAATGGGCCGAGCGTTCACGGTACGCCAATCGCGGTGCTGGTCGAGCGCGAGGTCGTGTGATTCACTGTTGGGCTGTTTCGTCATTATCTACCGGACCCGTCTCCATTCACCTGCAGATAGAGTCTCGGAATCGTATGACGGTAGATTCGTATTTGTGCTTCTAACATGCGCTGCAATGTAACACTTGTCAAACCTCAAGACCAAAGGCGGATTCAGTGAAACGGCAGTCTCTCGCAATGTTGTCGTGATTATGAACCCATCCATGCATCTGCTATTGCTTGTACTACCTTCCCCAACAAATTCCACCCATGCATGCTGCTCGTCCTTTGATCCCATAGATCATCACGCTCGGCTGGCCGAGTGGCATGAGACTGCGTCGATATCGCTGCACCGACCAGACGTCGTCGACCTCCCCGTGAAACAAATGCCTTGCGCTGCTCATGCCTGTGGAAGGGTGTCAGGACGATATCCGCTGCTCTGTTGATGTCAGACTCACAGATGTCTGCTTGAAGCGGAGTAACGGGGCGAGTTCACGTACAGGGCAAGCCATCAACATGAAGTCGTTCTGCGACCAGGCTGTCAGCGCCACGCTACCTATTCAATGAGACGGAACACACCTTGAGCAGCTCCGTCGATGTCGCTCGGAACGAGACGTCCACACAAAGACAGACGCTCAAGAAATGCTTCAGATCCTGACTGAGCTTCTCTGGCGATTTGAGCGTAGGTGTACCGTTCGTTGCGATAAGGTACAGAGCTTTGAGCGGTTCTTCGTCGAGGTAAGGCGGTTCATTCTCGATCATCTCGATCGCCATAATTCCGAGTGACCAGATGTCAACCTTGGGGCCGTACTCTTTTTGTTGGACTACTTCAGGAGCCATCCAGTAGGGTGTACCGACCATGGTTGCGCGCTTCGATTTTTGTTCGGTCAGCTTGGCGCAAAAGCCAAAGTCGGCTGATGGACCCCGTCAGAAGGTCTTCAACCGGAGAGAGAAGAAGAACGCACTGATCTTGACCTCTCCTTGGGTGTTCATGAGAATGTTATCGGATTTGATATCCCTGTGAACAATGGATCGCGAGTGAAGATGTTGCAGTCCCCGGCATGTCTACCATCATCAGTTTCCCTCCCATACCCTGTTAAGAGACCTCTCACCTCGAGACAGATCGCCGCAATCTGATCCTCCTGCAGCTTGTTATTCTCAATAACATCCGTCAAAGCCCCTCCCTCCATAAATTCCATGACCACCCAAAGCTCCAAGCTCCGCACGAGGAACGCCTCGAGGAAGTTGACGACGTTTGGATGTTGACTCTCCTTCATCACGATGATCTCGTTGACGATGAGCTCTTTCCGAGGTTGTTGCGCCAGATCCATCTGCTTGATCGCGACCTTCTTGCCCGTCGATAATGTCTTCGCCACGAACACCATCCCAGAAGCCCTGTACCCAAGTCAGATCAAGCCATTTGACACATACGTCGACTCACCCCTGTCCGACCTTCTTGATCTTCGAGTAGAGCTGAGACGGGTCATCTGGGCTGACGACCGACCGTAATTTCTCCATGATCTGCGCCTCGTTCATCGTGCTGATCCGCCGTTCTACCCTGGCCGTCGGTTCTCGCGCGGTCGGTGCAGGTTGTGCAGGTACTGGTTCCGGCTTGGTCTCAGGTGGTCTCGAAATGGCTGCCGGCTCAGGCATTGTTTGCGCGGCAGGTGGCCGAGGTGGTGGGGGTGCTTTCCGCTCCGCAAGCAGTTGTCTAGGCTTCACCGCGGCGGGCTGATTGTCAGATCCTCCCACAAAATCGTGACTCACCTGTGTGGACGGTGTTCTCACCGCTGCCGGCGGCGGTCGAGGCTGTGACGTCTCTCGCTCTTTCTCGCTCTCCCTTTCCCTCTCCCGCTCGCGATCCCGCTGTCTTTGCTGTTGACCTGCGAGACCGACTCCCTCGAACCGAGTCGCAGCGCTACTATTCGTCCGAGATATAGGCGGCATTGTCGGTATCGGTGCAGGTTGGTAGTCTCCCGCGCTAGCGCCCAGTTGTTGCTGCGTATAGAATTGGAGAACATCCAGCACCGCTTCCGGATGTCGGGCAGCTTCCTCCTTGGTGATAGCCGACGAAGTGAGCAGCTTGCTCCATTGCGGTGGCAACCCCTATGCCTCATCAGCATCGTATCCTTTCCCCCTTGATGGCTCAAAAGCTCACCGTGAAGCCTCCCGAGATAGGATCGAACCCCACATGAACCTGATGAACGAAATTCGTCGGCTGACTGACCCCCATCAAAGGCGAGCGCGAGTAAATATCTTCCATCCATCCATAAACCTCGTCGTCGGATCGAAATGCGAAATACAGGAGCTTGTCCTTGATCTCGAGCTCGACGCAGAATGGTTTCAGGTCGACGCGCTGGACGTCGATCACGTCGGTCAGGGAACAGATGTAGGCGGGTGACGAGGATTGCTACGACAACTCAGCCCTCATCCTCAGAACGACACATATAGGGGGCACCCACCTCATTCTTGAAGATCTGCAGCTCAGATCCACCGAGGACCAACCATCGCTTACTCCAAAGAAAGCTCCGCAACCCCTCCTCCTTTACGCTCGCCGCCCCCGTCCGGACGACTGTATTCCGCCCTGATGATGGTAGAGGGCCTAACGCGGACGAGGGGTTCAAGATGGGGAAGCTCGAAGCGTAGGCTGTTGAGGAGAAGTTCGAGGAGGGGACGGTACGGGATGATGAGGCGGATGTGGAGCGAGTTGTGAGAGGTTGACTGGGTCGCGTGGATGGTGGGACGGGCGCAGGGCGAGACGGGATGAGGGAGGCGAGGGTGTTGAATGCCATCGCGGAGACGTCGCTGGGATCCACAGGTTTCGCAGACTAGCGACCGAGGTGATGCGATGTATTTCTGCTTCGCGCTTCGAGGTAAAGGTGAGGTTTTTGATATGCTCGTCTCTCGTTTGCGTCTCTCGTTACTAGAGTCAGCTTTCCGATCTCACGTGAGCCCAGAGATCGTTATGAGCCGTGATAGATCGTCAACAAGGAAAGGGATAGCCCGTGTGCCAGAGAACAAAGGAAGGCATCTTCCCATCTCGACCGTCGCGTGGTCCGAGCGCGTCCGGTCATCGCCGCCCCCCTGATGTCTTCGCACTCTTCCTACAAGAAAAAGCTAAACCGGGATGGATGAATCTAGTACTAGCAATACAAGTGGTATGGATGTCAAGCCAGATATACCCGCATCAGGTGTTCTCCCTCGAGTCCCTGCTACTCGCCCATCATCTTGCTCGATTCAGACTTTGCCCTTTCTTGGGGTTCTCAAGCTTCACCACCGAGATCGTCTGGATCTGCTGCGCCAAGAATTCCTGTGTCCCTTGCCTAGACGCCACTGGGCATCAGCGTAACCATTTGATCATGAAAACAGGCGACCCACCGCATCCGGAGAATCCGCATGATCATCTCCGTATTTCCCCCGCCAGCGGGTTGAGCCCGCTTCGCACTCTTTCTCGCTCGGATGGTCCCAAGATTTCGCTGAGAGATCAATGACTTGCTCGGCTTCGTCGCTTTGTACTTCAGCGTCGACTGGAAGCCGCGTATGCACTCCTGCGACAAGTTCCCCATCAGCACCGTCATTTGCAAGCGTATACGTCTACCTCACCTCCATGAGATCATCGGTCTTCCAGTCATAGTATATCCGGACGCTTAGAATCTCGTTGAACTTGGCATTCTGCAGCGTACTCAGCGGCACTCCGCTCGCGTCTCCGCCGACATAGAAGAAGTCCCGCAGGAATTTGAGCCATTTCAGCGCGACGTCGAGCTCCCCATCGCTCAGAGCTCGCATATGTGACGGTCTGTCGGAAAGCGGGGGAACGATGAGACTCTCGATGGTCATGAGGATCTGTTTCCATAGCTTAGCCATGACGGACTGCATCGCGTTGTGCGATAGGGTCGAGGAGAGGGTATGATTGTTTGCGTCCAGATAGTCGAATAGGGGATGAATGGCAGATTCAATCTCAGCTTCGGTCGGTCCGCGTTTGCGATTAGCCGCGACAGAGGTTTGATTCTGGTCGGATGTGGGAGGGGCTGGAGGTGGAAGCGAGCGTTGTTCGGAAGCGGGGAGGGGGATCGAGTACTCTGGAGTGCCGATGGCATTCCGATAGGCAGACGTGAGCTTGCCGAGGGCCTCGTTGTAGTCCACCGATCGCAGCTTGCCAATCGCATCGTTGTAATCCACTGAACGGTACGCCGCAGACAGCTTGCCGAGAGCCTCGTTGTAATCGAGCGGGTTGCCAGGCTTGAGCACTGACTTGATCGAAGCTCGGGACAATGTGGATCGAAGCACCGGTGTCATCTGCCGTAAGCACAAGTTCCTGAGTTCGGACGTACCTTATCCACAAACGTCCGGACCATGTCGGCCTCGGTTCGCTTGAGCCACCTGAATGCTCGGCCAAAGTGGAATTGAATATCGTCCCGCTCGCCCTCCATGCTTATCCGCAACAACAAATGTCCCCGGGTATTCAAAGGAAGCAGGACATCTCTAGAGATCAAGTCGAGATGCAGGTTCGGATCTAACCGCAGATACGCTCGTCCAAGCAGTTCATGTTTGCCTGTAAGCGCTCGATGCCGTATTGTCGCCATGAACCACGCGCTGCCTCGCACTGGTATGTCGAAGGTTTCGTCCCACCTGGGATCGGCATCGTCGTAAATGGTACGCGTCTTCGCATACCGGTTTCCCTGCTCATCGCTGATAATGACGAAGCTGTCAGGCAGCTTGCTGTTGGCCTCCATCGTCAGGTCTTCAGCCAGAACGACCTTGACGGTAAAGAGGTAGTTTTGCTGCTCAGGTGTGGGGATGGGCACGGAGGCATCGTAGGCAGCAAGATCATCGACACGCATGTCCTGATAGAGCTTGTCGAGCTGTTCGCGGGCCGCTTCGATGTTGTTGAGCTTGACGCAAGACTGCGCATAGGCCGGTCAGACCAAAATCTTGGCATACAGAGACAGGACTTACCGTGGGTGTGAAGTTGAAGAAAGCCTGAATCTTCTTCTCCCCCTGCAAGCTTGCTAATGTCGATCTAGCCTTCTCGATCCAGGCCTTCTGCTTTGCAGCCGTTTGCTCCGGTTGCATCGCTTCTTCTTGTTGCATATCATCGGCGAAGAGCTGCTCCATTTTGTTGCAGTAGTCATTGATGGACAGACTGAAGATCTACTCGGAACATCAGCACGCCTCAACGCATCGGCAAAGGATACTTTCCTTAGCTAAGCGGGTAGCGAAGTAGGCGAGCTGCTGCTCATCAGGCCAATCGAGCTCCATGATGAAGTCGCTGGCGCTGCGGAAGGAATCGAAGAGGTCGGTAACGGAGGATGAGGGTCCGCCGTCCGAAGTGGGTTCGAACTGCTCTTCATTAGTGTGACAATCTCCAAATTGGGAGAATCTTCCACATTCTCGATTGCCAATGCCTTCCGCTTGTCAGCCTTCCTCCCGGTGTATCAGCAAGACGCAGACTCACCTGATCCGCCCATTGCCTTGTCTTCGTCGATGTTTGATCTAACCATTGTCCCATCACTCCCTCGAAGCCCGGAGCGAAGGAGAAGTTAAGGGGCTCGCTACGCATGCATCAGCGTGGGGCTGAAGGCGATGAATTTGGCTCACGGGGAGAACGCATTGCCAATTTCGATAAGCTTCTGCGCTTTCCTATACAGTGCAAAGGCCTCCTCCATCTCATGGCCAGAGTCGCTCGGTCCTGGCGCAGCCATGGTATCTTCCACATCTCGAAACCACAAAGTGAGGTGCTGCTGAAGCGCCAGGGGGACAATATCCACTTTCCTGCCAAGGGAAGTTGGTCAGCTGGTGCTAGAGCACCCCGGTGGTAACGCACCCGGCAATCGGGTCTCTGAACTTTTTGCTCAGCTTCTTCGCCTCCTTCTCGATCCAGATCGCCATGGCCATCGCAAACGGCTTGGTCTTGCTCCCCTCGAGATCGAGCCGATCGGATGCCTCTTGGATGTAAGACTGAAATGCCTGTGATCGAACTCCCTCCATGATGCTCTGTGCCGCTGCTTGAAGAGAGGGATGCCGTGTATCCCGAACATCGAGGACCAGCCAATCGGAAACAGCTTCGAAGAAATCTGGCGAGTGGTATCCGCCCTCGCCGAATTTCAGCGCCGAATCGACCGCCGTCAGAAGACAGATATTCCGCCGCATGATAGTCTGCTCGAGACCCTCGTGCTGATTGTCAGCCTTGTCGCAGTCAGGCAACCTACATCCGATTTAGCCCAGCTGGAGCCCGGCATTTCACCTTGCGCCTTCTGTACCATCGCCGATGCCTCGTGGACACATGCAGTGGGAACCAGACCCTGTTCACACCGCTCCACAATCGACTCGAGGAAGATCCATGCTCGGAAGCTCGGCGCCAGTCTCCATCTTACAGCACATTCGCCGAGCAGAGCTAAGTGGTCCTGCGAAAGCACGCCGAGCGAAACGTCCTCGTCTTCAGGAAGCGTCTTGAGGATCTCGAGATCCCAGTCCAGACACCGACTCAGCAACTCGCGGTAAGTCTCCCGCGGGTCAGGCGGGACATATGTGAATTGAACCGGTGGGGCGTCGAGCTTGAGCCCATCGATTCGGACTGCGAGACTGTCGCCGTTGGAGGACTGGACGAGGGCGGGGTTGGATTGCATGCTCAATAGCATCATCTGGGAGAGGGCGGAGACTTCGCTAGCCCGCCAAGCGGTCCACTGGGAGGGGTCAGGGAAATCGTCGGGACCATAAGGTATGGGTGAGTCGGTGTTCAAGCGTTTCAAGCATGTCTGCGCCAGTAAGTGAGATCAACTACCAAAGTTATAGCAGATAATCTCACTCACCTTCAGGTCTTCAAGCGCCGCCTGCTCTGTACAGATCCCCTGCAGTTCCCGTAACTTCTGATTCAAAGCCTCATCCGTCATCCCAAACAGCTGCCCCACGCTCTCCGTCTCTCTTCCTCGCAGACCATCCGACATCTCCCTTCTCAGGCTCCTCAAGCTCTCCCCATCACTTCGATCCCCATGCCCCCGATCCGATGCCCTCTCCGAGCTAGCCGGTGGATCTGGCGCATTCAACCTCGTCCGATAGCTTTCCAACCGCGATGACAGCTCCGCTGAAACCGGTCCTACGGCATGGAGGGAGTCGGCCAACAGGTCGAGGAACAGTGCGATCTGCGTGTTGAGTTCCCATTTCCAAGCTCCATCCGCCAATTCTTCCTCCTTCTTCAACGCCTTGGTCGCAGTCGTCACAAAGGGCAGGATGAGGTCCTCGATCTTCCGACTCTCTCTCATCTGCCGTTGAAATGTCTTATCCGGCCACGTCGAGCTCCAGAACAATGCCGCCGCCCGCCGAAATCTCTGATCCGAGTACCTAATCCGGTTAGCTGTATACTAGAGAGGATTGATCACACACACTTTGCCTCCTGTCCCATGGCGATGCGCTGGAGCGTCCCATCCATGACTTTGAGGAGCTTCTCCGGGTACTTGGGCGAGCGAGAGGCATCTCGTCCCATGAGAGATGAGAGGTCGAAGGCGAAGAAGGAAGCGTGACCATCGTAGTAGGGTTTTCGAGATGGGGTGGTCGAAGGTGTGGAAGGGGAAGAGGCAGCGATCTGGAGCGGTGTTTCGGGTTCTCTGGGTAGGTGCGCTCGCTGGTCGAGAAGGACCTGTAGGCAGCTACCGGTTATCAGTATGACTACCTCACCGGGTGAACATTTGACTCACGCCACCCGAAGAGCGTACCTAACGAGGTCAGTCGACGCTGCGGGTGGCCGAGAAGCGACTCACTCCAGACAGCTCTCGCCGGCCATGTCTCGCTTTGAAGCATGTGTTAACCAATCGAGAATCTAGTCTTATCG
>JAABUH010003004.1_pt1 | contig 15211 bp, 10 predicted proteins | sample 5559121 | NCBI WGS metagenome assembly JAABUH01 (sample SAMN10711871, study PRJNA513364) | rock metagenome | isolation source: Antarctica rocks | place: Antarctica: Victoria Land, Battleship Promontory nord | collected 2015-12-28
CCCCACCCCTCCGCACAAAAACCCCACCTGTAAGCGGCCGGGGGTGGTTCGCACGATGCGCGCGCCACCCCGGCCGGCCCTTCACTATCCGCCAAGCAATTTCAGGATACAATTATCTGCTCCTTGCGTGCGGCGGTGACGAGCTCGTGGGCCAGGCGCGTCGGCTCGGGCGCGATGCGGCCGCGCACGCACTCTGTGACGATGCGCGCGGAGCCCTCGACGCCGATGCGGTGGCCGGGCGAGACGAACAGGAGCGCCTTGCGCCCCGTGGCTGGCCGGATGACCGTGCCGACGACGCGCCGGCCGTACGTCAAGGGGCTACTGTCCCCCTGCGCGGAGCCCGGCTCCTCGTAGCGGCCGACCAGCCGGCTCTTGGCGCAGCCGATCGACGGCTTGTCGAGCGCCAGACCAAGGTGGCTGGCCAGCCCGAGGCCGCGCATGTGTGCGATGCCCTGCCCATCGAAGACAAACAGGTCGGGCTCATGCTCGAGCAGCCTGATCACGGCGAGTATGCCGCGCGCCACGACATCATCCTCAGGCGTCGCCACCCGCCCCGCCAGGCGCATCCCCTGCTCGCTTGACCACGTCGAGTCGGCCATGATGCGACACCGGTCAGGATCGGCCCGGCGCTGTCAGCGCACCACGAGCACGGGGACCGTGGCATGGCGCACGACACGGTCGGCCACCGAGCCGATGAGGAACCGCTTGACCGCGCCCATGCCGCGGATGCCGACGAGGACCGCGTCGAAGCGGCCGTCCGCGGCGGCGGTGATGATCTCCTCGGCCGGGTTGCCCACCTTGAGCAGCGTCTCGGCCCGGACTCCGGCCGCGGCGAGGAGGGCGACCGCCTCGTCCAGCTGCCGGCGATGCTCGTCGACGTCGCTGCTCGGGTCGACCGCATCCGCGATCCTGGGGCTCGCCGCGAGCGTCGGCGCGACACCGATGACACTGACCGCCGACGTCGAGCCCGCGGCCATGTGAGCGGCCCAGTCGAGCGCCCGCCTGGCCTGCTCCGATCCGTCATACGCCACGAGGATCTTCACGTCCACTTGTTGCCTCCTTCCCGCGGCGACTACTCGGCCTCGGCCGTTAGATCGCCGATATATTCCGCGACGCGCTCGTTGGACAGGCGAACGCGGATAGCGAGCGCGTAGATGACGACGCTGAACACGGCCATAACCAGGATGTCCCAGCCGAAGGAGAGGGCGTTGCGCGGCCCCACCAAGCCAATGAGGGGGACGGAGCTGAGCGTGTGGATGTCGAAGCTGCTGAGGTAGGAGATCGCGCCCAGGCCGAGCAGGTACGGCCAGAGCCAGGCCGCGCTCGCCCAGTCCAGCGAGGGGCGCCGCTCGGGCCGGCTGGTCGCGAACGAGATCGCGAGCAGGACGAAGCCGATCAAGATGGCCGCGATCAGCTTCCAGACGACCGCCCAACCGGAGAACAGGATGATCTCGTTGGCGACGATGAAGCCCAGCGGCGCCAGGACCGCGCCACCGGGGAGCCGGAACGGTCGCTCGCGCGCGGGGTCCTGCAGGCGCAGCGCGCCCATGGCCAGCGGGGCCATCGCATAGGCGATGACGGTCGCCGACGAGATGAAGCCGACCAGCTGTTGCCAGCCGGGGAACGGCAGGAAGACGAGCATGCCGCACAGGAACGAGAACGCGATCGCGTAGACCGGGACGCCGCGCGCGCTCAATTGTGCGCCGAGGTCGGGGATGTAGCGGTTGCGGGCCAGCGCGAAGGTCAGCCGGGAGCTGGTGCCGACGTAGAGCAGGCCCGTGCCGCCGGGGGAGATGATCGCGTCGGTGTAGAGCAGGAACGCGAGCCAGCCGAGGCCGAGGGCCACGGAGAGCGCGGCGAACGGCCCGAAGATCTCGCCCGTGCCCTTGAACGCGACCGAGCTCCAGCCCTTGGCAAGGCTGGCGGGGTTGAGCGCGGCCGTGAACGCGATCTCGAGCGCAATGTAGAGGATGACGCCGAGGATCATGGAGCCGATCACGGCGATCGGAATGTTGCGCTTGGGGTTCTGGCTCTCGGCGCCGAGCTGTATGGCCTGCTCGAACCCGAGATACGCGAAGATGACGCCCCCGGTGGCGATGGCCTGGAAAACGCCCTTCCAGCCAAACGGCATGAACCCGCCACCGGCGGTGAAGTTGCCCGGGTGAAACGACGTCAGCAGGAGCACCACGATGGTCAGCAGGGGAATGGCAATCTTCCACCAGACGGCGACCTTGTTCGTCTCCGAGAGCCACTTCACACCCATGATGTTGATCGCGGAGAAGAGCAGCATCAGCACCGCGGCCACGGCATAGCCCAAAGCGGTCAGCACTGGCAGGCCGCCCACGACGGCGGTCAGGCCCTTGACGTAGTTGGAGGCGTACTGCAGCGCGGCCTCGACCTCGATGGGCGCGGTGGTGACGGCGCCGAGGAAGGCGAACCAGCCGGCCGCGAACCCGATCATACTGCCGAACGCGTAGTGCGGGAAGCGCGCTGCCGCCGGCCACGGGATACATCCCGCCCAACTCGGCGTGGATGAGCGCGAGCAGGATGACCGCCGCCCCGCCGATGATCCAGGAGAGCAGGGCCGCGGGGCCGGCCACGAGCGACGCGTTGAGCGCGCCGAATAGCCAACCCGATCCGATGATCGAGCCGACCGATGCGAACAGTAGCCCCACCAGGCCGACGTCCCGCCGCAGCTTGCGCTCCGCGACGGGCGCGGCGACGACGCGCGATTGGATCACACCCATGGTCGCAACCTCCTTCTCATTGGGGGCAGCATGGCCCCGGTCGTGGCCACGACATGTCCCCATGCTCAACATGCCGTCGCTTAATAGTAGGGTGAGTGTAACACAAACGCCACCGGCGTGCGGGTGCTGCCCTCTGTGCGCCTGACACATCCATTTTGGCTATGGTGCCGCCGTGCGAGGACGCGTATGCTGGACCCGTACTGCCCCACGATAAACGGCGAGACATACCTTGGAGGAGAAGTCATGGCGCCCACCTATCCCCACCCCACGCCCGTCGGCCGCGCCTGCATAGCCTGCGCCGGCCCTGTTGGCCGCCCCACAGCCGAGGAATTGTGGTTCTACGGCCACGAAGAGCGTCGAGGCGAGAGCATCGTCGCCGCCCTCACGGCGGTGGGCGCGACAGCCGCGATCGAGGGCGGCTACGTCAAGGCGCCGGTAGCCGGCGAGGTCGCCCCGCTGCTGGAGGGGGTCGCTACCAGCCTCGGCGCGGACGAGCAGGCCGCGGAGAAAGTCGCCTGGATCATCGCCGGGACCGGGGCGGCGCGCGCGGTGGCGGAGGGGTTGACCCTGCGCCGCCTGCAGGTTGAGTTGCGCCACCGCTGGTTCGCGCGCCTGTTCGACGAGCAGGGTCTGTATATGCACTTCCAGCCCATCGTTTCGCTGCGCCGGCGCGAGGTCTTCGCCCACGAGGCCCTCGTGCGCGCGCAGCACGACGGGCGCGAACTCAGCGGCTTCGAGATCGTCTCGACGGCGGCGCAGGCCGGGTTAATCGTGCCGCTCGACGCCCGCACACGCCGCACCGCCATCACCCAGTTCGCGGAGGATGGCCTGGGGGGCAAGCTGTTCATCAACTTCCAGCCCTCCGCCATCTACAACCCGGAGTTCTGCCTACGCACCACCTTCGCCGCGATCGAGCGCACCGCCCTGCGCCCCGAGGACATCGTCTTCGAAGTCGTGGAGTCGGAGGAGATCGCCGACACCGGCCATCTGCTACGCATCATGCGGACCTATCGCGACCACGGGCTGGGCGTGGCCATGGACGACTTCGGCGTCGGCTACAGCACTACCGAGCGCCTGCTGCAACTCCACCCCGACTACGTCAAGCTCGACAAGGCGCTCACATCCCACGTCGCGACCGAGGCGGCGGCGCGCGAACGGGTGGCCGAGATCGTACGCCTGGCCACGGCCGAGGGCTGCCGGGTCATCGCCGAAGGTATCGAGGACGTGGCGCAGCGCGATGCGCTGCGCGATCTCGGCTGCGAGTTCGGCCAGGGGTACCTCTTTGCGCGCCCCGCCCGCCGTCCCCAAGTCACATGGCCATCGTAATTCTAAACAGGAAAAGGGCGTGGACGCGACGTCGCACAGCGGGACTCTACCCCTGCCAGCGCCGGCCATCTCCACCGTGGACTGGCGCGCGCTCTACGACAGGGGCGCGTGCGGCGTCCTGGCGCAGGTGGACGTGACCTCTGGCAGGGCGGAGGACGGAACAGGCATTATCTCCATCCGCTACCATAAGAGGTATGAACGAGCTGTCGGCGCGTATCAGGGCGACGCTACAGGGCGACGTCGACGCCTCCGACCTGCGGGAGGCCATCGCCGCGACGCGCCCGCTCTACGACCTGCGGCAACGCCTGGACGATCTGCGCCTCGAGCGCGAGGTGGCCGGGACAGGGCCCTGGCCTATCACGCTTGAGTGCGGTCCTATCGCCGCTCCGCTCTGGCTCGCCGACCTGATCGTCGCCGTCGCCCAGAGCATCGTCGACGCGGCCAACCCGGCGGGGGCGGACGGACCGGTCCTGATGGGCCGCCACACGCGCGAGCACGCCCTCGCCCTGCTCGCCCTCGTCGGCCCCATCCTGATCGAAACGGGCGCGCGCCTGGCCGACCCGGCGCACGTCATGGCGCTCTCTATGCCGCTCACCCTCGGGCTGGACGACGGCGGCTACCTGCGCAAGACGCTCAACGCGGTCCCGCTCGACCCGATCTATCTGCGCGGGCTGCTGCGCGCCGCCGACTATGCGCAGGGCGCGGCGACCATGCCGCTGGGGGCGGCGCACACTATGGCCGCCGAGAGGGCCACACCGCGCTGGGTCGGGGACGTGGTAGCGGCGGTGAGCGAGGCCCCACTCGCAGCGGCGGCCATCCGGCTGGACAGCGCGCGGGCGCGCTGCGCGCCGCTGCTGCACGACGGCAAAGTCGGCCAGGACACCCTCTACGCCGTCATCCCTGACCTGTGGCGGGCCATCGACGCCTACAGCCTCGCGGCGCAGGTCGCGCTCTATCCCTACCTGGGCGCGCCCGGACGCACGCCCGCCGCCGACGTGGCGCTCCCACCACAATCGCCGGAGCAGGCAGCGCCGCCGACGATACCTGCGCCGACGATACCTGCGCCGACGATACCTGCGCCGACGATACCTGCGCCACCGCCGCCCCCGCAACCAGCAGTCTCTACTGTGTCGCCGTCCAGCGGCCCCCTCGCGGGGCGCGCCTTCCCCGTCGAGCCGGAGGGAGGGGTTGCGCGGCGCGTCGATCCGGCGCTGTGGAACGCGCGTGCGCCATATGCGGCGCCGCGCCCCGATGAGGCCGCGCCCGCGACAGCCACCACGGCGGCTTTGACGAGCAACGGACGGCGACGCGCCCGCCACGTAGCGATGTCCAATCGCTGGATGCTCTCCGCGCCGCGAGTACAGGAGGAGCTGCGCGTGGCCGGCCGGCTGGAGGCGGGCGAGGCGGAGCTGGAGCGATTCTGGACGGAGAGGGACTGGGCTCTATATGCCGACGAGCAAGAATACATCCTCGCCGTCGACGCCCTGCTGCGCGGGGGCGATGTCGCGCCGCTACCCGACCACGGCGACGCCGCGCCCTTCGCGCCGGTCTACCGGGTCGAGGCGGACAGCGTCGAGGTCGCCGGCGCGACGATCGGCGCGGACGGGCAGTTCACCTACAACCACGTCAAAGGGCGCGTCATCGTCGTGTAAAGACAGTTCTCAGGCCGGCACGGCGTCGAGCATCTTGCCTGCGCCGGCGGTGGTCAATTGCTCCTCGACCACATCGGCGAGGGCCCCGATGAAGAGCGGCGCGGTGTTGAGCGAGGAGGTGCGCATGAAGTGGATGCCGTGCTCCTCGGCCTGCTCGCGCGCGCCGACCTCGATGTCGTAGAGGATCTCCAGGTGGTCGGCCAGGAATTGTATCGGCGCGATGAGCACGTGGCGGCGGCCCGCCGCGGCGAGCTCGGGCATCACGTCGGCGAAGTCCGGCTTGAGCCACTCCTCGGGCGTGTGCCCGGCGCTCTGGTAACAGAAGCCCCAGCGATCGGACGGCAGCCCCGCCAGCGCGGCCACGCGCGCGGCAGTGTCTTTCAGCTGATCGATATAGTCGGGCTCCCGCTCGACGACGCGTAGGGGCATGCTGTGCGCCGAGAGCAGCACCTGCGCGTCGTCGCGCGCCTCAGCCGGGGCCTGCTCCAGCGCCTCGCGCACCCGTGCGGCGATGGCCTGCAGGAACAGGGGCTGCGTGTTCCATGAGCCGGCGACGGTCATGGGGACCCGACGGTCGAGCCCGTCGAGGCCCTCGTCGACGGCCTTGAGGTAGCCGCCCATCAGGATGGGCGAGTACTGCGGCGACATGATGACGCCGACGATGCGGTCGACGCCCCGCGCTACCAGGGACGCAATACCTTCCGGCACAAACGGGGGGAAGAAGCGCATGCCGACGCCCACGTGGAAGGCGGGACCGTCAGGGTGGCGGCGCCGCAGCTCCTCCTGCAGGGCCGCGGCCTGCTCCTTCGTGATGCGCACCAGCGGCGAGCCACCGATGAGGTCGTAGCGGCGCTTGAACTCCTCCACCAGCTCGGGGTCCGGCTCACGGCCGCCGTAGACGTTGGTCATGTACTGCTGGACGTCGTCCAGCGTCTCGGGCGAGCCGTATGTCATTAGCAGCACGCCGATAGACTCTGTGTTGTTCATGGTCTCTCCTTGGTTATGTCATGTCACGTTCGATGCCGGCCACGTCTACCAGGGGCGCCAGGGCGTATGGCAATACGCCCCTACACTAGCCGGCGCTCCCAGTTAGGTACGTCGAGCAATCGGCAATCATCTGCTATTAATCTACCCGCGGCGGCGTACGATTGTGCGCCGTGGTCTCGTGCACGAACGCGGCCAGCCGCTGGAGCAGGTCGGGGTCGGTCTCGGGCAGGACGCCGTGGCCGAGGTTGAAGACGTGGCCGGGACGCCCCGCGGCGCGCGCCAGCACGTCGCGCGCGCCCTCCTCGGTGGCCTCCCAGCTCGCCAACAGGCGCGTGGGATCGAGGTTACCCTGGATGCCCCTATCGGCGCCGATGCGCGCCCAGGCCTCGTCGAGTAGCACGCGCGCGTCGACCGAAACGAGGTCGCCGCCGGCCGCGGCCATCTCTTCCAGCAGATCCGAGGTACCGGCGCCGAAATGGATGGCCGGCGCGCCGGTCGCGCGCACGGCGTCGAAGATCGCGCGCACGTGCGGCTGTACGTACGCGCGATAGTCGGCCTTGTTGAGCGCGCCGACCCACGAATCGAACAGTTGCACCGCGTCGGCCCCGGCCGCGACCTGCGCGCACAGGTATGCGGCCGTCACGGCGGAGAGCTTGGTCATGAGAGCGTGCCACACCTCCGGCTCGCGGTACATCAGGCCCTTGGCAAGCCCGTACTCGCGCGACGGCTTGCCCTCGATGAGGTAACAGGCGAGGGTGAAAGGCGCGCCGGCGAAGCCGAGCACCGCGCGCTTGCCGTCGAGCTCGCGCCGCACCAGGCGGATGGTGTCGAGCACGAAGGGGACGTCCTCCGCGGGCTCGATGACGCGCAGGCGCTCGACGTCGGCGAGGGTGCGCACAGGGTTGTGGATGACGGGGCCAACCTTCTCGCGCATCTCCAGGTCGATGCCCATCGGCTCGACCGGCAACATGATGTCGGCGAAGATCACGGCGGCGTCGACGTCGAAGGCCCGCACCGGCATCAGCGTGACCTCGGCGGCGAGCTCGGGTGTCTTGCACGTCTTGAGGAAGGCATGCCTCTCGCGCAAGGCGCGGTAGGCCGGCAGGCAGCGCCCGGCCTGGCGCATGAACCAGACGGGCGTGGCATCGGGGACGCGATGATGGCACGCGTCCAGGAAGCGCGCCAGCCCGGTTCCGGCGGCGGGCAGGGCTGAATTGGTAGGCAGAGGAATACTCAGCGCTCGGCTCTCCTTGGGGCGGCTTCGGGGCAGCTTCAGGGCGGCTTCGGGGCGGCTTCTCGCGCGACGGGTAGACGTTGCGGATCGTCGTCAGCCGCAGCCCCACACTATATCATAATCAGAAAATGGGCATAGCTAGAAACTAGAAATAATGGCAGGGCTGTTTAGTGCGGCGGCCGCCGTCCACGCTCGAGCATGCTCACGTAGACCGCGCTGTATCCTGCCCGCCCGGCCAACGCCTCCTGCGTCAGCCCGGCAGTACGCCGGCGCCGCTTGAGCAGCGCGCCGAAGACGGCGGGTCCTGTCGCGCTCATAGCTCCACCGCCCCATGTGTTGCCGCGCCCACGCCGGTTGCCGCGCCCCTACCATCGACAGCGATCTCACGCAAGACCCCGTCGATACGATCCCATAGCCCGGCGGCGCGCCACTCGGCCAGGCGGCGATGGGCCGTAGCGTCGTCGCCGAGGTCGGGGGGCAGGTCGGCCCAGGCGCAGCCGGTACGCCGGACGTACAGGATCGCTTCCAGCGTGCGCCGGTCGTCGGCGCGGCGACGCCCAGTCGCGGCGACCGGCGGCAACAGCGTCTCGACGGCGGCCCACTGGGCGTCGGTCACCCGCAGGTCGGGGCGCCGCGTCCACGCGGCCTGGCCGCGCCCGATCGCCTCCTCCGTCCGCGCGATCTCCCCGCGTGCGCCCAGGCGACGGAAGAGGGCCAGCGCCGCCTCCAACTGCTCCCACGCCGGCTCGAGTTCGCCTCTCTCGATGTGCAGTAGGCCATTGACGTAGAGCAGACGGCCCTCGGCATAGGGGTAAGGCATGTCCCGCGCGCGCGCAAGGCCCTCCCCAAGAAAGCGCTCGGCCTCCCCCCATTGTCGCTGCCTTATAGACACTATAGCCTGCACGCGCAACGCATCCACCAGCGCGACCCTGTTGCCCTCCGCCCGCGCGCGCGTCAGACCCCGCGCCGCCATCTCCGTGGCCACGTCCAGCTCGCCCAGGTCCAGGTGCGCCCAGGCCATGAGCGGCAACAAGACGTCCACGTCCAGTTCTTCCAGGCCCGGGCGGTCGAGGAAGGGACCCAGCCGGAGGCGGGCGCGGTCCGGACGCCCCTCCAGCAGGTCGCGCTCGGCCAGTAGGCCGTGGCCCCAGCGTAGCGCCTGGAGATCCTTGCCCTGCTCGGCCATCGCCAAGGCCTCCTCGACGTGGCGCGCCGCCTCTTCCCAAGCCCCCTCGGCCAGGCGCAGGTGCCCGAGATCGAGCAGCGGATACACGGCGGCAACCGGCGAGCCGATTGCGCGGCTCAGGGCCAACGCGCGCTCGAAGTCCAGGCTCGCCCGGCGCCAGTCGCCGGTATAGAGGGAGAACTCGCCGTGGTTGGTCGTGGTACGGACGATCTCCGCCTGGCCGCCGTGCCGCTCGGCGACCTCGAGCGCGCGCTCCCCATAGGGCCGGCTCCGGGCGAGATCGCCCCGATAGAAGTGGATCGTGGCCACATTGATGAGCGCGCGGCAGAGGGTGGCGAGGTCGCCGGTGACGTCGGCCACCCGGATCGCCTCCTCGAGCACTGGGAGGGCCTCGTCGAGGCGGCCCAGCGCGAAGAGCGCCACACCACGCCTACCCTCGGCGGCGGCCAGGATGCCGTCATCCCCCACCGCCCGGGCAAGCTCCGCAGCGCGCCCCGCCGCGACGAGCTGCTCGGTGTAGCGACCGCTGGCAAAGTAGAGGTGGGCCAGCGCCGTGTACAGGGCGGCCAGGCCGTGCAGGGCCTCGCCCGCCTCGAGCGGCTCCAGCAGCGGCTGGAGCCGGCCGATCCCCTCCTCCGGCGTAGCGGTCAGGATATGCGCGTAGCCCATCCCCGCCACCGTCCGCCCCAGGCCCTCCAGGTCCCCCACGCGCCGGTACGTGGCGGCCGCCTCCTCCAGCGACGCTAGCGCCGCGTCGTAGCGCGCCGCCGCTGTCAGTACGGCGCCCGCCTGCTCGCGCACACGGGCGCCATCGCGCGCCCGCCCCAACCCGTCGAGCAACGCGGCGGCCTCCCGGTAGTACGCCTCGGCCGTCGCGTGCGCGGTCTGAGTCCGGGCGTGGTCGCCCGCCTGCTCGAGGTAGCGCGCCGCCTTGTCCTCGACCCCGCCGCGCACGTAGTGATAGGCCAGGATCTCAAGCGGCTCCTCCCGCATCCCCAGCGCCGCCCACTTGTACTCCAACTCCGTGGCCACGCGGCGGTGTAGCGCCGCGCGCCGCCCCGCGCCCAGGTTGGCCTCGACTACCTCACGGATCACGTCGTGGACGAAGAGGTAGGCCTCGGCGTCCTCCTCCAGCAGCCTGGCCCGACAGGCGGTCTCCAGCGCGGCGAGAGCCTCCTCCTCTGGACATCCGGCCAGCGTCATGAGTAAGGCGCGCGACGCGCGACGCCCGACCACGGCCGCGCTGTCGAGCAGCGCGCGCGCCTCCTCCGGGAGCGCCGCCACTCGTTGGCGCACGCTCTGCGCCACGTCCCAGGGCACCATGGCGCGCGCACCCCCTTCGCCTCCGCCCTCGTTCGCGCCCCCTTCGCCTCCGCCCTCGTTCGCGCCCCCTTCACCTCCGCCCTGCCCGGCGCGCAGCGCCTGGGCGCAACTCACCAGGAAGAATGGCACTCCCTCCGCCCGCCGCAGCACCTGGGCTCGTAGCGCGGGCTGGACCGCCGCGACGTCCTGGACCAGCCGATCAAGCAGGCGAGCGGCGTCGAGCCCCGTGAGCGGCGCCGGCGTCAGGCGCGTCACCAGGCCGGCGTGGGCCAGGTCGGCCAGCATATCGGCCAGCGGATCACCCATCCGGACCTCGGTGTCACGGTACGCCACGATCACGCGCAGGGGCGCGCGCGGCGTGGAGCGCACGAGCGCGGTGAGCAGATCGAGGGCGTCACGTCCTGCCCATTGCAAGTCGTCGAGCGCCAACACAGTCCCGGACGGACCGGCGACATTGGACAGGAAGCGGGACACGGCGCCGGTCACCAGCCTCCGCTCCTGCTCCGGCGCCACCGTCCAGGCCGGCAGCGGCTCGAGCCCGGCCTCGGCGAGCTCCGGCAGCAGCCGCGCCAGCCACGCGCACCCCTCCAGCGCCGCGCGCAACCGCGCCGGCTCCCGCTCACGCGTGTCGCGCACGTGCTGCTCGATCGCTCCCAGGAGCGGCGCGTACGGCTCCTGCCCGCCGCGCCGCTGGCAGCCGGCGTACAGCGCGCGCCACCCATACGCCGCGCCCCGCTCGGCCGCTTCCTGCAACAGACGTGTTTTGCCGATACCAGGTTCCCCCGCCAGCGCCAGCACGGGCGGCCCGGCCCCCACCAGGTGCGCCTCGATCGCCGCCAACTCCCGCTCGCGACCGATCAACGGCTGCGGACTCGCCGACCATACCGACGTATGGTTGGATAGATCGCTCTGGCCGCGCGCCGCCGTGAGCAAGAGTTCGCGATCGTGCGCGGCCAGGTCCAGCGCCGCGGCCAGCAGCCCCGCGGTGGCTGGCAGAGGCAGGCGACGGCCACGCTCGAGCATGCTCACGTAGACCGCGCTGTAGCCGGCGCGCGCGGCCAATTCCTCCTGCGTCAGGCCGGCGGCGCGGCGGAATCGCTTGAGCAGTCCGCCAAAAACCGCGGCGCGCGGCTCCAGCGCCCCCCTGCTCCCGCTCATCACCCGACGCCCCCGGCCGTGCGGCGGCTATCCAAGGGGCCGGCGTCACCGGGGTCGGCAGGGAGACCGTGGTCGCCCAAAATCGCCTCGATGCGCGGCCATAGCCCGGCGGCGCGCCACTCGGCCAGGCGGCGGTGGGCGGTGGCGTCGTCGCCCAGCGCGGGGGGCAGGTCGGCCCAGGCGCAGCCGGTGCGTCGCACGTACAGGATCGCTTCCAGCGTGCGATGGTCGTCGGCGCGGCGACGCCCCATGGCCGCCGATGACGAAAGGATCGCTTCGATCGCGGCCCACTGGGCAGCGGTCACCTGTCGATCGGAGCGGCGCATCCAGGCGGTGTCCACCTCGACCAGGACCCGTTCCACGCGCTCGATGTCTTGACGCGCGCCCAACCGGCGGAAGATCGCCAGCGCCGCCTCCAGCCGCTCCCGCGCCAGACGTGGTTCTTCCTGGTCCAGGCGCAGCAGCCCATCTATGTGGAGCAGGCGGCCCTCGGCATAGCGATACGGCATGGGCCGGGCAAGGGCGAGAGCTTCCTCCAGGGTTTGCGCCGCGTCGGTCCACCGCGCCTGGCGCGTCGCCACCATGGCCTGTATCCACAGCGCGTCGACCAAGCTGAGATTATCGCGCTCCACCCGCGCGTGCGCCACCGCCTGCGCCGCGGTCTCCGCGGCCAGCGCCGCCTCACCTAGGTCCAGATAGGCCCAGGCCAGGGACAGCAGCACCCAGGAGACGCCCTGGCCTTCCTGACCCGAGGAATCGAGCAGCGCGGTCAAGTTGTCGCGCGCTGGAGCGGGACGTCCACCCAGGATGTCGCACCAGGCGCGACCAGCGCGGGCCCAGCGCAGCACCTGGAGGTCGCCCATTTCCGTGGCCACGCCGATGCTCTCATCAAGGTAACAGGTCGCCTCGTCCCACGATCCTTCGTCGATGCACAGGTAGCCGAGGTAGAACAGGGGATAGGCATAACCCGACGACATGCCGACCTGGCGGCTGGTGGTCAGCGCCCCCTCGAAGTCGGCCCGTGCGCCGCGCCAATCGCCCGAGAAGAAGGCCACGATCCCGCGGGTACAGGTCAGCCGGACCACGCGCACCGGGTCACCGACCTGTTCGATGGCAGCGAGCGCGCGCGCGATGTACGCCGCGGCCTTGTCCAATTCGCCCGCGTTGGTGTAGATGGCCGCCATATTGCCCAAGGCGCGGGACAGGCTGTCAGGGTCACCCAGCACCCCCGCTAGACGCGCCGCCTCCGCGAACACCTGCAGGGCCTCCACGTTGCGCTCCGCCATGACCAGCGCCGAGCCATGGCTCAACGCGGACCGCAACAGCAGCCTGTCGTCGCCGACCACGGCGGCAAGCTCGGTTGCCCGTTCGGACGCCGCCAGTTGCGCGCCGTAGCGCCCACCGACGAAATAGAGGGCGGACAGCGCCTCGTACAGCGGCATCAGGGCGCGGGGGGAGCCCTCATGCTCGAAGATGCGGAGCACCGGCTCCACCGTGCGCAGCCCCTGCTCCGGAGCGCCGCTGTCGGCATACGCGTCTCCTATGCGCGCGACCGTCCGCCCCAGCCCCTCCAGGTCGCCGTCGGCGCGATACGCATCAGCCGCCTCCTCCAGCAGGGGCAGCGCCTCTCCAAAACGCGCCATCGTCGCCAGCAACGCGCCTAGCTTCTCGCGCACGCGCGCGACCTCCACGTCGCGTCCCAGCCGCGCCAGATAGCCGGCGGCCGCGCGATAATGCTCTATAGCCGCGGCGTGCGCCGCCTGTTCCCTGGCTCGGTCCCCCGCCCGGTCCAAGGCACGGGCCGCCCGCTCCTCGTCCCCGCCGCGCGCGTAGTGGTACGCCAGGAGTTCGAGCGGCTCCTCGCGCATAGCCAGGCCCTCCCACCCCTGCTCGACCGTTTCCGCGACGCGACGATGAAGCGCCGCGCGCCTGCCCGGCCCCAGGTCCCCCTCGATCACCTCGCGGACCACGTCGTGCACGAACTGGTACGCCTCCACGTCGTCCTCCAGCAGGCGGGCCTGGCAGGTCGCCTCCAGCGCGGCGAGCGCCTCCCGTTCGGGGCGATCGGCCAGCGCCAGGAGCAACGCGCGCGACGCCCGGCGGCCGACGATGGCCGCGATGTCGAGCAACCCGCGCACATCGTCCGGCAGCGCCGCCGCGCGCTGGCGGACGCTCTGCGCCACGTCCCAGGGGATCGCATCGTCCTCCTGGTCGTCGATGGTCCCGGCGCGCACGGCCTGAGCGCAGCTGACCACGAAGAAAGGCATGCCCTCCGCCCGTCGCAATAAGCGCGCGCGCAACGCGGGCGGCGCGTCCACGGCCAACTGGTCGAACAGGCGCGCGGCGTCGCGGTCGTCCAACGGCGCCAACGTCAGGTGCGCCGCCAGGCCGGCGTGGGCCAGGTCGGCCAGCACGTCCGCCAGCGTATCCCCCGGCCGGACCTCGTTGTCACGGTAGGCCGCGATCACGCGCAGGGGCGCGCGCGGCGTGGAGCGGAGCAGGGCGACGAGCAAATCAAGGGCATCGTCCCCGGCCCACTGCAGATCGTCGAGCACGAGCAGCGTGCCGGACGGACCGGCGACGTTGGACAGGAAGCGGGACACGGCGCCGGTCACCAGCCTCCGCTCCTGCTCCGGCGCCACCGTCCAGGCCGGCAGCGGCTCGAGCCCGGCCTCGGCGAGCTCCGGCAGCAGCCGCGCCAGCCACGCGCACCCCTCCAGCGCCGCGCGCAACCGCGCCGGCTCTACCTCCCGGACACACCGCTCCAGCGCCTCGAGCAGCGGCGCGTAGGGCTCCTGGCCGCCGCGCCGCAACGCGCCCCCGCGCAGCGCCCGCCACCCATAACCCTCGGCGCGCCCGATGGCCTCCTGCAACAGGCGCGACTTGCCGATGCCCGGTTCCCCCGCCAGCAGCAGCGCCGGCGGCCCCGCGCCCACCAGGCGCTTCTCGACCATGCCAAGCTCGTGCGCGCGTCCGATCAGCGGCGGCGCGGTGTCGCGGCGCGCGCGGCGGCGGTCCGCCGGCCCCTCATGGCCGCGCGCCGCGACCAGGAGCAACTCACGATCGGGCGGGGCGAGGTTGAGAGCCGTGGCCAGCAGCCCCACGGTGGCGGGGAGCGGCAGGCGCCGGCCGCGCTCGAGCATGCTGACGTAGACGGCGCTGTAGCTGGCGCGTGCAGCCAGTTCCCCCTGCGTCAGGCCGGCGGCGCGACGGAATCGCTTGAGCAACACGCTGAAAACAGGGCGTCCGGCCGTACTCATATATCTCTATCCCATGTGTGTACGCGAGGGCTGCTGCGCTACATAGGCTGCCAATGCGTCGTGTATATCTCAAAACCCAACGCTCGATCGGTCAAACCACGAGACAGTATCAATGACAGTATGAGTTGTTTATGTTCGTACGGTACTAGTGTAGAGCATTCTAATAGCAGTGGCTACCCGCACCGAGCCTAGTTCGGTACGTGTGGCGCATGGGCGGTATAGCCACACGCAAGCGTGATCATGCGGCGGACCTCTCGGGTGGTACGGCGGGAGGCGAGAACGGGAGGACGCGCCCGCGCGCGGAGGGTCGCCCACGTCGAGGGGCGGTGGGTGCCGTG
>JAABUH010003006.1_pt1 | contig 15208 bp, 25 predicted proteins | sample 5559121 | NCBI WGS metagenome assembly JAABUH01 (sample SAMN10711871, study PRJNA513364) | rock metagenome | isolation source: Antarctica rocks | place: Antarctica: Victoria Land, Battleship Promontory nord | collected 2015-12-28
GTGAAAACCGCTTGCTGCGCAGCGCGCGTGTAACGACACTGTGTTGTAAAGCAATAAGCTCCTTGAGCTCAGAGAGGGGAGGCCAGAGCAGGGGGGCCTGCTAGGGGAGGGGGGCCCAGCACAGCGGTATACGAGCTGCTAAACGTCAGCTGCACCGTCACGGCCTGCGCCAGCACACAGCAACGCTGAGAGCTCAAGACATGCCTTGACACTGCTCGATTGAGCGAGCTTAATATTGAGTGCGTGCGCACCAGGGCCGGTACACTCTCGCACGTGGCCGGCACAAGTGAGGGCCTTTCAGAAGGGGCAAGCGGTTACTAGCTGGGCCCGAGCAGCACGCAGAACCAGCCAGATAGCACAAGCCTCAGGAGACTGCGCCACCACACTGGTCAGGCTGAGATACAGGATCCCCAGCACCGGCCGTGAGACCCCCCGCGCCGGCTGGACAGCAACCCTTCCAGGCACGACGCTCCTTGGCGCCCATGCTTATTGTTTTCATAGTGCATCACGGCAGCTTGCTTGCATGCATGTGCAGAAGGGTCCTCCATGCTCCTTTTTCTGACCCAGCGCCAGGCGCGGCATGCCATGGCCGCTTGTCCCTGCGCGAGTACCTGTGTCCAGTAAAGTCACCTGTAAACATGCTCTGCATCAGACTGCATGCATCACTTTGTAAACATGAAGTGCCCATGGCGTGGCCACACAATTCAACCTGGCAGCAATGCTGGCTGTGTCAGCTGCGTTTCGAAGGTGAAGCCTGTGGTGCACCTCATCTGGTGACTTTGAACTAATGCTTCTTTATGTGCTTCTTCACGCACTCTGTCGGCAATCAGGCACGAAAGGCGCAACATCCAACTGCTATCTGTGGCACAATTTACAGCAAGGGCCACAGCCCCCCGCAAGCTTTGCGCTCGAAGCCAAATCGAAGTGGCATTCAGTAGTGGGTACACCCCGTGCACTGCTGGCACCAGCTCCTGTGCACCTTGTGTGCCCCGCTAACACTTATGAAGTTGCACGAAGCAGCAGACATGCGAGGGCCGTGGTGCGCCTGCTGCAAAAGCTGGACATGAAGCGTAAACGAGGTTCTGCCCAACCCGGGTTCAGCACGGTGGTTCTTGCGTGCTGCTGCAAGCATACTCTTCTGTCTAATGGTTCTTTTTTCAGCCAGCCGTCGGCTGGCGGTGGCGTGTGCGCAAGCGCGCGCTCTGCATGGCTGGTCATCCAATCCCACAAGGTAAAAAATTCCCAGGTGCAATGAACAAGCACAGTGGTGTTACCACACAGCCATACGCGCATGCGCATATGTTGTTGTTACATGGTATCTGCATGTATAGATAGCACTTCCAGTGCTTTGGCGGCATTGGGAGCGATGCTATGGCCTTTGCCTGTGTGTGACTGAGCTGTGCAAGTCACTTTAACAGCATCTGCGTCGCTTTCGCATCAGGCGACAGTGCGCCTGACACATATGCAGGCCCCGTGTGCAGGCCCCCTGGTCCTTGCAGGTTGTGCGTAGTTGGCCCTTGTTCAGGGTGTTTGCTGATGATGCATGGCCAGCGCCCAGTTGGCCACTGCTCCCACCTTGCCACACCTGCTGTCATGCGGGGGCGGGGGGCAGCGCCAGAGTCAACCTTGGCAACGTGGCTGGCCAGTGGGGTGAGCTCAAACGACCTGCGCCGTGCGGCGGGCAGGATGCGGCAGCGGCTGGTAGGCGCCCCTGTGAAAACCGCTTGCTGCGCAGCGCGCGTGTAACGACACTGTGTTGTAAAGCAATAAGCTCCTTGAGCTCAGAGAGGGGAGGCCAGAGCAGGGGGGCCTGCTAGGGGAGGGGGGCCCAGCACAGCGGCATACGAGCTGCTAAACGTCAGCTGCACCGTCACGGCCTGCGCCAGCACACAGCAACGCTGAGAGCTCAAGACGTGCCTTGACACTGCTCGATTGAGCGAGCTTAATATTGAGTGCGTGCGCACCAGGGCCGGTACACTCTCGCACGTGGCCGGCACAAGTGAGGGCCTTTCAGAAGGGGCAAGCGGTAACCGCTAGTAACTAGCTGGGCCCGAGCAGCACGCAGAACCAGCCAGATAGCACAAGCCTCAGGAGACTGCGCCACCACACTGGTCAGGCTGAGATACAGGATCCCCAGCACCGGCCGTGAGACGCAGGGGCCCCCGCGCCGGCTGGACAGCAACCCTTCCAGGCACGACGCTCCTTGGCGCCCGGACGTCACTGCAGCACTGTTGTTCGCCTGTGCTTGCCTCGCACATCTCAGAAACAGACGAGCGGCGCTTGGCTACCGAGGCATTTCACGTCCTGCAGGGTGTGGGGCGGTTCTTTGCTGAGGCTCGACGCTCTGCACAGGTTGCCAGCGCCGCAGAGCTCACCATGGTAGCCGCGCGCTCCGCACTGTGGTGCGACCCCATGTTTGCGCTGCAGCCTCCGCTGAGCGCTTGCGCATGCATCTTGTTATGTGTTTTGCTTGGCAGGGAAGTGCAGGGTGTCTTTCCTCACAGCCAGCACTACCCTGAGCACAGTGCGCGCCCTGGGTGGCTAGCGCACGTGTCGCACGGCTGCCGTCCGGGCGTGCTCACAACACACGCGCCTAGCTAGCGCTAGCCAAACACGCGCGGTCGCCGGTGGCAAAGCCGTCTGGCCAGGCCAGAGCCGGGCTTCCTTGGCGTGCGCTCACGTTTGCACAGGCCGCCTGCTGTGCACATGCGCTGGGCGCAAAAGGCGCACCAGCCAGCAATCCATGTTAGGGCTGCACCCAAGAAGCCGAAGCTGGTGGTAAACTGCAAAGTCTCCTCACACTAACGCACTGTGCCTGTGCCCGGTTGTGCAGGCTGGTCAGCGCGCTGGCGCTGTGCGCGGCGGCGGCGGCGGCGGCGGGGGAGGCGAGCGCCGATGGAAGTGTCAGCGCGGACGCGATGGCCAAGGTGCTGGCAGGCATCGCATTCCTGAAGGAGATGGGCAACTTTGACAACGCGAAGCACGCGATGAGCCTCTTCAGCAAGGTCGCGGACGCTCACGTCGCTGAGGTGCGCCCCCAGTGGCACAGGCGGCAAGGAGGGGCAGGAGCAGAAGGCGGCCGCCGCGCTGCATGCAGCCGACGTCCTCTGCCTGTGACGGGGCCGACCGTTTGCCACGCAACCCGTCTGTGCAAGGCCGGCAGTGACCGCGCTCTGCGGCGGCGCGCTGTGCTTGCGCCCACGCCGCACAGCAAGCGCGCATCGTCCCGTGCGTGCGAAGCACCTGGTTAATGCGCTCCGCCGTCTGCCCGCCCATTGAGTAGCTGCGGAGCGCGTGAGCGGGCGGCCCGCCACACGCAGCGCGCACTTCTAGCCCTGCCGCCTATGGCACTGTCCGGATTATACGGCGCCCTGTGTCACCGGCACACGCCCTCCGCCCGCGCCACGCAGTGGCAGTGCGAGCATGTAGTGAGCATCCTAGAAAAGTGTGTATGAATAGAAGAGTGAACACAACTAAATGAATGACCTCTGCGAGGCGCTGGAAATGGAGGGGGGTCCTTTGGGCAGCAGCTCCTGCCAGGCACTGGCAGTGCTGACCGCCTCAGCGCAGAACCAGTCGCCCCGTGCGTCAGCAGCGCGGGTGCCGCGGCGCAGGTTGCCTCCGGGAAGAGCTTCCAGACGATTGGTGCGGTTGACAACTCTGGTGCCAACACTGGCCAGAACACCGACAACACCGGCATTAACGGCCTTTTCAACCACGGTGCGCTCCGCCGCGCGCAGAGTCTGCACGCGGCAGAGCCGTCTCAAAACCCGAGCATGCGCCTGTGGCCCATGCAGCGGTGCTTTTGCATGCTGCCCGTTAGATAAGAAGTCTTGATCAGAGGCAGTGGTGTCTTGCGGTCTGACAAGACAAGTTTACGCACAGGCGACCCCAAGTTTGAGTATTTCCTGGACCCTACCCAGAACCCCGTGGCCGACTTCTTCGGCTTTCTCAACCCCAACAACACCTTCCTCGGCTCGGTGTCCGGGCCCAACGTGATCACGTATGCGCCATGCTTTGTGGGCGTGGCCCCCACCGGCGTCAGCCTCTCCGCGGCCGTGCTCAACGTGATCCCCGCGCTACTCGCCGTCACACCCACCGGTGCGCACCGTCCCTGGTTACTTGGGCGGAACTGAGGCTGCGGCCACTGTGAACCCTGCGCCAGCCTCCATTTGTGCGTGCTGCTGTGCGCGAGACCCTCAGCTGGACAACCTTGAGCTTCAACCAGCTATCATTGCGTCCTGCATGTTTGCATGTCAACATGCATACATGTCAAGTGCATGGAGCACATCTGCTGCACAATCTGTGCAGCCTGTTGCGCACGCTCAGCCGCTCCACCAGGGCAAGATCACTATGCCTACGCATGCTGTGTCGTGACGGCATGGCGTCTAGCTGTATGACCTCGTCCGCCCATACACCGAAGTCTCACCTGTCTCACCCGCCGCTCTCATGCACTTGTGCATGGGAGGTGCGTCGACGTCCACCACAGCATATTTGGCAGTCTCTAAACACTGATACTATGTCATGCGGTGCATGCTGGCATGCTTTTACGTCCCGCGCTGACGCTCTATCTGCCTAGCAGCCGCACATGGAGGAGAGGGCCGCCAGAGTAGCCTTGTATAGCTGACGGCCTGTGGTGGTCCCCATCCTCAGCCCCTCAGACATTTCACTGTGATACTGAGCAGCCCCGACGGGAGCGCGCAGGGGTGGGCATCGCCCCGCAGGGCGTCAACATCCAGCCCTCTGTCATCTACATCAGCCCGTACGGACTCAACGTTTCCCCGCAGGGTGCGCCCTGCCCACCGTCAGGCCAAGGGCCCCTGCTGCCATGCAATGCACATGTGCTGGTGCGGAGGAGGTTTGTCGCGCAGGCACGCAGCCTGTTTGCGACTTGCCCAAGCCAGAGTTCTGGCTGCGCATGCTTGCCCATGCAGCGGTGTTATGTGTGTCTGCCAGCGCATTGCCATGTGCGCTGTTCTGCTGCGGCTGCTCTTGGTCACGACCTGCGCTTGTCTGCGCAGGGTTCAACGTCCAGCCGCAGCTCATCGCCGTGACGCCCATTGAGTACAACAACCAGCCGCAGGTGCGCCGCCCCAGTGCAGCGAGGCCGTGCGGCCGCCCTGCGGGCTGACGCCCACCGCTTCCATCAGCTGCACAGCTTGCCGCTGTATCTAATCGACGAAGCGGCCGCAAGCAGGCGCCGATTTCAGGCTCTGCAGCCGGCAGAGGCAAGCTCTGTGTGCCGCCCTCCCCCTATCCTAACCCTATGCTAACCCAAACCTATGTCGCCGCAGGGCTTCAACTACGCGCCCGCGCTCATCTCGGTCGCCGGGCGCAAGATGCTGAGCGAGCCGCTCGACGCCATGGCGGCGGCGCGCAAGCTGCTGGGCGGGCAGGCGGGCGGCGCGCGGATCAAGAAGGCTGCGGACAACACGCCAGAGGGCCAGGCACTGGCGTTTACCGAGAGCTACGGCAGCTGTGCGCCGCGCCCCTGCGCGTGCCGAGATGCCATGCGAGCAGCGGCCCCGTGTGCATACGCGCGCACGCAGCGCTGGCCTCGCTGTGTGGCGGGCCGTGCGGCGCACAGCTTAGCGTGCCCGCAAGTGTCAACCTCCCTGCCTGCCCTCGCCCGGGGTCCTGCACCACCCGTTCACCCTAAAGCCAGGTGCTGCGTTTTGCGCCTCCGTATGGCGCATCTCTTGCCGGGAAATGCATTGCGAGCCAAGGCCGCCGTCTCCTGTGCCTCAGCTAAACATTATCAGGCCCTCGCGCCACAGCCTCCGGACTGCATCCTGATCCAAAACAACACGCGGCCGCCCAGCAGCGCACTCACGGCGCCCACGCGCGCGCGCAGGGGTCCAGATGCTCTCGGGGCTCGTCTTAAGCCGCGAGGGCAACCACAGCGACAACGCGCGCTCGTTCCTGAGTCAGACCATGGGCCCGACCGACCACTACCTGGAGCTGCTCCACAACGACACGCTCGGCAGCCTGCTCAAGTACCTGCCGCAGCCGCCCCAGTTCAACGCGCCCGTGGTGCGCCTGACGCAGCGTCGCTTTGCTCGCTCGGGTGCTGCCCGCCGCTGCTGAGCACGCAGCAGCCGAGTGACTTGTCAGGTTAGCTGTGCGCTGCGTTCGGGTGTGGCAGGATGAGGTTTTGTAGGGTCACTGCCACATGCACCTGACGCCACCAGCAAATGGTTACGGTTATAGGGTAGGGTAGGGTCATACAGCGCCAGTGCTTGGCCCGCTCTGCCGCCCGCCTGAGCAGATGGCCGTGCCGTGCATGCGGGTTTGCAGCGCCCCGACCGTCCAGGGTTTTGGACCCCAGCGCTCCGGCACTCGCGCTTCGAGCGGAAGGGTTTGGGCGCGCGCAGTTCTTCCAGGACGCGAGCGCCAACATCTCTTCGAGCACCCAGGGCTTCTCCATCATCAGCGAGCTCATCAACTGGGCGCCCTGCGCGGTCCAGCTGGCGCCCGGCGGCGTCGGCGTCAGCGCGTCCGCGCTCAACATCCAGCCGGACGGTGCGCAGCTCTGTCGCGGGGTGATAGGGCGGGCAGGCCACTGCTCACGAAGGCACGGGGCTTGATGCAGCCGCGCACAGAGGGAGGGGGTGGCAAGCCTGTGGCACACCAACTTACCAGCCGGACGGCAGGGGCGCCTGCTGGTGTATGCGTGCTGAGCATGGCGTGCCCTCGCCGCGGTGCTGCCGCTCAGATGCCAGGGACAGGCAGGGGCAGGGGCGTCCGGCCATCTGTGCTGCCTGGGCCGGGCCTGGCGGGCTGGGCGGCGCGCCAGAGTGACCATCAAGTTCATGCATTCACATGTGGGCGCAAGGCAGGCCTGTCGCATCCCAGGCGGGCGTCCAGGGAGAAGCTTGCTGCGCGGCCAGCAGGCGCCAGCGCGCTGTCCGCAGCGCCACAAAAGCCCTGGCGCTGGGCATGCTGGGCGAGCTCCCTGCATGGCAGTGCTTGGAGCTGATGCCGCTTGGTGCGCGCGCGCAGGCATCGTTGTCACGCCGCAGGGCATCAACGTGCAGCCGCAGGGCTTCAACGTCCAGCCGACGGCGCGCTCCCCGACCAGGACAGGGATTGATCACAGCATGCCCAGGCCCTTGGCTGGCTCGTGATGCAGTGAGCAAGGCGGGCTCCACTCACGTGTGCAGGTGTTAGCTGTCATGCCCCTCGCGGCCCGACATGCTGCAAATCGCATGTCCATCGGGCCACTGCCCGCATGCCTCGCAAAGGCGGTTACGCACCAGCATCCTTGTGCTCCTGTGCAGCTGCCGGGTCACTGTAGCACCTCACTGCCTGCCATCGCCACATGCTCCTTGCCTGGCAGAAGCTTGATGAGCAGCGGTGGGCCGCAGACACCCCCACTGCACATGTCACAAAATCTGACCGTATGGAGCCCCGGCCCTCTGCCATGCTGCATGTCACCTGTGCAAGCGCGGCTGCTGACACGCCGCTGTGCACCGCGCAGCTCATCTTCATTGGCCCCCTCGGCAGGAGCTACTCACCGCAGGGCGGCAACGTCTCGCCGACGCTGGTCCGCTGCCTCTCCACACAGTTTTGTCATGACATTTATTACAGCCTGGGCTCTGGCCCACCTCCTGAGCATGCCCTCATGGTACGCCTGGTGCAGATTTTGTGGTGAACAGATACACCTACAAGCTGTGTCGAGCCGGTCGCGTTTGACGCAGGTGTAGGAGACTCCTCGCAGTGCGCGCACGCAGCACCGCGCACAGCAGCCTAACCAAGCAGCGCGCGCGCGCAGATTGCAACTACCCCGGTGGCCACGAGCATCAACCCGCAGGGCTACAGCTGCGCGCGCACGGGCATCTCCGTCGACAAGGACGGCGAGGTCACATATAACGACCCGGGCGGCTGCGATGGGGAGTCGCCCAACAACGCCGAGGGCGGCACTGCGACCGGTGCTGCCAGCGGGTAAAGTTCCACCCACCGTGTGTCCGGGGACAGGGGCCGCTTGCAGACCCGCCCGCCGCCCCGCATGCCAGGGCTGGTGGCGTGCGGATCAGCCACTGCAGCAGCGCGGGGCGCGCGGGCCAGGACGCAACAAGAACCCCGCACCCCCTCGCCCTGCAGACCCCAAACCCCCGGGGGCGCCAGAGGTGCTGTAGTCAGGGCGCTGCTCGCCAAGGTCGTCCTCCAGCCGCGTACGTCAAGGCGCTGCATGTCCTAGGCTAGGGCATCGCCAGGGTTGCTGTTCAGCATTTTTGCCCGGGGCATGCTCCCAACCTCCAGCTGATGAGCGCCGCCCGGGTGCCAGGCGCAGAAGACTGCTGGTGTGACGGGGCTCCCAACTATCAAACCAACCACATGCATTGTTAGCTCTAGCTTGTCTACAAGGAACCAAAGGGGCACCAAGCTTGACGCTCTTCATGACGCGCAACTGGTAGCGAAGTGGAGTCTCCGCTCCACTGTGGAGACTGACTGGGCGGGAGTTTGTTTGTATCCACTGCGGCACAGGTCCCTGGGGCGCTTCTGGTATATCACCACACCGTTGGGGGTTTAGCACTCTCGGCCGACGCCGGTCCGAGCTTATGCGTCTCCAGGCAGGGCGTTGGCCCAGGCTGCGTTGTCTGGGCACAGCCAAACCTGCTGTGTGCTGGTGTGGAGTATACAGTGCTCCAGGGACTTGGCTATGACGTGTTTAGAGATCAGGGGTGCTGGGACACCTGTGGGGCAGCCCCGCACACGCAAGGTGCTTGGGAAGCGACATGGCGCAGCTGCCTGCCGTACCTGGCTGGCAGTCCCTTTCACTCACCCACCTTGAGGCAGTACACGCGGGGAGAGCTGCAAACAGCGGTCCTCTGCCTCGACTCGGCGCGCGTCGCAGGCAGCACTGGTCCTGTTTCTGCTTGTCTGAGGACCCTCTGTCTGTTGAGGGAGCTGTGGTAGGCACCATAAGGAATGCATGGTGTGCAGCTCACTTGTGTGGCAGGGCCCTGCAAGCAGATAGCAAGGCCGCTGTTTAGAGCGTACTTAGAGCGTGCTCTCACTCCCACAGCGTCCCAACAATCCTGGCTTTCTGGCTTCTTTCTTCTCTAGCGCGTATCATGCACCGCTACATGCACTCTCTCTCCTGATGGCCAGGAAGGTCATCCACAGCAGCACAAACTCTGACCGAGCCACCTACGCCAGCCCATGCATGCAGCCTAAACTGGCAGACTTGCTTTTTTTTCACGTTCGCCGTGAAGGGGTGCGAGGCATTGAACCAGCCGCTGCTGGTTTATCCACGGATGCAACACTCATACACACATAGAGCGTAGTGCCCGCAATGGTGCGCGTGTGCGCAGAGCCCACCTGCAAGACGAGCGCGCGCTTCAACGAGCCTGGGCAGCTGCGCGGCATGTTCTGCTCCAAGCACCGGCAGGCCGGGATGGTGGACGTGGTGCACGCGCGCTGCGCGGTGCAGGGCTGTGACACGCTCGCCTCGTTCAATGTGCAGGGCCTGCCGCGCGGCGTGCTGTGCTCGCAGCACAAGCAGGCGCGGCGCCGCGGGCCGGGCCCGACCGTGGGGGACCTCCGACTTTTAGGGGGGGGCGCCCCCTCCCTGCCAGCCCCAGCTTGCCAGGCGGCGCTGGGGGCGCCTCGCGGGGCGCTGCGTGTGTCCAGGACCTGCCGCCAGGGGGCGGGCGGAGCGCCACCCGGGATTGGCGGTGTGCCAAAGTTGGCGCTTATGGTTGACGTCCCGTGGGTGACGCCTGCTGATGCTGCGCGGCGTGCGCGCGCGCGCAGGACGGCATGGTCAACGTGAAGCACCGCCAGTGCGGGCGCCAGGGCTGCGCCACGCGCCCCGCGTTCAACTTCCCGGGGGAGCCCAAGGGCGCCTTCTGCAACAAGCACAAGGAGGCGGGCATGATCAACGTGGACCGGAAGGAGCCGGCGGAGGGCGGTGCGCGGCGGCAGGCCGCCGCCTGTGAGTCTGTGCCGCGCCCCCACGTGCGCTGCTCGTGCGCGGCCGCGCCGGCGGCGCCTAGCCCCTGGCGTGGCTGGTGCCGTCCTCCTTGCCCAGGCAGCCAGCAGCGCAGCTGACAAAACGTGCACCCGCGGCCAGCTGCCCCACCCCGTGGACGTGGCGGGAGGCGCAGCAGTGAGCAGAAGGAAGCCTGCACGCCTTTCTCTTACCTGTCAGCGCTTCACGGCGCTCAGAAAAGCGGAAGCGCAACCCGCGGCGCCCCGCGCGCGCAGACGGCACGGACGCCGGGACGGCCGCCAAGCGCGCGCGCACCGAGAACGTGCCTGCCGGCGGCGCGCCGCCGCACCCCGACGGCGGGCCGCACGGCGCGGCCGCGCAGCAGCAGCCCGACCAGGCGCGGCGGCCCTGTGCAGACACGCTCTCATTAATGCGCTCTGCACGCGTCGGCCCGCCCCTCGCGAGCACGTGGCGGCGTATCCTTCAGCGCAGCTATGCATGTATGGGCCGCTTGCCGGCCTGGCGCAGCTGCGGCGGCTTGGCGCGCCGGCCGAAGTGCCGGCGTGGACGGCGCTGGGCAGAGCGGCTCGCGGCGCCAGGCTGGTGGACCGCCTGGCATCGGCAGAGTGCCGGCGGCCAGCGCCTTGAGGGAGCGGCAGGTGGCTGTTTGCGCTTAGGTGTATGGTTGGAGTAGGGTTGGTACATGCGCGCCTGAGCCGGGCGCCTGCGCGGGGGGCGCAGGCGGTGCAGCTGGCGCTGCTGTCGTCGGAGCAGCTGGCGCACGTGCCGTCGTTCAGCAGCCTGGTGGCGGGCACGCCGCACCCGCTCAGCCACCTGGCCTCGGTACGTCTTGGGGGCCGCACGGCGTGGCGGGGTCTGCCCATGGTGCTGTAAGGGGTGAGGGGCCTGTGCTGGCATGGCGGGGTGTTACGTGGCCGGCCATGCAGCCTGCTTGCTGTCCTGCGCGGCAGGTCGCTGGAGCAGGCAGGAAGGCTGCAAAGCGGCGCCCCCCAGCTCAGCGAGGGAGTGCGTGAGGCGGTCACGCTGAAGCAGCTGGTTAGCAAGGGGGGCAAACTCTAGACTAGGGTACCTGCCTGCCGACTCAGCACGGCTCGCGCGGGAGAGCAGGCAATGGCGGTCACGCCGGAGCAGCTGGCCGCGGGCGGCTTTGGCGGCCCGGCGGCGGAGGGCGCTGCCGCGGAGCCCGCTGCAATGCCCCCCGCGGCTGCGGTGCGCCTGCGGCGCTCGCAGATGCCTGGAAGGGCGCCCCTTGTGGGCTGGCTAGACATGCTTTTCCCTTGAGTTTTGAGTTTTGATACAAACATTTATAAGAAAGGGTGTCAGAAGCGCTGTGTCTGTGGGTCGGGTGGACAGAGGATCATCCGCACCCCTGCGCTTCTCAGCAGAGCAAGGGCCCGCCAGCAGACAGTCGCCCACGCCATGTGTCGGCCCCTGCATGTCGCGCCACCAAGCGGCAGCACTGGGCGTGCCCTGAAGATGGGCTGTTTCATGTGGATGGCTAGGACGCAGTATGTGCTGCAGATGGCGGCAAGCCCTAGGGTAAAGATCCTTAGGGCCGATTGCGGCGCAGGCGCTGGGCATGCCCCTGGAGCTGCCCCTGGACGGGCAGCTGGGCGGGATGAGCATGCTGCCGGGCATCGACAGCATGGCCGCCGGGCCGGCGCCCGTGGCCAGCGCGCCGGCGCCGCGGCCGCCCGCGCCGCCGGCGCCGCCGGCGCCGCTGCCAACGCTGCCCGACCCGGAAGAGCTGCTGGTGCTGGCCGCGAGCGGCGCGGGCCTCTCCAGCGGCGGCGCCGTCGTTGCGCCCACCGGCTCGCTGGGCCACGCGATGCACGTGCGGCCGCCCCGCACCGCTGACTATCCGTCCACGCTGTCCCTATCCCTGTCCGCACGGCCCACAAGCGGGCACCGGCGCGCTGCTGCGCCTCGCGCGCAACGGCGCGGGTGTCGCGCTCAGCGGCACAGGTGTGGCGGCCAGTAGCGCCATTCTGTTTGCGCCCGCCAGCATGATTGGTCGGGCGGGCCAAGCGCACTGTATCAGCACTCCCAGGGCAGCCTGTAGGGCGTGCGGTCAGCGGCAAGGGTCAGACTTAAGAGGCTTCCCAGCCGTGCCGAAGCAGGTACTGCAAGCTGTGCTGGCCTGGGACGGCTGTGTGGTAGAGGCCGTCGAGCGGGCGCCGGGCTCCTGACTTTCAGGCGCAAACGTGTACAGTCGCACCAGGGCGCCCGGGCCTGGGTGCCAGGGGCGGCGCGCCGCGCGCAGGCGCACCTGCTGAAGTTCTTCCATGCGCTGAAGGCGGCGGGGCCGCCGCTGACGGAGCGCGAGCGCGGCGCGCTGAGCCGCTACGTCAGCGCGTTCAGCGCCTGGGGCGAGGAGGCGCGCGTGGAGCGGTACGGGCAGCTGCACTATGTGGTCGCCGACGTGGCGGGCGCGGGCGGCGACGTGCGCGCCGCCGTGCTCGCGCACCTGGACGAGGCGGCGCCGCTGCCGCAGCAGGGCGTGTAGGGTTGGATTAAGGTATGCTTCCCCAATGCAGCATGAGGGGCGAGGCGGCGCGCGGGGCGCCTGTGGGCGGCTGCGCGATGTGTTGTTTGACACAGCGAGGCCGGCAGCGGCGTGCGCGCCGGCACTGCAGGACATGGGCGGGGACCTGGTGCGTGTGCAGAGTGCTCACATCCTGAAAACAAGGGCGGCTGGGACGAGTTGCGGTGGCCGATGTGCGACGTTGCGGCTGGCGTGGCGGCGTCGCATGCGCGCGCTGCCCCATTTGTGCAGCTAGGCACGGCAGTGCTACAAACAGGGTTTTCTTTAAGCAGGCTGTCGATTTTGGTCCGGCCAGGCGTGGGCGCCGGCGCCGGTGTGTGGCATGCTATGCGGTGCACTGGCAGCGCTGCCGCTACTAGTATGGTCTGGATGGTCAGAAGTCACGTAGGCGCAGACTTGGGCGTGTTAGTATCCGTGCAACCTGCTTGGGCAGTCGCGGGGCAGCACATATGGGTGGCAGGCGCTTTGATTCAGCCACGAGCATCGGTTGTGAGACGACTGGAGCGCGTGTGGTGGGTCGTGTCGCGAACGCTGAACTTGAGGTCGGTGCTGGTGCGCGGCGCCTTTGCCACGCCAGGCACGACAACACCACGGCCACGAACTGTGCTGTGCCTTTGGGCCGTTCCCTTCATGTTGCGGTGGCAGTTTTGTTTGTACTTGTCTGCATGTCACTATTTATATTGTGTTGCTTGTGTCGGCCTGCTGTCGCAGAAGTGCTTGCTGTTATAGTTTGTCTGTGGAATAAGCGTGGTGCTATGTAAGGAGGCATGTGGTATGTCCGCATGTTTGAGTCACGGAGGGCTCTGCCTGTTTGCTGCGCCGTAGCGATGCTGTGCACAAGGCATTTGTGCTGATGTCCACCAGGTCTGCTGATGATGGCGAGCGCACAAGCATGGCATGCTTTGCTAGTTTGCTACATGACGTGGAATTTCACACTGGAATTTCAAACAATTGCCCGCTTATGACACATGGTGTTTGTCTTGACAGCCTCACTGTCGAGCGCTGCGCACGTTCCTTTTGAAGCAGTTGAATGTACACCAACACAAACACACGCGAGCAGACACACAGCCCAAGCAAGTGAAGTCAAGGTGGCGTGCATTCTAGCCAGGGAACGTGCAAGTTGGTAGACCACAGCTGTGCCTACCTATTTCAATGTGACTGTCAGCAGCGCGATGGGCTCTGTCGACGTGGAGGATGGCAAGGGGCCGAGCACATCAGCAGCAGACTTGCCGCCGCAGAGGCGTCGGGAACGGGACTGCCTGCTGACTGCTTCGCGCCTGCTCAACGCCGCGACCGCCGTCTGTGCGCTGCTGTGCGTGTGCGCAAACGGCATGGCCATCGCTGTCGCGCCGCACGTGCGCTCCCTTCGGCCGCCACATCGCTGGCTGCATTTCCAGTTCTGCATTCCCACGATACTCACCCGGGTTTGAATGCACGCAGGAGCCGGTGGGGCTGCTGATGCTGCGAATATATGGATCTCTGTTCGGCCTTGGCGCAGTGCTGGTGCGCGTGGTTCGCTGCTGCGGCGCCCAGCGCCTGTATGCAGCAGGGCTCTGGCTCCGTGGCGTCGCTGCCCAACCTTGCAGTAGGACCGCTGCCCACGGGAGCCGGGCTTGCGCGCAACACTGTTCCTTGGTCTAGACAGCTTTGGTCCCGCGTCATGCCCAGCCTCTGCTGGCGCAGGTCGAGACGGAGTGGGAGCGGGTCCTGGCTGGCGCCAGAGTGCTGGAGTCGTGGCTGTGCCGCGGGCTCGGCCTGGGCTTTGTGGCCACGCTGACCCTGGAGCTCACGAGCTCGGTGGCGGAGGGCGGCCAGACCGATTTCCACAAGAGCCTGCGGCTGTACAGGTTGTTGGCGCTGATTGCGCTTTGGCTCGCCGCATCCCGTTGCTGCACTGCAACGATATGCCCAGTGTGAGTGTGTTCCAGAGAGGGCCTGTTTGTGACCATCAGCGAAAGCCTGTTCGACTTGGTCGCCCCGTGTGACAGGGCGGTGGCGGGCACATCGCTGCTGGCGTGCGCCGCGGTGTACGTGGCCGCGGGGCTGCTGTGCTTGGGACGCCTCAAGCGCGGTGTGCCGCCCTGGACCGGCCTGCTTCCTGGTGTCCCTCATTTGGCCTGGTGTCTCACCCAAGCTTTCTCACGCCTATGGCAAAGTGGCATGGCTCGTCTTGCTTGTAGTGCCAAGCCAGGAATTAACAAGCTGTCGATCCTGCTGTATGCTTGGATGCTAGCCTCGCTGAGGGTGGGTGGTGCGGCGCAGCGCGCTCGCGACGGGAGGCCGAGCGAGTGAAGGTCGCGGGCGAGATGGCGGCGCTGGAGGCCAAGCGGCGCGAGCTGCAGGGCCTGCTGGCGACCTACTCCGCGGACTGACGCTCCGCATCGTCTGTGCAGTGGCCTCTGTGAAAACATGCGCTTGCTCGCATTTGGGGATTTGAGGTTTGCTTATGACTGTGGTTGTAGCCGCTCGTGCTCTGTCCCCAGCTTAAGATGGTTCCATGGTTTGTGCTAGAGCGAGCACGTATACCAGGCCGCTGATCTGACAAGTGCGTGCGACTGTGTGCTGTACATGTTGACCAGCCACTGTATCTGTTCCGGCCTTGCAAGCATGTATAGGATTACATGCAAAAAGGCTATGCACATGCGCATGGTCTCTAACATCATCATCTCAGCGCATGTCCAACAGAGTCCCACGCCGACACGTGC
>JAABUH010003009.1_pt1 | contig 15203 bp, 13 predicted proteins | sample 5559121 | NCBI WGS metagenome assembly JAABUH01 (sample SAMN10711871, study PRJNA513364) | rock metagenome | isolation source: Antarctica rocks | place: Antarctica: Victoria Land, Battleship Promontory nord | collected 2015-12-28
CTGATGGTAAAGGAAAGGCAAAGGAAAGCGGTAGCCGAGTTGGGCAAGCGAGGTGGTCAGGGAGAGCTAAGCCAGGCAGAGTTCCCCAAAATTCAGATTCCAAGCGCGGCTGCCAGCACCCACGTCTGCTCTCCAATCAAACGCGCCACTCACGAGGGGATGCCAGGGGTCAGCCAGGGGAGCCAGGGGTGGAGATGATGTAGGAGGTGTAGTATTGGGGGGGGGGCATCTTATCTCTTTGCCGGCCAAGTCAAGGATGGGATCGTCAGTGGGTGTGTGCACCTCGATTCCCCCCAATCAAGCGCTCCTGCCATTGGAGCCTCGTCGCAATTTGGCACTGTGGCAGCATGTCGAAAGGTGTTTGAGCGTCGCATGGCTCCTGCAGTAGCGCCCAGTAGCGCCCATTGGGGGCCTCGACGGCAGTTTAAGGTTTGGTTGTTCCTGCTGGAATTGGACGGACCAGGGCCCGGCGGATGCTAGGCTCGACTCGATCTTCCAGGAGAAAGTGGTGATAGCGCAGCCGGGTGTGACTGGGCCGCCACTGCGCAAGGTTTCGGCTTGCTGTCTTCTCATAACACTGTACTGTAATCATACACCATGACTGATTCAATTATGATATTGAGGCTCCCGGACGCCTCTTATCTGCACCCCGACTACTTTGCGGTAGAGTACGTCTGCCCTTCTCTGTGGCAATCACCACGTCGCTGTCGCGTACTAAGTAGTCGGCAATCTGCTTGTCTGCAGTCCCATCCACAGGCGCTGTCGTCTCGCGATGAAGACGAAGAGGGCTGATGAAGGCGGCACCCTTTGCTCTCCCTGAGATGACTGCCCGTCAGTCCCCCTCCTCCTCATCGGACCCTGCGCCTTGCGAGCCATCCTTCGCGAGGCCAACCAATGATGCAATTATCATCGTCTCAACCCAAACAAGACCAGGCCTGGATCTGGTCGTGGCTTGTTTCATTCCCCGCAATCCGGAACTTTGATAACGTCGGTGTGGGGCGAAGCAGCCGTTTGCTTTGCACAGCTCCACCACAGCAGCAAGCCCCGACCTCGTGTGTTGGATAAGAATCATCACGCATCGACTGCGCAGATGGTCATGGATGCACGCACAATCGTCTGCATAGGCAATCCTCGTCGGTCGAAACCCTTTGACTGGCAAATATGCTTTGTGGAGGGATCATTGTGTGTTCACCCTTACAGAGCGTTCCGTGCAAGCCTTTGACTCGATCGTCAGCGATCTGGGAACCCCCACGGGAGCAAGTCTTTTGGCTTTCTTAGCGACAGCCTGAAGCCACGCGGAAATGCCAAGACGAGAAACCTTGCATGTTGGTCTTGCTGAATCAGGACAAGGCGGCGTCAATCTACCGAATAAAGTAGAGTAGGGCATATTTGACAGTCTCATGTTGACACTACTCTTTTTATTCGTAGCCCGGTCCCTGGTGCCTCCTGCCTCGATATCTACTTTGTCGAGTGGAGCTCAATAATTGTCGATCTGAGTTCCACGAGAGCAAGGACATCTGCCACGATACATCACCCATAGTGGTAGCGGCAAGATTGCTCTAAGAGGCGACTCCAATCACTTCCTGGCCATGATCGTCCTCGTCATGATGTTCCTGGGGACGAGGGCATGGGAATTTCCCTTGGCAGCTGCCTTATGTTGCTGTTTTGTTGCCTCGCCTTTGCTTTCCCTTCATCGTTACCTTCCCTTCACCCTTATCCTTCCACTCTTATTTGGGTTTCAAAGTGCAGCCCCAAGTGTGGTGCTGTGGCTCGCTATCGCATCCTCGACACGTTAATTCTCTTTCGTATCTTTCTAGCTTAATCCACCTCGTCCGGCGGGTAAACCTATTAGAATGGCAGTAGTCTTGGTCAGAGGTATGCGAGTAGAATAAAAAATTCCAGGTCAGGATTAATTTTCTATCGACTGCAGTTCCAGCTTTGGCAGGGGCCGTCTGCTGTCCCAAATGCGTCCTTGTACTCCTCATTTTTTCTATTGGAAGCTGGGCGTATGACGCCTGACCTGTGCGTTGCAGTTGGTCACTTACTCGTAATATTCAGCCATGGTTAATCGCACTCCCTCTGGATATTGGAAACCAAGATTCAGTAGCATCACGCTGGCAATGGTGTGCACGGCACGCGGAGCTAGCGCGGTACACACATACAGGCTTAGCGAGCATCACCAGGCCACAGAAGTGAAGGTCAAGCCGGCGACAAAGTAATGGGCCAGCCTGGATTGCTTATTCAGTCTGACCTTCATGCCAGCTGAGCTTCTTCGAATGTTGAAAGGCACCACGTACTGTATTCTGGAACGTCCGACTCTGAGATCTGTCTTGGCCGTCGCGCTGTGAATTTGGTAATCGATCTAGGAAATCAAACTATGGTGTGAGTTCAGGTGCACTGGATATAAATTGCAAATTTTCGTCATACTAGGTGTGTGGACTTGCCAAGAAAATCATGCCGAATACGGCAAGCTCAGTACCCTACCTGGCGCTAGTGGCCTGCAATAATTTCCCAGTTTCTAGAGAATGAATTGCAGACGAGCTCGACCACATCAATAAACGTCTTCCCCAACTCTGCTACCTAACACTATCCTAATAAGCCCTCACAATGGCCAACATTGCCAATATAGCTTTGCGCGGTCTACAGGTCCGTCTGCTTCCCCAGAATCTATCATTTGCACCTTGTATACGCGCGCGAACTGACATTCCTCTGCTGTCAGATATTCTTTGCAATAGTGATCCTCGGTCTCAGTGGCCACCTTGTCGCAGATCAAGCCTTCGGTGGTGCGCCCTCGATTACCAATTATGAAGTCTTCCTCGGCATCTGGCTTCTCGTAATCAGCTGTGTCGGCCTCGCAGGAGGATTCATCAGTGCGCTGGGTGGTGTCGTACGTTGTGACTTCCTACAGCTTTGTCAGGCTGAAAAACACGATTCGAAGAATCGGCTGCTAATCAAAGCTCGTTTCGCAAACAGGGACTGGCAGCCAAACTTGGTGTGCACTCCTGCTCCTGCAACAATGCTCACTCAAACTGCCCCTATCTGGTCAACAACGTCGTAATCAACGGCGGCAAGGACAAAGACGGATCCGTTAACCTATACACGAATCGCGTCACGAGGTGTAGAGAGGCGCAGGCGGATACGGCATTCATCTGGTTCGCGTTTGCGACTCTCCTTGGCACGTTTGCCTTGAGCTTTCTGAGCTGGAGGAGAGGCGGCGTCAAATAGGGATGTAGGAGGAGACCTGGGTTCAGAGCAAGAGCTGTAATGGAACGAACACGGAAATGGATCTGGGCGGTAATGGAGTGGTAATGTTCAGCCAGGCGCTGGAGGGGAGGGAGTGGTAATAAAATATCATTACGAGAAAAAGATAGGCGCCGGCGAGAAGGGCGATTTTCCTCGAGGCACGAGACACCTTCGACTGTATGCATGCGGTCTGTATTGTTAGGGTACACAGGAATATATCAGTTTTGAGATTGTGGCAAGCCGAGTCCATTCACGCTACTCCCCGCCATATCAGAAGGGAAGATGGCCAATTTCCCCCGGCAATGTTTTCAGCGAAAACCCATGTTGCTAGAACGGATTTCGATCTCCTTCGTAGATCTCCTCGAAGATTGTGCAGCTTTCGATGTTAAATGAATGTCTTTATGTTGAGCCTTCCACTCAGAATCCCATCAACGTAGCTCAAACTCACCGAAACGCTCTCGGTGTTCGCAGCATACAGACAACACGATGGATACCAAGGTCTTTTCTAGGGCCCCATTTGGATAAGTCAGTATCAAAATTATTCACATCCTCCCACCCAAGACGTCGATAAATTTTGTGCGCAATCACTTGAGACTGGAAATACGTCTCTAGCCCGTTGCGATCAGCGACGGAAACAAAGTACTGCATTAACAAATTTGCGATGCCCTCTTTTTGTCGATCAGGGTGCACAGCGAGTGTATTGAAGTCTAGTCCAAACCCGACATCAGTTGGCTCAGGGAATTTAGACAAAGGCACGCGGCTTACGGATTTAAGTCTTTCCCTTCATAGTCGCAATTCGCCGTCTCACCAAGCCACCAAAGACAGATTGGTTGAACTCCCTGTTCAGCGGTGGATCAAAGTCTGCGTCTTCTTCGTCGTGTTGATTTTCAACCATCGTCCAGGTAATGAAGCCGACGATCTCACCAGTAGAGTCATCTATGGCTTTCACAAATCGCGTAGAAGGCTTGGCAAACATCTTCTCGATGCGTGATGTGTTCATTTCGATCGATAGGCCTAGGTCTGGGCCTTGGGAAAAGATGAAGAGCCTGAAATGGTCTTCATTGAACGCTTCGGTGAAGAGGCGACCTAAGGTGGAAACGTCATGGTGCACTACAGGCGCAAGACGGGTATCAGGAACCATAGTCTCGTTGACTCTTTATGAGATCCTCTTGATCAATATTAAAAGATATGTTTGAATTTTCTCCTCCTTTTGGACAATGCTCTACCTCGGCGATTTCAAAGGGCCGATGGTTCAAGCCCTTAAGGACTTGTTTATCTCTAATATGGGCGACTAGTTTTGAGTGGGCAGCATTGACAGAATCATGGATTTCAGCTTGGATTTTGATTGTATCCATGAGGGTGCTAGAGTCAGCGAACAATTGGGGGCCGAAAGATGCGCCGAAAGGGCGTACCCAAGGGTCGCTGACAAAAACCGACCTCTTCACAGGTCGAAGTTCTGCCTTGTTGGTCATCACAGTCAACCAAGCAGCGGATCTGTCTAGCATTGTACACAACATTAACCTCAATACAAATCGGTCGTTTGAATTTATCGTCTTCTATTATCGACGCAACCCTCGTGCTACTACTGTGTCCACGGCGTCCGGATTAAACATTTCCATCTTGTAAACATATCCTTGACAGTCTCGTGGACTGTATGTTCTTGGTGCTGATAGAATCAGAAGAAAGATAGGAGAGAAGAATGAGACATTGGATATGCTCGAAGTTGATCTAAACGAGCTTCACAAGGATTCAATTCGATCGCCTTAGGAATATGTCGCCCTTTCTATGTCCATCCCAAAGAGTTCCCGAATGAGTCACTCGTTCTCAACCCTTCCATTACGCTGACTTGTGGCTTCCAAAATCCCACGAAGAACGAACGCCATCAAATTCGAGGATTCAGCACGCAAACGCCATAAGCCGCAAAAGCCCACTGTTGTGAAAAGATCTAATCCACGCCCTGCTCATTTCGTTCATCCTCATCTCTAGTTGCCAGAGGGACCCCGCTGACCAATAATTTCCTCGCCCGCTTTCGAGATATCTTACGAAGACTTGCCATCACTACCGCAGGCTCGCAATCAAAGTCAAACTTCCCCTGACAGGATCTGAGTCCAAGCTATTGTACTATAAATCACATCTAATAACATTTACCCTAGCTGTCCATCAGGCTCCTCTGAAACACAACAGAAGGCAAGATTGCGACACAATTGAGACAAGGGAAAGAAAGATAAGGAAATGCCTTCTCACTGCGCTGGCCTTTTGATTCTAGCATATGTTGAAGGTCTTAGACGAAAGTCTCAGACATCCACAAAGCCCACTCATCATGTTCGTCTGAAAACATACCTTCCGAAATTGCTACCTACTAATTTGGAAGGAGTGGTATCATAATGCGATGACATGTTAGTCCTAAAAAGAAAGTGGGATTGTACCGAGACTGGCTCCGCGGTCAGGGCCACCGAAACGCTATACTACAACTAGAACAAGCAGCAGACGAATTGGGAAGCAAGTCCAGCCATCTCATCAGGCATGAGCAAGAAAGCCAAAGAAACCAATGTACCTTGTGCGTTACTGATGAGATGCTACTTGCCAGTACCTTGAGTGAAAAGTTGACGCGAAAGAACGAAGATTCAATTAGAATTGGAGAACGCTGACATGGGAAGCCGAACAAAGACTGCGCGGATGTAGGTATGACTGCTATTCTAATGTCTCACTCCATTGCACCTATCATGTTCTTCGGTCTGGCCTGGAGGTTGCGCCGCAGCGAATAGCCAACTGGCTGGTAAGCCTTTCGATCAGTGACTGTTGGCCTCTATCGTTCGATTGCTTCTGCAGGCAGGGGCATGCCTTTGTCAAGGCATGAAGTACAGAATTCGCGGTCTACATTGAAGTTCTGGAGTTGTCTTCACTCTTCGATCCGTCTCCGGAATAATACGTGGTAGACGCGGTCAAGAGCCTTGCAATGCTTGTGCACTGAAAGTCACTGTATGATGAAGAGGCCAAGTGACAAGTGGTTTGCTCTCCCAAGCTTTGAATACAAGATTAGGACTAGTACAAGAGCTTTAGAAACACGAATTCGTGGGGAGGCCGCTTATGTTCGTGCTCTCAGACCAGAAAGACTGATGTTGATAAGGGATACTCACTGCAGACAAATCGTCTGCCAGATCTGTATACGTTTGTACGAGCACAATATCATCCCGAGAAACGTCTCAAGAGCGACGTTTGCTCTCCCCTGCTAGCTCTCGTCGGACGTTCCTCGCGGCTGTAATGCGCCTCTGGAATCGAGGCGAACGGCTTGCCAGAATTGTGGTCTGCAATTTGATCTTCTACCTTTCCCGGTGTTCATGAGGTAGTTACTGAATATAGAGCCCGGGCTTCCGGTTCGGTCTTGCTCGGAGGACCGGACAAATGCAACTTCCAGCTCCTGATTGTCCTGTCTCGCCGAATTTGAATGCTCGAGTGAGGTAGCTTGCCTACGACGTAATAGGCTAGCGTCCCGAGACAAGCTCCTGATGCTAGTACTCTTGCCAGCAATATAATCAGGCAATCCTGCAAATGACCATTCGCCTCGTCAGTACAGCCTCCGCTGCAAACTCGGTCCAATATTCGAAGATTAGGGCCTGTCGTCCTGACAGCAGCTTTCAACAGTGTCGGAAAGAAAACGGATTTCCACGCCGATCATCAAACAGTCACTCTCAAACGTTCGGCGCCCACTATAATAGGGACAGTCTATTTGGCTCACATACGGGAGCTTGAAGCAATTGTTTGCTGAGATCGCGGCTGGACGATCGAATGGAGGGTTCCCACAGCCTAGAAGTGGGTGGTTACACTGGGTTGAGAAGGAAACCCTTCGGAATGAGCTGGAAGATATGACGCAATAATGAGCGATTCTCCTGAAAGATGCTCTCTCAAGTCTTAGTGGTTTTGGGTTTCAGGCGCTATTTGACGTTGAACTCAGGCTTGGAATGGCGACCGGTTTGACACCGGTCGGATTGCCATCACATACGACAGGAGCCAAAAGCTACAGACCAGGCCATGAGTCGCATTGACTCTTCGCTTTCTATTCCCCGCTGAGCCACTGGTAGCCGGCCCTTGCATTCGGTATCGCTGTAACCCTCCTGTCACTAGCACCGACGATGACCACATCTGGACTCCCTGGCCCTTCGCCCTCCATTTCAAAGACATAAAATACCTGCATCATTTCTCTCGGCATACTCCGCGGCCACACCACTTCAGCCCACCAATACCTCTGCGTGTAGCCGCGTCCCTTGATCAACTGGTCTGCCTCTGAAAGATCCATACCCAAATCAACAGGAAGAGTCCCTCGGTCGTCTGGTGCGGCCTTCGGGCTCAACTGAGGTGGTGCCCATCGGCCCCACAACCCAGACATCGCGACGATGATGGTGCGATAGGGAGGTCTGGGGGGAATTCTGAAAGTCATTTGAACATCCTTGAGGCGTCTAGGGTCATTCGTCGGATTACCAGTGGTACTGGCTTGAATGGAAACAAGACCGGCTTCAGGGTAAAGGGCAATAGTCGTAAGGATGGCGTGACGGACGGTATCTTGAAAGCTGATACGGTTGACATTGAAGGCCGAGCTCAGGTTTAAGGACAGGGGGGACGTGAGATTGGCTCGAGACGGGGCCAGGATACTCGCAGCTTCCGTGATAGTGACTAGGAATCCTACAAGCCATTGACTGTATGGGGACCACATGCCTCGAGTATGCTCCCAGGGAAAGGAGGACGGGGATAGCTAGGATCGACGTGCGTGGGATCCCGTGGGTACAACAGCGGGATAATGTGGGACATTGTCCGGAAAAACTCCCGGCGAAATCGAGCTGAGGCCATTTGAGGGGTCTAGAAAGCGTTTCGCATGGTCGAGAAGATTTGTGGATGCGATACGCGACGTCGAGAAGATGTGCTCTTGTAGCCGCTCATAGAAATCCTTCTCTGATGCGCTTCCTCTCTTGGCCTGACAATGTCAAGCTGGCGACACTGGCGTCGCACGCGTATCTATGATGGATGTCTCTTCCTATCTGATTTTTGACTTAGACCATTCGGTTTTCAGGGAGACCCGCTCAATTCTAAAAGATTAAGCCTGAATTACCTTGTCCATACACCGTGTCGCTTATTCTTATAACGTGTATCTATCACAAGCCACATGAGGATTGGATTCGTCTGTTCTCCCTGCTCATGCAGCGGCTAAAAGGATGTTGCAGCACCCGGTACTTATCGCCAGGCTTCGAGTTCAAGCCAGGCGTCCCCGATATCATGTTGAGTTTGACCACTCGATGCCGTGAAATCTCGTTTAGTTGGGATGAAACGCCCTTTCCTGTCTCTGTGGCTCTTGAGGAGATTCATAAAGTTCTTGGACATCAATATAAAATCGATCGGCTGTTGGCCTGTCCCTTGGATCTCACTTCACCATCTACAATAAAACGTTTCCATTTCTCGGGCCACTTCTTCATGCCCGGGCCTTGTGAATGGCAGATTAATGAAACGAGCCCGGAACGCCTCACTCGTCATACTAGAGGGCTCTGAAAATCAGCTTCCTACTTTAGCCTTTGGATGCTACCATAGTGCCGGTAGGTAGATTTGTCAGGAATGGCACCTTCCGACTCTCTGCTCGATCTCAGACGCTGAAAGACTCAGATATAGAATCGTACAGCTTATCAAAGCCTCCATACCGACGATCATCATGAGCCCCGCTTAACATTGGAGACAGCTGACATGACAGTACTTTCGAACCCACGAGCACGGGCCCGTACATCTCGATGGGATATTCACATTGCATAGGCACCAATGATTACACCCAAGTGGAGAGTCCGGTGGTACCTTTTAATCTGTCGTTGAAAATCGGATCTATCTGCCTGGACCCTATTTCCAAGCACACGCTAGCATTTGCTCCACTAGCCCCAAGTTTCTCTCATTTGATGGGTGACTCCTTGGGAGATGTTTTCATGACTTCGACAGGCTGTCGTCAAAGGTTAAGTGGAACCGACTCAGACCCGGAGCCATGGCTCTGGCTCCAGTCTTCCCCACCATCTCCTATAATCATGTGCTCTCTTTGTACCTGCAAAGCCCTACAAACCCCAGCGCATGCCTCTCATTCTTCGATGACTCCTCCAAAGCGATTCCACGAAAGTTCCAGCGTTCCTGGCAAGTACGGACGTAGGCACTCTTCCCTTTGAGCACGGACATCTCCGGGACAAAGCCCCTTTCACAAAAGACTGTTCACAAAGCACCCCGCAAAGAAGCTCAAATACAAAGCCTCGGTCCATTAATTCGACGCTCGAACCCAGCCGCAAACGTACAGTCATCCAAGTCGCGACTGGAGCCAAAATACGCTCACACTATCACCTTACCAAAATGGCGCCGAGCCTCTTCAGTTTCAGACAGCTTAGATCAACCCGTGATAACACCAACAGCCGAAAATCCAACTCTTTCGTGATGCCATCTGCCGAGGAGCTCTTCGAATTCCCCGCGAGGCCTGCATCAACAGAATGTACCACAGATCCCTCCGTGAGGTCCAGGCGAATCCTTCCCCCGATGAGTCCAATACCCAAAGACGAGTTCACAGCCTACCGAATCTCCTTACAAGACGTTTCTCGACCCGCGAAGATTACTACCTCCTACCTCGACAGCTCTCACGTCTGTCCCATAGATTTTGAAGAACAGTACTGGCGCACCCCGGCACTTCCAGAAGGGCAGCAATGTACATTGACGATGCTGTGGGAACTCTACTTTCACTGGCGAGGCGTTTATTGTGTTTGGGTCGTGCCAACCCAAAATGCGTTCTATTTGCTGAACACACAGGAGAATTTTGTCGAGGTTGGAGATACTGTGCAGTATGAGGACGTGCCGGAGTTCCTTGAGGAAAGGGAGAGATTTTGGTTTGCAGAAGAGATGGGTCGTATTAGAGAAGCTATCTTGCGCCGCAAAGCCACACCCTTAGACTCCAAGGGTTGACCGCAGATACGAGACAAGTTAATTTAGTAGTGCTGTATTAGCTGCAAGCCCGGTTGATTTTAAACTGTACCCGTTTCCTGGCAGCCCAGTTGCTGAATTCCTCCAGGTTTAATTTAAGACGCGGCCGCTACCTAGGTGACCTCCGTCGAGAGGACGTCGAGGAAGGGAGAAAATGCCGAGGTAGTCCAATACCACCACACACAAGTGGCCAAGACTTCAGCTCTAACTCCTTAGACTTAGCATCCTGCCAGAACATAGGAGAGTCGATCATAGTGATTTGTAAGAATGCTAAGGAACTTTACCCTCAATTCTGTTGTCTTCCATCTTAGAAGTCGATGATCAACACACCCTCATCTTGATTGCATGGGCATCGCGATCGGTCCCCTCTGCCTGTTTCCACTACTCTAGACGAGACAACAGTCCCCGTTCTAAATTGTGCCACTTTGACTCTCGTTCTGTAAGGCAAGTAAGTGTTCCGGGATAATCGTAATCTCTAGGTGAGGTAAGAGAGGGCAAGTGCGGTATATAGGAGTAAACAATCTCTTGGGTGCATGTAAGAGATTTCTGAACGTTCGTTTGAGACCTTGTGAGATAAGGATCGGAGTGTCATAGGACAGAGAGGATCCAGTGACGCTTCTAGATTCAGTTGGTATTATTTATGCTGCTACGTTGATGGGATGAAGGAACCGATAGTTTATTTAAATGGGGTTCTAAAATTCTGCCTTATCCAGGTCCTTGCGGAGCCTGAACGCGCTCCTCGATTACGGCTTACAAAAATCCTTGTTGGGAGGACTAATCAAACGTCGAGATCCAGTCGACATGCGGACCTAAGCTGCGGCGCCAGTACCCAGTACTGAAGCCGCCGACGGCTTCCACTCATATGAAAAAACGTGATGGCGAAGTTCTGTTAGGGTACAAGATTTGGAACTCCAATAGCTGGACGATATGAGTCTTTGGACGTCTTCTCCTAATAAGCTATGGATCATCAAGGTTTGATACAAAGACACAGATGGAACTCGAATTATGTCGCATCCGGTTGATTTACCTAACCGTTCCTGCTTCTTGGCGCCTCATTTGTCTTTAAGAAAGTGCGTCTTGTACACGGTGTGGAAGATGCGCTTGAGAAGCTGTGGAGCACCGTCATACGTGGCGGCAAAAATTTTGTCGTGTCCCGGACCATCTCTACATATCCGCTCTCAATAGCCAAGTCCGTACCCTTCCACGCTGCTGCGCTTTATCCAACGCCTTTCTAAGAATTAATCTCGTTTCAGGTTCCTTCCCTTTTATGATGCTAGTGAACGGGCTTAGTGAGCCGCCGATGATCTCGCTTCGAAGCGCATTAAGGAAACATTCATATCGAGTCTCTTCGCTACCGTGACCGCCGAGACTTTCTCTTGCAATACACCTTGAGTACGTTGTCCTGATTAGCTGGCTAAGAAAGAAAGGCATCGCCTTCATGTCTGCCTCAATGGATTCTCGGGTATATTCAGAATCATCGTCTTCGAGGTACTCGCCTGCCTGGCATTCCAAGTATGCCCTGATGAGCCCTGCGTCTTCAAAGCTAGCAAGCTTATTCAATGTATCATCCCTCCACTCGGACAGCTGCAGCATCGTCTCTGCAGTGCGAGTCCTCCAAAGAGCTTCAATGATTTCACAGAACAAGGCCTTAGCAAAAATGTCTTGGAGTGTGTCAATACGCTTTCGCTTGGAATTCGCCCCATTGAGATACTTATGGACATACTCTTTGACGCCCTCCCAACGTTGTCTGAACTCAGTATTGAGGGTCATTGGACCCTCAGCCGTTAGGAGATAGTTTGCATCCCGCAGCAGCTGCTCAACTCCTTCCATGGTATCAAGGGGTCGCTTTGTCTCCGATGCAAGCTTTGAGCGGCAGAATGGGCAAGTATCATGAGGGTTTGCGTCGTCGATACCCGAAACGTTTGAAAGCCATCGGAGGAGGCACTAATCTCATTTAGAGTCAGCGATCTTGTATCGAGGATTGCCAGACAAGTTTTCGGAGGAATGGAGGCTTACGTTTTTCCCGACAACGTGTTGGCAAGGGAGCTCTAACGGCATCTCCTCCTCCTCGCCCTGTCGATATGTCTCTCTGCAAATGGGACAACTCTGTTCTTCCTCTGGCAGATCATCAAGCTCGAGGCTGATCAGATTATTCACGAAAGACAAGACTGGTGGGACCTCAGCTTTCGCGTCCTTAGGAAGACCTTGAAAATTCAAGCCTGAGAACTCACGCAACAGTGCGCCCTCATCCGTTTCTTCGAAGGGATCGACGCCTCGGGTCCAGGGGAAAGTCTGGTAGAATCCCTCGGAGAATTGTTCGCGTCCGTTACAGAATACTTCTGGCCAGAGATTTGAGTTTGGATGATCCATATCAAAGTCACCATCGGCGTCTTGGCCGTACGCCATTGTCCTGGTTGGGAATTCTATCGTCTCAATATAAGAAAACTATTAGGAATAGCTCAACACAATTGTAATTAGGTCCAGAAGTGTGACCTATTGCCGAGAGGAAGAATTTAAGGAAGGGAGGAAGGTTAGTCAAGTTTCGGGGTCAGGGTGATTAGATTACACATCTAGGACAGGTCTGAGCTAATGAGAAAGGAATAACGAGACAATGTGGCAGACAGCGTGACAATGCCATTGTCAATCGATAAGGAGCATTTCTTGAATTAAAGAAAGACCACATAATTCCTTCAATCGCTGCCCCCGAATCTCGCTTTTTAATGGAGGTTGAAACAAAGCCTGGAGAGACATGCGCGTGCGATTTAGTACGTTCGTGTTACACGATAATGACAATGGCAGGTCGGGAACATAGACAGTTGACAAGAGCTTAACGTCTTGTAATCCCGTCCCAGAGACTCACAATGGACGTCTAAAGATTTGAGTAGTTTAACACCTACAGGATTTTTGTCTCGAAAGCTGGCTTTCACCTAAGGGGCCTCTTCCAACTAATCTCGCTCGGAAAATGTCGTAGAAGTTGATAGAAATCCTTAGTGTGGTTTCATTTACCAAAATTTCCTCACCCCCGTCATCATCGTTCCCAGCCTAAAGGTGGAGTCTATGAAATTTCTAAACGATCACTCAAGTACAGGAAATGGTAACTGAAAAAGGCTTTTCTCTGGGCAGGAAATCAGCTAGTCAGGAGACGGGCGAAGAAAGGTCGCTTAAGAGATTTTTCTGCGATTTTCTTGAGCCCCAGCCCTTCCAGAAATGCTTCGATATACTGATTCTGGGTGTTGTCACCATACAGAAAATCAATCGTAGTAGAATCCAAATCACCCAAGCTCCCAGCATGAAAATAGGAAAACGGGATTACTGAGTTCTCATCTTCTCTCAGACCACCCAAGCCGCGGTTAGCAGTGAGCCGGAAAAATGCAGCCCAGATTTCTGGAGGCGGATTGCTAAGGCCAAAGATGGCTCCTCGCGCACGAGTGCGGATCACACCATTGTAGTGATACGGTCCCTGATTGTGTCCAATCTGAAGATATTGCAGTGGGCACTCAACCTCAAGACAGGGCTTTGACGGATCTGGCGTGTAATGGGGCGGCATACCCGAAAGCCAGTTGTAGGAGTACGTGGTCTCGCGTCTTTCTCTTAAAACGGGGTGGATTTCATAGGAATCTGGACGCCATGGCGCGAGAGACTGATCACACCCGGTCAGATCTGATAGCGTAGTGCCCGAAAGGCTACTCATGCACCTCGGAATTGACAGTCCGCGCCCTATTGCAACATGTGCCGCCAAAGGTATCATAGGCATCATGCTCTCGTCAACTTCCGAAACCGAGCCCTCTGTCTTCGTAGAAGATCTCTCTCTTCCTAATCGCGAGTTTGCGATATATGCCTTTGATTTCCAAATGAGGTCACCCGCCGTCCAGCGTGCCATTCTATTTCTCGGCCACTGTGGCCACTTCAAGTGAATCGCTTTCCACTCGACGCAAGAGAAAGTATAATGGAATGAATCCAAGGCTGCAGGGAGGTGGAAATGGAATGTATAATAGCGGAAGACGGGTGAAGACTTGCAATCGTGAAGAAACTTTATGATGAATCATACGATTTGCCTGTAAGAACCACAATGCATTGTCTAAATTTCCTTGATTGTTCCTTTGACGGGTGAAGCAGCATGAAAGAAGGCAATTACAATGTGATCCATGAATGATGACATGGCCTTGTTCTTCGCAAACAGAAAGTTCTTGCCGGTCGTATTTAGTCAATATTCTTAAGTACGCCTTTATAGGCTTGGACAAGGAACACACAGCGAACCAAGAGCCCTTGTCTAGAACAGGATAAATACCAACAATGTGCCCACGTTAGGTGCCTTAGGTCTCTCGGTGAGGATTTGTCAAAGTAGCGCTATCAGCAAGAATCTCAGGAGGCCATTCTCACCAATACCCAGTGAAATTTGAGAAATGCCGAATCTTTGGTCCGCCTCTCGCGGCTTGATCGAAAGATTACGGCATGGACATTTGCCAAGATTGGTTTTGCGAACAAGGGCGCTGAGAGCGACCAATCTTTCGATAACGACCAGTCCTGAAAGGGGACCGTTTTCTTATCCTGACTCATTCGCTTATCTTTCTCATGGAAGCGATATCGGTCCATCTGTACTCTCAGAGGAACCACGACCGCATACAGAGATAGCCATGAGCTTCCTACGCAATCTTCCGATCGTGATGGTGGAAGAGCTGCCTCAAGACGAAAGAACATGCCGCATCTGTCAAGACCCCTATCTCGATGGAGATGAGCCTGAGGAGCCAGTGTATTTGCCATGTCGCCATATTTTTGGTGGAGGCTGTATAAATCGATGGCTGTCACCAGAGGAGGCGGAGCCCAACTCAAGTGTGAGCTACGTCTTTCGTTGAACCTTTTCCCCGTCCAAAAAAACTCTTGTACACACTTGAGACAAGTCTTAAGAAAGTGACCCCTTAGACAAGTCTAAAACGTCATTCTCACCTGCTGATCGAAAATTTGCTGACTTGGGAATGTTT
>JAABUH010003010.1_pt1 | contig 15201 bp, 14 predicted proteins | sample 5559121 | NCBI WGS metagenome assembly JAABUH01 (sample SAMN10711871, study PRJNA513364) | rock metagenome | isolation source: Antarctica rocks | place: Antarctica: Victoria Land, Battleship Promontory nord | collected 2015-12-28
CGGTGTGCGAAGCGTTCGGCGTCCGCACGGCCTGGCATGGCCCGGCGGATGTCTCGCCGGTGGGCCACGCGGCGAATCTCCACCTCGACCTCGCCTGCCCCAACTTCGGCGTACAGGAATGGATGCCCTTCACGGATGAAGAGCAGGCGATATTTCCGGGGTGTCCCGACGTACGGGCGGGCTATATGTACCCGAACGACCGCCCGGGCCTGGGCATCGATCTCGACGAACGGGAAGCGGCCCGCTATCCATGCGCGAATGAGACGATCGACTGGACGCAAACACGCACGCCGGATGGGACGCCTGCGTATCCATGAGGGTGGGTAGTGGACCTGTTCACATGACAGACGTACTGGGTGGGAAGTTATTTCTCCCTCGGCAACGACGAGCCTAACGAGATAACAGGAACGAAATTGACATTTACGAGCGCTCTAGCCTGTAGTTACAACGGAATGTTCACATGATCTTGAGTCTTTCCGCGCAACAGCGTGGAAGTATTTCCTCCCACCCAGTACGTCTGTCATTTGAACAGGTCCATGGGTAGAGAGGGCGGAAGGAAAGGCAGAGAAGGCGCGGGCTTTGCCCAAAAAGTCGGATCCCGCAAAATATCTTTCGCCAAGACGACGAAGGTCAGAACGAATAAGGGCAAATAGTGGCGTAAGTCGATGAGTGTTCTGAAAATTCTAGAACAAAAAGACTTTTTTGGCAAAGCCGGAGGCCGGCATGCCAACGACCCGTGAGGACAGGGCCATCCAGGATGGTGGCACGCCTGGAAGGCGGCATGGACGCCCATGGTCGCACTGTCCACGCCGTCACGGCTGGTCGCCCACCTGTCGGACGGCCGCGACCAGGACCCGCGCGCGCGCGGTCAGCGCGTCCCAGTCGGCACGCGCAACGGTGTCCTCGGCGACCAACGTCCCGCCGACCGCGACACCGACGGCGCCCGCCCGTAGATAGGCGGCCACGTTCGTCTCGTCCACGCCGCCCGTGGGCATGAGCGGGATCTGGGGCAAGGGCGCCAGGAGGTCGGCAATGTAGCGCGGGCCGAACGCGCGCGCCGGGAAGACCTTGACCACATCGGCACCGGCGCGCCAGGCCGTCACGATCTCCGTCGGCGTCAAGGCGCCGGGCAGGGCCAACGCGCCGCGCGCGCGCGCCAGCGCGACGACCGCCCGGTCGAAGCCGGGCGAGACCAGGAACTGCGCGCCCGCGTCGAGGCAGTGCCGTGCCTCCTCCTCGTCGAGCACCGTCCCGGCGCCCACGATGATATCATCCCCAAAACGCGCCCTACACGCCGTGATGGCCGGGACCGCGCCCGGAGAAGTCAAGGTGAACTCCAGCGCTCGGATACCGCCTGCGACCAGGGCCTCCGCGACCTGCGCCAGCGGCGCTTCGTGGCGTAGCCGGATGATCGCCACCAGACGATTATCTAGCGTGCGCTCCAGTAACTCATCGTGATTGAGCATCGTCATCCCCTCAGTCGTTAGCCTTTAGTTGTCCGTTGCCAGAAGAGGCCCAAGCTCACGGCTCGTCGGATACCCCTCCCAATCACCGGTCGTCGCGACCGCCGCGGCGCCGATGCGCGCGCCCAGTGCGAGACAGCGTGGGAGCGGGTCGCCGCGCAAGAGCCCTGCAATGAACCCGGCGTCGAAGCCATCGCCCGCCCCCACGCTGTCGACGACGGCAACGGGGTAGGGCGCGACGCTGATATCCTCTCCCTCCACCATCGCCCGTGCGCCGCGCGCCCCCAATTTGAGGACGACCGCGCGCGGACCCAGCGCGCGGACCGCGCCCAGGACGTCCGCGTCGGACAGGCCGGGGAACAGGTAGGCGGCGTCTTCGTCCCCCAGGAGGACGACGTCGGCGCGCGCCATGAGCGCGTGCAGGGCGGCAACCCCTGCCCCCGACTCCGGCCAGAGTCGCGGCCGCACGTTGGGATCGACGCACACGCGCGCCCCTGCCGCACGCGCGAGCGTGATCGCGCGGTCCACGGTCGCGGCACACCCCGCCGAGAGCGCCGGGGTGATGCCTGTGACGTGCAGCAGGCGCGCTCCCGCGAACTGGGCGTCGGTCAGGTCCGTCGGGTCCATCCGGCTCGCCGCCGAGCCACGGCGATAGTAATAGACGCGCCGCGGACCCTGCGCGCTGCGCTCCTTGAAGAAGACGGCCGTGGGCGCGCGCGTGTCCACGGGGGCGTCGACGACCACGCCCTCCCGCTCCAGCGTGGCGCGCGTATAACGCCCGAACGGGTCGTCGCCGAGGCGGCTGATCCAGCGCGGCCGGAGCCCGAGGCGGGCGAGCGCGATTGCCAGGTTACTCTCCGCGCCGCCGAGCGACCGCTCGTACGTCGCGGCGTCTTCCAAGGTCGCATCGCCGGTCGGCCATAACAAGACCATGGTCTCGCCCAAGGTCACGATGTCACACGCAGGCTCATCGCCCGCGCGCGCGCCAGCCAACGCGTGTGGCTTATCAGTCACCGATTCTGCGTCTCCCTGTCGACCGCCGGGCTAGACCGCTGCCCGCGGTGTTATCGTGCTCTTTCATCATCGCAAAAGATCCCGCAGGACGATCTGATAGCGACCAAACCACGCGTCTGTCAGGCGTATCAGCGAACCTCGACGAAACCCGCGCGGTTCAGTCGAAGAAGTCATGGTCTTCGTCCGGCAGATAGGCGCGCGCTGCCTGGACGTTGAACTCCACGCCCAGGCCGGGACGGTCCCACACCTCGATGAACCCATCGTTGACGATAGGGTTCGGCAGCCCGTCCACGATATCGTACCACCACTCCGGCTGCCCCGTGGGGTACTCGAAAGCGATGTAGTTGCGCGGCAGCGTCGCGCAGACCTGCACGAGCGCCGCGAGGCCGAGCAGTCCGTCGCCGGTCCCGTGTGGCGCCATCAGGATGCCGTGCAGGTCGGCGTATTCCGCTACCCATTTCAACTCGGCGAGACCGCCGACGTCGCAGGGGTCCGGGCCGATGATATGGACGGCGTGTCCCTCAATCAACTCCTTGAAGTTCTGACGCAGGTATATCTGCTCGCCGGTGTGGATCGGTGTCGAGGAACTCCGCGTCACCTCGCGATAGACATCCGCGCCGACATACGGCGTATAATCGCCGGTAATCAGGTCCTCCAGCCACAGCACATGCAAGGGCTCCAGCGCCCGCGCCAGCCGAATCGCGTCCGGGACCGTCCACCCAGGGCCGCAATCCAACGCGAGGCCGATCGCATCGCCCACCACCTCTTTCATCGCCGCGACGCAGGCCACGACATGCGCCAGGCCGCGCTCGGTGAGCAAGCCTCGGTTGTAGTCCCCGTGACCGCCGGCCCTGGGGTCGCCGTAGAAGAAATCGGGGACGGTCTGCGCCATCGCCCGTGGAAACCGATGCCCTGCTTGATGATCGTGAAACCCTCTGCGGCGGCTTTCATTTTGGCCATCGTGTCGGCGTAGTCCGCCGGGGCGTGACCGTCCAGGGGGAAACGGACCGCGCCGTTGTAGACGCGCACGCGGTCGCGCACTTTGCCCCCGAGCAGCTTGTAGACGGGCAGGCCCGCGGCCTTACCCGCGATATCCCACAGCGCCATCTCGATCGCGCTCACGGCGCTGCCCCACGGCTTGAACGATCCCCGGTGGCGGATCTTGAGCATCACCCGCTCGACATCGGTGGGGTCGTCGCCCAGGATGTAGTCTTTGTAGTGGAGCACCTGGGGCTTGAGGTAGGACTTATAGGATTCCACCTCTCCGTAGCCGCTGACGCCCGCGTCGGTCACGATGCGAACCACCGGATTGTTCCCCAGGACGGCACATTTGACATCCGTGATTTTCATCGGCCCCACCTCCTTGGGTGTGCACGCTCTACACGTCAGCCCGCGAATAGCGTCATCCTAACATATGCATGTGTGTCATCTGAGGTGGGAGGCGGGGTAACAGGTAGGTTGGCCTCCGGCAAGATGAGGGTGCTCACGACCCCTCTAGCCAGAGGAGACCGACGATGGCTGCCACCCCTGCACCGCAGGTACATGACCGGCGTGCCCCGTGCGAGGTTGTCCTGGCGGGCGTGCTGAATGTGGAAGCCCAGAGCGTGAGTGCGAACACGATGGAACGGCGGCTCTTGAGCCACCTGCTGGCCTTGGGGCGGGCGCTGGCCTTGGGGCGGGCGCTGGGCGCGCTGTTTTTGGCCACGCGCGGCGGCGACGGCGGCGGAGGGCGACCGTGACCCTGCGGGGGTGGATCGCCCCTACCACGACGAGCGGACGCGCGGCGACCTGTCCATCTAATGTGTAAACTTACACTCGTGCTCCTTGGCACGTTCTCTGCCCCCCTCATAATGCGTACCGCAATAACGCGCAACAACGAAGGAGAGGAAATCTTGGAGAAACGCAAGCTAGGTAAGAACGGTCCGGAGATCACAACGATCGGATTTGGCTGCTGGGCTATGGGTGGCGCCGGATGGGGCGGCAGTTGGGGGCCGCAGGACGACAACGACTCGGTCGAGGCCATTCATGTAGCGCTCGATGCCGGCGTCACCTGGTTCGACACGGCCGCCGTCTACGGTCTCGGACACTCCGAGGATGTCTTGGGCAAGGCGCTGGGAAGCCGCCGCGCGGACGTCATCGTCGCCACGAAGTGCGGCTTGGTCTGGGACGAGCAGAACAACGTCAGCAATAACGGATGCTACGACTCGATCATACGCGAGTGCGACGCCAGCCTACGGCGCCTGGGCACCGACTACATTGACCTCTACCAGTTGCACTGGCCCGATACGGGCGCCAAGGCTCCGGTCGCGGAGACGATGCGCGCCTTCACTGACCTTGTCACGCAGGGCAAAATACGTTACGTCGGTGTCTCCAACTACGACGTTCCCCTTCTTAAAGAGGCGCTAGCGGTACGGCATGTCGACGCGTTGCAGCCGCCTTACAGCATGCTGAACCGCGTCGTGGAGGCGGAGATCTTACCCTTCTGCCGGGAGAACGGCATCGGCGTCGTGGCCTACAGCCCGCTGGCGTCGGGCCTCCTAGGCGGGCGTTACACCGCGCAGACCACCTTCGATCCCGGCGACTGGCGGGGGCAGAACCCCGAATTCACGGGCGAGGGGTTAAAGCGGAACATCGCGATCGTCGCCCGGCTCCAAGAGATTGCTGCCCGCTTCGATAAGACCGTGGCGCAACTCGCCATCGCCTGGGTGTTGGCCAATCCGGCCGTCACCTCGGCTATCGTCGGTGTGCGCCAGCCCGCCCACCTCACCGGTGCCCTACCCGGCGCCAATTGGCGCCTCGACCACGCCACCATGCAAGAGATCGAGCAGGTTCTGCAACCTGCGCAACCCAGCGCGCTATCGTAGGCCACCGACCTGGTCCAGCCGGGCCATCCCCACATCACTCGCGCAGGGATAGCCCGGCATGACTGCCCCCAAGAGTCCTCGTGGTCCACTCCTGTCATGCTGTGCCGCGTGCCGTTATGATGGGGAGAGCCCTCACCAGGGTGGACTCGGTCACATAACCGAGGGTCTTCCGCATATAACGTGAAACGGGCCGGATCGTGCGAGGGACTGCCGGAAAAGGTGGCCGCAACGCGGGCAGGCCACCCCTGAGAGGCCTGAGACGGCGGTGCGGGCGCACGGTCCTCACCCCCAGGAAACCCTATTCACGTTATATGAGGGAGAGCCGGTCATGGTTCTTCCGCAGGTTCCGTGAGTCGGACGAAGCACCTGGCGACGGAACGCCCACGTCCGCACATGGGTACCCGTTCCGCAAGGAGGCCGCTCCCTTTGTCAGAGGGATGGCACCACCATTTTCACGGAACTTGCGGAAGAGCCTCGGTCATATGAACAGGTCCAACCAGGGCCAAACGACATATGACGCTCAAGGCGTTCCGCGATCGTCCGGCCGACAATCTCCTCGGACACGCCGCGCGATTTGCCTCACAGGTGGCGTTGGGTTGCGATGGCGTGGCAGGGGGTCATCCGAGGGCGCGTTAGGAGGCTATCGGACGAGCGAGCCAACGATGTCATCCGGCTAACCGACTAGAAGTGGCGACGCCTGGGACCCCTGTGGAGGGGTCCCAGGCGTCGCGCACGAACTGTCCGTGTTGGCTGTAGCGGCGCGGCCTATGTTCCCGTTCCGACCGCGACGCCGAACAGCGTGTGGGGCCGTGTGTGCGCCGCGCCCGCCGTGGCGGTGCCCGCCGGGCGTGTGTGCGTGTGATAGGTGATCCGCAGCACGCGTCGCGCCGTGGTTCCCTGCCCTTGCGTCGTCACGCGGAGAAGGCCATGCTGCGTCAGCGCGCCGGTGTTCGCTGGCGGCGCATCTCCGCGCGGCAGCGTGATCGCCAGCGTCACCGGCCCCGCCGCGGCACGGGACCCAGGCGCGCCGCGCGCCTGGCCGCGGACCTGGAAGGTCATGATCGTCTTGAACAGGCCGCAGGGCTCCTGGGCCGCCACCTGCGTCACGACCGTGCCCGGCCGCGCGTCCCATGGGATGGCGAAGGTCAGCAACGCCAGACCGGACGTCTCGACGTGGAAGGCGTAACGGTAGCCGCCGGAGACGCGCGTGCCCGTGAGGTCGATCCCGAAGCCGTCGCCAGCCAGGCTGCTGTCCGTGTAGAGCGTCGCCTGGGCCGGGTACGTGGCCCGGACGGTAAGCGTGATGGCGGAGCCGGGCGCGGCATCCGCGAGCAGGGCCTGATTGCCGCCGCGCGGGACGGTGTCAAAGGCGGGCAGCGCGAAGAGTTGGCATACCGGCAGAGCCGTCGACGTGCTCGTCGCCGTCGATGGAACGACGGTGCTCGTGCTCGTCGGCGGGACGGCCGTGCCGGTCGCCGTGGCCGGTACAGAGGTAGAGGTACTGGTCATGGTCGGTGGGACCACCGTGCTGGTCGCCGTCGGAGGAACGGTCGTCCCAGTCGGCTGCGCCATGGCCGTCGCTGTCGGTTGGACCGTCGTGTCCACGGTCGGTGAGGCCGTGGCCACGGGGTTCATCGTGTACACCCGGACGTAGTCGACGCGCATCGCGCCCCCCGCTTGGGTGTCGGTGGTCGGCGTTGTGGAGCCGCCGCTGAACGCATCCGGGAAGCCGCCCCCCATCGCCAGGTCGAAAATGATGAAGAAAGGGTGATCGACCGCGTTGGCCCACGTGGTGGCGTCCATCCCCGGGTCGGTAGAGGATACGTGCCAGAAGACCTGGCCATCGAGGTACCAGCGGATCTGCTCCGGCGAGGCACTCCGATCAATCTCGACCCGGTACGTGTGGAACGCCTCTTGGCAGGTCGTCGGTGCACAGGGTGTATGGCCACCGCGCCCGTTAAATTCGTTACACGGACCACCCGGAGCGATGCCGCAATGGAGCGTGCCATACTCGGTGTTTTGGCCGTCGACGTTCTCCATGGCGTCGATCTCACCAGTGCCCGGCCAAGCCACGCCGTGGCGGAACGGCGTCCCCAGCATCCAGAACGCCGGCCAGTAGCCTGCGGCGGCCGGGCCGCTGAGGTTCGGGTCTTGGATCGATGCCTCGAAGGCTACCGCGCCGCCGGCCGGGGCGCCAAAGTCCTCCCGCACCGTTTCGATGCGCCCCGACGTCCATCCCTTGTCGGGTCCGTTCGCCTGTGCAGCGTCTTTGAGCGCCTTGATGACGAGGTTGCCGCCCTCCTGGTAGACGTTGGACGTCGTGTTCGTCATCGACTCGATCTCGCCGGTACCCCACACGCCCTGTCCGATGTCGTACGTCCACTGGGAGGTGTCGACGCCCGTCCCGGGCTGGGTGTTGTGCGCCGTGTTGCCGTTGAATTCGTCGCTCCAGACCAGATTCCAGCCGCTATCGGCGTGCGCCAGGCGGCCAGCCCCGCCCGGCAGCGAAACGAGGAGCGCTACGGCGGTGAGGAGCGCCGCAGTGGTGAGGAGCGTGGTAAACGTGGCGCGGAATACCTTCATGTTCATCCCAACTCCTTTTCGTTGGTGAATGCCCGCGGCGCTCAGCCCCGTCGATGTGTTCACTGCGTGAACGTGAGCGTATCGATTCGGGTAGGCCAGTCCCAAAACCAGTGGGATTATCGTACCCTTACCCCTCTACACCTCCTTCTTATGAACGGGCCTGCTGGCGTAGAGGGCGGGCGGCAGCGACCACACGTTGACCCCTTCATGCCTTGTGACCCCGTGCAGAGGGCACCTGTACCGTTTACATGTGACGACGATATCACGGCAGCTGGGTGGCTGTCAAAGACGGGTGCGCTCGAGCGCGGGGGCGAGAGATTGGGCGCGGGCGAGCGTCTACAGAGGAGGCAGGGACGACCGTGTACCGCGCGCCATGGCAGCGCATCCGAGAGCGGGGCGAGCGCGGTCTTCGTTATACACCAGGACCAGCACCCGGAACGCCCCCACGTTTAGCCCCTGCTCTTGCACCCGCTCCCGGAAGGCTCGCGCGTTTGCTTGCCGCTGTTGCTCCGTGGCAATGCCTTGCACGCTGATCCGCAAGCCCGGTGTCGAGCGGCTGATGTTGCGCGCCTCGCCCCCCTCCTTCTGCCATCGCTGCACCATCCGCACCGCCACCCCGAGCTGGCCGGCCAGGATGCGGTTGCCCTCGGCCACCTGGTGCCGTCCCTCGCCGCCCCCAAGTTCCCGGACCACGGCGCGGATCGCCGCCGGCGTCAGTTCCACGTCGGCCGCCGCCACCCGCGCCTCGTAGGCCCGCGCCAGGTCCTCGCCCAGGTCCGACATGTGCTGTCCCCTCCCCTATGACGATGGCGCGCGCAGACCACCCGCTGTAACGTTGTGTCCTGCGCTCACGACTCCCCGCCCCTCTCCAGACGCACACGACTGGTCACGAGCGCGGCACAGGCGCAGCACGCGGCCAGCACCACAAAGGCGGGGAGCGGATCGCCCGTCCCCGCGAGCGCGCCCAGGCCCACGGCCGCGCCCCCACGTACCAGCGACGCGTAGATTGTACTCGCCGCGTTGACCCGTCCCCGCAGCGCGCGCAGCGTGACAAGCGTGCTCGCCGTCGTCGCCAGGACGAAGCCCAACGCCACGGCCCCGTCCAGCACCGCGTTCGCGACGAGCGCGACGACGAACCCTGGCCCCCGGTCGAGGAGGCTGGCCCCGGCCAGCCCCGCGCTGCCAAGAGCGGCGATGGCCAGCGCGACCGCCACGCCCCGTTGCCACCCACGGTCATAGAAGCGCGGCGCGACCGCGCTTGCGATCAGCCCACCCACGCCCGCCGCCCCGAATACCAGGCCAGCTTGCCAGGCCGGCAGGTGCAAGCGGAGTTGCGTCAGGGTGGCCAGCAGCACCCCGATCGCCCCCGCATCCATATGGAGCGCCGTCGCCGCCCCTTTGATCAGGCGTTGCGCGGGTAGCGCCAGGATCGCGCGCACCCCCGCGGTGGCCTCCGCCCACAGGCCAGACATCTGAGCGTTCCCCGTGGCGTTCCCCGCGGGAGCCTGTCCTACAGGGCGCTCCGTCCGCACGCGCGTCAGGGTCACCGCCGAGACGCCGTACGAGAGGGCATCGGCCCCCAATGCCAGCACCGGCCCGACGGCCGTGATGAGCGCGCCGCCCAGCGGTCCTCCCGCCAGGACGCTGGCCGCGTCGGAGGACTCCAGGGCGGCAGTGGCCTGGCCCAGGCGCTCATCCCCGGTCACGTCCGGCAGCCAGGCGCCGTAGGCCACGCCGAACAACAACTGGCCCGTGCCCAATGTCAGGACGACGAGCACAAGCAGCCACAGGGGCGGGACATGCCCACGCACCCCGACCAGGGCCACCGCGCCGAGCGCCACCAGGCGTCCCACGTCCGCGGCGATCATGAGGGCGCGCCGCTCGACGCGATCGGCGATGAGGCCGGCCGCGAGGCCGAAGGTCAGCAGCGGAAGATAGCGCGCCGCCGACACCGCCCCCGCGGCAACTGCGGAGTGTGTCTGGTGGAGGAGCAGCCAGGGCAGCGCGAGGTTCGTCACCTGGTCCCCGAAAAGCGACGCGGTCTGGCCACCCCAGATAAACCGGAAGGTGCGGTCGCGCCAGAGGGCGATGGGACGCGTGGCGTCGCCCATGCGCTACGCCACTCCCTGCGCAGCCGTGTGATCGCGCAGCGGCTTCAGGAGCTTTAACAGCGTCCCAATCCCGCCGCGCGTCCCGTCGAAGGCCGGCAGCACGGTCTCCAGGAGGATCGCCGCGTCCTGCACCTTGAAATGCCCCTGGCCCGTCCCCAGCGTGACCGAGGGCGGGCACGCCGCCACCGGGTCCGGCTCGTCGCTCACCAGGTACACGGCGTCCTTGTGGACGGCGACGGGCGTGTACCCAGCCATGTCCATCTTGTGCAGGGCGCGCGAGAGGTTGGCGTTCGCCTGCGCGATGACCAGATGCCGCCAGTCCGGCCGGTACAGCGGGCTCCGCTTCTCCTTGTTCCACGGGCTGTTGAAGCCGCTGATCGTGAGCGCGTAGGTGTACTTGAGCGCACCCAGGGCCAGGCGTCCCGCCGGCGTCGTATCGTCGTAGAGCGCCGTCCGCGCCATGCGTAGCTGCTCGTACCACGTTTCCATCGCCCGGCTGTGCTTGGTCCAGACGTACGCCTCGGTGATCGCCACCGCTTGGCCCCGTTCCAGCGCCCACGCCACCGTCGGCGTGCAGGCCCACCGCTCCTCCGCGCCCGCGATCCGCGCCAGCCAATAGCCCGGCAGCTTCTTGTCGAAGGGCAGCTTACCGGCGGGGTCGCGCCGCTCCTCGATCCCCGATAGTCCCAACTCCACCACGCCGGCCGCGCTCAACCACTGCGCGTTCTTGTCGTAGCTGTGCAGGTACGCCTTGCCCCGCTCGTCCGGCGAGAGCGTGCGCAGCCAGCTCAGCTCCGTCACCGTGTCGGCCTGCCCTGCCGGCGTCGGCAGCCGCTCCGGGTATTCTCGCTTGGCGTCGGCCCCCCGCTTGCCCAGATCCTGCAGCAGGTCTACGCCCGTGCGGCCCGGTGAGCGATAGTAGGGCGTCCCCACGGCCCGCGCGTAGGCCAGGAGCGCCGTCAGGAGCGTCGCCCCGTCGGTGTCGAGGCCCCACACAGCGTGCTCGTCGTAGAGCGGGAACACGATGGACACGCCCGAGCCGGCCTCGCCTTTCTTGCGCAGGTCCAGCCAGGGCGTGAGCGCCGTGGGGAAGGCGTGCAACTCGGCCAGGCCGTCCGACACGAACGCGTGGCGCAGCTCGCGGAACTGGCCCGCCACGGCGAGCTCGTCGGGCAAGCCGGCCGCGCGTACCCAGGCGTCGGTCAGCCAGAGTTGGGTCAGGCCGTGCCGCCGCGCGCCGTTATAGAGGTCGCTGACGTGCCGGATCACGCCCGTCACGGGGACGACAGGCTTATCGGGCAGATACAACTCATCGACATCAAGCACCCCGATGGCAGAGAGAGGTGCGATCTGTCCGATCATTAATTTACCCCCATACAGAAATCCGAGTTCCCGGCTCGCAGATTATGTGGACGCGCCAGCGGTTGCAACTCGCGCCAACTCGCGCCAACTCGCGCCAGCGGTTGCAACTCGCGCCAACGTGCCGATGGCGTTGGCGCAGCACGCGTTAGCGTCGCAGTGTCAATCATGGCACATCCGACCGCAAGGAATAGCGGCGATCGTTAGTGGTGCCCGAGGGCTGCACAAGGCCGCGCGCGACGAGGTCGCGCAAGTCGCGTAGCGCCGTGTTCTGCGCCACACCAAGCACGGCCATGTACTCGCGCACGGTCAACGGGCCGCCGGTGCGCAGCCGCCGCAGCGCCCAGTCTTGCCGCTCCCGCGCCGCGGGGAGCACCACTCTCACCAGCGCGGGGTGATCCTCGTGCGCGGGCGTCGGCACCTCCTCTACCTCCGCTGCAGCCGGGGTGGTGCTGGCCGCAGGTCGGTCGCTCAGCAGATCCGGCCCATGGCCATGCACGGTCACGACGAATGCGCCGTCGCCGTCGACAAACTCCGGGGGCGGGAGCCCCTCACCTGCGAGCGCGGCCGTCACCCGATCGAGCCCGAACCCCAGCTCCTCCATCACACCCAGCGCGACGAGCCCCTGCACTAGCGTCCCGTTCCGGCTATAGCGCCGGCGCAATAGGTTGTCTAAACGCATCGGCCCCGGCAGGTCGCCTGGCGAGTGGATCTCCAGCCGGTCCGACCCGAAGAGATAGATCCGGATCCGGTCGCCCCCGAGGGTATAGTCCCGATGGACCAAGGCATTGAGGACGAGTTCGCGCAGCACGGCGCGCGGGTACTCGTCCGTGTCCGTCCGCCGCCACCCGCTCAACGCCACCTCGTGCAGCATGTGCGTGGCCAGCCACGCCTCGGCAGCGTCCAACTGCGCCGGGAGCGGCCCGTCCAGCTCGCGCGCCAGAAAGCGCTCGCCCATCGCGGCCGTGGCGTAGCGCACCACAGCGACGCGGGCCTGTGGGAGGAACTGCTGCGGGTGCGCGCCCAGCAACAGCAGGCCCGCGACCGTGGGCGTGGGCGGCGCATCGGGATCGTGCGGCGTGCGCGCGAGCAACCCGCGCGCCTCCAAAAGGGCGTCGGGGTCCATGCGTTCGCCGGACGCGAAGCGCGTGGCGAAGGACCCGACCAGCCGCTCATCCAGGTGGGAGCGACGGGCGCCTGGGACGGCGGTCGCGTCGTAGGCGTAGCGGCCGCGGCTGTTCAACAGCGCGAGGATTTCATCGCCGTCGAGCGTTCGCCGGAAGCTACCCTTGCGCACCTGATACCGCCCATCCACGCTATACGCCCGGCGACGGTCGTCGGTAATCGTCACCACGAAGACCATCTTGCCGTCTACCTCGACGCGCTCGGGCGGGAGCAGGTCGAGGCGGGGGCTGCAGAGCACGGCGGCCGTGTGGAGGTGGTCGAGGGTTAGCTTGGGGTCGGCCACGCCGTCGATTACCGGCCGCCCGCCGCGCTCGACCACCCCCAGCAGCAGCGTCCCGCCGCCCGCGTTCGCGAAGGCAGCGAGTGACGTCGCGAGCTCGCCCGGCCGCTCGCTGCCGGGTTTGAACTCCAGGTACGGCCCTTCTCCCGCAGCCACCAGCCGCTGTACCTCGTGCGCGTCGATGGCGCACCCCCTCCCTGTTCCCTATGCCGCTTACCATCGGCGACAGCCGCGATCACCGTCATCCGTCGATGGCACGATCGTCGCCGCCACCATCACCGGTATCAGTATCGCCGCTCCCCGCCCTCGCGGCGACGACGTACTCCACACCTAGGTGCCCGTGCCCGGTCCGCACCAGTGCATCCACGACGAGCCTGTGCAACCGGCGCTCCAGCCACTCGCGCTGGATCAATTTCGGCGCACCGATCCGCAGCAGATCATCCGTTCGCGCCACGACGTGCGTCGTCGCCAGCCAGGCGTCGTAATTCTCTGGTGTCAGCACCGTCCGTAGTTCTCCCAGGGCAGCCCGCCACACCTCGTCCGGCTCGTCTGGCTCGTCCGGCTCGTCCCGCTCCCCGCCGCCTCGCCCCTTCCCCTCGGCTAGCGGGGCAACCGTCCGGTTGTGTCCGGGTACCAGCGCCCCCTCTCGGCCGGGCTGCTCGGGGTGCGCGAGGTTGTGCAGCGTGCGCAGCAGGTAGGGCATACCGACGGCGCGGCCGTCCCGGCCACGCTTGACGATCGCGCCGGCCTGGGACTGTGTGATCGCGGCCGCCTCGTTGAGCAGCGTCAGGAGGGCGTCGTCGTCGAGGTCCGCCTCGCGCCGCACGTTGGCGACCCGTGTCTGGCTTGCACGCGGGGCGTCATCGCCGAACTCAGCCGAGAGCATGGCTACCCGCTGGTCCACAACCGTCTCACGATGGCCCGGCACCACTACGTCGCTATCGACTAAAGCTCCTATCGAATCGTTCGAATCGAGGGGCGGACCTGCACGAGTCCTGGTTCGCAACGGCTTTCGATTCGATATTACTGTTTGTCTTCGACTGTTTGTTGTATCGACTGTTTGTTGTGGGTGCGCTGTGCGTACTCCCCCGAGTACGCTGTGCGCACCCCCCCCAGTGCGCGTAGCGTACCCCCCGGGTACGTTTTGCGTACCCCCCGGGTACGTTTTGCGTACCCCCCGGGTACGTTTTGCGTACCCCCCGGGTACGTTTTGCGTACCCCCCGGGTACGTTTTGCGTACCCCCCCTCAAGAGGGGCCACATTGTCCACATCGTCCGGGGAATCCAGGCTATCCCTGGCGGCTACGTCTGCCTGCCGGCAGTCGCGCTCCTCATCGATAGGGGCTCCTCGTCCCCGTCGGTCTGCGGCGGCGTCCTGGAAAGCCAAGGCATACCACGTCGTTTCGTTTCCTTTATCCTCGCTCTCCGATCTCTGGACGCGGATGAGGCCGAGCTCCTCCAGGCGCTTGAGGGCTTGGGTGATCGATGTTTTGTTGCGGACGCCACACCCGTGATCAAGGCGCCGGCCTCCCTTAGTCACAATGCCCTCGTGGAACTGGCGTAGGCTGATCGTGTCGCCGTTCTTGACCTCGCCGTAGCGATCGCGGAACCCGAAGGTGCGCCGGACGATGTAGAGCAGGACGAGCAACTCGGAGTGCTTGAGCTGATGCACCCACTCGTCGAAGATCTCGTCCGGCGTCGGGGTCGTGGTCGGTCTCCTAAAGGGCATCGTACACCCCCACAGTAAGCAGATCGCGCGAACGCGAGGCACGCAGGCGCCAGTAACGATATTCGGCCAGTTCGCGTGGCGACGCCGCGGCGACGGCCGGCAGCCAGCGATTCTCTCCGTCGCGGTTGGGACGGGAGCACCCCAATTGAGCACGGCCACCCAGGATGGCCCGCGCATCGGCGAGGGCCTGCCGCAGGGCGTCGTCGTGGTCGAGTGCGGCGGCGACCCGCGCGCGGCTGTTCATGATTGTGGTGTGGTTGGTGCGCCCTAACGCCTGGGCGGCCGCCATGTACGAAAGGTGGTAGTCCTCGACGAGCAGGTAGGCGCAGAGGTGCCGCGCGTGGGCGACGTGGGTCGCGCGGCTCGGGCTACGGATCGCGTCGGGGGTCACGTCGGCCGCAAGATGGGCGTCGGTATAGGCCCGCACGACGGCCGCGATGATGGGCGACGTGTCGATCATCCCCGTGCGCGTCCACGCTAGAGACGTTTTTCCACTCTGACGAGAATGGGTGCGCCACAGCAAAGTTCCCCGCGTGCTGAAGGCGGTACCCTACCGAGGGGCGGAGATGCAAGCACATCTCCACAGCGGCCCCTCGGAGGGTACACATGGACAG
>JAABUH010003013.1_pt1 | contig 15189 bp, 19 predicted proteins | sample 5559121 | NCBI WGS metagenome assembly JAABUH01 (sample SAMN10711871, study PRJNA513364) | rock metagenome | isolation source: Antarctica rocks | place: Antarctica: Victoria Land, Battleship Promontory nord | collected 2015-12-28
CCCTACGGGACGCTCAGCTTCGACGTGGCCGCCGTCCTCAAGCGCACCCGTCGACCCCTACGCCACTTCTAACCGCCGTTAGTCGAAGCATTGCCCGCCGTTTTGGCGCCGTTACCCAGGAGACCCCATGTTGGCGACGGCGACGTCGTGCGTGCGGAGGCTTATGGCGGCGTGCCGGTCACTTGGACGACCCACCTGTGGCAGCCCGAGCAGCTTGCTGCCCTGTTCGCCGAAGCCGGCCTGGAGCCGGTGGCCGAGCTGCGGCTATCGGCTGACCCGTCCGGACGGGCGCAGGTGTTGCTCAGCGCTCGGCGCCCGAGCTGACGTCGGTGCCGCGACTGAACCGATCGCCGATCGTCTATCGGAACAGGTCCCGAGAGCTGCAGCTTCCAGTGCGGCAGCGAGACATCTGCAGGATGTTGCGTGTGCGGGTTCGGCCGGGCACGCCGAGGCGCTGATATGCCATCAGTCCTAGGGTGAATGTCTCTCGGGTGATGCACCGTGTTCCTGCCTATCGCGCGAGCGCCTCTGCGCCTGCGCCACGAGGAGGATCATCCCTACCCCACAGGCCAAGAAGAAGACTCCGATGACCCCGACGGGAGTGCTGGGTAGGCCACCAGCCAGATACCCGAATCCGCACAGCATCAGGTAGATCCCGAGAACAGCGAACCTTGCCAGCAGGGCCCGAGGATCACGCGTCAGCGTCAACACCACGATGAGGACCGCGAAGACGATGAAGGCATCAACCCCTGCGGGTGAGTGCTTGATGAGCCGGTCCGTCCCGACAAGCCCTAACGCTACAACCACCACCATCCCTGCCGAGCGGCCACCGAGGGAACCCCCCGTTGCCGCTAAACGCTCCCCGATACCCATCCGGGCCCCACCGGATGCAGGGCTACCGTCCTTGTCTCTCACGACCGCCACCCCTCACCCACCTGGTTGAACCAGTCATGCGCAGGCACTGGTCGACAGATCCCATCCCACACCATCGAATGCTGGCCCGACCAACAGACGCAGCAACGCCCCCAGGCTGAGCTGCCCAGCAAGCCTCAGGCAGAGCGTCAGCGGGTCTCGGACAGCCCCGGGTCAGCCGGCGGGGGGCTCTGCAGTGTGGTTGTGACTGCGTTCCTTGGCTATCTGTTGCACTCCGCCCAGTCCGATGCGGCGGGGGTGGGACAAGAATTGTGAGCGGGAGGCCAGTACCACCAGCGGGTGGGTGACCAAGAAGACCACGAGGAGATCAAGCACGGTCGACATGCCGAGGGTGAAAGCAAACCCCTGAACCTGGCCGACGGCCAAGGTGTACAGCACCGCGGCGGCGAGGAAGCTGACCGCGTCGGCGGACAGGATGGTGCGCCGCGCGCGGACCCATCCCCGGGGTACGGCGGAGCGGAAGCTGCGGCCCTCACGCACTTCGTCCTTGAGGCGTTCGAAGAACACCACGAACGAGTCCGCGGTGATGCCGATGGCCACGATGAACCCGGCGATGCCCGACAGGTCCAGGGTGAATCCGATGTAGCGGCCCAGCAACACCAACACGGCGTAGATGACCACCCCCGAAAGCAGGAGTGACAGGGCGGTGAGGATGCCCAGCATCCGGTAGTAGGCCAGGCAGTAGATCAGCACCAAGATCAGGCCGATGCCCCCGGCGAGCAGGCCGGCTTGCAGGGACGCCAGCCCCAGGCTGGCCGACACCGTCTGCGCCGTGGACTGGTCGAAGGACAACGGCAGCGAGCCGTACTTCAGGGTGTTGGCCAGGTCCTGGGCTTGCGGTTGGCTGAACCTGCCGGTGATCGAGGTGACCCCGCCGGTGATCGCCGAATTGATTCTTGGTGCGCTGACCACCCTGCTGTCCAGCACGAACGCGGCCTGCTTGCCGACGTTGGCGCTGGTGTACTTGCCCCAGATGTCACTGCCGGCCGAAGTGAACGTCAGTTGGACCTCGAAACCGACGCCGCCTTGGGCAATCGACGCCTTGGCGTCGGAGATGTCGCTGCCCTTGAGGAAGCTGGGGCTGAGGATGTACTTCGCCTGGTTGTCGGTACCGCAGGTGATCAGCGGCAGGGTCGGGTCGTCGTTTCCGGCCAGCACATCGGGCTTGGTGCAATCTAGCGCCGCGAGCGCCTGCTGTTGCGCGGCAGGGTCGGTGCTCTGCCGTTGCGCCTTGGCCACGGCGATCTCCGCGGCCACCTTGTCCGCGGCACTGCCGGGAATCGGGGCGGACACGGACGTCGTGGGCGGCGCTGCCGGGGTGGTCGGCGGCGCGACTGGCGTGGTTGGCGCCTGAGCCGGGAGCACCCGGCCTTGGGGCTTGGGCGCGGCAGTCGTCGGCGCGGGTGCCGGGGTCGTCACAGCGGGCGGTGTTGTCGTGGGAGGTGCCGCTGTCGGTGGTGAGGCGGGCGCTGCGGTGCCCGGCACCGGGGTGGGAGCGGGGGTCGCGGGCGCCTGGGGTGGTGTGGCGGCGACCTCGTTGACGACACCACGGAAGTACAGCTGCGCAGTCTGTCCGAGCGACTTGGCTTGCCCACCGTCGTTACCGGGGACAGTGATCACCAGGTTCTGGCCACTGGTGACCACTTCGGAGCCGGCGACGCCGATGCCGTTGACCCGGTTCTCGATGATGGTGCGGGCCAGCTTGAGGCTCTCCGCGGACGGGGGCGCCCCGTTGGGGGTGCGTGCGGTCAGCGTCACCCGCGTTCCACCCTGCAGATCGATGCCGAGCTTGGGGGTGGGCGACCTGTTACCGGTGAAGAAGACCAGTAGGTAAAGGGCGGCAACGATGGCCCCGAAGGTAGCCAGGTAGCGCATCGGTCGGAACTGTCCTGCCGAGGGTGCCACGGTCGATCATTCTCCCCACTGAAATCGCCAATCGATCACGAGGAGCGCTCAGCGACCGCCTGCACCAACCGATCTTACGGTGCCGCGCGGGGGCCACCGACTGAATATCACTCCCCGGCCCGCACCCGCCTTGCTGGTCGCGGTCGTCGTAGGCGCCTGCGTCACCGCTGCCGGTTGTCTGAACCCCATGGCCATCATCCCCGCGGCATCACTACCAGCCACCGCCGTACCCACCGCAGGGTCGAATGCGCCGCGGCGGTCCCACCCGTCGGCGGTGGGGCGGTTCCGATGCCACCGTCCGGTGCCTGCGATCTCAGTACCGTCGCCGGCCAACCCGTGCCTGACGAGCGGTGCACGCCTGGGGCGACGAACCCGGCCGTCACCCCAGCCACCATTCACGAGACGATCTGCACGGCCGGGCGGACCGCCACGGGGCGCCCGCCGGTGGCGGTCACCGACGCCGGACTGCAGACCGGTTCGGTAGTTGGCTTCGTACGCCGGATCGGAGACGGCATTCTCAGACAGATTCCGGGACGCCACGACGTGGGCATCGACGGATGGCGGCCGCACCGGCCGGAGATATGCCAGTTTCAAGGAAGTGAGACACCGGCTTTCAGGCTTCCGGCCCGAGGGGGCGGTGGACGCCAGACCTCATCGCCTGTGCGGTCACCGTTGCGCCTATACCAGTCACTACCCGCAACCCGCTAATTGTGTGACAATATGGGTGAGTGCTGATCCGGTTCACCCAATCCGCCCGCAAACACAAGATCGGCACCACCCGAGTACGCCACGTCCTCGCCCACACCACCGTCGCGTTCACCATCCCCGGTGGCGACGGCAAAGCCGAGCGCACCGTGTGGCTCGGCGCTGATCACGAAGGCCGCGTCCTGGAGGTGATGACCATCAACATCGACGACGGACTCCTCGTCATCCACGCTATGGACATCCGCGCCAAATACCGCGGCCGCTACGACCAGGCCACCAGCTGCGAGACAGAACGGGAGACGAACCGATGACCGACCTCACCGTGGGCCCCGACTACGACCCGGACCACGAAACCCTCACCGACACCAGTGGCCGGCCGATCACCCCCAATTACCTCCAACAGCTCAGCGAGGAAGCCGAAGTCGGCTACGCCCTCACCCACGCCCGGCAACTCAGCACCGACGAACTCGCCGCCATGCGCACCCGCGGCCGCCCCACCCCCCACACCACCACAGCCGGGCACTCCCGCGCCGTCTCGGTCCGCATGAACCCCGAACTCCTCCACGAACTACGCACCGTCTCCGCCGCCCGCCACGTCCCGATCTCCACCCTCATCCGCGAAGCCACCGCCCAATGGCTCCACCACCACGCCAGCTGACCGCCCCGGCAAACTGATGCAGACGACGATGTACAGGTTTAGACCGCATAGACATGCAGACTTCGGAGTGTTGACTCGCTTGCCTGCTGCGGCTCAGGACATCGCTGCACATGAGTGATCTCATCGGCCGAACGACGCGTGGCATCTTCCGAGACCTGATGACGGACAGCACGGTCGGAGCAATCGAAGCTGCTTTCCAAGACGAGCGCTTTGCACCCCGTCCCGACTGCGCCTACCAAGACAGCAGCGTCCGTCGCGTGACAACGCAGTCCTATCTGGATGCGGTCGACTGGAGCAATCCCGTTCACATCAGTCGGTTTCTCAACGTCGCAGAGCGCCTTCTGCACGGGTGGGATCCGAAGTACACCGCGAAGTTCTGGCTAGTGCTACGACGCGACGGCTACGAGGTCGATGAAAGCAGCGGACAGATCACGCCCATCGGGCCCCGCATCAGCATCGAATCACTGGTCAAAGTCGCCGATCCCTCCGCCATACGCGAGCAGCTCGACCGCATCCGCCGTGCGGTCGCGAACGACCCTGCGCTCGCGGTCGGCAGCGCCAAGGAGCTGATCGAGAGCACCGCCAAGGTCGTGCTCATTGAGCTGGGGCATGTTGTCGACGAGAGGTCGGACCTACCGGAGTTGGCCAAAGCAGCTCAGCTGGCCCTGGGATTGCACCCCTCTGCCACAACAGGCGCAGACGGCAGTGAAGGAGTTAAACGCATCCTCGGGGCCGTAACGACGATCGCCAACGGCTTGGCAGAACTACGCAACCGCGGGCACGGAACGGGGCACGGACCTGCGACCGCTCGCGTCGGCCTGCGCCCACGTCATGCTCACCTGGCAGTCAACGCCGCGATCACCTGGTGCCAACTCATGCTCGACACCCTCGCCGACTCCGAAGCCCCTTGGCGCCACCCTCCAGGCAGAGACTCGGGGTAGAAATGCGGCATTAGGCACCAAAGGTTTCATGTCGTCGCCATGGATCCCGCCCCGAGGTGCTCGCTTCCCGAGCGGCGCGAAAGCCCGGTCCCCGCGCGCAGGGATCGGGCCTTCCGACAGGAGTCACGAGCCGGTGCCCGGGGATCACAAACCCCTGCACTCAATTCCGTGATCGGCCGGGGGATTCCGCAAATCCAACCGACCGCCCGCGACCAAAACTCTACGGCAGAACGCGCTTCACGACCAGGCAACCGGTCGAGCGGGCAACGTCTAACGTAAGGCTGCGGTCATTGCCAGCGCGGCATAGACCGGCGAACCGAGATGTTGGCAGAGCCGCACCGCCGCCCGAGCGGCGCGAAAGCCCGGTCCCCGCGCGCAGGGATCGGGCCTTCCGGCAGGAGTCGCGAGACGGCGCCCGAGGGGGCACAACCCTCTGCACTCCGTGCACTGCGATCAGAGGGGGCGCCGTAACCAACCGTCTGCCTGCCACGTTGACTTTACGGTAAGAACCGGCATGGGGAAGCCGACGCTGTACCCCAGGAGACCCCCGCAGTGCCTGGCATTACCTCGATGTGGAAGCTGGCGTAACCTCGACGTTGTGCCCCCGAGAACACCTCGCTCGCAGCCGGTGCTAAGTGATAACCCCTAATGGCCGCAAATAGCCAAGTAGACCCCGACCCTCCGGCGCAACGAACACCAGTTGTGCGGCGGCGTCGCCTCAGGGCCACGGAGGCCTTCACGGATGAGGGGCGGAGACCATCGGCCGACGCCCTGGCCGCTGCTCAGACTGTGGCCAGCAGAGTGCATGACCGCGATGCCCAGGTACGCCGGCTATTCATTGAACGAAGATCAATCGACGTGACGCCGCCGCTGACGCTGATGCTGCGGGGCGGCCGAGGAGGCACGGTGCGCCTTCGGCTCTACCTGAGCCTGCTGTGGTTCGCCGCCAACCCACCGTATGACGTGACGTACCCGGCGCGGGCCTGGGCCGTTCTCCTCGACCTGCCCGACGCGGAAGGTGCGGGCGCGCGGCGCGTCACCGCCGCCTTCACCTGGTTGGCCAAGAACAAATTCGTGGAGTTACAGCCACGCCCAGGAATGCCCAGCGAAGTCACCCTTCTACACGAGTCGGGCACGGACCGGGCCTACAGCATCCCGGGCGCGATCTGGCGCACCCTGCCGGACAACGATGCCCGAGCGGAGCACCGGTACGTACGCCTGTCCGCGGATTTCTGGACCTCCGGCTACATGGCCGTACTCAGTGGCCCCGCAGTGGCCATGTACCTCGTCCTACTCGCCGAGCTGCGCGCCGGTGATGCAGCCAAGCAGCGGCTCTGGCTCTCCCCCAGCCAGGCCGACAACCGATACGCCCTGTCCCAAGACACACGCAGCGCGGGGCTGCGCGAACTGGTCAGGGCCGGCCTGATCGGCGTGGAACGCGAAACCGTGAGGCCAAGCGACTTCGACTTCCACCGGCAACGCAACGTCTACCGGCTCCGGCCGCGGCGACTGAAGAAACCAGCACGCGTGATCTGACGAGGAAAATGTCGGCGCCCGTCCAGAGGTAGGTGGCTATCCACGCGGCGAAGCCCAGTCCCAGGACCAGATACATCACGGGATAGCTGGACTGGGCGTACATCCCCCAGTACAGCAGCACACCAGCAGCGAGGGCAGGCACCGCGGCGAGTGCTCGGCGCCAGGCCAGGCTGGCGGTGACGAGCAGCACCGACACAATGAGGATGCCGGGGCCGTACTCGGTCAGGACGCCGAGAACCCACCCGGTGCAGGAGCGCCCATTCCGCCCATGCTGGCTGCAGCACCGGCACCAGCTATGCCGATCACCGGTGCCACCATGGTCATGGTGCAGGTCAGACCGCCCAGGACGCCGAGCAGCCCGACCGACCGGAACGCCCGGCACGCAGCCGGCGGTTAGTGGTTTCCACTCGACGCATGCTGAGGGCTGCTTCCTTTCGCCCGCAGACGAAGGCGTTCAGGACGGCGATGCACTTGTGGGCTTGGAGCCCGGCTGAGCTGAGCGCGTCACCGCTAGTTGCCGTCACGCGGATCGTTGGCCAAGTGTGTGAATTCCGCGCGGACGCACCGCGAGGTCCTGTGCAACTGGTGGTGCCGCATCCACAGCACTACGTCCAGCACTCGAGGCAGTGACACCCGCTCGGGCACCCCAGCGTCCGCACGCAACTCGCGTAGGGCCGCCGCCAGCTCACCACCGTTCTCGGCGAAACGTTCGTTAAACCACAACCACGGCCGCGCTGGCATGCCCACAGCGCATCTAACGACACGGTCGTATACCGGCACCAACCGTGGCCGCTTACGAGCGAGTAACTTGGTCGCGGTCACCCACCCGATCCTGTAGGGGGACTTCAACAAGGCGTACGCCTCCTGCGCCGCCGACCCGTCCACGAACTGGGCCGCCGCTTCCGAGGTTCCGAGGTCGACGTCGGTCGGGATGTGGCCCAGCCGCATGCCAATCTCCAGACCCAGATGCCCCTCCAGCAGATCCAGGGCAGCGCCGCCCGGAACCGAGACACTGAGCAGCTGCACCGCGACCAGATCATCCGCGGTGATCATGTCGGCGGTTTCCTCACGGTCTCCGCCGCCGAACAGCAACTCAAACCGGCTACCGGTGAACGGTGGCGCCTCAGAGGTGCCGTCGAAGTACCGCTTCAGATCATCCATCGATTGCGCGGCGCCAACCACGGTGAGCAGCTCCTGTGACGTCAACGTCGTCAGCATGCCCACATCGTGCACCGATGAGTTTCGCAAACCGAGACAGCGGACCGAGCGACATGCTCCAGTGGTCGAGGGCGACCTCTGAAACCCGGGCTAGCGTGCATCCCGTGAGCGAAGGACAGGTACGAACGACCGCTCTTGTGTCCTGGGCGCACCAGCCTGACTCTGACCTGGACGCCTCGGTCTGGCGCGACACGGTGCTGAACTTGGTGATCGGTCTACGCGTGAACGGAGTAGTCGCGGATCTTGACCTCTTCCACCTATCGGATAAGGAAGTTGACTGGACACGGTGGGGGCCAGCGACAGCGGAAAACTGTGACGTCGTAGTCGTGGCGCTCAACCGGGCCTGGGGGGAGCGCTGGAAAGGCAGCAACGATCCTCACCACGGGGCGGGCGCCGCCGCGGAGGCCGACGTCCTGCACGGAGTTTTCTCTAGAGACCAGCAAGAATTTCAGCGCCGCGTGGTGCTCGTTCTGCTGCCGGGAAGCGATGCGCGCGACATCCCGGCGGAGTTGCATCGCTTGACGCGATTTGAGGTCCCCGAACCCACCCGGGACGGCCTGCTGCCGTTACTGCGTCGGCTCACCCAGCAGCCGGAGTACCTACCACCGCCGGTCGGGAAAGTCCCCGTCCTACCGCCCCAAACTATCGAGGCACTAGAGCGTCCGGTGACCGTGCACCGAGCAGCCGCGACGGCAATTGCCCGCGCGTCCGCGGACGGTTTGTCCTCCGCTACCACCAACGACACCACAGATCGACCTGGCGGGTCGCATGTGCATACCCAGAGAGAGGTGCACGAGGTGTTAGAGACGCAGCGCGCCATGCTCCGGAGTGCGCTGCTGCAGCTTCCCAAACCATTGACAAACGAAGGCTCCTACCCTGAGTGGTATCGCCTTCAGGGTCAGCTCGAAGTTGTGGAGGCCCGCATCACTGAAGTTGAGGTGGAAAGCCAGCTGGCCGATCGGTTAGTCCTGGAATCACGGTGTTGGTTGCAGCTGACACTGACTGGAGTGCCGCGTGGTGCGGTGGCCCCTCAGCGGACACAGGCGCAGGACGCCATGCAGTGGTTACAGCGATGGACGCAGCAGACGCAACCGATTGGAGCACTGGACACCAGCACCGCCGTGTCCCGGAAGCCAGGGCGGCTGATGTTCACCGGCGAGCGGACCCTCGCACGTGGAGAACCACCCCCGTCGGGCCGCTGGCGGATCGAGGTCAACGATGACGGCTCAGGCTCGGCAGCGGCGGTGGTCTCTGCCGAGCCGATGCCGCACCCACGCACCGGTGAGTTGATTTGGAGCGGCCTCGTAATGCCGGTTCCTAAAGACGGGCCCACGCCGCTGCCGGTACGCCAAGACATGCTTGAGACTTGGCTACTTACCCTGCTCGAGCTTCTCCTCGCCCACGCCCACACGATCGACGGGTTTTCGGCCCCCCGAGTGAAGGTGCGCCTGTTGCTCCCGGTGAGCCTGGAGTTGCCGCAACACAGCACCAATGAATTCGTCGGAGTTCGGCTGGTCAGAGAAGTTCGCGATAAGGACGGCACGCCGACCGCGACGGAGATCGTGCAGGGACCGTACGACCCGGAGCTGAACGGTCCCCCCGTTACCGTCGGTACGCAGGACGCATCGGCTGCTGACACCCCTACAGGATTGGTCCAACTGGCAAACAACCTCGCTGCCCAACTCTTCGCCGACCTCGGCGCCGGGCCGCCGGACATATTGCGACCTGACGGCGCCCTCGACGAACTCGCTGCCGCAGCCGATCTGCAGCAAGCCGTCCACCAGCACGCCGTCGCTGTTGGACTACCCGTGGACGCGCGCAGCCCGATGGATCGCCGCCAGCGCTACGAAGAGTTGCTGACCGAAGCGCGCGCCCAGTTACGGCGGTAAGCGCCCTTCTACGGCCAACGGTAACGGTCACACCTCTTGCATCATCGATGCCTAGCGGTGCTTCTTTTCGGCCGACGAAATTTTTACCCTGGTCAGGGTAAGCTCCGCACCCTGCCCACCAACGGCCCGGATCCACCGCGACCGGCAACACCAAGGGACAGCTAGCCCCTGCCCTGGATCATTGTTGCCACGCGTTTGTCGAGGGACTCGTGTTCCTTCGACCTATCTCTAGTCCAGTGTATTGCGTGTTATACGGGCAATACACTAGGTGTTGTTTCCTTGGGACTCCTGGTTTCCGCGGGTCCGGCGGTGCCTGGCGTGCTCGGGGCTGGTCACCGGGAAACTCCCCCACGAATTCTCCTCGGCGGACGCGATGGCGCTGGCTGATGTTGTGGCCACCCCCGGTATCTGTCCTGGCGGCGTCAGCGGCTGGTCGTGCCGTGTTATCCGCTCAGCGCCGGGCCACGGGGCAGCTCACCGAAGCGCGGCGGAAACGGCTTACCGCGGTGGAACTCCTCCTGCAGGCGGGCGACTTTCTCCTCGATGGCCTGGTTCACGAGGTCGGAGTAACCGTTGGGGGCACCTGGGGTGCTCAGCAGCGCCTGCGCCGCGTTCTTGGCTTCCTCCATCACCGTGGTGATGAGGTACACCGTGGACTGCTGTTTGTCCCCGGGCACCCGCTTGCCGCCCTTACGCGGTGGCGCACCGCGCCGCTGCTCCCCGCCGGCCGTTGCCCCCGGTGGGTCGGGCTCGGTCGTGGGGATGATCTCCGGTGCTCGGGCCGGCCGTGGACCGCTGAGCTTCTGGTTGTTCGGCAACCCGCTCTTGCTCATCTGGTGCTCCTTCTGCTCAGTTCGGCGGCGGCGGCGGCGTAGGCGAGGGTGACGGAATGCCCCGGGTGGAAGGTGTGCAGCGGCTCGCGGTGCGCGGCCGCCTCCACCGCCCGGATGCTCGCGGGGATGACGGTGTCCATCAGGTAGTCCGGGCGCTCGGTGCGCAGCTTGGTCTGTACGTCGCGGTCGATCACCTGGCGGGCCACGAACGCTGCGAGCATCACCGACCGCGCCGACTCCCCCAGCTTTGGGTTCAACCGTTTGGCGACCTTGTCCACGGTCTGCACCAGTTCCTCCAGGGCGTCCAGCTCCAACAGCCCGGGGCGCATGGGAATGAGCACGTGATCGGCCGCGGTGAGCGCACTGACGACCAGGACCCCCAGATCGGCGGGGCAGTCGAAGATCACGACGTCATAGTCCGGGCCGCCGTCCAGCGCGGCGCGCAGCACCTGCTCGGAACCGGGGTCGGCGCCGAGCATCCGGTCAGCGGCGTACAGCTCCCGGGTTCCGGGGATGAGCGCGACCCCCGGTGTGGTGGTCTGCACCCAGGAATCGGCGATGGCGGCCTGATCGGTCAGCACTGCCATCGCGTCGTTGTTCCACTCCTGCTCGGGGTTACCGCCGGTGAGCCAGGTGGTGGCGTTCTTCTGCGGGTCCAGGTCCACCAGCAGCACCGTGCGCCCTCCGGCGGCGTACGCCGCTGCCAGGGCCACCGAGCTGGTCGTCTTGGTGACCCCGCCCTTCTGGTTCGCTACGGCCAGCCGCATCCTGTGCCTTCCCTCCTCGCGTGGCGCCCCCTGCAAACGGTGGGCTCCCCCTCTATTGTCACACGTGTATAGCGGGTTTTGCGTGTGTGTTACTTGCCACGCGTTTGACGTGTTAGCCGAACAGGTCGAGTTGCTCCCCCTTATTCAGGCCCAGCGCGGCGCGTATCGCGTCCTTCTCGGCCTTCCTGATCTCGTGGTACTCGGTCACGTGGGGGAGGTAGACATCGCGGTACCAGGCATCGAGCACCCAGTCGGGTTCTCCCCGCAGCCATGGCGGGGAGTTCTGCTGATGCGCCCCGCTGCGCCCCCCGATCTCCCGCAACACGACTTGGTGATGCTCGTGGACGGCGCTGGCCGCGTACGCGGCCAGCGCCGTCCAGGTAATGGTGAACAGTGTCCCCTGACCGGTGAGGCGGCCACCGATCTGGATGCCGGTGCGGCCGCAGTTAAAGCCGGTGCCCTCGGGCCACTGCTCGCCCTGCAGGTGCGTACCGCCCATCATGGACTGGCGCAGGTGCGGGATTCCGGACTCGGGCCGACTGAGGCAGTCGGCGATGGCCCACCCTCCGATGCAGGCGAGGGCTTCGCGGTGCTTACGCGGCAAGCTCGTCGGTGTCATCGGGGGTGCTCCTTCGGGTCATCAGACGCCTGGTCACATGACGTGCAAGACGGGTATTGCGGTAATTGCAGGTAATGCGGGTTAGTGAAGTTGTCAGCCGTAGAGGTCGGTGCCGAACGCGGCGAGCTGGAACGCGCAGTCGGCGAGGTCGGCGTCGATGTCACTCACACCGTCGGGGGCATCATCGGCCCCGGCGTCGTTGAGCCGGTTGGGCCCATGCCAACGAGCGTCGCCGGTCGTCGCTGATGCCTCCGACGGGACCTCTGCTCAGCGCGTTGAGTGCCCGTGCCAGCCCGGCAAGGGTGACGGTGTACACGAGCTCGTCGTCCTCGATGTCCACGACGGTCACCGACGTCCAGGCGAGTGCGGCCATGTCGACGCCTTCCCAGCCGGGGTGCCCGCGGGGACACCGCGCTCACCTCCGAGTACCTGCGACCAGTAACCGATGCCGCCTTCGACGGCGGTGCCCAGAACGTCGCAGAGGAAGCCGAGGCGGATGGGGGACAGGCACGGGCCGTTGCCCTGCGCGGTGGTGGAGTTGTCCTGGGTGGTGTGGTCGGTTGTCATCGGATTGCCTCTCAGTTGTGGTCGGTGTCGCGGGGCTGCACGGTGATGGTGGTGTCTGCTGCGCTGCTCCAGGTGGCGACAAACTCGGTGTAGGCACCGTCCCTCGGCGGTGCAGGTGTAGGTGTGGCACGCGAGGGTGACGGTTTCGTCCTCGCACCCGGAGTGGGTGAACGAGTCGGCGGCGGTGCCCAGCGCCTCGCGAACGGCGTCGTGGAAGTACTTCGCGTCGATCTCGACGTTGGGGGCGTTGATGTAGCTGTCGCTGATGGTGGCGCGGTAGTGGGTGATCATGGTGTTCCTCCGTCGGGTGCGTGCCGGGCCTTCCGGTTGCTTCATGTATTGCAGGTAACGCGTGTTATACGGGTGTTACCCGTGTGACGTGTTATTGGGTAGAGCTTTGGGTGGTGATTTCGCGGGCCACGGCCACCGCTATCCCGCCGAACCCGGTGGCGGGTGCACCCCAGGTGGGCAGGCACCGGAACAGCCCGTCCCGGGGTTTCCAGGATCAGGACGAAGCCCGTGCTCGTCGGGACACAGTAGATGTGCACCTCGGTACCGCGCAGGCGTAGGAGCAGGAACGGCCAACGGGTGTGCGGGCCTTCCTACGACCGGGGGTCGCCTGGGGCGTACTTGCCGATGCTGACCCGTGCGGGGGGCCGGTAGCGATGACCGCGGTGAACAAGCTATGCGTGTAGTGCTCAGCGGCCTCGCCGAGGGTCTCGGCGAGCTCCTGCATTGTCATGATGGCTCCGTTTCGCTGGTCCCGACCTTCCGGGCTACACTCAGCCTACCGCATGACGTGTATAACACGCAATACGTGTCAAGTGCGTTCTGGTTTGTTTTTCTTCGTCGATCTGCGCACGGGTGGGTCTTGGTGGTTTCTCCCCGTCGGCTGGTGCCGTCTCGACCTGCGCGGCGGGTGGGGGGCAAGCACGCTTCACCGCTTGCGGCCCACTTGGTGGGCAGGTAGGCATCTGCCGGTCGTCGGGGAGACACCGCCACACCACCCGACCACCCACTCCCGCACCACCCGAGCTCGGCCACTCCTCCCCGGAGGCTGCCTGGGGTGTGGGGCGGCGAGCGCCTCACCTCTCTCTGCTTACCGCAGGAGTCTGCGCGGTTGCACGGTGCCGTGGCGTATGAGTTCCCGGCGTATTGGGGGAGCAGCGGGTGTCGGACGGAGGGCTTAGCCTGGTCTGACAGTGCGCTACGTTCGGGAGGGGCAAGCTCGCTATGAGTGAGAACAACCAGTATGACTACGCGCGGGGTCCGCAGCAGCGGCCGCACCAGGCGGACCCGCTGCGCGGCCCACAGGAGCCGCCCCAGCAGAGTGCGCCGCCCCATGGGCCGCCGCAGCGACTTGGCCTCGATGGTGCGGCAGCGCTGCAGGAGCCGCCTCGTGCGCCGCTCCGGGTTGCCCCCTCCGCCGCAGCACCGGCGCCCCCCGAACCGGACATCGCTGAACCGCGACGAAACCCGGTTGCACAGACCGATGAGACGGAATAGGGCACAAAACGCGGCGGGCGCCGATCAGCAACAACGCACCTCCACCGCCGCTACCAGCCGCCCCGACGGGGGCACGGCAGCACGCGCTAGTGACTGCGCCCGCGGAGACGCAGCCCCAAGCGCAGGGGTATGGCCACCTGGTGGAACGCACAGTGGTTGTCATCTCCGCATCTCGCCCGGATTCCAGTGGGGTGAGAGTGTCCCAGCTGGTCGAGCACTTCGCTGACGTGGTGCGGGCCGTGCAAGTGATCCCGTTCGACGCGCACCTGGCCGAGGGTTCCGAGGTCGACCTCGAACGGATGAGCAGGGCAGCGCGGGACGCCTTCGTTGACCTCGCCGCGTTGGTGGCCGATGACTTTCCCGTCGCCGCAGGCCGCCACCAGGGACCGGTGCAGGGGCGTTGATCACCGCCTGCCAGCTCGCGCCCGGGCGCTGGGACCTGGACGTTGGTACCTACCTGGAGTGGGTGCGGGCGCAGGCCGAGTGCCGCTCCTGCCCCGTCCTGCAGGGCTGTCGAGAGCTGCTTGCCCGGTTTTACCCGCACAGGGGTGGAATCGGGGAGGGACCGCAAAGCGTGGTGTGGGCCGCAACCGCATACGGGTACACCGGGGCGCCGCTGACCGACGCGCAACTGCGCTCCGTTGATCGCAGGCGCGGACACCGTCCGGCACGGGTGGCGTGATGACCGGGGAAGTCGGCGGCGGCCGGACCGCCAGCAGGGAGCTGGCGGCACAAATACGGGTGGTGCACCGTCGTGCTCTGCGTTCCCTTGACCGCAAGCTGTGGAGTGAGCGCGGCGAGTTCGTCAGTGAGCGGCGCCCGCCGTCGTTGGAAGCCCGGTCGATGACGAATCGGGACGCGGAGGTTCTTGTGTTGGCCTCCCGCCAAAGCGCCAAGGCCGCGTGCCCGGGCCAGTTTCCTGCGGGCGGCACGGAGTTGCGGGTGTCGGTGAGCGCTCATCACGTCCGCACGCGCGCCCCGGTGCCCTGACAGACATCCCATCCTGAATTTTGTCAAGCGGCGGCGGTAGCGGTGTCGGTGTTGTGGTGTGCCCAGGCGGTGTGTTCGTTGTAGACGGTGCCGGCCTTGAGGCAGCCGTGCAGGATGCCGAC
>JAABUH010003015.1_pt1 | contig 15187 bp, 16 predicted proteins | sample 5559121 | NCBI WGS metagenome assembly JAABUH01 (sample SAMN10711871, study PRJNA513364) | rock metagenome | isolation source: Antarctica rocks | place: Antarctica: Victoria Land, Battleship Promontory nord | collected 2015-12-28
GCATCTCACGAATCAGATTCATTTGTAGAAGCTCGTTGAATGAGATTCATAGCTGACTATCATGATACAAGATTTCATTCTGAGTTTGACAATTCTTCAATTTAATATCTTCATATTGTGTCTCGTCTCTTGCTATTGCTTCGCGAAGTAGCGTACAATTCTCGTCAATCTCATTAATCTCAAGAATCTGTTTATAGATTGATTCACTGATGTTCTTCTTTAGATCAGCAATTTTCATTCAATTTGAAGTCAGAATAGTGATTCATTGATAGCAAATACGCTCATCTTCTGAATTTCTGAGCACGACGTCAGCTCAACGAGTTAATGCATTGATCTTGATGTTCTGTTTGTCAGATCAATACATTATTCTGAAGTTGAAGTCAGCGAGCTTCTGAACTCAGTGCATCTGACGTCTGCTCAGCTCTTTATCTTTCATCAACGAAATGAGCGCTTAATGATCAATAAACATCTTGATAGAAATGTCAGTTAACTTCAGTTCGAGTCATCAGTGTTCAAATGCTCAAATGATGATTAAAAGTTCTTTATCATATATCTTGTAGTTGCATTCAGCAGAAAACATGTTCTTGTTATAAAAGACAATTGAATGTAGTACTTCTTCGTCATCATATTGAAAGAAGACTTCATCATTGACGTAGTTGAATGAGTCAATTTCAAGAATAGTCTCACGAGTTTGATCAAAGTGACGTAGTATAGAAGTCTTGATCATACGTCTCTTCATATGATTGAAGATGATCTGACAGACTTCATTTCATTCAAATATGATTTTCTTTTGAGTAAGTTGAATCATTGAATGAACAATCTTCGAAAAGTTCTTGATGAAGCGTCGATAAAAATTGCAAAAGTCAATGAAGAACTGCATCTGAGTGAGATTATTGAGTGTAGATCAATCAACGACTGCTTGCATCTTTCGAGAATTCATCTTCAATTCTTCAATTGATATCAAGAATTTTAGAAAGATAGTTTTCTGAACAGAAAACTCGCACTTGTTGATGTTTATCTGTAGATCAGCTTCTCGTAGTCTATTTAAGATCAATCATACATGTTGCTTATGTTTCTTCAAGATCTTGCTGTAGATGATAATGTCATCTAGATAGACTTGACAAAACTGATGTAGATATTCAAACAACACGTCGTTCATATAGTGTTGATAGAACGTCAATTTGTTTGTTAATTCAAAGAGCATTACATGATATTTGTATGAGTCGAAGAAAATAATAAAGATAGTCAAATCTTCGCTATCTGAATGCATATGTAGTTTATTGAACGCGACAATGATGTTCAATCGAGTCAGATACTTGCTTTCTTGTATACAAGTGAGAGTCTCGTCTATCAATGACAAAGAATAATGATCTCGTTTGATCAAAGCATTGAGCTTTCTGTAATCGACGCAGAAACGCAGACTTTTGTCTTTCTTTTCAATGAACAAGATGAGCGAGACGTATGATGCAAAGCTGAAGAAAATGAACTCTTTGTTTAAATGATTGATCAGATATTTCTTTATCTTCTGAAGTTTGTAATTGAACATCTGATAAAGTCTGCTTCTAGAAAGCATTTCTTCATCAATCAACTCAATTTTGTGATCATAAAAACGATGAGATGATAGCTGATTAATCATAGCTTGATCGAACACATCTAGATAGTCATGATACTCGTGAGAAAGCTTGATCTTGATCTTCTCAAGAGTCTTGACGTGTGAAAGCTCATGCAGATTCACTTCTTCAGACTTATTTTCAACTGTAGTTATGAGTCGATCAATTTTCAAGATGATAACAGCAAAGATCTTCACATCTGATCATTTGACTAACATTCTATAAGTTGCAACTTCAATCATGATAATGTTCAATGAATTTGACGTCGATTTAAAGATTTTGACGCTAGTTAAAGTCGCGTCACGCGATTTTAACTGTTCAATTAGTTTAATTGACTTCTCATTGAACTGACTGAAAGAAAGTGATTTCTGACTGAGTTGAAATGTAACAAAAGTGAAAGATCTCTTCAGTATGTGAATAAAGATTAAGCTCTTCTGTTTTGTGATTGTTTTATTGCTTGATGATAGAACAATTGATTTCAAACAAGAATTAAAATTCGAAAATTGAAGAAAGTTGATTTGCATATCTACTAGATTCATTAACTGCTTGAGCAAGTCTGTTATCAATGAAAAACAATGCAGTTTTCGATCTTAGCTCACTCAGAACTTATTAAATAATTTCATTAACTTGTCTCAGTTTTGCTTGTCTCAAAATCTCAGACAAAGTAGTTGAAATCTAATTTCTTCAAGACTAGATAGATGTGTTACATCTTTTCAAGTAAGTGATGATGACTAAATTTCTTTGAATTAGCTTCTTACTTACTACGTAAGTTTCAACTACTACATCTGAGCATTGCACAGTAGCTCAAATTATAGTCTGATATTTGTTCAATATTGAATAATATTGAATTCTGCAATGATCTTATCTTTTACAACAAATAAACAAATATAGTGACATTATAATGAAAATATTTTACATAATTAATTGTATTAAATATTTACACATAAGTACAATCTGAAGATAATTGCATTGCAACGATCACAGCTACATTGATAAACATTAAAGTATCTGAGATGAGATTGACAACTTTTATGACTTTAGTGAAGTTAAACAATGATGACACAATATAGATTTTGAAATACAAGTTCAGCGCAATAATGATTAATTATGAGCTATTTATGATTTGTTCTATGTGATGATGAGCTTGAGAGTTTTAACTTTTGCAATAATCTTACTTTTTGCATTCTTGAACATCTGAACAGTCTGTTCATTCTGACTCTCAGAGATCTGCATTACAGTCTTGTATTTCATCTTGAAGTTGAATTCATTACAACGAAATGTCTCATGTGAAAAGCGAATGAGATACATCTGTTCTTTAAATCTCTCGTCGCTCATTAAGCAATGTAAATCACGTCATCACTTATAATAGTAGTCAGTCTCATTCTGCGTAACAATCATTTCATTAATATTCATTTTCTCGACATTAATGTACATTTTAATGATATTTTCAAGAGACATGCATGTTGTTCAAATCATGCTCATTTTATTCAGATCTGCAGATCAATTGTGATGTAGTGAATCAGTTTTCATCTTGTTGATAACATGAAAGATGATGAAATCATCGATGTGAATGTTGACTGTAGAGATTTTCTCGATCTTGCTAAAATTACTCTTGATAAACAAAAAATAATGATCATACTTGTTGTATGATATGAACGTTTTATCTACAGCTGCAACGACTAATGAATGATCAGAATCATAAATGTTGTAATAATTGATAATGTATTTCGAAAATGTGATTGTTAATGAGCATGATGCATGTTTGATAAACTTCTTGCTCTTTTTAATGAGACTGTCGATGATTGGGAAATTGAAGTCAAAGATCAAGTCACTCAACATGATTACTGTTGTACATTTTTTATTGATGTTAAATGCAAGTGTCAAAGAATGAGATTTCTTGAACTTATTCTTTTTCTTAAAGCTGAATTTTTTCTTGACTGCGTTTGCTATGAAAGATTAAACTCTTCATCATTGAGAAACATCAAATTATTTGCATCGACATCAATTTCTGAAAAACTGTTTTCATCTGACATCATCTCAATCTCATTCTTCATGAATTGATCATTTTTTCTGCGAAAAGTGTTGAGCGTTGTTCTCAAGATACTTTTCTTTTAAGTCTTCTGCTTTTCAGCAGTCTTGAAAGACTTAGACATGAACTTCATCTTAAAATTACTAGCATCAATCTTTTTGACAATTGTCAAGAATGAGTTGACAGTTTCAAGAAACTTAGTCACGAGCTTAGTCTTAAAATTACTAGCGTTGATCTTTTTGACAGTCAATGAGAATGAGATGACAGACATGTTCATCGTCAATTATACATGAATGTCAGTAAGATCTGATACATAAGTGAATAGAGCTGAAGAAAAAATATACAATGTCATTGATCATATGAAGATCGACAGTAATGTCTTCAGTGTTCATCGTGTAGATTAATATTGTTTTCTTCAAAATGATGATGATTGTGTAATTCTTGAAAATTGTTGATTTTTTTAGAAATTGAGTTTCTAAAAATGTGTGTCGAGTGAGTGAAGTGTCTGAGTTTTTAGAATTAATTATGATCTTTATTTTGAAACTTTATACAGCACAACTGTAAAATCGCGCAGCGCGACTTTACTGATGATTTCATCAAACTGTCAATTGTTATCAGAAAGACATATTATATTGAGTGAGCAGAGTTAATGTTCAATGAAGCACTAGTATTGAATGTTTGATTGTTGTGATCATGATGACAGATAACAAGTTGATCATGATAAAGTGTTGAAGATTTTGATGATCTTGAAGTTTGTAAACAAAACTTATTTATTTTGTTGAAGTTCTGATTCTTTCACATTTCAAATCTCAATTCATCAGTTAAACTCAATGATTCAATTTCAACATCTTTGTTCTATTATTAATGTTCATTCTGATTGCGCTATGTTACATTTCAATGTTCTCATAATGAAGAAGAGTGTCAGCTCGACTATGACAGCAATATCATCTTTCAATCAACTGAGATGTCAGATAAACTTTTTCTCTGAGATAGATTTCAGAAAACTCATCAACAAGTGAGTGTTGAATCATGAAAGTGATGAGAATCAGCTTAGAGAAATCTTGAATATTTTTGAACAAGTTGAACTGCATGTCGAAGAATTGAACGATGTTATTATGAAAGTCTGAGAAATGCTGATCGATGAAAAAATATGAAAAGCAAAGTTCAAGACAAAGAATGATATCATCAAGATGATCGACACTTCATTTTTGAAGAACTTTCGCGCTTGCGCTCAATCAAGTTAAAATAGAAAGAAGCGTTATATTGTCATCATCAAGATGAAATGAGAAATAAATGTACAAGATTGATGATTCAAGACTTTGAGTAAGAACTATCTTGACAATGTCACATCTGTTGCAAAAGACTGAATCTTTGAGCTGACAAATGATCTGATTTGAAAGATCATCATGAATCATCTGCAAAAAACTTAATTAAATTGAAGCTCAATTCAATTGATTATCACAAAGAATTGAGAAGACATGCAATTACTTGATGAGAATGAGATCAAAGTATTATTTTCTCAAGCGTCAATTTTGAATCATGAGCTTATCAGATTCAAGAACTCAAGCATTCAATTATTCAAAAGATGAGCATTTGCAGTTGAAGAAATCAATCTTGACATTGAGTCAGATAAAATAGATGATGATGATGTTGTCATGAACTCAAAAAATGAGAATACAAGCATGCTTGATTTTGAGAAAGATGAAAGCGATATGAGCTCAGCGAAGTTTGAACATATTGATGAAGTCAACAGCGCAGAAGAGATTGACAGCAAAATTAGCATCATTATTCATCACAAGAGAAAACATTCAAGCTGCATCTGCAGAAACATTGAGTCTAGTTTGTTAAAAAAATTAAGATGTAAGAATGTGAAAATGTCTGATATAAAGACAGAGATCGAATGTATCAAGATGTTATGACACATCATAGCATGCAAGTCAAATGAAAAATTTCTCAAACACGTCTGTCATCGACATCTTCATGCTCTTGTCAATCATTTTGATCTTCAGATAAAGAAATTAAATTCAGCTGAACTGAGAAAATGTCTTAAGATGTGCTGAAACAATCGAAATGACTTGATTGCATTTAAAATGACTTCTGAGCATATCTTCTGATTTCAATTGAATGCTCAATCACAGATAAAAGATGATCTGCATGATGTTTATGCAAAGCGAGCGATCAGACAGAGCATTGTCTCTAAATCAAGCGTGAAACAAGTCGAAGTCATTGTCAATAAGATTGATGAATCAAGAATCTGAGCGAAGTGAAAAATGAATGAAAACTTATTGATTCAAGATATGTTTGTTTGACTGTGAGCAGAGATTGATAGCAAGAAAAAACATGAAATGAGCATCAACGATATGATTCTGAAGAAATTTGATATGTATCTTTATCATCAGCGTGAATGAAATGATTAATCAAACAAGAGCTGATTAAGAACGATGTTTTATTTCTTCAATCAATAAATCATGTGACAGAATATTGAATACTGAGTGCTTTATGCATGTCTTTGATTAAACAGAAACATTCGACTGATTTCATATTCTTATTACGTCAAGTTTGTAACTTCTGACGACTCAACATTCTTTTGTCACATAGACATGAACATTTCTAAGTATCTCGTCGACGATCATGAGAAAAACATTATTCAGAGATCATTATCATTAAATGACGAAAGTCTTGAAAGATGCATCAAGATAATTTCTGATTTTCACAAGCATATAAAGAAGTGATGAGCGAAAGTGAAGGCACGCGAAATGACAATCAATGATCATATTCACGATCTGAATAAAATCTGATTGAAAGAAGATGTTGTCAAGTATGATGATTTCATTCTCATTTTCTGTCAGCGAGACAAAGTTCATGTTACAAGATCAGAGATTCTTCATGAGTCAATTCATAACAACGACGACATTAAATGTAGAATCATTCTTTCTTGATTTGTTGCGATGAGTCAGAATGATCAGACATTGAATAACAAGAAATTCGACAAGTGAGAGAATATCGCGTGTGCTCACGTTATTCAGAAAGTCATCAATCTCATACTCTCTGATCTGATTAATAAATTTGAGCTCATTCTTTACAGATTCTCAGCGTCGACACAGCTATATTTAGACAGCTCAATCAGTCAGACGTTGATTTGTAGAATCATCTGAAATGATTCTGTTGTACAAGCTCAAACAAATGTGATGTTGAGAGTGAATCATGAACGAGCTGATCACGCTATTAACAGACATCAATTTGAAGCGCTGCGAGCATTTAAAAGAGTTTACAATATGATGAAGACAATCGAGAAATTATTTTCTGAAGCAGATAGTTTTTTCAATAGATAAATAGAAATAAGTCAAAGCTTTTCATCTTTTAGATGAACTTTTTTTCTAATTGATGAAGTGAACGATAAAGTCGCGTCACGCTGTTTTAACTCGTTCAAATTCTTTGATCATTTTCTTCTGTTTGATAAAATGAACAATAAAGTCGCGTCACGCTGTTTTAACTCGTTCAAATTCTTTGATCTTTACTATAAACATAAATCATACATTGACATTGAGAAAAAAGAAGAAAAGTGATGTCAATCTCTATTAACAATGACTATCATTAATGCGTTTGAAAATTGACTCATCATTACGTTGAAAGAAACGATCATAGAAAAACGAAATTTTAAAAGCAAGATCTTGAATTCGACGAACTCATGATAAACTTACATATGTTAAATCTTGACAGAAGTTCAACATAGCAAGATTGAGAATCACTTTGACTAAGATAAGTCTTTGACTTTTGTGAATGATGATAACAAAGATCAGAATCAGAGAAAATTGCTCACAAGAACATGTATTGTCATTATTATTTCACGTAGCTGTTCTGAGAAAAATAGAAACAACATTTTAATCATTGATGAGCATGCTGATAAAATCAACATAGTTGTTCATCTTCATCAAAACAACTGCAGAAAGAGTTGTAAAAGAATCATCTGTGTCATCATCTCAAATAACATCAACAACAATGTTCATTAAGTCATTGATCAAGCTCTTCTTGATAAACATATTGAATGTTAGCATGACTTGAGCATCTTTGCTGAAAAGCAATGTGCAAGAGAGCTTGTCAGCATCATCGAATGAGATCTTCTTAACTTTCTTGTCAGCGTGTTTGACACATATCTTAATAATCAACTGATTTAATCACTCAAGACAATTGAAATTATACTCGTCAATTTCATGTCTGATGACGTAGAGATGTAATACTTTATTAGAATTGATTCAGCTTTTCAGAATCATATTTTTCTTCACATGAGTTAAAAGAAAGCTTCAATTCTCAGAATTTAGCTTGTTGTCTTGCAGCTCATTCAAAATTTCATGAAACTGTTGAGATTCAGCATTCTCATCTTGTTGTCTCATGATCTGAGACAGAACAATGATCTGATCAAAAGTAAGATATGTCTGCAGATCAGTCAAAGCTTTCATGAAGAGAGATGTGACATGAAAGTTATACAATGCTCAATCACTGATCGAAGAAAGTTAATTAAAGTCATCGCAAAAAAGAATGAAAAGATTCTTGAAGAAAACATTCAATCAAGCATGAATCTGACAAAAACATTGATTGATGTAATAAAGAGTTTTTAAATCAATCATGAACTTCTTGTTGATGATAAGAAGACAACAACGACGAAAGTGATTCTGCAAGCGAGTAAGACTTTTCAACTTCAGAGACTCAAAAACACTCTGAATGAGAAAATTCAACAATTGATGAAGAATAAAGTTTTTAATGTTAAAGACAGCTACATTGATGAGAACTGCTCGCAGTACTGAATTGCTCATATTAATTTGTGCAGCATAGTACATCAAATGACTGAAGATTAAATTGATGCAAATCGACTTTTCGATCTTGACAATCTCGTTCAGATGCAGAAGAAGTTGAGCATCAAAGTGATAGCAATAATGATCAATGACTTGATCAACAACGTCTCGCTGCTCGACATTCAAAAGAAAAAGACTATCGATCTTTTCAAGAATAGCTGAGATGAAAGCATTCTTGCAAGTTACACAAGTAACGATCGAGTGATCTCGAATGACAATCAGAGTCGCGTCACATATAGATTGCAATCAGTCGTGATTCTTGTTCATGAATCTTTCGTTCAAATCAATAAATATCTGTATGAGATTGTTGTCATAATTTGATCTGCGTCAACTCAATAGTTCTTCGTGACAAAGATTCTGATTCTGCTCGATCTCATCATGCTTTAAGAACTCGATTTCAGAGTTCATCTTAATCATCTTGAGCGTAACTTTCAATGAATCGCGCAAGTGATCATGATTGATCGCGCAAGCGACATAAGCAGACATTCAATAAATCATCAAGAGTGATACTTTAAAAGCAATGATGAAGCATGAGCTTGACTTTGCAGAAATTTGAAAAATCAACATGAGATGACTGACTTGAATAACAAGAAAACAAGTTAATCATTTTGAGATGATCACATCAAGAGCGAAAGTCTCAAGTTTTATTTATTCATGTGTACTTTTGAGTTGCAATCAGAAGAATTAAATGTTTCTGATGAGCAGATTGTTCACAATAATGTTTCAGAAATGTTTTGAACATTGTGATACAATTATTCTAAAAATTCAAAGCACATCTTTGCTTCTCAATTGATCGTAGATCAAGATTCTGCACAACTCGTGAGAAATTTCATAAATTTCGCTGAAGAATATGATGACACATCTTTTAAGCAGATCAGTCTCGCTCGACAATTAACTTGTTCATTAGCTTAGTAGTAAGAGACAGTAAGAAAGCTTTTTCAAAGACTTTAAGCATGATGAACTGAAGAAGATTTTTGAACAACTCAGACTTTTTTTCGATCTTGAAGCAATACTTGATCAAATAGTGCATCACTGTCATTTGATTTATACAAGAAGAAAAGTTCATGTTAATCATTCATCTCATGATCATCGTGACGTTATAGCTGTTGAGAAGAGCATCATTTCAAGCGAGAAAATAAACATAATAATGTGAATTCATCTTGCAAGAGACTTCAGACAGAGATCACTCTGATCAAGAAAAGTGAAAACAACAAGTCAATTTATCTGTTTCTTTGATCTTTCGCTGACAGTAGCTAGAAGTGCAACGAGTATGACGCTGAAAGTAATTCAACAGTTCAATCAGCTCACGAAGCATATTAGTACACTCTGAAAAAGAACGACTGCTTAAGTGAACAGCAATTGCTGACAGATCATCAACGAGATTGAAGATCATGATTTATACATCTCAGAAAGAAAGATATTGATCAAGATCTGTGACATTCAAAGCGTTGTTGATTCACAAAAATTCATGTATGTGTTTGCTTTCATGAGACTGTCACTCAAAGCAATATCAGAAATTCTGAATCTTGAACTTCTTCTTAATAACAAGCTTCATAAACAGCATCACTCTGCATTTTAAACACTCAATGATGATGTGAGAATTCTTCTGAAGCAGTCTTCAAGCAATCTTAACTCGTTCATTCTCGCTCGCTGTCATGTACATCTCTCGATCAGACATGTATGCATAAAGATTACATCATTGTAAATCAGTGACATTAAGAGTAAAGAATAGCGAAAAGCAGATAAGATTATAAATCATAGTTTTCAGTTTCATTCTGACTCTGTTTCAGTATAAACGAGTATCTTGCACAGTTGCAGTCTTGCGAACAATCATATTGATCAGATGAAACTCTGAATTCTCAATCATTTCTTAAAGTATGTTGATATCATTTATTTTCTCTGCATTGCAACTTGTATATCATTGATTGATTTAACAAATCTGCTTTTGCAGCTGACTGTTAAATGCTCAATAGCGAAACTGAGAATGACGTGCAAAGCGATCATCTTTATATTTCATTAAATGATTGTGATAATTAACTAAAGAAGTTACAATGTAAAGATGAGTGCTGTTGAAGAAAATGACTTTGATAGAAAAAAGAGTAGAAAAGATCATACAAGCAATGTGTAAAGAGAAATCGCGCTCATTAAGAAAGCGAAAGCTCAAAGTGATCATGAAAAACGAAGTTTGCTGAGAATGCAAAGCAGCTGCAGCAAGCTGAGACTGCTTCAGTTCAGTTTGAAGTTGAGCGAGTTTAAAAGGTTCAGTAACTAAGTCAGAAATGAAAGTAATATCGATGATGATTGATTCTTTCATCAAGATCTGAGCATCTTAATTCAACTCTTGCTTTGTCACAGTTTCTTCATCATTTTGAAGAATGTAAGACAAGCAATTCAGAATGATATTCTTCTAAAATAATTGAGAAAGTCGTTCAACATCAATGATAATATTTATGTAATTCAAATGATGTTTTCTCAAAAAAATCAGTCAAACTTCTACATTACGATGATGTACATGAAAGATACGCTCAAATTGATGATTCATGTTACTGTTCTCAGCAATTGAGATGATGAGCTTCAAAAGAAGAACTTGCAGCTCAAAAGAAAGAGAAAGCAATTGATTAACAATCTTGAAAGTGTTTTGCATAAAGTTAATCACATGATTGATATATTTATACTGATGTTTCTTTACATGATGAAATTTCATGATAACGTGAGCTCTGACTATCAACATTTTCTCAATCAGAAACAATTCAGAAAGATTGATGAGCAGACACAGTAAATTTATGTTGTTCTCGACAGATCACAACGTGAAATCATTAAGATTGATGCTTCTGTTCTTGATGCATTGATGACAAAAGCACCATTTCTTTCAGTCAATCAGCTTTATGTCAAAGTCAATCTTGTTGCAGATGTTGCAAAGATCTCATTCGAAGTTCTCAAGAGCGTTGTAAAACTTGTGAATAAGATTTTAATCATTCTCAGACATGATTGAAGCGTCAAGATTTTGATTCAATGTGACATGAGCAGATGATGTTGAGTCAGAAGATACGAGTCTACAGATGACACAACGACTTGATTCAAGCTCATTGACACGTTGAAAGATCGAGTGAAGAACATTGTGACTATCACTCGAGCATCAATGCATCTCATTTTCAGAAAGATTCAATTCATCAATGCAATAAATACACAAGACAAGTGAATCAATCAAATTTTTAAAAGAAAAGTTACTCAGAGCTCTTGACACATCACAATCAATACACAGATTGTAACGACGCGAAATCAATGACTGAATCGAAGCTGAGCGAAGCTTCTTCGAAGTGATGAGCAAAAAACTTGATGAACTGCAATTCAAACACGTTGCTCTTTCACAATATCATTGATGTCGCTGTCTGATTTTCTTTCATCGATTTTGCAACTTGTGTATATCAGAGCAATCTTCATGATTCTGTCTTGCAAGCTTCATCTGCTGAGCAATTTTTCTTTGCTTAGCAGATGACATCAACTATGTCGATTCTCTGCTAGAACGTCTTCTTCTTTGCTTTGAAGTCACGTTCATATTGAAATCGCGTTCTTGCAACATCATTCTCAAAGAAAAAAGATGAGCAGAAGAAGAAGATTGAGCGAAAGAATCTCAATAAATCTGTAACACAGACTGTTTGTGACGTGCGACGACAATAGTCATCTTTCAAGCATTGCTCTGACGTTTCTTGTTTATATAGCTGTTAGAAGATATAGAAAATATGATAGCAGAAGATGAAAGCACGCTGTTAGCGATGAAGAACGAAGTGAAGCAAATGATAAAGCATGAAAAGCAATGTACATACAAAGTTGTATTATTGAATAGAAAAGAAGAAAAATTGATCTTTAACTGCAATGAGTTTAGCTTTTTAAATGTCTAACTGCAAAAGATTTAGCTTTCATAACTTCAATAAAAGAGTTAATCATTTTACAAAGAATTAAAATAAGATTGACGCAGACTAGTGATGTGACATCAAAATCAGTCAGTAGAAGCAACTGCGTTGCTAATTACTAGATTGATTTTGTTCATTCATGTTTTTTCAAGAATCATTTGATGTTGATCTAATCGAGTGATCAACATAAAAGCTGTGTCAATTGTATGATCTTGAACAGTCAGATTCGAATAAATGACATGAGTAATGAGTTTTTTAGCATAATGATCGTTGAATTCTCAAATTGACTTCGCTTTGATCAAAGTCAGAGACTCGATTTGCAACTGATTATAAACAATCTGCGCGATCACTTCATCAATGAATAAATAGTCAGCAGCTTTGATGTCAATCAATGACTTCAATGAGTAATCAATTTCATTGCTAGAAAGTACACATTCAATAGTCAAAGATTCAGAAGCAAAAGAATTATCTGACATGCTCATCATTGAAGAAATTAACACATCTTTCATCGCGTCTTTGATGAAAGTCACTAGTTTTTTGCCTCGCTATTCTTGAAAGAAGACATTTTCTCATTCTCTTTATTCTTCGAAATGACAATTTCATGTAGACGAAGAGTGAAAGCTTGAGATGCAGAAATGTTAATCTTGTTCTGAGAGCAATTCTTGAACAAGTGACTCGAGATCTTGCAAATGTAGCAGATGATAGACGATTTCGCTCAATCAGACTCAGAGATAGAAAAAATGATAAACTTAACATAATCGATTATTGAAGTCATCACTGACAATGAAGTAGCGCGTTTGTCAGATACGACAGTGACTTTGACGATGACAGTGCGACGTTCGCTGCGTAGCTGATAGTTGACTCGCTGTTTATTATTCACATCTTGAAGAAATTTCTTTAGACGAGAGAGCGAAGTAAAGTTCTCTGAACAGACTGATAGAGTGTTCTGCAAGCGATTGTTGATTTTATTCTGAAGATCATTCATCAGAATGCAATCATCATAATCGAGATAGCTGAATAGCTTCATAAAGTCGAAGTAGAAGACATTGAAAGACTTGTCTGCTTGTCTCAGAATGTTGTATTCGCGTCGAGACTTTTGATTCTTATTCAGTTCATCGTATATTTCTTTCAAATGATCAAATAGCTCGTAAATCGAAGTGAATGAATTCGAAGAATCAAAACAACGTCGAGCGAAGATGTGCTTTGCAGCGTCATCTTCTAGTTTAGACATCATGTAAACAATACAGATGATCTCATCATCGAATTGATCAACATTGACAATCAGCTTGTCGTTCATCTTGTTTCTTCAATCTTCTCAACTTGATTCATTTTCATCAGTGAATATAGAGAGATTTGAAAATTTGTAGAATCGATGATGTTCATTTTCGAATGAGATGAACTTAGTAGACGTCTCTCGTCAAGTATGATTCTCGATAGAAGCATGCAACTCGATATCTTGTTGAGATAAATGATTCGTAGTAAATCGAGACTCAATAAACTGTTGAGATCAAAGCTGATCAGCTGAACGTTGTTTCTCTTTGAGTTTCAACATTGTCTCTCATAATTGAATGTTAATCTCTTTTAGAGTGTTCATGATTGTGCGATTGATCTCTAGCTGTTTCAGTCTCTGAATATGTTCAACTTGTAGAACGATTCAGTGCTCATTGCATTTTAAAGTCATGTCTCGTTGATTTCTTAGCTCATCTAACATCTTGATGATCTCGTTCAACTGATCAAGAACTCACTGACGTAGTTGTTCTTTAATCTTGATGTTTCATGAGATTGCAACATTCTGAGATTCAGCTGAGACATTGAAAGAAAGAAGAAAAACTCATTTATTTGCAGTGCTTCTAAACAGACGAGCTGTTCGTGATTCAACTGATTCAGAGTCGCGTGTCATTGTGAAAGAGATAAAGATAGATAAATAGATTTGATTGTGATAAGATTGAGTGATTGATTTGATAAAAGTAATTCGAAGAATTTCTTACGAATTTTCTGAATAGAAGTAGATTATTTCATATCATCTACACGTTGATAGCAGAGTTGATGAGTATTTATCTACTGTTAAAGATCAGCATAGAGCGAGTCATATGAGTATCATTTAACTAATAAATAAATACTAAGAAAGAAAATTATCTACAGAAAAGAACTTGCTGTTATATGTGTGTGCTCTAGCTCTGTGCTAGACTCGAAGAGATTGACGTCTTACATATATGAAGCAAAGTCTCGATGATAACATGATTAGATCAAATTCTCGCTAAACTCGATTAAAATGAAATCAGACGAAGACTAAATGAAGACTAAACGAAGAATAGATGAAAACTAAAATCATAATACTCAGAGTCTTGAATTGTCAATCTTGTACATTTATTTCTCATTTCATCTTGATGATCACAATATAGCACTTCTTTCTATTTCGACTTGATTGAGCGCGAGCGCGAAAGTTCTTCAAAAATGAGATGTCGATCATCTTGATGACATCATTCTTTGTCTTGAACTTTGCTTTTCATATTTTTTCATCAATCAACATTTCTCAGACTTTTATAACAACATCATTCAATTCTTCAACATGCACATCGACGTTTCGACAAAGAGCTTAGATAGCTTGTGAGCTAGTGAGCAGAGTTTATTCAATACTAATTCGCTCAAGACGCATATGCTAGCTACTAGATGAGACGTTTGCTACAAGCTAGCTGTCAGCTGAGTTTGCATTGTTGATTAGCTTACATGCTACATAGATCAGCTACAAGCTGATTTAGCTGATTTAGCACTACTCTTCACTCTACT
>JAABUH010003019.1_pt1 | contig 15166 bp, 12 predicted proteins | sample 5559121 | NCBI WGS metagenome assembly JAABUH01 (sample SAMN10711871, study PRJNA513364) | rock metagenome | isolation source: Antarctica rocks | place: Antarctica: Victoria Land, Battleship Promontory nord | collected 2015-12-28
TTTCAATGGTCTCAACACAGATCCCCTTGTTGAAAGTCCACGGTCCGTCCCGCGACCACCGTTGCAAAACACATACGAGATAGCACCGAGTCATAATATACCAGCAGACGCCCAGCACCATTTTTTACCCATGTTTACTCAATCCATAGAAACTCACAAGACCTAGAAATCATACCCATCTCAATATTATAGCAAATGCCGTAGCGCCAGCTTGCTATAACAGAGTTGAGAGCGAATACCACTTTCTCCTCGAGGAGAAGTCTGGATTCGCTTTTCTTCCCTCCCCAAATATGCCACTATTGGCGTCTTACATCGCGCAAGTCTACGACAACAAGCCGAGTCATCCGAATGGGCTTTTAGAGGGCAAAATTTTTGGTACGCCACTCTCTGCGCCGTGTCTTGAAAAAACCCAGACGAACCGGGTTCTGATATACCCGGGATCATTCAATCCACCCCAGTGAGTCTGAATTTCTGCCGATGTACCCCCTTCTCAAACATTAGTTTGGGTCTCAGGCCATGTGGAAGAATGCGAATCTTCCTTTGTAATTTTAGGTTATCTGCTTTTCTGGAGCAGACATGCTGATCCCAAAACCGCATAGTCGTGGACATCTTCAGCTGTTGAAGCATACTTTCATCCACGGAGTACACGACTTGAATGTCATAGCCGCCATCATTGTTCCTAGATGTGATGAGAGCGTGCTGAAAAAGTGCAAAAAAGCTGGAGGGCAATTTATGTTTGGGTTGGATGAGAGGAGCTTATTGTGGGAACAAGATCTTGCGTTCCCTGGCTGGGCCTGGGTATATAGGGATAGAACCAGAGAGTTTTCCGCTTTTCTGGAGCGACTGAGGCAAGCTATCAAGAAAGATGGCTACGAGATTGAGTTCGTTATGCTGTATGGGCCAGAAATCGGTTTCCCAGAAGATCCCCCTAAAAGCGTATATGGCTGCCAGTTTATCATTATGAGCGATGCTGGGAGACGGGCTGACTATCAGCGGTCTAACGGCCGCTTAAAAGATTTTCAACATTGCACTAGGTGGAAAAGAGTCCGTGTGGACAAGGATCAGCTCGAGCGTTGCGCAAGATCGAGGGCCCAGGATGCAGTGACGCGCCGGCAAACAATAAATCCGAATGATGCTCAGAGCATGCTGGAGGACGGTATGTTGGGAGTCAAAGCCCATTTGACGGTCCAGTGCTAATTCAATTCGAGAAGGTCATGGTTTCGTGGAAAGAACCACTTTGGCAAACGTCGCAAGAGCAGTAAAGGATCTGGAACATGTCCTACAATGCCGTCATAATCTTGCAGCCCGAGCCGTCACCCTACGCTTTGTGAAGTCAACATGTACGGCTCGTAAATCTCATTGGATAAGAAAGATCAGCTCGTCGAGGCTACGTGAAGTCATGCGGATTCAGAGCAAACATCGCGTGAAAGGGGCGCTTGAGGAGATGGCTCTCAGTGCAGAAGTCCTGATACAACAAAGACCTGTTTGGGTTGATGCAGCCAAGCAGGGCGAAAACAGTTGCATAAATTTTCCAGCTACCTGTGTGTATGATAATGGGTCAAAAAGTGATGACCAAGCCAGCGTCGACTGTCTCGCTGGTAGCTCCGTTGGCTCAGATGTGAGCGATCTTGCGCGTCTTGTGGAAGATGAGAAGAACGAGGACGAGAGCAAGGGGGATAAGGGCAAAAATGATAAAGGTAAGGAGGAAGAGAACACTGTACAGTAGCAAGGACAAACCTCGGCAGCTTCGTACAGTTCAAGGGCTGAAATAAAATACTCCACTAGTGAAATCATACAATCTCATCCACATGTTTAAGATAATCCAGGTCTAGGTAGAAACAATTTAGGACTGTCACGCATACCTTAATTTTGAGGTCCTAGAAATATGACAAAGTCCTACACTAAAGTTCGCGTCTCTCAATCAATGCGCGGTGTGGCAGAACGGACAATCATTGAACCAGCCCAGCGCAACACATTATCATCCATAGAAACGCGATTTCTCCATGGACGAGCAGAATGACATTGGAAATACTTTCGTGATCCCAGATCTGTGGAAAATTTCCTCTCTGGCAAGCTTCGATCAGGCGTCGACAACTGATCCGACAACGTTAGGCTTGGAGCCTCTTGGTATGCTGTCATAGTATGTCTACCCAGATAATGACTAACAGCGTCTCAGGATTACAACCAGGCGACGATCTTGCTTTCCAATTGACAAAGGAGAACGCCCTGCACCTTCCAGATTTGTCGGATTTCAAATACGGCCCAATCGATGATCTAGCAACACTTGATGCATCTTCCGTTTCGTCCACGACCGAATTGCTCGAGGTTCCGGGAGCTTTTGAGGGAGATGTCTGGTCATTTCCGAAGTCAGATGAAAAGGAGCAAATTCCTACCAAACCGAGGAGCTGGGAAACATTCCATGACAAGAGCTTCGTGGAGCCTCGAACTGTATACATAAGTGAGGCTGGGCCACTTGTATTTGATGCCGCTCTTGCTGCTGGAGATGGAGGAGAGACAAGCGCTGGTACCGCGAGCACCCCTGGTACCGTGATTCAATCGGGACCATTGCTTGCAAGCCTTTTACAACTTGGTCTAGGGAGGGAATCGGTGCTATATTACTACTCTGAAGCAAAGCAATCATTTTGTCCTTTCATTGCAGACAGTCGGATGTCAGGGTACAGCCTCGAGGTGTTTCAGAGCCTAAGTGTCGTCTTGATTGATGCTGGCAACAAGTTTAAAGCTCTACGGACTTTTGTTGAGAAGACGCTCTCTTCTAACAATTCTTCTGTAACGCTAGTAGCTTTGGCTGCTAGATTCTCTGATATACTTGCTGCTCTACAAATCCGAATGGGCGATCTGACGACTCCAATACGGAGTTTGCTCCAGCTTCGGTTGCTATTTGAACGCCCTAATTTGATCTTGACTTACCTCATTCAGATAAGCCAAAAGACTCAATATGTCACCACTGATGAGGGACTGCTTTCGGTTCTCTTCGAGATTGTTCAAGACTCGGAACACTCAACGTCTTGGCTTCAACCACTGACGTTGCGGATCCTGGCATCCGTCTCCAAGCCATGGCTGGAATGTGTGAGCGGTTGGCTGGGCTTAGATGTTGGCTCAAGTTCCACTGTCAAACGTCAATGTCATTTACCGAGCTTTGTCAATTGTGGAAAAGTGACGCGTAAAGTCACTAGGCAAAGAGAAGTGACGACACTTGAGTACGAATTCGAACCACATTCAATGCCAAGTTTCATTTCTAGAGCAGATGCGACAGTCATATTTGAGACCGGTCAAAGCTTGCGATTGCTTGAAGACCATCAGCCTGAGCATCCGCTCGTAAGAATTGTACCTGAGCAGGAATTACAGCTTCCAGGCCTTGAGTGGCATTTCTCATGGAAAGATGTGGAGAGAATTCAAGCGCAGGCCGTGTGGTATGAACATAGGCTTCAAACCGCCATTAGGGAGTTCGACCTATGCGGCGAAAGGATAGACAACCTAGAGACTACAGGCGGCACAATCAAGCAAGACGAAGAAGTCGAGCTCATCGGGTTATCTGAAGAGAAGGCGCAAGCTTATATCAGTGCCTCGATAGCAACCATTGAAGCACCTTTGCTGCATGGCAGCAGCAAGCATGGAGAGGCAGTATCAGATGTTCGAGCCCTTTTGGACGAGAGTGGAGTCATGGAGACCTTTGCGCCACCTGTTTCGTTGCTACCTGTCCTTTCCTTCAATCCACTTATCTCAACGCAAGCATATCTTACCAACCGAGCATGCTTACGTCTGCTCTTCAAAGAACATGGCCTGAGATCTCATTTCTCACTTCTCTATCGGTACAAACTACTTGGAGACGGCGTGTTTGCCTCCCGGCTTTCGCACGCGCTTTTCGACCCTGACCTCCAGACCGCCGAGCGTCGCAAGGGTCACTCACGCGCTGGAACTGCGGGCTTGAATTTAGGATCTCGAGAAACCTGGCCACCTGCTAGTTCCGAGCTTCGTCTTGCATTAATGGGCATTTTGAGTGAAAGCTACCGCAACGCGAAGCAATCCGAGGGCAGCTCTTCCATATTTCGCAGCGAGCTGCCCGGAGGTCTGAGTTTCTCGATTCGAGACATGTCCGAGGACGAGCTACAACGGTGCATGAACCCTGATTCTATCGAAGCGTTAGATTTTTTGAAGCTTGACTACAGACCCCCGTCGCCCTTGGATGCTGTGATCACGAAAGAGTCATTGTTGAAATACGATGCCGTCTTCAAACTCCTGTTAAGAGCAGCGCGGATGCTTTTCGTTATCAATCAGCTGTATCGAGATACCAAGGCCAGACCTGCGAACCGCAAAGGAATAGGCTCACTGACGCACTCATTCAGAATTGAGAGTCACCACTTCGTCTCGGTGATATGCAACTATTTCTATGAAGGTGTCCAAGCGAATTGGAATCAGCTCGAAGAGAAGCTCCAAGATGTTGAGAAAGGGTTGGATGGTGGCGGTGTCGAAAGTCTATCGACCTTACGCGACTTCCATGAGCGAATGCTGGATCGAATGATGTTCGCCTTGATTCTTCGCGAGAGACAGGTGCAGGTGAAGAAGCTTCTTGAGGAGATCTTCGGCCTAGTGCTGCAATTCGCCAGACACATTAGGCTACGAGGCGGAGCTCTCACTGGAGTCGGGAGCACAGTCGACAACGCAGACTTGACGAATTTGTATGAAAAGTTCCAGAAGAAAGTGCGTGTGTTTGTCAGCGTCTGCCGAGGACTGAGTGGGCGTCGAGGGCAGGGTGGGACAAAGTCGGACCCGACGCACCTCACACTTTCCAACGATGAGAACAAGAATGAGGACGGGGGCAATGCCATTGGCCACCTCCTGCTGAAGCTGGGCATCAGCGGCTTTTACATGATAGAATAGCGATGATACCCTCGATACATTACGCAATGAGACACGAAGTACGTGACGACCCATTGCCAGCTTGCAATATTGACGAGCCCCTGACCTCACGCCGACCTCCTTTACGCCGACAGTGTCCAGAAGATTGCGAGCGGCCGAAAATGGCAGGTAGTGGATAGATAAGCACGTGTGCCCTGGGCACCAGCAGCCGTAGCGGACGGGTAGCTGCGCTAGTCCAGGCCCGGATCTGTATAACGTTGCCCGCAGGTGTTCAGCCTTCTCCTGGTCACACCCACCTGCCAGATTCACTTGAGGTTCCTTAGGTAAGCTACTTTATCACTCACCAATTGGCCTGTCAAGATGAAACGGCATAAATGGCCAGAGCTCCTCCTCTCTCTTCGCCTTTCTCTTGTTGCCCAAGACATCCGTCTGTGTCACTTGGCTTGCGGCCACAATGACCTTCGCTCTTGCCTTGGGCTATGCCTTCTTTGCATTCATTCTTATCGTCCGTCTCACAACCGCTACGCTTACTTCCACAGGGCAGACCGTGCTGCTTGATGACATTCCATACTACATCCCTGCGGCGCCCTTCACCACAGTCTCCTTACTCTCTTCTTTAAAATCTTTGAATTCCGCCTCTGGCCTAGTGCCTGTCACGGTGGTGGGAGTATCGGCCTCCAATTCAAGCTTGAGTAGCCTTGAAAGTACCATCGATGGTTTTGGCTCTGATGATGTGTGGAACCAGGGTTTCTTAGAAGGTAAGCGTACAAGTCAATGGCGGGAGTTCCTGCCCTAGATGCACACACTCGTCATGCCGAGTGCATTCTCTCTTTCTTTATTGGCGAACGAACAAGGTTCTCGAATGCTTCTTCTTGGGCATTACTGTGTATGAGCCGTCGAAATCCTCTGTAGATCTGCTTTCTACCCATATAAAAAACGGACGACGAGGAAAGGCAGAGGGAACAAGTATATGTCACACAGGCCTTGCATGTCCTACCTCGCTTTGTATCACGCCAAGTAATCCTACTCGTTGATTGAGATCTCCCAAGTGCTCATGACTGACATCGTCATCCAGCCATTCTTATCCAATACACAGGAGGATCAGCACCCCCTTATCCCGCCAATGCTTCCCTCAATCTCCCTGGGACCAATCAGTCCAGTGTAGTATCCGTGCTACCTTCGAATAGTACATCCTCCGATATTCCTTCAGGCCCGTATTTCGCATCTCCCAACGGAGCGTTATATCAAGCATATCGTCTCTACTCTGACTTTGCAGGCGCTTTCACTCAGCCTCTGATCGCCAATGGAGACGGGACGTATGCTGCCCTCCCCGCCAACATTGCAGGAATACAATCTCCGGCCGTGGGAGTCCTGTCTCACTTGTACTACACAAAGACGGCCGAAAAGCCCCTTGCAGGTATCAGATTGGGGGTGAAGGACATCTATGACATTGCGGGCGTCAAGACGAGTGATGGCAATCGAGCCTGGTATGGCCTCTTCCCGCCAGCCGCAGTAAATTCAGTGGCAGTACAACGCCTCGTCGATGCTGGAGCCATCATTGTCGGTAAAATGAAGACGAGCCAATTTGCCAATGGGGAAACAGCAACTGCGGATTGGGTGGATTATCACTCCCCATTCAACCCCCGCGGTGATGGTTACCAGGATCCCTCGTCCTCCTCTTCCGGTCCTGGGGCTGGCGAAGGTTCTTACCCCTGGCTTGACATTAGTCTGGGTTCGGACACAGGTGGGAGCATACGTGGTCCTTCCCAAGTGCAAGGACTGTTCGGCAATCGCCCTTCACACGGCCTGGTACCGCTGACAGGCGTCATGCCATTGGCACCCCAGCTCGACACCGCAGGCTTTCTCACCCGCGATCCTGCCATATGGACTGCTGCGGCCAAAGTCCTCTATGACGACCTACCTTTCTTCAGTTCTTACCCGAAAACGCTATACACTATCGGCTTCCCCACCACATCGGACACCGAAGCCGACAGCGTTCTCCTCTCTTTCCTCAGTAAATTAGAAGGGTTTCTCTCTACAAACGCTTCCCCTTTAAATCTGTCTACGTTATGGGCATCTAGCAAGCCTGTCGGTGCCGGCGCCGATCTCGACGACTTCCTTAACATCACCTACCCCATCCTAATCTCGAAAGAACAAACAATGCTAGTCAGAGACCCCTTCTATGCCGCCTACGCTGCTGTCCATGACGGCCGCAAACCCTTCGTCGACCCCGCCCCCCTCATCCGCTGGGCTTTCGGCGACTCCTATCCAGCGTCCACCCTGGACCAAGCCGTCACCAACAAAACCTTGTTCCAAGACTGGTGGGCCACGTCCGTCCAACCAAACTCCACGACCACCTGCTCCGACAGCCTGCTCCTCTACTCGGCGGGCGCCGACCCGCTCTACCGAAATGAATACAAGGGTCCTCCACGAGTGCCCTACGGATTCGGAACCAGTCGGATCAGTCCGTTCGCCGAGGTGCCGGATTTTGTGATCCCGATTGGACAGGCAAGTTACAACTCGACGATCACGGAACACGAGGAGTTCTTGCCCTTGACGGTCGATATTTTGGCAGCGAAGGGGTGTGATGGGTTGATTTTTGGGTTGGTGGAGGAGCTGGTGAAGGCGGGCATTGTGAGTAAGACTTTGACAGGGCGGACGATCACGGGGGGAGAAATCTTGTTGAGGAGGTAGACGAGTTCGGATGCGGGAGGGTGTAGAGGATGAGGTACCAGGGGGTTAATTACGATAGAGGATGTCACAGTTGTAGTGAAAAAGAGGAACGAAGTGTCAATAGACTGTGCGTGCTTGTGAGTTTGGAAAATCTCAAACATGACTATGGCACCAGTTGGAGATGGATGTTGATGATGCGCGACGTTTCCATCAGTGATACTGCCAAGTGCGTGTGAAGATATGAAGGATACTCATGTGACCGCAATATGCAAAACTTCTCGGCCTGAACAAAACTCCTACTTGGTCACGTCATGTCAGCAATCATTTGCCGTGACCTTGGCATCTTGGGAGCGGAGGGCGCAACTGCAGAGATGATTGCGTCTGCTGCGCACAGTAGGGCAATGACGTTGGCCTTGTGACGGAGAATGGGAGACATTGCGGGGGTATGAAGGTCCATGGCATGGAAGGGTCGCGCGATCACGGGTGGCATCTCGAGCACGTGGAAGGTCACCTGATCGTATTTCACGATTCAGAGTCAGAATCGGATGATCAATGTACGCTCTCAATCATTTACGATATGTACAGAGAAGATGGATATAGAACAGGCAATCATGATGTGACAAACGGCGGCGTGACAAGGCCAACCATCCAACTCAAGCCTCGGTGGGCGAGCTTATCCATACACCAATCCAATTGCCGTTTGACCTCGTTCCTCGTCGCTGCATCCCGATGCTATGTTCCAGTGATGCCCCCTACAACGCCGGCCGCACCCAATCCGTACATGCGTAAGCACGAAGAACCGCTGAATCACGAACGCAAGGCGCTCGTCATAAAGTCCATGCTCTGACCCGCCATGCTCCGAGCTGCCCTGTCCCTCCCGGCTCGAACGCTCCCGGGACTTAAAGGCGGTTCTCTCGAAGACTCGTAGGGGTTCAGCGACATCTCTTCACTTTTCGGACTTGTCTCGCTGTCGGGTCCATGGGCCCAGTCACTGACGCTAGGCCGAGTACTTCGCAAAAGGCCATTAGGCATTACTGGATTGTCGAAGTCGAGGTTCGGGGGCTTCTGTGCACGACGGCTATTACGAGGGGTATTAGCACCGGTACCGGGTTCCGAGGCCGGACAAAGGATTGGAGAGTCGGGTATGCCACCCAGACCATCGTGTGGAGGGTAGCCATCGGGCCGTGTCCGTCCAGGTTTGAAGCATGCAGCCGGGTTTGTGAAGACATTAAGTTGCTCGTCTGTATCTTCTATATGTTGCGTTTCTATGACGGCATTGCGGTCTAGGGTCGGAATCCACTGAAATCGACTTTTGTTGTTCGGTCCAAAGGAATTTCGCCGTGTCGTGGCTGGAAGGCGCGAGGTTGACTTGCTTTTGTGGACGATGGAAGGTGCAGCGTGCTTGGGCCTTTTGTCTGGCCTTTTATACTTGTTGCTAATGTATTCCGTCGACTTTGAGCGGCCTGTCGGTGGCTTTACCGGCTTCTCACCACTGCCATCTTCTATGTGTAAGTTTTGATGATTGTTAACGGACGAGTTGGCGAGGGTCATCAGTTGATTGAGCACAGCAAACTCAAGCTTCAACTTGATGCTGTACACCATTGCTTTCAAGGTGGCTTCGATCTCATATATGTTGGAGTACTCCATGGCCAACAGACAGACATCCATGCCAATGATGATGAGATTGATCCAGATCAGCTGTGTCATTACTTTACGAGTTCTGCCGTGATACACTGGTCTGAGGAGCCTGATGGTAGACCAAACATATACTCCGGAGATTATGAATTCTTGTATGCAGAAGGCAGTCATTTGAAGCTTTTCCATCACATTGAAAGCCGACGAAAATCGTCTCGAGGTAGAAGGGCCAGAATTGGATCCGTAGGTAAGGATAGTCGTGGGTATGTGGAAACAGATCGCGTCGACGATGATCATAGCGAGGATGCCACGCAATATCCTTTGCTCCCTCACGACAAGATGCAGCCTCGAATAGAGAACCACCGACTGCCCAGTGACCATGGCATACCATCCAATCGTGATTATAGTGACCGAGAGGTAGTCTCGATGAGTGAGTCGAAAGAACTTCAGCAGGAACCCAAGCGCGTGCAGCACACAGCCATAGCTAGATATCAAGAGCGACCAGAAGTACAGGCCGCGATGTCGTTTGAAGGTGAGGAAGACCTGGATGTTGAGCTCTGCGACATTGTACCACGCGACTGCAGTGAAGGCAGCTATTGCCATAAATGTCCCTTGGTCCCACGGGATCTCTGTTGCTGTGGTCCCAACAGGCGGCGAAGTCCCCATGACTGTCTAGAAGTTCCGGGTCAATCGAAGAAGGGTGGTGAAAGAGGTGAAGCCGATGTCAGCAGCGACGATACATGAGTCTCGAGGCTGTTTCGATCGGACGAATGGTAGAACCTTGCCAGCGATACTGCACGACCAATTCTGGAGCAGCGAGATGAGAGATGAAGCTTGTGAAAGATTAGATTTCCTCCCAAGGATTCAAACGGAAGGATAAAAGGAATCGAATCAGAGGATGGGCAAGTAGCCTTGCGGAGAATATATCGAGTCCACCAAGGCTCGCGCGGCTAGAGCACACGGTTCTGACGGCTTTCGCATCAAGTGGAAAGGAAGAATGCAAGAGAGATGAGGCATGTGGGGAAGAGGGAAGGGGGAATATAGAGCCTTGGAGAGTTGGAGAGAGTAACTGAGAAGGAGGATTAAGCGGTCGAGTGGATTAATTACAGCGACGGATTTAGAATACCGCGGCCCACGGCATGGGTGGTCATCACCTGCAGCGGGATCAGCGAAGCCCGCCACACCACACACCGGATGAAAAGACGATTGCGGGGTACTAGTAGTAGGCCAGTAACAGATGCCCCGTTTCAATAATAATACCAGAGCATCGTTCGCTGCATCTGCATCCTTCTAGCTCTCCGTCTAGCTGTCCCTCTAAGGGTCGGTGGAAGGGGTTCCATGCGATCATTGGACAGACGTCAGACGTCGCTGCAGCTGTGGGCTTGAGCGCCGACCGTTTGGGTCGAGATCATGTCATGCATACCTTAGGCTCTTTTTCGGACGAAGCTCTATTTTGACCGACTCTTCGCTTCGTACGGCGCTGTCTTTCGAGCATCAAATTTCGCAACTGACTTGACACTGTCACAGGTCCTTGAGTCCTGGACGTTGTACATTGACCAAACACGCGCACCCCGCCCCGCGAGTAACGGCTTCTCGCGCCTTGCGTAAACGCTTCAATCCTGGATACTGCAGTGTGCGAATCGCGTCAAGATCTGGTCCTAGTCGCGCACGCATCGCAATGCAGATTGTTTTCTCTTGGTGAATGGCGATCCTAGGCCTCCGTCCCCCGGTGTGTGCTAGTTTATTGCCGGGCATCATGAAATTTACAGCCACCACAGCAGGGCCGTAATTTATGAAAAGGCCGTCGTCTTCTCGTTTCCAGTTGGCAGAAAAGCAGAGGGAGTCATCTGGACTGGCCATCATTCTTCGGCAAACTCGCCACACTCCGGTCAATCTGCTCCACTCGTTCACTTCGGCTGCGGTTTCGACGAGGCAGGCGTTGAAGGATCTCCGTCTGATGTCATCCATTGGACCGCAAAAGGAGGTGAGGTTGATCTTTTCCTCTTTCATCTTAGCGCTGTATGCGGGTACAGGCGCTTGAAATTCATTCGTCTTGTGCAACGTGCTCCTACCTCCCCATGTACCTCCCCATGGACATTCGTTGGCTACGAGGTCGCGGTTGAATACGCCATCTCATGCGTGCCGTCCTGCATCGTTACACTTGCAGATGACGCTGCCAGCATTTCGAGTAGATTCAGATAAGAATAGTCAACGTACCCGATGGCCATCACCAGGACTAGGCAAGTCAACGGCATGGAGGAAGCCTCTGAACAGGGTTGGGATCACTCTGAACTATCTGAAGCGAGCTCGGTCTCATGTCAAGCGTGGTGCTCCTTTGGACCAGCAAGTCTCCCATGTTGGCACATGATATGGCACACAGAAGAAGCTGCGCCAGATTCGTCCGGTTTGCTTCGATGATTTGAAGCCTCTCGTGTTCCAGCTTTAGTTGAATGACTCTTTAGCCAACTGCGTGTCGGGTCTGAACCTAAGGCTACAGCTGTTATCATGCAGCATCAAGGACGCAGGCATTCCTTCATCGTGATCTCCTAGTCTCATAATGATCACGTCCAATCAAAGATATTGAGAGCGCTGCCCGGTCTCTATCACTTTTCCTTTCCAAGAACGGCTATTTACCCCAGATTTCGCAAGGAGAAATAAAGATGAAGTCTGATTCCGAAATCCGAAGCGCCCAAACCCGCGCTCAGTATCCGCTTTCGTGACCTGGCCGAATCTCGCTTCAAGCACACTTGCTGCGGCGAAGCTTCTCACCTGACGAGGCTCAATTGACAGAGCCGCAATAGCATATTGCAGCGCAAGTAACATAAGAATCTGATATCAGCGAAGAGGCTATCGTCGATGTAACGGTGAGTTGAGCCAACTATCTTGCGATTGGAAAACCCACATCTGACACTTGCACGTACCTGAAAGTCGGAATTATTATCCGTCTCTCTTGCGAGTGCTTCATCTAGATGTCATTTCGGATGGGCGCTAGAAGCGCTTCGTCGTCGTAGGTACGTCTACGGCGCTGAAGCACCTTCTATCGTTCTGCGTTTCGGGCACTGCAGGTACTGCATTTAGAAACACTCTCCTGCTTCAGCTTTGGTCTGTGCGCCGTTACGAAATATCCGAGACTTTGTTGATGCAGGGTGGAAGCAGCGTCTGTGATCTGTGCAGCCTTGGTAAAAGGCTGCAAGGATGGTCATCAAAGCGACTAGCACCAGCGTCAGGCAACTGGCCAGTTTCTGAGACCCTGGCAAGGCACAAGGCTGTATAGAGTCAATTCGCCGCATTCCGGGACACATTGAGACTTTACAGGAAATGCCATAGAGATGCGCTCGCGACCCGTAGCCAACCTCAAGTCCTTGCACATTATTGATTGTGTTGGAAGCAAAGCACACGGTGCTTCTAAGTCTTCAGCATCGGCGATTATAACCGAAATAGGCGTTGCTGAGCTGGATCATGCTTTCGAGAACATTGAGTGTCTTCTAGAATGGCGCACAGTGTCGTACTTTGAGTCAGCCTTGCAAGAGCCAACCTCTTGTGCTTTGACTTGGTCAGATTGTCTGCTAACCTACGCTCACACGGCGTGGTTTTTGAGAAGAGTCACTGCCATTGTCTCACCGGAAATTTCCCAGTAAGATACGAGTTCTACTGTGCTTGCTGTGCTTGTTATTCTATTCTCTCAGATCGCTACGGAATGAGTCACCATTTCCTGCGGAAACATTCCTGCTGACAATACCATCCAGTTAACCCCTTGCCACTCTCATCATCATATTTTGTACACAATACCATCGCTTTCCGAATACCTGTAAATGTCTCGTTAGCCGATGCCTCTTGCCAAAATCTCCATGTAAAAGAGCAAGGAAAACCCACATAATTTCATTCCTTTCCTGCATCCCCTCCAACGCCTTCCCAGCCTCCACGATACCAAACTCCTCATCCCCCGTCCTACCCAGTCTCCCATTCACTGCTTTTACTAACGGCTCCACATCGGCGCTCTCATTCTGAAACACACTTGTATTGACGAGCTGCCCCAGAGCAGTCCTGAAAACTCGCAACCGATCGGCGCTGATGGGTTGCTTCACGTCACCATTGGTATTCTGGCTGTCGTCTCCCTGTGAAGTGAGGAGTTGAGATGCGGGTGCAGAGGACGCAACAGACATTTGCGACTGTGTGGTCCGGCCATTTGTGCGGGGACTGGCAGTGTAAATGTCTTCGTCCTCGTCGCTGTCGCCGTTGACGTCACCGCCAGTATCACCATTTGTCGTGGTTCGCGGTCTAGCAGTGGCATTTGCACGAGTGCTTCGTCGCGGTGTTGTTCCATTTCTTTGAGGGGGTTCATTATCCTCGCCTTCGTCGTCGTTATCGGAGGAGTCATCATCATCAGAAGATATTGCATCAGCTCTGCTGACCTTTCTCCGCTTGCGCCGCTCATCCTCAACGACTTCCTTGAAAAGAGCGAAGCGAAGGATGGATTCAGCGGCTTCCGCATCACGCTCTTCGACCTTGTGCGAGAGACGGGCTTTGGCATGGGCAGTAGCAAGGCGGATGAGTGTTTCCAAAGTACGTGCTGTCATTGGTGAGGTCTTGCGCTGATTGCCTTCAAGCTCATCATTGCGGAGTGCAGAATAAGTCGTTACAATGTGATCGGCAGCTCCCTTCGTAAGAACAGGTTTCCGCTGCAGCTTGGCATACTGAATGTATTTCTTGATGAATGGGATGCTCAGGACTTCGACTTTACGGGCAGAGCCCCGCCCTGAAGTGACTGTGACACCAGCATGCAGCATGATGTTGAATTTTTCGTACGGTTGAGTGGGCTGGCTGGCATCTTGATCTTCATCGAGGCCTACACCGAGGGTCTGATGCTGTTGCTCGCGAACAGGAGCACCTTCCTCTGTACCAGGCTGACGATAGCGATGCATACGCAATACATGCTCCGAGATCTGGCGGTCGCGGAAGTCGTCGATGTCGTCAGTGACTACGAAGAGAAGATCGAAACGGGACAGGAGAGAGTCAGGGAGGGCGATGTTCCGGTGTGGGTCTTTGTGGGTATCGTATTGGCCGTATATGGGATTGGCGGCTGCGATGACGCTGCAGCGAGCGTTTAGAGATGTGTGGATGCCAGCTTTGGCAATGGTGACGGTTTGTTGTTCCATTACTTCGTGAATAGCTACACGATCGATATCACTCATCTTGTCGAATTCGTCGATACAAACAACGCCTCGATCTCCAAGAACCATTGCTCCTGCTTCGAGACGTCGCTCTCCGGTCTCCTTGTCTGATGTTACAGCGGCTGTGAGACCGACGCCCGATGACCCTCTCCCTGTAGTAGCAATCGCTAATGGCGCGGTATTCAAGACAAAACGAAGTAGTTGGGACTTTGCAGTGGATGGGTCTCCCACCATAAGAATATTGATGTCTCCCCTCAGATGGGTTCCATTGGCCAGATTCTTCTCCATACCACCTAGTAGCATGAGCAATATAGCTTTTTTAATGTGATCATGGCCGTATATGCTTGGAGCGAGTGATTGTGATAAGAGTTCGAAGACGTTCTTCTTCTTTGCTATCTTGTTGATGTTTCGAATGTCGGTGTCTGTAATCGCTGCTTGTGCGATGCCGCCTCCTGATTTCGAAGAGAGCATGATCACATTATTGGCAAGTATCAAAGTCCTGAAGGTTGCACTGCCTTGGCCGGCGTTGCGATTACCTAGGGACCTATATATGCCGACAAGTTGTATTCGGTCCCCTGGCTTGACTCTGTCGACTAAATCGTCGTCTAAAATCACATCTACACCTCGAGGAAGCTGTCCGGCCGGAGCCCGTTCTGGCATCTCCTGTATCGAGATGGTCTGATGATCCCGATAAGTGCAGTATCCATATTCAGTGATGAGCTAGGCACCATTAATACCAGGTATGAAAAAACTGCTAGGACATTATTCTTACCGGGTTGCCCTCCGCATCCTCCTGGGGATAGACACTT
>JAABUH010003020.1_pt1 | contig 15164 bp, 21 predicted proteins | sample 5559121 | NCBI WGS metagenome assembly JAABUH01 (sample SAMN10711871, study PRJNA513364) | rock metagenome | isolation source: Antarctica rocks | place: Antarctica: Victoria Land, Battleship Promontory nord | collected 2015-12-28
CGTGCCGACGGGCATGGGCTACACAATGACTCCGGAACCGGCCGGGCGCCGCGATGGGCATAGCGCGGACATCGCGGACGCGGACGCACTCTCTTAGGGCGGGGGGGTAACGGCTGGTAGTGACTATGTATGACGACGCGAGGAAGACAATAGTCATGGACGACTGGACGGTCCCGGAGCAGGGCTTCATCGCGCATGTGGTCAAGTGGGCGCTTATCCTCCCCGTCTCTGTCAGGCAGGAGATCATCCTGTCCGCCCGCCAGCACGCCCGGTTGTGCCGGCAACCGCGCCCAGGCGCCGGCGGCTCGATCGTCTTCGCCAAGCCCAAGGTGTGGGAGGAGATCGCCCATCGCGTCGAGACGGAGGGTCGTACCCCACCGCCCGACACGGGCCAGGATTAGTACGGTGCGGCGCCTGGCCGACCACGCGAGCGTGACGACGACGCAACGCTATGACCGCCGTGGCGAGGCCGTCAAGGCGAAAGCGGCCGCGTTGCTGCATACGCCTTATGTGGGGCGGGGATAGCGGGTGTGTGTATGTGCAGAACAATGCAGCGATGAACGGCAGAACACGCCGAGCGATGATGTTCCCGAAACAACACAAAACCTGGAGCGACGAGGGCCTACGGACCGCACCGAGGGAGTGACAATGACTGAAGGTAATCTTCCGGTCCCCGAGGGGTATCCGGTGCCCACGGAGGAAATTCAGAACCAAGCAATGCGGTTCGTTGAGGCGTTATCAGACCAGGAACGCGACAAGTTGCGTGGCCTCGTCACCGATTTGTTCACTGCTCCTCCCGAGGAACAAGCACAGCGCGCAGCCACCCTACTTGAGAAAATAAACGCTGCCACAGAGCACGTGACGGTGACAGACGAGCACAAGCAATGGATGGTCGATGGCTTGCGGAGGGTGGCCAACCTACGCGCCGCTCAAGTGAGGGAGCAGGCCGAACGTGCGACACTTGCATGGGTCGTGACGGCGACAACGGCCCTATATCAACCCACCATCCCGGTATCCGTTTCTAACGTCAAGCTCGTCATGCCACGGTCGGACGGGAGCACCGCCACCATCACAGCCCCCGATATCACTGCCGAGGACGTGCAGCAAGCGTTGCGTGAACTCCCAGCCGGCTGGTCAGAGATGGGACCCGAGCGGCAACGGGCGCGCGAGTGGACGCGCGAGCACACCGTAAGCATTACTCCCGAACAATGGCAAGATGCTTTCGGCAGGGCGAGCGCGGCGGCTCGTGCGGCACAAACATTCACATCGCCCATTGCAGGACTACTCGCCGTCATGCGTGCCGCCTGGAAACAATCGAACTTGCTACCGGGCGACAATGCCCTCGACCTCGTGCGCCCCACAGCCGATGTCCCCCCCTGGGTGCTCAAAGCCCTGGGCCTAATCGACCAGCCCCCGCACCGGCAGACGCATTCCCCGCGGCCACCCTTCACCCCATCGCGGGTTACGATACTCTCCGATCCTGAAACGCGGCTTTTTATGCAGGCATGCTTTGAGCTCGGCAGCGGCAACATGGATAGATTGAAACGCCCCGACCGGGCCGTACCGTATTACCAAAGTGGCAATGGCAAGCTGTACGCGGCCGGCGCGCCAATCACTGAGCCCATCGACCTCGACCCCGTGCAGCAAGAAGCATATACACGCAAGCTCCTGAGCTTGAATGACGACAAGGTAATAGCGCATGCCACGGCGATAGCTATCTGGTTCGCCGATCGTGGAGGAGAGCGTGACAGTCGGGGGGACCCGATCATCGTGCGAACAGAGGTGCACGTCAACCAAATCCTCGACTTCATCGGAGCCAAGCGCGACAAGGGAGACTACCGCCCCGAGCAGAAACGCAATATAGCTCGCGACCTCTGGGCATTGAGCGATATCATCATCCAAGTACCGCAGACGACTTGGGTGCGCGGAAAGGAAAGGACCGACATGATACATAGTCGGCTCCTCGATATCTCACACAAGAACCCTGTCGATCTGTTTGGGGAAGAAGTTCCCGATTACACCTTTTGGATCGCGCCCGGCGAGTACGCCAAGCCACGGATGCGCGAGGACGGGGCAATGCTGGCCCAACTCCTTCGCCCGGTGGTCGAGGTGGGGAACCGCCGCGCAGGGGGTAAGGCACTCGCACTGCGGATCGGCTTCTACCTCACATGGCAATGGCGTATTAGAGCCGTGCATGACAACTACGCGCAACCTTGGGGGGTCGCCACGCTGCTGCAAGGTGCCTGCATACCGCTAGATGTCTTGAACACGCGAACTTGTTGCGATTGAGTCAAGTTTTTGCGTCGTATATATCTCGTCGGTCTGAGGCGGAGCCTCGTTAGATGTAGACCACCGGCTGCGCTCGCGCTTCGTTACTCAGTTTCAGGAAACGATGGACGATTTGTGCGCACGTGGTGTCATCAAGGGGTGGCATTACCTCGATTGGGACATTGAGAAACGGCCTTTTCGCGACTGGTGGCCAATATGGCTCAAAGGTCGCGTGCTAATTTTGCCCCCCGATGTGATCGTAAAACATTACGCGGATATCCCCCATGCCGCCAAGCGCGCGGTTGCAGCCGCGAAGGCTGCCGCTACGCGCAAAAGGGCAAAGGAAACGGGCAGTGCGGCCGATGCGACCACAGACTAGAGGGCCGATGCGACGAGGGGGAGCTTCGCACGAGGTGTGACTTCACCCCGCACGAGGTGTGACTTCACCCCGCACGAGGTGTGACTTCACACGCTTGAAATCTGGGTCTATTAAGACTACTAAACCTAACGCACAGGTGCCCCGGCGCTCGCGCGCGGGGACCGTGCGAAAATGAGAGTACCCGCCGCCGACCGTGCGGCCACTAGGGTCAAAAGGAGTGCCCCCCCCCGTGACCACTGCCGACAAGAACACGCAACAGCCGATCCGCGACCGTCTCTATACCCTCGCGCTGAGCCTGGCCGAGAAGCTCAACCACGTCGCCAACGATGAGGATATCTTACGGCAACTCGCCAACCAACTCGCCGACGAGGCTCGCGCGATCGGACGCGACGAAGCGGATGTGTACCCCATTATGCCGGCTGATAGTTTGGTCGATACCCTCCTTTCCGATTATGCGAAGCGACAGGCCGCCGCGCTGGCCAACGGCGGTGTCGTGGGCGTGCGAACCGGGCTTGAGCACCTGGATGAGACCCTGAATGGATTGGAGCCCGGCAAATTGTACTTGTTGGCTGCTATGCCCGGCGCCGGCAAAACAACGTTAGCTTTGCAGATAGCCGCGACGGCTGCGCTGGCAGGTCGCTACGCGCTCTACCTTAGCCTGGAGAACGACGCCACGGACCTGGCGCGCAAGTTGGCCTGCCGCATGGGCAAAGTATCCTATACGCTGGCGCTCAAAGGTAAACTCGATCCGGCGACGTGGGCTGCGGCCGTGGGTGAACTCGCTCGCTTACGCGGGCATTTATACCTGTCGACACCGCGGGACAAGATGCCCGAGATCTCCAGCCTCGTCGAGACGATCATGGTGCGCCAGGGAGCGGCACCGGCGGTGATTGTCGTCGATTATCTGCAGGCGTGGGTTAAGCGCGCCGCCGGGTCTGCGGAGGCTGCGGACGTGCGCGAACGCCTGGACCGCTTCACGCCGGCGCTGCGCGACCTAGGTGAGCGGTATGGGTGCGCCATACTGGCGATCTCTTCTCAGAACCGCTCAGGCTACGATAAGGGCGGGCAGGCCGCGCTCAAGGAATCGGGTGACTTAGAATATGGGGCGGACGCCGTGATGACGCTGGCGCGCGTCGAGGATACCACCGTCCGTTCGCCGGGGGATACGACAGTGGCGCTCAAGCTCACCGTCGAAAAAAATAGGATGGGATTGACCGGTCGCCCTATCATGCTCGATCTCATCGGCGACCGTTGCATGGTCGTGGAGCGCCCATCGTGAGCCGCGGTCTCGGTATCCCTGTAGACCTGCCACGTACGTCGGACGGGCGTCCGATCCTCTGGCAAGAGGATCTCGACGCCTACGACCCCTCGCCACGACGGTCGGGGGGCCGTGTCCGCTACTACTGCCCGATCCACGGGGGCGACCACCAACAATCCCTCTCCCTCAATCCCGCGACAGGCAGATACAAATGCCACACGTGCGGAGAGGGTGGTACGCTGCGTGACCACTGGTCCAACGACGGCGGGGCGCGCGGTCCCCGGCGCCCGCCGCGCTCGCCTACACTGGAGGAGCAGGGCCTCGCGATCCGGGCGCGGCGGGCGCAGGCCGAAGAGGAATTGGCGGTGCGACTAGCCGCGGAACTACCGGTACAGTCTAAAGCATTCCTCCTTGGCCTGCCCGCGCTTAACGCTGCGCTTGGCGCGCCGGATTGCCCTGGGGCCAATTATCTACGGGAGCGTGGTCTCGACCCTCTAATGGCCACCAGTTTGGGTGTTGGCTACGCGGCCCCCAACGCATGGCTCGGCGATCAGTTCGCTAACGAGGGTCGCGGCCTCAAGAGCGGGCGCGTTGTGTACCCGCTGGCCGACCCTCTCAGCGGACGTATCGTGAGCGCCGTGGGTCGCCTATGCGCCGACCCGCGTCCTAGTTGGTCCGGCGAGAGGCGCGAGGAGTTCAAGAGTATCAAGCAACGCAAACTCAAGGGATGCCCTGCCGGGGTGTGGCCCTATGCGAGCCTCGCCGCCGCGCGGGACCACAAGCGGCCTCTAGCCATCGTCGAGGGTCCGGCCGACGCCTTGGCCCTCCTCCAACGTGGCCCCTTGCCCTGCGAGGTTGTGGCACTCATCGGGACCGCCAACGTGCTGCCCCTGGCCGCGTTAGAGGGTATTCCCGGCATAGTGTTGGCCCTCGACGCCGACGGCGGCGGGACCGAAGGCGCGAAGAAGTTGCACCTCGACTTGGCCCTGGCTCGGTTCCGCGTTGAGCGGCTGCCGGTCGATTGGTTGGGCCGGCGAGTGAAAGACCCCGCCGATTTGGCGGCCATGACGCTGCGCGACGGCGCCGCAGCCGATAGGCTGTATGCGGGTGCTTTGATCGCAGTGTGTGCGGCGTGTGATCGCTTGGGCGGTGCCGCGTGGGACGACAGCGAGGCGCATACCCTCCTCAAAGGTATGTATCACCGGCTCGCCGAGGCGGCCGGTTTAGTACCGATACTGCCCCGCTGGGATGAGGCGTGGGATATGGCTATTGACACCGCATGCGACCGGCGCGACCTGTTGGCCCTTGTGGGAATTGTGTTGATGTGCGAACAAGATTACCTGCGCCGGCTGGCCAAGCAGGCAGACCACGCTAGCAACGATCAAGGGCGCGCAGGTGCCGCGTAGGGTCGTGCTATGACGAAAGCCTACCTACTACACATACTTGACCGCGCACTCTCCCCTCAGGAGGTCCACATCCATGGACATGCACGATACAGACCCCCGCATCCACCCCGTTGATACTCTTAGCTCTGCGCCCGAATCTGACTTCGCCGTGACACACATCGTGCCGCGCTTACCAAAGGGCAAACGCGGCCAGCCCCAGGTGCGTGACGCGTTCATCAACTACCTTGATCGCCGGACGCGCACCTTCTCAAGTGCCGGTGAGTATACGGCTGCGACGTTGCAGGCCCTCGACAGGCTCGACAAGGCGCATCCTGACTTGGCCATGGTCGTGCGCGCGTGCTACCTTGATGGTCAAACCGAGCGCCAGGCGGCTCCAATCCTGGGGTTACGCAAATCGACACTGCACAACGTCAAGGCAGAAGCGCGCTCGCTCATGGCTGAATGGTCCGGCGTTGACGAGAAACGCATCGAACTAGAATTGCGGCGCTTGAAATCCGCATAGCGTCCCGGCTAGAGCCGTGCGAATCTATGGCGGGCATTGCTTTTTCTTTGGGCAGCAAATATACTGAAAGAAGATGGAACTTTGACCCTGGGGGCATAAGCCCCCAGGGTTTTTTGTTGCCCGCGCGCACGAGGCCAGGAGGACGCTATGGTGAGCGAGACAAGACGGCGGTGGACGCCGAACCGTCCAGGGGCGCGGCCGTTGGGTGAGCGTCGGGATATCAAGGTGCAAATCGCCATGTCCGAGTCGGAGCGTCTGTTGCTTGAGGATCTAGCCCGCGCCGCGCACGCGGACAGCCTTGCGGGCTACATCCGTTCACGCGCGCTGGCGCAGCCGACGGGCGCCGCGTAGGCGCTGTAGGGGGCCACGGGAGACACCGTCCATGAAAGAACCAGAAGCCACTATCTTCATCCGCGAGACCGGGAGTAGCATCTGCTTTCGTTGGCTGTGCCAGGACAGTGATGTATGGCAGGATATGCGGACAGACCTCAAGCGGTCTTTTCCCCATCACACGGGCCTGACCTTCGACGGTGAGTTGCGCATGTGGCGTCTCTCGCTCCGCACGCGCGACAGGTTTTGTCGCTGGGCCGATGCGTGGTTCGGTCTCAACGGCCAGAAGTGGGAGGCCGTGAGCGACGACAGCGGGTATACCCGCTCTAAAGCCACACAGAGCAGCGCAGCGGGCAGTGTCGAGTCGGCCTATGCCGCGCTCCATCTCCTGCCGACAGCGCCGGCAGAGGTCGTGCAGGCCGCACAGCGGGCGCTTGTTAAGATGCACCACCCCGACGCCGGTGGCACCCACGTGGCGGCCGTTGCGATCAATCGAGCGGTTGACATCATCCATGTCTACCAGAGCACGGCGCGCGCGGGCGCGGCGTAGGCTGCGACACAAAAGGGGCGGGCGTGTGTGAACGGTTCGAAATCACACACGCCCGCTGTTGCGGGAGGAAACCGTGACGGGAGCCAACCCGTCATGCGGTCCACTATAGACAGGCGCCCGTCCGGGGGCCATAGCCCGTTCGGGCTATGCGTGTGGCCGCGACGGGAGCGCGGCGTGACCTGGCGCGGGGTAGAGAGACAAAAGCCCCTCGTGGCCTCTCCTCCCGAGGCCACGAGGGGAAAGAAAAAGAAAATGACGTGTGTGCTGTCGCGACCCGTTCGGCCGCGGCGCGGGGATAGAAAAGCCCCTCAACGGGCATGCTGGAAAGGCCCGTTGAGGGGAGCCAAAGAGGGAAACGACTGTACCTCATCGCGCTTGTTGCCAGAGTAGGCGACGCGGGCGGCCGGGGCCATAGCCCGAATGGGCTAGCGTGCCGCAGCCGCAGCCGTAACTATCAACCACACCACCACAGACAGACGCTGGGCTGGCCGCAGCCGGCGGCGTAGCTGAGGAAAACGACATGCCGACCGATGCCCCACAGCCGCTCAACGTGCGGGAGATCTACAGCCTCCTGGCGCGACGACGTGACGCGGCCTTCGTGTGTTTTACGCTTCTCCGGCTCCTAAGCGACCCGACGTGCATCATCCGTTCTGTCGAGAGGCGGCCGGCCTCGGTGCAAATTGGCTACGCGTGGCGCCTTGACGGCCCGGACGACGAGGTGGTTTCCGCGACACAGGATCTCCCGTTCATGGACTTGCCCGACGACGACGCGGCCACGATAGTACTCACCGTGCTGGTTCAGGGGCAGCGGGAGGAGGTTACGCGCATGTCAGCGCCGACGCGCCTCTATGACATCCCCTTCTTCAGGGAGTGGCGCGCCCGGTGGGCCGAGCGCCCGGACGGCGATGAGGTGTGCTATGGCCGATAGTGTCTACGACTTGGCCGTGAAGCTCAGCCTTGAGACGGCGGGCCTCGCGGGCGCGGCGGGGCTTGCCTTGCGCGCCTTCGGGGGGATTGAGGGGCAGGCGCGCGCGGCCGATGTCGCGGTCGCCAACCTCAATCGGCGCGCGGCCATGGTCAACATGACCGGCGCGCAGCGCCAAGCCTTTTTGTACAGCGAGGCCCTCGGCGCGCAGACGGCGGCCCACGACAAGCTCAACACGGCTATGAAGGGCACGGCGCTGCTGATGGGCGGGGCCGCCCTCGTGGGCGTCGGCGCGGGCCTGTTCGGCTTCATGGACAAGGCCGTGAAGCGCGCCGAAGACTTGCAGACGATCATGGTGCAGGTGCAGGCCGCGACCCAGGCGACCCCCGGACAAATGGCCTCCCTGCAAAGCCTCGCGGTCACGCAGGGCTTGCGGACGCAGTTCAGCCTGAACGAGGAAGCTGGACTGATCGCGGCCATGACCCGCGCGGGCATCGCTGGCCCTGGCAGTGTGGGGCGTATCCAGCAGATGCTCCCGGCCATCAGCACCTTTGCCGAAGTGATGAAGATGGGCCGGGGCACGGCTCCCACGGAGTCGGCCACCACGGCGGTCGAGTTGGCCCACCTGTACGGACAATACGACGCGCTCGGCGGCAAGAAAGGCCCCGGCGTCAACTACATGGTTGAATTGGCGGGCAAGGCGCTGGCCGTGACGCCCGCCTCCGGCAAGGAGTTCGAGACCCTTATCTCGCAGTTCGCCAGCACGATGCGTCCCCTCTATGGTGACAATAAAAAGGGGTTCGTGTCCGACTCCATCGCGCTGGCAATGTTGGAGTCGCAACTGGGCCAGCAATCGCGCGGCGGCTTGCAGGTCGGCTCGCTCATCACGCGCACCCTGGGCGGCACGTCCAAACGCAGTAGCCAGCAGAATGAGGGATTGGCGCGCCTGTCGTCATTGGCAGGGGGGCGTCAGTTCTTCGACGACAAAGGGCAGTTCGCGGGCATCGGCAACGCGCTGTCCATCATGGAGCAGGCGGCGGCGTCCAAGGACGAAACGCCGAAGCAAATCGGCCTTCTGTTCAAGCAGGCGTTCGGCGCGGTGGGCGCGCGGCAAGCGGGTATCCTGGCCGATCCGGTGACGGTGGGCCAGTTCGGCAAGGTGGGCCAGTACCTCGACCCCAAGACGGGCGGCGTGTCGATGGATAAAATCCGCGAGGCGTACAACGCCACGCCGGAAGGTCAGCAGGCGAAGGCTGTCCACAACTGGGAAACGCTGACCACGCTCATCGGCCAGCGATACGTCCCCGCCGTCACGGCGGCGCTTGGCGTGACGGCAGCCGTAACGGGCGCCCTCGCTAACCTCGCCAACGTCAACCCCGGCCTCACCAACATCGTGGCGGGTGTCATTGGCGTGACGGCGGCCGTGACCGCGCTCTCAGGCGCGATCCTGATCGGGCGGGGCGCGTTCCTGCTGTGGGGCGCGGCCGGCGAGGCGCTGGGCCTCGCCAAGCTGGCGAGTGGTATCAACATCATCACCGCCGCGATGATGGCACAGGGGCGGGGCACGATCTTCGCCACCGTGGCGACGCGCGCCTGGGCCGAAGTTCAGGCAGCGGGCGCGGCCTACGCCGCCGCGGGCGCGGGCGTCTACGCCCTGCTCGACGCGTCCGTGATCGCGCTCTCGGGCGGGTTCAGCATCGCCACGATCGCGGCGGGCCTGCTCGACCTCTCGCTCTTGCCGGTCACGTTGACGGTCGTGGGTATTGGGGTGGCCGTGGGCGCGGTCGTCTATGCGTTCACTCACTGGGGCCAGGTCACGGGCTTCGTCGTGGACCAACTCAAGAGCCTGAAGGCGATAGCGGACGCTATCCTGCACGGCAACTACGACGCGGGCTTCGGGGCGCTCTCGCACAGCATAGGTGGCAAAAGCCCCGTCAACCCCGTGAATGCGGGCCAGGACTTGGGGGCATGGACGCGCCACACGCTCCACCTCGACGAACTCGGCCGTTTTCTGTTCAGCCCGAGCGGCGGTGGCGCCTCTCCCGAGCACTGGATACCCGCTCAAGCTGGGGCGACGCAGGGGCTGGCCGGTGTCGTGCCCGCGCATCTGCTGACCCCACTGGCGGGCGCTCCTCGCCTCCCCGCGGCGTTCGCTTTACCCCCCCTGTTGGCCGTGCCGCCACTGCCAGCACGTGCGCCCGCGCCCCTGGTGGCGCCACTCCCCGCCTCAAGCGCCAGCGCGGCGCACGTACAGCGAGGCCCAACGCCTGTGTCCCACATGCACGGTGACACGCATCTTCACTTCGGCCCCTCCTCGATCGTCGTGAACGGCGCACAGGGGCAGGACGTGCGGCAACTGGCAAAACTGGTCGCCGAAGAAGTCCATGAGATGTCCGCGCGTAAGACGCGCGAGGGAAGTCAATACCAGGCGACCCAGTTCACCGGACTAGAGCTCGACGCCAGTTCATTCTAAGCCGATCGTCAGACTGATCGTTGCACCCCGCTACAGCTACAGAGGACATACATGGCCGGCATCCCCATTCCGCCCCTCATCTACCCGTTTGCGAACCTAGCCTATCGCGATCGTCAGTACGATCAGCCGTTCGGGCAGCGGCCCTATCCCAGCCTGGAACCCCTGTTAGGAGGCGTGCCGTTCCACCGTGGTTACGACTTTGCCCGCGTGCAGCGCGACATGCCGCTCCTCGCTGTTGCCTCTGGGGTCATTCAATGGGCAGACATCGACAAGTATGGCTACAAGTTCAATGGCGGCTACGGTCTCATGGTGGGCATCACCCTCGACGGGACAAGCGGAGCCGTCGCGGTCCTCTATGGCCACATGAACCGCGTGGACGTGGCCGTGGGCGATCACGTTACCCAGGGCCAGCAAATTGGTCTATCGGGGGGGCAGGGGCCGAAAGGGGTGGGCACAACGTCCGGCAACTCATCCGGCGCGCACCTCCATTTTGGACTGAATAGGTATAGCTCGGTATTCAACGACAGCGGGTGGATCGACCCGATTCGGTACGTCGGTACGACGACCGTCCATGTCGTCTATCCTGCCGACGGGGGCGCGCCCGCCGCCGCTGCTGCCACGGTCCTGCCCGGCCACATCACCCCGGAACAGGCGGTCTATTACGCCCGCGCCGCCCATATCCCCGAGTCGCAATTAGCGACGGGTGTCGCCATCGCCATTGCTGAGAGCGGGCTGCAGATCAATACGACGAGTCCGGTCAACTCTGATGGGTCGCGCGACTATGGGTTGTGGCAAATATCGGTGTCGCCCACCAAACATACCCAATACGACATCAAGCGGCTGACGAGCGACCCTGCCTATAACGCCGCCGCGATGTACGACATCAGCAGTGGCGGGACGAACTGGCATCCCTGGACAACCTACTGGGCCGTGGGCAACCCACCCCGTGCCGTGGGTGACGGTCATGGCGCGTACCGCGCCAACCTCCAGACAGCGGAGGATGCCGTCAACCGGACGCCTCCCAACGGTCAGTACCCCGTCGGTGGTGTACCAGGCGAGGCCGGGAGCGCGGTGGATGGGCCACCGGCGCCCCCTATTCCTGAGTTGCCTGTCGATCGCGCTATCCTCGTCAAGGTCGCCGTCGATAAAGCGGCCCTGGTGTGGCGGGAGGACGCGGGCCTGACGCCCACGGCGGGCCTACAGATCCTGGACGAGGTGCTGCCCGTCGCCAACTGCACCTTTACGGACCCAGCCTATTTGTCGGCGGGTACGTTCAGCGCCGACCTCTCTCTGGCAGCGTTCGACACACCAAGCGGCAGACGCGTGCTGGACGCCCTGTTTCAGAAGACCAAGACGCAGGCGACGATCAGGATGGGCTACGTGCCCCGGACGAACACGCCCGACCCTCGGACTGTCCCGCCCGTGTTCGTTGGCCTCGCCACCGTGCCGGAGGTCAACTACAAAACGCAGACCGTCCGCATTGCCGGCGGGGATATGTCAGCTCTCGTGTCGCAGACGGGCGACACGGCGTCGCGCATCGACACGATCCAGAATACCAACGTGGGCGACGCCATCAAGCAGATCGTCAGGGCCTACGATCCGCGTGGAGTCATAGACTTTCAGATTGATGTGACAGCCGGCACCGTCGGCGGCTTGATGGGGCCGGACGCCGTCCAGGGACGGACCGCCGTCCGTACTGCTTGGGATCTAATCATCCAATTGGCGGACGGTGAGGGAGCCGTGGCCTTCTTCGTTGGGACAACACTGATCGTGCGGCGTATCCCGCCTGACGGGCCAGCGGTGCGCCTCGGTCCCCACGAGCCGGGCGTCAATCGCATAATGGACCAACCTCGGTTTCGGCCACAACCCCATGCGAAGCGCGACTTCTACGTGCGCGCCTTTAGTTACGACACGAAGCAAGGGGCGCTACGACCAGCCTATGCCGGCAACCCCGACAGCCCCGACGTGGTGGACGTGTTTCGCGCGCCCAACTGGTCGCAGCACGACCTTCAGAATTACGCCGACAAGGTGCTGGCCCGCTATCAGGCGACGGAGTTGCAGGCCGACATTCAGTTGGGCGCGCCCCTGCTGATCGCGCCCAACCAGCCTATTGTGCTCGACCTCGGCGCGACGGGGCCGGGTGGCACGACGCACGCTATGGACGCCTACGTGGCGGGGGACACGCATCCCTACTACGCCGTGCGGCAGACCACAACCTACAGTCCGGCCACGGGCATCACGCTGGCTCTGGTGGCCACGAACAGGCAGCCGGGCATCCTCGGAGCCAATCAGGCGCAGGCGGCGGGCGTGTAGTAGCGCGGTTAGACACTGACCGCATAGTAGACGGCAAGCAAGAGGAGAAAAGACGATGGCAACGGGTATTGTTCGGAAATTGATGGGCGACCACAAGCACGGCGCCGGGAATGGCATCATCCGCCCGGTCACGGCGACGGGGGCCGAGGTCGTGGGGCAAGACCTCTTCTTCAATGGCGGAGAGGTCGCGGGGCTCGGTGAGGACGATGCGCCGCTGGCGGTCGGAGATGTGGTCACGTACACATACACACACCCGGCCAACCGTGGCGTCCCTGGAATGGCGCCGGCGACGCCGACCGCCATTGAGATCGCCCGCGTCGAGCGTGCGTCCCAAGGTGAGGAGCGCGGCCAGCCGTCCGGCGCTGCGACGCGCTCGACCAAGGCGGACACTGTCCCCACCGTCGAGGAGCAGATGCGCGCGCGCGCCATCTACCGCGCGATCTGACAAAGGACAACGCCGCCGCGCTGGGCCAGGCGGATAGTCGCAGATAGTCGCACATAGTCGGCTTTAGACGGGGACGCACGACATGGATACGGACTCTTTGTGCCGTGCAACGCGCCGGGACGGGCAGCCATGCACGATGAAGGCGGGTGAGGATGACTACTGTTTTGCCCATTCGCCCGCCGTTGCCGAGCGCCGCCGGGCCGGGAACGCGCAAGGTGGGCGGAACAAGGCAACCCCGCGGCGGTTGGAGCGCCTCATCCCGTCGAGCCTCCGGCCAACGCTGGAAACGCTGTTCACGGCGTTGGATGAAGTCCACGACGGGACATTGGACCCGAGGCAGGCGTCCGCAATGGCCAGCCTCGCTGGCGCGATCGGTCGCCTTTACGAAACCGCCTCCCTTGAGGAGCGCCTCGAAGCCATAGAGAAGGCACATGAGCAAAACATTGGATAGGCGTGTCACCGACCTGGAGCAGCGCGAGGCCGCGCCCGACCCGTGCGCCTGTCGCCTGCGCATCGCCATCGTGTACGACGACGTGCACGATGGTGATGATAGTCCTGCCGTCACTCCTGCCGCCGTCGCGTCGCCACTGTGCCCACATGGGCGGCCGTGGCAAGGCGTGGACGTGGAGGGATGGGACGATGGCGCCGCTGGCGAGCGGGGCGCTGTGTGATAGAGGGAGGTCGGGAATGACGACGATAGAATCGCGGGTGCGACGGCTTGAGGAGCGGGAACGCAACCCCTACGACAGCGATCCGCGTTTCACCGCCCTGGTGGCCCGGCTGAACGCCGGCGCGTCCATGCGCGAGGTCAGCAACGACGACCTGTTTCTCCTCATCGCTTGGGCGGGGCATGAGAGAGGGGGCGCATCACTCAATGTGCGCGCCATGTCGGATGAGGAGTTAGAGCGAGCTGCGGACGGCGATGAGAGCGTCCTGGCGCGCTACCGGACGGCGGTGAGGAGATGAGTCAGCTACAGGGCCGCATAGACCGCCTGGAACGGCGCGTGAGCGCGCTAGCGGGGGCGCAGCGCCACGATGGTCCTCCGGACCCTTGAGGACTATTTCAACGGGCTCACGACGCGCGACGAGCGCGAGGCGTTCCTTGTGCTCGCGCTGGACGTGCATGCTGTTCAGCAGCGCGAGGCCGAGGCGCACGCGGCCGGGCAGGCGCTCCCGCCGCGCAGCGCGGTCGAGCAGGCGCGCATGGACGAGCTCGCCCGATGTGTCGAGTCGCAGAAAGGAGTCCGCACATGACTGGGCGCCTACCGATCGTTGACGATGACCTCCTTGCCGCGCAGCGCGACGAGGTGGCGCTCCTCATTGCCCGCCGGCCAGGGTTCCCCGCGACGGCGACCGCAGCCGAGCGGAGCTGCGTCGACGAAGCGGCACGCGCCTTATGTACCCGGCTGGGGTATCGGTCGCGCGTCCTCACCCCGCGTGACCTGGACACTCTCATCACGCAGGCCGATGCGTCCGGGCGCGCGCTCATCGGGGCCATCCTTGCGATGGAGATGCATCGGCGACAGGAACGGGACCAGGATCGGGTGGCAGACCGAGGGGAGTGGGAAGGCGATGGCGATGGCGACAATAACACGGCGGATTGAGTCCTTAGAGCGGCGCCTGGGAGCGTTGACCCCGCCGGACGAGGACGGCGCTGGGTTAGAGGTATCCGACGAAGAGATCGAACGCCGCCTCACGATCATCACGGAGGCGACCGGTATCGACCTGATGCCGACGCTGCGTCGCTGTGCCGAGGCGCGTGGCGAGCAGGAGGAACGCGCGGCCCTGCAGGCCTGTACCCCCCGTGAGTTGAGCATGCTGCTCGTGCTCTACGATGATCTTCCCGAGCGCACGCTAGAGGATCTCACGTACGGGTTTGGCGCGCAAGAGAAAGATGCCCTCATGGCGAGGTGCGATTGGCGGAACGCGCCATGAGCGACGTGATGGCGCGCCTGAGGACGGGGCAGCGATGACGTTCGAGGTCAGCACGCGCGCCCGCATCGTGTCCTCGATCGCGGTCGCCAGGGACATCATCCCCTCCGTTCGTCCTGCCCTATCGTCGGCCCCTGCGGGTGCGTCACGCCCCCGCGCCGAGCGTGTAGACGGCACCGAGGCCAATCCCGCGCCGGTCGAGAATGCCGCGCATGACCAACTCCTCTAGCTCGTCCTGAACGGGCTCGACATTGATGCCAAGCCCGAGGGTACGGGCGATCTGATCGGCGGTCGCGCCGTGCGGCTCCTCCGCCGCGATGGCCGCCAGGATCTCCTCGGTCGTGCTCGATGCGCCGATCTCCGCCGTCGGGTAGTCCGGGACC
>JAABUH010003021.1_pt1 | contig 15158 bp, 23 predicted proteins | sample 5559121 | NCBI WGS metagenome assembly JAABUH01 (sample SAMN10711871, study PRJNA513364) | rock metagenome | isolation source: Antarctica rocks | place: Antarctica: Victoria Land, Battleship Promontory nord | collected 2015-12-28
TTCAATTTTTCTTTTTCTCCTGAAGAGTTTAAGTCTATAGAATATACTAATACTAATTAAGCCATTGACAGTAGTATGACACAAGACAAGCTAATTCTTATGGTAGTGTAATATCACAGCTCTATAACTGGCATGATAACTGGCATCTTAATACAAACCTGACTATCAATGGTGACATGGTTATCTTCGTGAAGTAGGGCAACCTCTTCGTACAGAACAAGAAGTTCTGGTTAGTCAGCTAAAACCCAAGCATAAGTATCCTTTGGAGCAATAGTGGGTCTGATCTTGCTGAATAGTGAGATGTCAAAGGCTGATGGATGTGGATAGGCTCTGATGGTGGCCATACCGATTATCGTTCAAGTCGTCGAGTCTTTCGTAGGGAAGTCAGAACCGAAGACACCCGAGGAGATGGCGAAGACGTTTTGCGATCCCGAGTGATTGGCTGATGCAGCTAATGCTGGTGTTTAACAATGTCTATGTGATCATTGGGCCGGCTTTTCTGGTGAGTAGCACCCTCTCGTCCAAGCGACGGCGGAGCTTCGTGACTTATGCCGGAGTAGGTCAGCATGACATATCGCTACGAGTTCACCCGAGAGCACTCGGTGGATGTGAATCCTAATGTTTCTTACCACTCCCTTTACACCCCCAACTGATGGTATTCCTTTTCCAGGTTGTTAAGGCGGAACTCGTTCCCGAGACTGGTACTCTCCAACCGATCGACGAATGCAAGACCGCTCCTTCCAGCGGACGGCCTCCACCAGGTCAAGCGAACTTGATTCCCGACGGCAAAACTCTCCCTCACTTCTCTCACCCCCTGACAACCGCCGCTTTCATCTCCCTAATCATAACCAGTATCCTCCTCGCCATCCTCCCGAACGTCCTTCCGGATTCAGGCGTTGCGCTCGTCACCAGTCCGTTTGGTCTGGTGGCGACCTTATCTGGCGTGCTTGTGGCCGTGCCATTCACCGCTTGGTGGACTGGTCAGCTTGGCGAGTGGTGGAATCATGCTGAAAAGTGAGTGGATCAGCGTTTGATCGAAGGTTTGTTTTCCGCTGACAAGTTGTCGACAGGTGGATCCCAAAGAAAGATGAAGCGGTGCTCCAGGACGCGAATGAGTTGGAGGATGTGGAGAAGGCGATCATGGTCGAGCAGGATGCGGTGAAGCCGTAGTCTGATGCTTCACCTCGTGATTGTATTGTTTCGTTTACGTCTCACGGCTAGAGAACGGTTGAATCCGTAGAAGTATGGATCTTGTTTAGGTAGTGCTGCTTCAACCCCCGGAGCGGTCCAGTGATTTTCCTTGATGATCTCAACCCCAAAAAGTGATCGAACTCATCGACGGCCTTAGTACTCATTTACGCTAATGCGAGAGGAACCTTCGTTGCGATAGCATGGGGGGGTTTCCCAATGTCATCTGTCAAAGTATGACCGGTGGGTAACCTTGATGTTTTCCATCCTTTGCTTGGCGCTGTTCGTTCGAATGGCTTGTCCTTCAGACAACGGGTGGCCTCAACGAGCGAGAAACAATAAGTGACACGCTGTATTTTCGAATGGGATGGATGGGAATCGGCTCGTAAGCAAAACAACGGGGCTTTGGTTGTTCAGTTTTGCAAGCACTTCGTAGAGCTTAACGTATCCCCCTGGAGATCCTATTCGGCGAGATCGAAAGCGACGCTCCCACTCATACTAGCGAGTTCCACAGGAATTTTCTTAAACAACCGCGCGCAAGCTGCTGAGCAAAAATCTAAAGATTCCACGCAGGAAAGATACCCGTAACATGTTGTCTGTAGTCACAGGGTCTATCATCTGTGAAGCCGGAGCGAAAGGAACCGTGTCCAAGTAGACCCTGCTGCCGAGTTGTCCATCATTTGCCTGGCATAGGCGAGAACGAGGTAAAAACCGCGAGAACAGATCCCTGGCGGACATATCCCATAGGGTACAGACTCCCAAACATGTATGCCAGAGGATCCTGAATATGGCACAACCTCTACATACGTTCATCAATCAGGTGTCAGCTATCTAGGTGTGATGATGAGTCGGGCACGATCTGGATGATCACCCTCGCCTGTCCTTCCTCCTGGACTCTGGTATCATCAATCCGTATGATCGGATGATCCCTGCACGAAAACCACGGTGAGTAACAGGGACGCACCAAAGCAAGCGATCACAAGGAGAAGTATGTTTCGGATACCTAGAGCTTACGAAACATTGAGTCGGTAGTGCTGGCTGAGAGTGCGCTGAGTAGACCGGAAGCAATGGTCCAGATGGAGAAGCCGAGACAGGGGACGACCTTGTATTTTCCCACTTTTGAAACGTATGCTCAGGCTAAGAAGGAGCAGAAGGTCTGGAGGAGGATGAGGGGGAGAAGAAGGATGCCGGATCGGAGTGGGGAGTCGCCATGGACTACTTGAAAGAATTGGGGCAGCTAGGGCATGATCAGGTTGCGAGTGGCGGCGTGTTGTTCTCCGCCACATAGAAGATATTGCTGTAGGAGATGATGCCGATCAGAAACGCACTCGAACGAGCTCCGATCTCGGTTCTATGACGGAAGATATGCACTGTCGACCTTCAACCAGATCGAAAGCCGGGACAGAGATTAAAGAGCTTCTCTCGATCCCCGAGGATCGTATTCGCATCCCTCCTCCGTATGATGAGCAGGCTTTCGAGTGAGCTTACTTGTCACTACGCTCACCGGAAGGGTTTAGGCTAGGGTAATCGTCGCTGCGGTCCGGTCCATCGCTATCCAACGACCGAAGCTTGTTGAATCGATTATATGATGAGAGCATCGGGATCATGGGTCAATATGTCCGCTTGGTCAGCATGAGATACGACATTCACAGGTACAAAAAACAAGGCTCTTTTCTGAAGTACGAGTTTGAGCTGAATTGTATCCGCTAGGTTGGTCAATCAGCTTACCGATTGGACCCAGACTACTGTCCCGCCCTGAGAGTCCCAAACCGACTTCCAGCGAGTCAGAAATCTCATGGATTGGAAAGCCAATCTACCCGTCAGGTTCCAACTCACTCAACAGAACATCTTCGCTCGACAAGGCACACGTACAATAGGACCGCTGATCATGCTACATCTTTGGCACGACATGCTGCAATGCGAGCTACATCGCGTTGTCGGATAGGGATACCCACCTCCCATTCTTTTCGATCAGATCAATCTCCCTTCCACCCCTCTGTCCGACTGGATCGAGAGGGCGAAGGCGACGTGCCTTGCATGTGCGGAGAATGTGGTCCAGACGCTTCGAATGGTACTTGAGTGTACTGCCGAGGGGGGTTCTCAAATCCTCGACTCTAGTGCACCTATGATCTGCTACGTCTCGATGCGAGTTCGGCTACAGTATCGATCGGTCGATCGGATATCATTTGGTGACGAGGAAGCGTACGAGGAGCTCATCGAGGACCTCAAAGTCCTCATGATCTTCGTTGAAGGGGATTGTCAATACTTCCCCACAGCCAGGATGATAGTCCACCCAATCTTGTGTGCTGCTAGGAGGTTTACCTCTCTCTTCTCGGTGTAGATGAGAGAGGTGAAACGATTGATACTGAGCCACAGACTTGATCGATGGTGAGATGAGTGAGATCCTCGGCTTGATGCCAAGTACGAAGATCGGACACTCACTTGTTAACTCGCAGGGAAAGGAACGTGGAAGACGAAGATACTACTACTCATCCCTGGGTGAGGCGGATGGACGAGATTGATACTCGACTACAGGGAGACGTGAGCGTACTCGAATCAGCCCAAGTGTGTGGTCGATGACGGTTTCGGACTTGCCGGGTCAGGATCGTCAGTATGAAACTCTCGTGTCAATGAGCGAGGACGACCTGTTCAGTCAGTTTCTTCGACTTCCGTTGCGAGCTAGGGTTTTCCGGTGCAGCTAAGGGGAAATGGAAGGCGCTTGGTGATGACGGATTTGCCGCATGACCATCACTGAGATCGAGCAAGATCGTCATCGCCTATACCTTGAAACTCCTCGAGTCCTCTTCTGATACCGATTGCATTGGAGGAAATTATTGTTTATGCTTGAAGGAGGTACTTCGGCTAATGGATCCTTCCGCAAGGAGAACCCGCATACTCATGGCACAGCTCATCAACCTGAATCAATTCGTGTGGTACCGTATCGGTGTTCTCCACAGCTCTTTCCGGTATATTGTCCGATACGATCAATTTGGGCTCTGGAGTTGACCTTGCGGGGCCGTTCGAAATCTAGCGGGTGTATCTTGGCGTTCTTGGTCCGTGAGAGTGAGGAGCTTATACACGACGAGTGTACATCATACTTGATATCAAGGTTCGTTCCATCACAGACGTATCTCGGCGAAAGGAATAGAACGTCTGTCTCGACGGAAACGGCCCCAGCAAGCAGCACAGGTCATGAAGGGTAGACCAAGGAACGGCAATGAGATTGTGTGTGACCCAATCGAAAGCTTGTCTCTGCGAAGACTTATCCATGTCCAGAGATCCGACAAGTGTCAAGCAGAAAGTCTGAATCCCATTGTGATGAGCAAGCTGGCCCAAGCCACTTTGATCTCGCACGGCCAAAAGCAACCGGTCATATCCGACACGGGCATCGACCCTTCCGAGCAATCCGTCAGTTTCGGACTAGTCTTTCTTGTTCAGACACCACTCTTTTTCACCTAGAAGCCCTATACTTCATCATGGGCCGTATGAGCGAGGAGACACCTCTCCCCACCAGTCTTTTTCTTACTCTTACTGCTAGACAAAATGCACATACCGGGGAACGACGAGTCTTCCTCTTCAGTATCGCCGCGTCCCTATATGTTCTCCTACGATATTGCTTCCTCCCGCTTTACGCACCTTCCTTGTGGCCCATAGATAATACTACTTTCGAACGTCAAAATCATTGTCGACAGGCAGAACCTCTTCTTCCAAGCAGCTTCGACGTAAACTCCCTCGTCCTTGGCGAAGAGAGGCAGATCGTCGATTGGCTCAGCGGGGCAGTAAAGATCCCGACTGAGATCTTCGATGTGATGGGTGATGTCGGGGAGGATCCGAGGTGGGAGGTCTTTTATCGGTTTGCGGAGTATCTTCAGGAGGCTTTCCCGCTTGTGTGAGTGGAAAACTTGATTTTTGATTCGATCTTCAGATGGGATGGGGATGGGGATCTTTGCTGATGGTTGGGGTCTACTTAGGCATGAGCATTTGAAGAGGACGAGAGTGATGACTCATGCTCTGATCTACGAATGGGAAGGAACGAACCTTGCTTTAAAGCCATTGCTCCTCACCGGTCATCAGGGTACGTTCAGGCTCATTCCATCTGCTCTGGCTGAACGGGAATGATATGTAGATGTCGTACCTGTACTCAACGCTACGAGGGTGTCATGGACTCATGACCCCTACGGAGGATTTTACGACGAAGAGACAGGTTTCATATGGGGTCGAGGGAGTACTGATGATAAATCCGGTACCATCGGTATCCTGTGAGTGCTCCCGACCTTTGGTGAACAAGGAATTGGCTAATTTATGGTAGTTCCGCCGTCGAGCTCCTACTAAAGTCTGGCAAGTTCACACCAGCCCGTACCGTCATCTTAGCCTTCGGTATCGACGAGGAGACAGGCGGAAAGGTGGTTCGTCCATAGTCTCGCCTTAGGGAAAGAGCTTACACTCCCGCGTAGGGGGCCTACGCGCTTGGTCAGTGGATCGAGGAGAAGTATGGTCCGGACTCGATCTCGATGCTTGTGGATGAGGGTTCAGGCCTGGTCGAGCTTTGGGGTCAGGTGAGTCATCGTCACCTATGAGGGTGGAGTCTCGCTGATCCGGCTTGCAGCTGTATGCTACGCCGGCTGTTGGCGAGAAAGGCTATCTTGACGTGGAGATGCGGGTTGAGACGGCTGGCGGACATAGCTCTGTTCCTCGTGCGTATTTCCACAAAGTTTGGGACGATCTAGCAGGCAAGACTAAGCTGTGTTGATCAGCGCCTCACACGGGGATCGGCTACCTCGCCCTTCTAATCGCTGCAATCGAGCAGCATCCACATAAGCCCCGACTCCTCGTCGACTCCCCGCTTGTCAACTCCCTTTCTTGCGGTGCCGAATACGCTCCGATGATGACGAAGCATCTGAAGAAAGCGGTACACGATCTCGAAGCATCCTTATCTTCGAAACACGGAAAGGTCGACCAGAAAGCTTTGAAAGCGTTGCAGGACTGGTGGGTCGAAGGGAGCTATGAGGATGGGACTTTACCCGTTGGGTTGGGAAAGGCGTTGGTCAGCACGACGCAAGCTGTTGACATCATCAATGGTGGACTCAAAGTCAATGCTCTAGTATGTGTCTCGATTGGTCTCAAGGAGATGTTCACGCTGATATCACATCCAGCCAGAAGACGTGTATGCTGTGATCAACCACCGGATCAATATCGCCTCGTCCGTCTTGGAACTACAGGACCATCTCATCAACGTCCTAGCTCCGGTCGCTAAGAAGCACGACCTAGCTCTCGAAGCTTTCGGCCATGAAGTGAAGCTTGATGCTTGTCATTCATCCGAAGCGGTGAAGAAGGGGAAAGTCATCCTTTCCGAGGCTTTCAACTCGTCGTAGGTTTGAGTGTCTCATTTGAGCAATACCTTGACGCTCAACCGAGATCAGGCTCAATCCGGCTCCGCTTTCGCCATTCACGGTAGAAAGCCCTGCTTGGCGTATCCTGTCCGGCACGACGAAGGGGGTTTACAATACACGTCCTGGAGCCAAGGCGGACGGGAAGGATGAGATCTACATGGCGCCGTCGACCAGTACCGGAGTAAGTGCTACGTTCTCTCCAAGATTTGATCGACGCTGATGCGCATGTTCAGAACACCGATACTAAGAGGTACTGGAATTTGACCAAGAACATCTACCGCTTCGGTTACCTCGAAACGAAAGATGAAGGGGGTGTACATACCGTAGATGAGTATATCGTGAGTTTTTCTTTCTTCCTCCTGACGCGGAGATGAATGGTAAATACGCTGATTTGATCCTGTCAGCGCGACTCTGGATTCATCGAGATGACCAGATGGTTTATGAATCTGATCGTCAACGTGGACGAGGCGAGAATTCTGTAGAGAAACGAAACGTAGAAGGGGAAGGGAGAGCAAGGAACATCAACGTCTTCACAGGTTTTCATCTTTGTATGATGGTGATTCGATGTAGGGCTTCTGACCTGTACAATGCATGCACGAGCTTTGAGCTGCAGACCGTTTGAATTTCCCTAATGACTGCTTTCGACAATCTAAACCATATCCCAAACAATCTCTGTCCCCGTCCTGTCGTCCACTGTCTCAGGTGGTTCGAGGTCAAGGGCAAGATTGCGTTCGTGCTCCGTGCACTCAGGTCGATCGAAGGGCCTCTTCATCAATTGCAGACTGTGTTGACGGCTAGATCATTATTCTGTATGGCGGTGGAAAAGCTTTCGATCGATTCGATATCTCTATTATGTGCATCCAAGAGTAGCGTCTCGTCGAGAAATGATCATTCAGTACCCGTTCACACCCATCCATGCGACTTTTGAGACTGGGTATCCAAGCGAAAAGGGGATTTCAAGACCGTATCCAAGCAATATACCTCTCAGGTGCCGCTAAAGCATTCTGACCGCCAGCGCTCCTTACGCAAGGCCGCAACCTCACGCATGACTACCTCACGCATGATCCCAAATCACCTCCTTCCCCATCCAATCCTCCACAACTGCGATTACCACCTTTTAGCAACACAACCAACCAAGACCAACCTGAAACATTCCTTTCGGAAAATAAAAGGCAGACAACTCACGTACCTACTCCTGAGTCATCAAATCAGTGTACGTGATATATTGTTCTGGTTGGCAAGGATAGACGTACCCCACGGTTCGCGCCCTGTGATCAAAACGACCTTGTTCTCGTCTTCAGGCATGATTGAGGATCAATAGAGCTCATCTGATCGTTTAAAAGCTACTTGGAATGAACTTCCACCGCGCGATGGGGGTGTTGATAAGCGTCTTTATGCTTAACCTACTCGACCCAAACTCGCGCTGTATTGGCTCGGCGTATCGGGGCCTCCGGCCTCACGATGACAATATCGCTTCATCGGAAAAGAACAATCTTTCTTCAGGTTCTCCATATACTACTTTACTCGTTGTGAGTTTAGCCGCGCCCTTTCGAAACTCGTAGTAAGTCCCTTTCTTTACAAGACCGTGGCGGCAAAGTCACACATGATTCGGTTTACGTAACATCCCTAACTCCGCTCCTTTCGGCCACGTGCACGGGCTCTCTCTCCGACCCGGCCCGGCTTATCTTATTATCGCGCTGAGGCGGCCAAGACCGACGAAATGATGCGAACTGGAAAGCACACCATCTTATCGCGATTGACGATGATTTTGCACATTTCGCTATCTCGGCGCAATCGACCTTCTGCTCTCACTGCTGCGGAATACTGAATGACCCTGATGAGGTGGAGGCAGACTGGTAGAGTAGCTCTTTACGGGAATGGAGCGGAAAGTACAAGAATACAATTATTTTTCGGGTTGGAGCAGTTGTTTCTGCTTTGTCTTTGTGTATAGCTGAAAGGGGCGAGAGTTGATCCGTCATGTGTGCCGACGAAAAGATTACGCCAGTCCCGCGTTCTGGAGGAGGATTTCAGAACGTTGAGCTTGGCGTTCAGAATGAGAAGCACGGATACGATGGCGAGAAGAACCGGTACATCGGGGAGGAACAAGCGCAGGTCGACGATATTCTCAAACACGCGGATCATGAGATCGGGTTGAAGCTTTACATGCAAAGTGGGGAAGTGGACTGGACACCGGAGGACGCCAAAAGGGTGTACGCCAGCTTGTTTCGAGCGGATCTTTACCCAGCTAATCGTGATGATCCGCTCCAGATTACGCAAGATCGATTGGCGGGTCTTACCCGCGTTCTGCGTGACACAAGGCTTGTCCATCCTCGACAAGTCTGGGATCAACTATGGGAACTTGTTTGGGATGAAAGTCAGCCAGCACATCACCACGGCCCAATACGTAAGTTGTCCTTCACCTCTCGTCTGGGGTCTGTCTCACCGCGTTGGATCTCAAGCTGACCAAGTCTGTTTAGAGCTGGTATGCGTCGGCATTTTACATCGCCTATCTCTTTTCCGCTTGGCCGGCTTCGATACTCCTCCAGAAATACCCGACTGGAAAAGTTATGGGAACCGTTTGCTTCTTTTGGGGAATAATCTGTGCCGTGGGTAACAATTCCTTCCTTTGATGTGAAAGAGGTTCGCTGATCGAAGTAGACCATGGCAGCGGTGCATAACTTTGCTGGTGGGTTGGTGAACCGGCTCCTGCTTGGCGTGTTGGAATCAGCCGTTACGTGAGTGATTGCCACTTTGTGCACTGTGTACCCGCTTGAAACCCTCGCTGACATTGTCCAGACCCGGACTCGGCTTGATGACCCCATTTTGGTGGACACTTCGTGAAGTGCCACAGCGCCACGAGATCTGGTACTCCTTCAATGGCGTAGCCGGCATAATTGGCGACCTGATCGCCTACGGGATCGGGCACGTCACCAAATCCGCCGTCCCCAAATGGGCCTTGATCTTCATCATCATCGGTTCACTCACCTCTCTCTGGGGGATCTACCTGCTTCTCTTCCTACCTGATTCACCGGCCAGTGCCAGGTTTCTGACGGAGGATGAGAAGGTCATCGCGATCAAGAGGGTCGCTGGGAATAGGACGGGGACGAAGAATACGGAGTTTAAGAGGGAGCAGGTGGCTGAGGCGTTCAGGGATCCGAAGTGAGTAGGCGTCTCTCTCAACTCAGATCAAGCCGTTGTAGACGTTGATGCTTGGTGCTCCTCGCAGACTGTATCTACTATTCGTTGCAGGTATCGCTGCTCAGATACCCAACGGAGTCGTATCCAACTTTTCCTCCCAAATTCTCTCGGGTTTCGGCTTCACCCAACTCCAGGTCACACATGAGCCCAATCCTGTCTCGATGCGGGATGGTTTGAGCTAACATACCGAGCACTGCTCGACATCCCATCCAATGTTATGCAGATAATCTCGCTCCTGCTCGGTGGATACCTTGCGAGCAGGTTCCGGAACTCTCGGGCGGTCATAATGGTCAGTCACCCTCGACTTTCGGACCGAAAAGTGATGATATTCTTCAGTTCATCGGGAATGCCACATGCATCGTCGCCGCGAGTGCACTCACCTACGCACCGCATCGTGAGACCTGGGGTCGACTCGTCGCGTATTGGTTTACTGCTTTCCAATCCGTTGGGTTTTCGTTGAGTATGGTCATGATTTCTGCCGTGCGCGTCCCTCTTTCCGCCACACTCGTCTTTTCGACTGACAATCTCTGCCTCATACAGAACGTGGGCGGGTATACGAAAAGGCAGACCTTCCAATCCGTTCTCTTCATCGGCTATTGCATAGGCAGTAAGTCGGACATCCCCTCTATCAACCCAAGGAAACCTTGAATTTAACCTCGATCAGACATCGCCGGGCCCCACGTCATCCTCGACTCCGAAGAAGCCGAAGGCTACCCAACGGCGACCAAAGCGATGCTAGCGGGTTACGTGGTCAAGACGGTCATGCACGCCCTCTTGGGGTTCTACATGTTATGGGAGAACAAGAGGAGGGATAGGAAAGCGAGGGAGACTGGGGAAGTATTGAGTCCCGAGGAGATGAGGGCGAACGCGGAGAAGTTGGGGATGGCGGATGTTACAGAGAGGAATAATCCTTATTTCAGGTATGCCCTGTAGCTTTACGAGTACGAATGTAGATACGTCCCGGTAGATTAAATAGATATACGTGATATGGTTGGCTTGACAGCTACACTTTAGAGCCGGTCATTTCTCGCTCTACAACTCGACATTTGAATGGACGCCTCACACCAAACTCGCATGGTGAGGGAGTGAGGCGATCTTGACACTTACTCCAAGCAAAACATGCCTTAAGTAGACCGCGAATGTATGTGACGTATGGTCGTCCCAAGACCTCGGTAACCTCCATAAAAAATTGCTGGCCTCAACAAAAACTTTGAAACTCCTCTTGTTCCCCCCGCCCCGCCCTTTCCCTTCCCCCTTCCCTTTCTTCCTTTTCCAGCCTTTCCACCCCGTCCTCCACCCTTTCCTCTTTCCGCTTTACGCTTCCGCCCTCCTCCCTCAGCCCTAATCTTCCCCCTTCGACACCCACACCCACCCACCTTCCTCCTAGCACCAATCAAAGGCGAACCTGATAAATCGGTTCCGTATACCGATGCTCATCAGACCTCTCATACCCCTTCAACGTCCCCTTCTTCTCCCCTTGTACCCCTTCCCCCTCCAATCCATGCACGTCAGCAAGATACCTCCCAATATCCAACAACAACAACGCGTTCAACCCGAAACTCCCATTCCAACCGTTCTCCGCTTCCCAAGGTGCCCTCTTCCCCATCTCCTCCTCAGATACCCCCTCAGTCAGTCGAGAATCCTTCTCGGGCCTCTTGCAGTACTCAAAGATCTCACAACCGCATGTCTTGCACATGTAATGGATGTTGACTCGTTTGTGGAAGGCGTAATTGAAAACCAGGGAAGGGTGGGGGATATAAGGAGTTTCTTTCGAGATATTTGGGTGGAAGAAGACGTTCCGACGACCACCAGATCTCGCACATCGCATCCAGAGGACCCCGTTCTGCGGGTGTCGTCAGTAAAAAAAAAAGTAATACGATTGTTATGGATGTGTTGAAAGACCTCACCCCGGTACAGATGGAACATGCACAGTCGTCCAGCTTGGCCTCCTTAAGCGGTTTGTCAAGACAGGCGAACTTTATAGCCTGACAATGACATGATCCGACGTAGATCTCGGTGGGGAAATCGATGTCTTCGGCTCGTTTCGTTAGATAATCAGCGGCACCGGGGATGTCGTCGAGAGAGACAGGTTTGTATGATGGTGGACGTTCGATTCCGGAGAAGCTGGTGCGAATTTGGCATGATATCGAAGGTGAGGGGCAAGGGTGACTCACAGTGTTAATGGAACCTTCCACAGGTCAAAATCCGCGTTTCGGAGAGCTCGCAACTATAAAGAAACCATCACTCGTAATAAGCGGCTACGAATACCCGTGTAAGGCAGTCATTCACGTTGTACATCATCGCCTTCGCGTCGGGATCATAAGCCATCCCAAGTATATGGGTCCCACAAGTACCGCAAAACTGTGGATACTTACGATAAGCATCTCTTCCGAAGGACGGGGGTATGAAGTTGGAAGTGCACACCTGATGCCCTGCATTCTTACTACCGAACCTGTACTCCTGTAGACTCTCCTCCCCATCTTTCCCTACACCTCTCACAATCTTAAGCGTACCCTTTGACGCTGACATCCACACGATCCGACGTTTCAAGCAGTGTGAGCAGTCACATACCCCTGCTCGTTCGAAGGGATCTTTGGCCGGTGTGATGAGTTTGAGGACGTGTTTCTGACAGTGGCATGAGATGTAGTACGTTCGTCGTTCGGGGAAGGAAGTGTCCATCGTAGCAAAGGTGCTCAAACGCGGTGTGAAGTGATCAGGTGAGTCAGACGGGAGCGATAGGGATGAAAAGGGGTTTCATTATCACCGGAGCCTTTGGTGGGAACTACATAGCAGATTGGAGACCCCGGACTGTTCCCGCCCGTAATAATCTTAGAGCCTGTTCGGCAACCCTATTGGTCCAGAAACAACCATAATACAACGTGAAATTTCATTGTTCCTTGCCCGATTGGGCATCAAACACCTTGTTCGGCAATAGAGGAAGGTTCCAACGGGTGACAACCAACGCCACCTTGCGCGTCATACATGCTCCCATGACGTTGTCGAAGCTCCAAACAGACATTTGTCCACTATACCTCATACTTTGACATCCTGTTATTCGTCCCACTTGCTGTATTCAGCTCTTTAGCATGCCAAGGGCCAAAAAGACCCAGCTGAGCCTAAGAAGACACCAGCTAAGCCTCGAACCAAGCCTCAAGTTGCATGGAGTAGCGACGATGATAGGATAAAAGTCTGAGGGACGCACGAAGGTAGCCATAATGGGACTCCGAGCGCTTTGAGTCAGCTGAATCTTACAGGGCGGGTAGGGACGCGGATAGTTCGTCCAAGATTGAAGCATTCAGAAAGGTAGCGGACCGGCTTAATGAGAAACCAACGAAAGGGGTGTTGAAGGACGGTGAAGCATGCAGGGATCATTATTACACCTTGAAGAGGTGGTGGGCTGCAATATCAGACTTGGAGGACGCTTCTCGGTTTGGCTGGGCAACCGACATCAATATGGTGGTGGCAGAGGAATATGTTTGGGATGGATATCTAGAGGTGAGCGCTCGAGTTCAGTCTTCGTCCTTTGGGTGGAAGGGTGTCTGAGGCTATCTCATGCTGGAATCATCCTGGAGACTTGTACTTCCTTACATACAGAGTATAAGGCGGCCGTGTTGGGCAGACAGAAGGACAGGCTGAAAGGATCAGCCATTCATAACCTATTAGCGCTGACATGTTGATTTCAGACACACCCCAATGCGAAGATGTGGAGAGACCGCGGTCGGGAACATTACTTGCTATACAAGGAGGTTTTGAAGGGACTCGAGCCACAGGGTCCAAGGTTGTCCGTCCTGGTCAATTAGCAGCGTCTCAGACTCGAGAATCCAAAGGCGGAGACGAGAATGAAGAGTTAGAGCAAGATGAGACTTTGATTGCTTTGGGTGATCCCGATTCTGTAGGTTTAGTTGGTCAAGCTTGAAATAACACCGGATCTCAGTTGCTCAGTGCCATGGCAAGCTTCGGTGCCTGGCAGCCACCCACACCTCGCACCCCACCGCCGACAACGCCTTCTCAGAGAGGTTCAAATACTAGTATCCCCAAAAGGCTTCGCGGAAACAGCCAGGACAGTCTGTTACCGCTTGCTGGTGTCTTGAAAGACAGCAACGATCTGGCAGCAGCCCAAGCCAACCCTGCCATGCATGAATCACCTCGCATAGCCCGTCGACGTCGAGCAATCGAGCTGGTTGCAGCAAATGCCGAATGCCTCGATGGTGAGAAGATTGAGCTAGTAAAGCTGTTCACCAGCGACAGTGACAAGGTGGAGACTTGTCTTTCCCTTGAGAATACAGATTTGGGGACGCGAGTAATGAGGGATTGGGCGTCTGAGAGGTTTTAGCGGGGAATGTGCACGGTGGTTTGGTGTACAAAAGGAGGTATGGGCGCAGTGTGGCAGTATGTCTGATGGTGGACAAGTTCCTGCATTTCTCATGTTCATCCCATATGCCGAGCTAACCTGTATGACTGGTAGGCCACCCACATCTCCTGAGCTACCTTTTCCCGCTCCGCAATCATTCCTTGCTTCTCCTGCTCATCCGTTGTGCTTAGATTGTAATCTTCCTCCTCTTCGTCCGTCGGCTGGACATGACTTTCGGACGGTAGTTGGCCTCTGCGTATGCGCCCATCGCTGGGAAAAAGGATCAGGGATGGCCATGTCAGTATTTGAGTACTCCGGAATTAAGTTGTGTAAAGCGCAAAGTGCCAGGACGACGCCAGACTGAATGTGGATGTCGAAATTGCAGCCTCGGTCAAGAATCTTGAATCTATTCTTCACCACGCCGAGCATGCGCTCAATGACGTTCCTGGCTGATGAATGACGGAGGTTGAATAGCTCTTCTGGGGATTCATGCCTCATATCAATCAACTTGTTCTTACTAGCCTTTTCGTTCGAGTCTGTCTTGAGTGTTTAACGCACTCTACGCACTTCGACATTTGCTTACCATAAACTACAACAGCAAGATGTCGCAGTCTATAGACGAAAACATGGTGAGCATGAAATCCTGCTTTGTCCAGCTCTTCTGCAGCCCACCGCTTCTCCAAATCCTTGTCAAGCAGCACCTTCTCCGCTTCCACCCTTTCAAACGCCTTTGACATCTTCAAGATTGCCGTTGTGGGTGAAATATCGCCTCTCTGAACGCCTCTAACCATCGCCTGGGATGTGGCCTTGTTGGGAGGAGTGATGGGAGTGACGGGAGTGATGCGGGTTTCGGTTGTGGTCTGTCTAGCACGCATAACGGACTCACTCAATGGCCAAAGTCCCGATTTCGCCCAAGCAGACCGAATGATGGGTGAATTTGCCGTGGCAGCCCATGCTCGTTGGAACCACCGGTAGAAGAACGCTTTTGTGACTCTAGAAGCTTCCGAACCGAGCTGGTAATCGTCGATTTG
>JAABUH010003027.1_pt1 | contig 15123 bp, 17 predicted proteins | sample 5559121 | NCBI WGS metagenome assembly JAABUH01 (sample SAMN10711871, study PRJNA513364) | rock metagenome | isolation source: Antarctica rocks | place: Antarctica: Victoria Land, Battleship Promontory nord | collected 2015-12-28
GGCGGCGCGCGCCGGGCGCGAGCGCGGCGCGCGGCTCAGATGCGGCTTGCTGTTCTGCTGTTGCATGCAGGTGCGGCCAGGTTGACGCGCTATTTTAGGGTGTCTGAAGTAGAGGCGCAGAGGTGGTGGCTGTGCCTGCCAGATGTTGCTCGCGGTCCGCTTGGCTGCCAGGGCAGTGGCCCTGGCAGCGAGGCGGGCATCGGGGCATGGCCGCCATGTGCTCCTTGATTGCAAGCTTCGTGTCTGGCGTCTTGCTGTGTGGGCAGGAGGCCCAGGAAGTGGCGGGCAAGGAGACATGGCTGCCATGTCATGTCTGTCTGCTTGATGGATCCTCCATGACCGGCAGCGTAACCCGCCCCTTGTCCTTGGGCACATGCGAATGAGGGCTGCCCCACGAGCGCGGAGACTGTGCGGCCACTTCTGGCATAAGGTCTGCGCGGCACAAATAACAGATCCTGCCCCCCGAAGTAGGACCCGGCTTGAGTGCTGCACTGCCTCGCAGCCAGCGGTGCTGTTTTGGTGCTGGGGCAGGCTGGCACTTGTATGGCTAGTGCGGGTCTGAGCTGTCCACTAGTAACAAGCACTTTCGCACCTGCAGCTCTCCAAGCGTAACAGGTCTCCGCACTCACAATGTCCGGACCATTATTGTGCATCAACCGCTGCAGGCTCGTGCGCGCATGGCGGACTGGCAGGCTCACATGCTCGCACCGCAGTTCGCCACTGTGGAGGAATGTATGTACCCTAGCCCGCGCACCAGCATCTGAAACCATGAGCCAGAGTGCTGCTCATGCCCTTGCAGACCCCACGCCAATGATTCCAGCAGCTTCTTCCGGCAGCCCCTGTGCGCATTGTAGCCGCCCGCGCAAGCCATCACAGCTCCCCAGCACCCCGGGCATCCTCGGGAACCCTTAAATGTAGAGGTGCGTGGCCAGCCTATCCTGCTGCACCCGCTCGTTGTACTGCAGCACTCTGTCCCCTCTCCAACCCGGCACCAGGATTGTCATGGAGCTGAGCCGCCGTCGCCGCCGCCGCCATTGCCACTGCCGCCGCTGCCGCCACATGCATATATGCGCGGACCAGGCCGTTACAGTCCAAGTGCTTGCTGCTGGAGGCCGCAGCCCCCTACGACGTCCGCACGCTACCCCGGGGCTTGATAGGGTGTCACCTGCCGCTGCGCGGACAGCCCCCGAGCGCGCGGCCGCCTGGGCACCGCCCTCGGCTGCTGCAAGCAGGGTGTGGGGTGAGCTAGGGAACCCTACGCCGCGAGCAGGCCCGCGCGGCGCTGCAGGTCCAGGCGGCCGTGTCCGGCGGCCGCAGCAGCCGCGTGGGCGGCGCGGGCCATGCGCAGCGCGTGGCGGCCCGCGTCGCCGGGCTCCAAGCCTGCGCGGAGCGCCCGGCCGCGCGCTGACGCGCGCGCAGGGCCAACAGCATGCACGCTGGGAGGCTGCACATTATCGGCATGTGTTTCGGGCTGTGAAGCGCGGATGCATGCAGGCATACCTGCTGACGTACATGTGGAGCACACCGCGGGAGGCCTCTGTGCTGCAGTGCTCACCAGCGAGGTCACACAGCCCTGCAGACACAAGGCATGTAGCGATTTTGCGCCTGGCTGGCGGCCACTGTCATGCGTGGCAGCGCTTCAACAAGGGGCACCTGTCGGGCGGGGCGTCCAGCCCGGCAGCTCCACCCTGGGCCGGAGGTTGTCGGGCGGCCTGCCGGCGCGCGCGCGCGAGAGCAACCTCGGTCACGTGCGCAGAGGATCTGCCCGCTCTGCGTGCGCCTGCAGGCTTGCCTGCTCCCTACTGTGTCTCAAGAGGCTCACCAGCTCACCGCTCTGGCGGAGGCAGCGCACCACCGGCTGCCGTGCACGCCCCGCTTTGGCCCAGCGACAGGTGCAGCCCACCCTATCCATGTTCTGTGAGTGGCAGGACAGCGAGCAGGTCCCTGTCAGCGCATACATGCTGTGACGCAAGGGGGGCAACCTGAGCGCCCAGCGCGGCTTCTTGTTGGTCGCCAGGCCGCAGGGCACGAAGTCGGGGCAGGCCCTGCCAGGCCGCATGCGTCTCAGCGCCCGGGGCGGTGCTGACGCGCCGGCAACAGCGGCAGCCTCGCTGGTGAGCGCGCCGCAGCCCATGCAGAAACATGTCACAGCAGCACACCATGCACTGGCTCGACGCGCCTGACGGCATGCCAGAGCGCTGATGAGGTTTGGAGAGAGCGGCACCGTCTGCTGTGCATGGGCTCGCCATGCACGCGCGCCGACCCGCGTGATCTGAGTCCGGCGACCGCGCGCGCGGCATAGGGCGGCTTCTCACAGAGCGGACAAGGCTTGCAGCGTCCTTATCGCTTGATCTCCGGTTCTATGTAAGTTGCGGCCTTGTGCCGGTGCCAGAGGAGGCGCAGCGGCGCGCGCACCGCAGCGCGCCCTCGATGCGCGCCAGGTCGCTGATGCGCGCGCCGGCCAGCGCGGGCGCCCAGCGCGCGCACACGCGCTGCAGATCCGCGGCGGTCGCCGCCAGCTTGCCATGCGCGCAGAAGGCGGCCTGGGGCAGCGCGGCGCGCTCGGCCAGCCTCCCGCGCGGGCATGGGGGGGCTGTGCGGGGCGGCCGGCGCAAGCTGTGTGCGCGCTGTCTGACGTGCGCGACGCTGCTGTTGAGCTGAGCGCCTGTGCGGAACACAGTGCGCCGCCGGCCACGACGCACGGCCCAGGTGCCACGCGTCTGCGGGCTGCGGGGCACCGGCAGTGACTGCCTGCATGCCCTCCCGCAGCCATGGCACCGTAGTGCAGGGGCCGGCGGGCCGCGCCCATGCGCACCTCGCCGACTGAGCGCACCCAGGCCGGCGCTCCTCTGAAGCGCTGCAGGCCGGCAGCGCATATGTGCAGAGGGGCGGGGCGCGCGGCGGCGAACGGTGGCGGGCTGCATGTGTGTGCAGGGCATGGGCGCGCCCGCAGCGCTTCAGCGTCCTCCTGCTCTGGCGGCGGGAGGCTGGCGGGTGCTGCGCCGGTGTGCTGCTCTGCGCCGCCCCTGTCGCTGGCGCCGCCGCCCGCGCCAGGGTCGCCGAGACCTGCAGCGGCCCGCAAGATCAGGCGGCAGCCGTGCGCATGCAGGCACAGCCGCGACGAGCGGGTCAGGGCGCGCCTGCGGCCTCAAACAGGGCGGCCCGAAGGCGCGCGCAGCCCATGTCGGACAGGGCGCGCGCGCGCTGCGCGTGCGCGCCCGCCCCGTCGATCCCGCCCGCCGGGCCCGCCCCGGCGCGCGCCACCTTGGGCCGCTTGGCAGCCTTCTGGGCGCCGCCCGCGCCCGCCCCGGCGCGCGAGCGCTTGCCCGCCGCGCCGGCCCCCGCGCCGCGCCCCCGCGGGTGCTCGCCGCGCGGGGCATGCGCCGCCGGCAGCGGGCCGCCTGGTGAGGCCGCCGGCTGCGCGCCCGCGTCGGCGGCTTTCCCGGCCGACCCTGCAGGCTTCCTGTGGTTGGGGCGCGAGAAGAACTGGCGCGCGGGCACCTCCAGCGCGCGCATGTGCGCGCTCGGGTAGCTCTGCACGGCGGCCAGGGCCACGGGCGCGGGCCGGCCCGCGCGCGGGCGCCAGTCGGCGTCGTCCGCCGCCGCCGACGTGGTGGAAGCGCTGCGCGTGTCTGCGATTGGTGCGGGCGAGCCTGCCGCGCCCGGCCAGCGCGCGGCGGCGGCCGGGCGGGGTGCGAGCGCGCCGCCGCCGCCGTCGTCGCTGGCGTCGCCGGCCAGACAGATGCCGGCCTCGTCGAGCGCGCGCTGCCGCGCCGCGCGCGCGCGCCGCTTCAGCTGATCCCGGGCGCATATGCAAGTTGGATGTTGTGCACTTGGGGTCACAGCAGGGTTTCACTCCTGACCAGCCACCCTCTGAGCATGTCCGACAGCGCTCGGCGGAGCATCACTGCTCTGCAGAGCCGGGCGCGCTGATGTGCTTCATCAACGTACACAGCCACACTGCCAGCACGCGCATGCACGAGCTGCTCGAGCTCCACAAGCAGCGGGTAGCAGGGCCCCTTGGCCAAGCAGGGAGGCAGCCTGCGGGGCTGCACCAGCAGGTCGGCGGACGGGCCGCGCGGCAGGTCGTGCGGCGGCGCGGCCGCGGCCGCCTGCGCGTCGGCGGCCAGGCTGGCGAGGTCCGGCGGCGCAGCGGCGCCCGCGCGCCCGGCGCTGCGCTCCAGCCGGGGCGGCAGGCGGCCGGGCTCGGCGCCCAGATCGGGCGCGTGTTCCGCTGTCACGCCCGCAGCCGCGCCTGCGTCGGCCGCAGCACGGGCCGCATGCGCGCGCCAGCCGCGGCCGTAGCCACGCCAGCGTCCGCGCCCGCCCATGGCGCCGCGGCCGGCCGCGCGCCCGCGGCCGCGCGCCTGCGCTGGCAAGCGCCCGGCTGGCAGACCCTGCCGCGCCTGTTGCGCGGCAGCCTGTGCCCCTGCGCCACCTCTGTATACAGGCGTCGTGTGTGCAAGGTGCTCCGCGCATGCGACCAGAGCGGTGCTCTCGCTGCGGCAGGGCTAGCGAGCATGGAGGCTGGACGTTCCTGGCTGTGCGTGCAGCAAAGCAGCAGTGCGCACCATGCTTCACACACAGGCCTGAGCGCCTGACTCTATCCGGCTCAGACACGCGCTGTCGCTGGGAGGCACTGCCAGTGCGCGGCGCCGCCATGCGCGCACCCGTGCGGCAGACGCGTCGGACTCCGCTCCGTCGCCGCCCGCAACCGGCACGCTCTGCGGCAGCAGCAGGGCCGCGCCATGCTCGCCGGCGGCCGCGTGTGCGCGCAGGGCGTCGCGCAGCAGCGCGGCGCCCCAATCCGCGGACGCAGCAGCGCTCGGCCCTGATCCTGACCCCTGCCCCGCGCCGCAGTTGGCCGGCGCACAGCCAACCCCCGGCGTGCCGCTCGAGGCGGCCCCGCCAGGCAGCGCCGGCTGCCAGGGCCAGCGGCCCGGCGGCCAGCCGTGCGCGCTGGGCGCAAGCTGCACAGGCGCGGGCGGAAGGGGCGCCCGGAACAGCGGTCCCGCGTGCGCAAATGCGCGAAAGGCGCTGCCGGGCGCGGCGCCGGCGGCGGGGCTGGCCAGCGGCAGCAGCGGCGGCGGCGGCGGCGGCGCAAGGTCGGGCAGCGGCGACAGCTCCGCCGGCAGCTCGGCGGCCGGCGGCGGCGGCCCCGGCCAGGCCTGCGCGCCTGCGTGCGGGCTCGCGTGCTCCGCCGGCGGCGCCGCCCCGCCCACGGCGCCGGGCGCGGCAGCCGCCGGGCTGCGCCCCGGGGGCCCGAGAGCGCCCTCGGCCCCGCCCCACGACCTGAAGGCCTGCGCCGCGGGGCTCAGGCGCGGCGGCGGCGCCTCGGCCGCGCGCGGCGGCGGCGGCGGCGGCTGCGCGGGAACGACGCGGCCCGCGGCGAGCGGCACGCCGCGGAAGACGAGGCCGGCCGTGTCGACGGCGCGGAACAGGTCGGCCGCCGTCTGCAGCAGCACCGGGCTGGCGAGCGGCTCGGGCGCGGCCGGCGCGGCCGGCGGAGCCTGCGCGAGCTCCGGGCTCGCCAGGGCGGCGGCGTCGGGAGGCGGCGAGCGGCCATGCGACGAGGCCACACCGCCGCTGGCGGCGCCTGCTGCTGGGCGGCCTGCCTGATCGCAAGCGTTGGCCGGCGGCGGGCGGCCCTGCGCTGCAAGCGCGTCGCTGCGCGTAGCGAAGCGTGCGCCTGCGCTGCTGGGGCGCGCGCGACCGAGGGCGGCCCCAGGCCGGTCCTCGTCGCCGCAAGGGGCCTCTGCGCTCAGCCTGTGTGGAGGGCGGGTGGGTCAATCCAAGCGCGCGCTGTGAAGACAGTGGCTGTATGAGCAGCTGGCCATGCACAGAGACTCGCTGGATCTTCATTTTATGCCTGACGCAGTCTCTCTGGCCGACGAATACAATGTCCAAGGCAACAGCTGCGACAAACTGCATGTGGAGTTGTTTGCACGGAGTGGTTGCACACGCCGCTCGCAGGGCCGGCGCAGGGAGACAATTGACCCGTACCCGAGGCCAGTGGACTGGCTCGCTGCGGCTGTGCCGCTCGCAGGGCCACCCGCGGCGGCATCCATCTGCGCAACGAGCACGTTTAGGCACGCAGAGCCCAACGATGCAGTGCCTTTGCTGCACATACCCTTTACTCGTCATCAGTGTATGCTGTGTTGCTTCACCAACAGCTCAGTGGTCCTCACGCGCTCTGCAACTCACCTGACTGGTGGCTGACTCTCGTCGAGTACCTTGCCTATAGCGAGCTGAGCCAGCTGGAGTGAATGGGAGTGAATGACAGGGCTCGCTCGGTGCACACACTGGCGACTTTGAGCGAGATGCAACGCCCTTGACCTATGCGCAGCCCTAGCAAAAACTAATTTCAATGTACGAGCTTGCAGAGCCTGCTGAGCGGTCCACCTCCTTCTGCGGGCGCGATTGGGGCCAGATTGCGCAGGTGAAAGGGAACAGCTGAAGATGCGCGCGCCGCACACGCAGAGGCCCAGCACGCCGGGCATCAAGGCCCCCGCTGTCAAGGGAGCTGGCGCAGGGCTGCAACAACGCCCACAGAAGCCTCTGTGGGCTGGCCAGGCAAGGCGGGCGGGGCGGACGAGGCGGCAGGCACAGCACAGCTGCGCCACGCTCACTACCGAGCGGCCTGCCTCTGCTGACACGGTAAGGCTTACGACACAGCTGCCCCTACCAGAGACTGTTTGTGATGCAGGCAAGGGCTAGGGAGGCAGCCTTGCTTTCTTGACAGTCTAGGTTAGGCGCCTGAGCACGCGGACCCGCACCATCGACCCAGGTACGCTGTGCTGGGCGCCTGACTTGTGGCAGCAACCTCAGATGTGGGTCAGTGCGGGCGGTGCGAGTGTGCCCTTGTCCGTGCGCCCTTAACACGCGCCCGGCACAATATGCCAGGATGCTCTCGGCACGTGCACCTGACTTGACCGGCGCCACCCCAGAGAGCAAGCAGCATGGCGTGCTGTGCTCCAGGAAGCCTCGGCGCTCTGGATTACAGCAGCAGCGCAGGCATCACTGGCCATGTGCAGGGAGCTTCTTGCTTATAGACCTGATGCAACCAGCGCCGCACCGCAGAGCAAGGAGAATGGCTTGCCGCCCGCCGAGGACCTGCCTCTGTACACCAGCAGCAGCAGCCGCGGCACGGGCAAGCCGCGCGTGGTGGTGCTGGGCAGCGGCTGGGGCGCCATGTCCTTCCTCAAGTCGCTGCCGCGCAACGTTGCGTGCGCCCCGCCTCGCTCGCGGCCGCGCTGGCCGCAACGCCGCGTGTGGCTAGGCAATAAACTGATGGGCCCGGGTTTTGGCCGCGCTGAAGACACGCCTGGTCTGTGCCTAGCTCGCCTGCCTGGGTGTCTGCCCGGGCAGGCATCGAGCCTGTGTGGCGTTCTGTGGCCGCCTCGTGCGGTGCATGGGCGTGGGCGCTGCAGCCGCGCTGGTGCCCCGGTGACGTGCAGAGCAGCACGGGGACAGCTCACGCCGCGGCGCGGCGCGTGCAGGGACTCGATCGACCTGGCGATCATCTCGCCGCGCAACTATTTTCTGTACACGTGCGCTCCCGGCCCTGCCTCTCTGCATTGCCATTTTCACGTTGCCCAGCAGAATCTGACGATATCGCACAAAGTGCCTTTTGACTGCACACACAGAAGTCTTTCTGACAGCCAGGTACGTGCGGGCCTGTGAAGGCACTCATAGCGCTGGTGCTATGTGCTGGGCGTCAGCCAGCGTGTATGTGGTACGTAATGCGTGCTCACTTCCTGTCGCCATTTGCGCCGTTCACTCGCACGTCTGTGCTGCTGCGCACAGGCCGCTGCTGCCAGCCGTAGCTACCGGCACGGTGGAGGAGCGGTCCATCGTGGAGCCCGTGCGCCGCGTGCTCAAGCAGAAGGTGCGGTCACGCCAGCTGTTGCGTCGCTTACAATCCGTAGGACATGGGGTTGACTTGTGTGTGCTATGTGTGTGGTAGAGCGGGTCACACAGTTACATCCTACAGGAGTTGTTGGCTAAGTCGCGACTTTGTTCTTAGCCGTTGTATTGCTATAAGCAATGATCATGTGAACAGGGTTCGTATGGGACGTCTGCCATGATCAATTTGAGGGTGCTTGTCTCAGGGATGTCACACAGAGATGGGGATCAGTCACTGGCTATGGCAGCTTGCTCAACTCTCACGCAGCAAAGCGCTGGAGGCACCTACCAAGGCGCGGCGCTCGGCGCAGGGCAAGTACTTTGAAGCGGTGTGCCACGACATCGACCCGGAGGCGCGCACGCTCGTGGCCGGCTTCCCGCCGGAGGCGGGCCTCGACGAGGCGCGCTTCCGGGTCCCGTACGACATGCTGATCCTGGGTGCGGCCCTGCGCGGCGCGCGCACGCGCCCGGCGCGCCCGCATGCCGCCCGGGGGCCCATGCACTGTGCGCCAGGCTGTCCCGGGTCGGGCGCATCTTAGTCGCCGAACAGCGGCGAGCGGGCGGGGCACGGGCTGGGACGGGGCACGCAAGTGAGGTTGAGCGGTGGGGGCATGTGAGTGGATCGGGGGCGGCGCGAGCGGAGCGCGGCCGCGGGCTGCGAAGCCTGAGCAGCGCCGCATCGCCGTGAGAGGTGCAGGTTCAGCAGCAGCCCTGACCCTAACCCTACTCGCGCGCGCAGCGGTGGGCTCGAGCAACAACACGTTCGGCATCAAGGGCGTGGAGGACCACTGCTTCTTCTTCCGCAGCATCACCAACGCCAGCGAGCTGCGCCGGCGCGTCTCCGAGTGCTTCGAGCGCGCCGCGCTGCCGCAGGCCACGCCCGAGGCGCGCGGCCGCGCTGCGTGCTGTTCACAGCATGGCGGAAAGGCACAGCCTTGCCTCACGATTCCGCTCGTTGACCAGTGCAAACGCGGTCAGCGCCCAAGTGCCACATGTCTGTCGTGCCATATGAAGTGCGGCAGCTCCAGGCACAGCCGTCATGGCACCCGCAAACGCCTTGCGCCGGTCCATGATCCTGGTTGTGACCTCATGGGACCGCGCCCTTTCCACAGCGCGCTGCCGGGTTTCTGCTCACCCGGATGGTGCAGCAAAAGATACTCTCTTCTCTTCTGCGCGCCTCATCTCGACCGAGATGAGGCGCAGCGAAGAAAGATATTCTGTGCTGCACCACCCGCACAAGCCAAAGCCGCGCGCCAGCGCTGTGGACAGGGCGCGTCCACATGAGGTCGCGGCCAGGATCATGATCGGCGGCGCAAGGCATTCACGGTTGCCAGGCCGGCCGTACCTGGAGCGGGCACTGCTAGCTGAGGTGTAGCTGAAGCGCCCTGGCGTGGCTGCGGGCACGCTCGATTGCCTTCTGCTGGCGCGGCCGCGCAGGAGCGGCAGAAGCTGCTGTCCTTTGTCGTGGTGGGCGGCGGCCCGACCGGCGTGGAGGTGGCTGCCGAGCTACACGACATGGTCCGGGACGACCTCGTAAAGGTGCGCGGCGCGGCTCGCTGCGTGTCGATTAGGGCAGCGGCTGGACTGCACGCACGCAGGAAGGGCACCGCCGTCCCCTCCGCGCCGCCTGCCGCGCACTGCATGTTCACGCATCACTTGACGTAACCCTCACCCTACCCCCATGCTTCATGCGGCCGCGGCCGCGCCGCGCAGGTGTACCCGGAGCTCGTGCGGGACGTGCGCATCCGCGTGATAGAGCTGCAGGATCATGTGCTGTCGACGTACGACCGCGCCATCTCCGACTACACCGCCAGCGAGTTCTCGCGGCGCGCGCCGCACCGCGCCTGAACAGTCTCAGCCTGCGCGCGGGAGCCCATCTGAGCATCCAGCCTCCCCTGAACCGGTTCAGGGCCCGGCGGTGGTGGGTCGCCGGCGGTGGTGGCTCGACCCTGAACAGGTTCATGGTCACGCTAGCGGAGCTGGCACTGCCGCATGGGCGCCCCGCAGCCGCGTGCACGTTTCAAGGGTGTGCGCCGGTCTTGACAAGCACATGGCGCCGCCGGGGGGCAGGGGCGGCATCGAGCTGGTGCTGAACAGCCGCGTGGCCGCGGTACGCAAGGGCGAGGTGGACGTGTTCAGCACGGCCACGGGCAGCACGGAGGTCATCCCCTTCGGCGCGTGCGTCTGGTCCACCGGCGTCGCGATGCACCCGCTGGTCAAGAAGCTGCAGGCGCGCCGCGCGGCCGCGCCGCCCCCCGCGCCAAATCAACACGCATGTGCCTCGCTGCCCAATGTGTTTCAGCACACGCGCAGAGGAGTGCTCTCGCGCTGCTGTCTCCTGAAGCTGCAGGCGTGCCGCGCGGCCGCCGCCGCGCCATCCCAGCGCCCGAGGCGTATGTGCCGGGCTGCCCGATGTTTCAGCGCGTGCGCGGAAGAGACTATGCTCCTATCGCGCTGCTGTCAGGTGCCTGGTGCTGATGCGCTCGGGGTCGTCCTGGGGGTGGCCGCCTGTGTGGCGCCATCCCGTGCTCCCCAACAACGCCCAGGTAACACCATCAGGGAGCATGGCGCGCCATTCAGCTGGGTGAGTGGCTGGGGTGCAAAGCCCGCGGGCGCCGCGGCTGCCACACATGGCCGCGCGCGCGCGGGCAGGGCAAGCTGTCGGGGCAGACGCACTTCCGCTCCATCGTGACCGACGAGTTCCTGCGCGTCATCGGCAGCCACGGCAGCATCTTCTCCATCGGCGATGCGGCCACGATCGAGCAGGCGCGCCGCCCCCCTTGCCACGCGCCCACCTAGCGTTGCTCGGCGATGCGGCCACGATCGAGCAGGCGTGCTGAACCCCTTGTCGCACGCCTGGCCGCCTCCCGCGCTGCTCTGAGCGGGCTTGGAAAGGGCGTGCGGTGCAGCCTCGCAGCCTGCATAGTTGTGGTCACGGCGCGTGGCGCCCCCGCCGCAGCAGACGCCGCATGCGCAGCGCGTCCCCGAGCCTGTGCACAGCCGTGCTCTGCTTGGCACTTGCGCAGTCGAGGTACAGCTGGTGCTCACGCCAGTACTTCATCCTGACCGGGCACCTGGGGATCACGGACAAGAGGGCGGCGGCGGGCGGCAGGGTATAGGGTAAGGCAACCCTACCCTACCCTATCCTGGCGGCCGTGCGCAGGGTAAGGCGCTGGCCAAGGCCAAGGACCTGTTCTGGGACGCGGACAAGGACGGCAACGGCGTGCTGTCGCTGGGCGAGCTGCGCGACATGCTGCGCGAGCACAGCCGCGAGTACAGCCACTTTGCCGAGCACGCGCGCTTCCTGGACGGGTGCGGCGCCCGCGCGCGCGCCCGTGCGCCTGTCCCGCTGCCCCTGTGACCGTCCGACGGCCTCTGCTGCGCATGGGTGTGCCTGCCGGCCCGGCTGTGCGCCTCTGCAGCAGCGCGGAGATTCAGCAGCGCCCCACTGCGAGGCGGGCGGCTGACAGCCGCCCGGCGCGGCCCGCAGCAAGTACGGCGCGAGCCGCTGGGGCGGCATGGTCGCATCGGCGGTGAGCCGCGGCAAGAAGCCCGTGGATGCGGCGGTCGGCGAGCTGGACGAGCACACCGCGCTGGAGGAGGGCCAATTCCGCGAGCTGCTGGAGAAGATTGACCGCGGCCTGCGCGCGCTGCCGGCCACCGCGCAGGCGCGCCGCTGGGCCGCTGACAGACACGCCGGGCGTTTCAACCGCGTTGCTTGCATGGGCGCCGGCGCCCGTTTCGGGCAGCTGTGGTTTTTTGGGGCAGCTGTACTTCTGGAGGCTGTGCGAAGCAAACGCGTACATGCGCGGCCAGGCTATGGGCAGGGTTTGAGGCTGCTGGGAACGCGCCGGCCGCCCGCACCCGCTCGCAAGGGCAGGTCCCGCCTGAGCCTAGGGTTGGGTCGCCGCGCAGAGGTTAGGGTTGAGTCGCCGTGCGAATATCAGGGTTAGGTCCCGCGCGCGCAGGTTGCCAAACAGCAGGGCGAGTTCCTGGCGGCGCTGCTGGGCAAGGGCGCCGTGCGGTCGGGCGACGCGCTGCCGGCGGGCGTCAAGCCGTTCAAGTACAGCCACAAGGGCAGCCTGGCCTACGTGGGCTCCGACAAGGCCGTCATGGACGTGCCGGCCGTGGGGCCCATCTTTGGCTGGGGCGCGGGTGCGCCCGGCCGGCCCCCGCCGCGTGCCTGCTGCCGCATGGCGGGCCCGGCCGCAGGCAGGCCACCGGTGCGCTGCCTGCTATGTGTGCACGCTGGCTGCAGCATGGATGGGCGGGTACAAGCGCAGCGCGGGTGCTACTACGTGCGCAGCGCGGGTGCTGCTTTTGCAATGGCAAGGATGTGGGGACCTGGTGTGTGCCGCTGCGGCTTGGGTGAGGCGTCGCGCATTGATCGCAGCCCAGAACATTAAGTTCCGCGCAAGCCGCTGAACACGGTGCTGACTGGGGCTTGCCTCTCTACAGCACTACACCACTCTCTGGGAGTGAACAGATGAAATACACATTGCCCGTGCCGCTGCGCTGCCGTGCAGCGCAAGCCAAACCCGCGCCGCGCGCAGGGCTGATGTGGAAGGGCTTTGAGACGTACAGCCAGATCAGCTTCAGGAACATCTTCCTGGTCAGCCTGGACTGGATCCGCACCAAGATCTTCGGCCGCGACATCTCCCGCGTGTAATCATGTGTATCTGCTGTGTGAGCTCTTGAGCATGTCATTGTTTGATTGCACCATGTGTTGCATGCAGCGCAGCCCTGTAGCCAGCACTGTGCTTTTGCTGCTTGCATCTGGAGCGCATTGATTGTCAGACGCGCGCACCTAGGACTAGGCGTCGCAGGTAGTGATTTCTGTATGGTCTGTTGCCAGGCACCCTAGGCATGTTTGTGACCCCCATGACTCTCGTCGCTGCAATGGCAGCATGCCCGCGGCGCGCCATGCGCCCTGCAGGCGCCTGTCGTGAGGATGATGGACCTCGAGAGGAGAATAGCTCGGTCGTGATCCAAGTGTGCTGTGCAGAATTGTGCCACTGAGTGCTGACAAAGCCTGCTTTGGCGAGGGCAAGGCAGTATACCGGCTCGGCGAGCATGTAATACCGAGCCTGTTGACACGGTTCGCGTTTCCGCACTGCATTGCCTTCCGAACCTGGGCCCTCTAGCCTCGCTCACAACAACGACGAAATGACATGGGCCGACGCGCCCAGACTACCCCTGGCTAGCCTGCTGCCTACCCCCTCCAGCGCAATTGAAGCTGTCGCGCCCATCCCAATTTGCATCCAAGCGCGCAGGCCGCGGCTGAGGCCGCAGCAGCACCGTGCGGCCGCTCCCGTTCGGTCACTTGCAGCCACGCACGCGCGGCCCGGCCCACACTCGGGCGCATAACCTTGGACCGGCATGCTGAAGCCGAGCACAACAGCCCTGCCCCCCAGCGGCCCCGCTTGCACACCAGTCGCCCGCATGGCAGCCGGCAGCGCACGCACCCGCGCACGCGCTGCTCAGTAGCCGCCCTGCAGGTCCTTCATGAACGTCTGTGCCATGGACGTCAGCTTGCGCGAGGCCGCGCCCGCGATGCTCTTCACCTGCGCCAGGTCCTGGCGCGCCTGCACACGCCGCGCACGCACGGAGTCAGGCGGGCGGGGTCGCAGGCCTGGAACCGCGCCCCGCCAGCGGAGCCGGCAGCCAGGCCAGGCCGCAGTGCCTGCCATCACTCTGCTAACAGCACGGTGGTGACACGTCCGTCCCAGGTGCTGCGCGTGGAGAAGATGTGGCGCTTGTGGCCATCACAATGACCATCCTCTCACATGCTGCCCGCCCGGAGCGCCAGCGTTCACATGCAGACGCAGGCGCAATGCGCTCTGTCGCAGCCCGAGCTGCGGCGGCGGGCCGCCCGGGCGCGCGCCTGGAAGGTGAGCTTGTTCATGAGGTCGTTGGCGGACATGTCAAAGTCCGACGACCCGCCGCCGCCGCCGCCGCCGCCGCCGCCGCCGCCGCCGCCGCCGCCCGGGCGCGCCTCGTCGTCGCCGTAGTAGTCCGCGCTCGAGATTGCGCTCGCGCCCTGGAAGCGCCCCAGCCGCGCCTGCGCGCGCCCGTACCCGCCCGTCGGCGAGCGCGCTTGCCGTGACACGCCGGCGGCTGGTGCGCTGGACGCGGCATGCTAGCGCACGCGCCGCGCGTGGCCTCCCATCCGCCGTTTCCCAGCCCTGCATTTGCCCGGCACAAGACCACACCAGCTTGCGTCCAGCACCAAGTCGTCGCAGAGGTGGCAGTGTACGCCGCCCCCGACGCACCGTAGCCACGCTATCCCGCAACCAGTGTGTTTTAGCCTTTGCTGCAAAGGCAAAATAATGTGCCCGTGACGCGCTGCTGCCAAGGGCGCGCGGCCGCCCCTGCGCGCGCCTGGCTCTCGTAGTCGTTGCCGGCGGCCGCGTCGTACTGGAACTGCGCGCTGGAGATGGACTTGGCGTTGCCGAAGCGCGCGCGCGCGGCGGTGTCCTCCGCCGAGGGCGCCGCCGCCTTGGCCGCCGCGCCGCCCCTGGCCCCGCGGGCTGCGCCGTCAGCGGCGGGCGCGGGGCGGCTGCCACACTTGCCAGCGCCTATCTGCCGCGCATGCTGCCAAGACGCCCTGGTGCCGCAACGCGCCAGGCCACACACAACTGCTCAGGGCCTGCTCTAGGCCTGCTTGTTGGAGGACACGCAGTGGCGCAGTCTGCTCGCTCTGGCCGAACACGCTGTCCGCCGCTCCCTGTCTGGCGCGGCATGGGCCGCGACGCTGCCCCACATCAGGGCCGGCATAACAGCGGTACACTTGGTGCAGCCAGCCCCGCGCGCTCTCCGCTCGCCCGCGGCCTCTTCGCACACCCCAGCTGCCCGCACGGGCGACCGGCCACAAGCTCTGATGACAATCGAGCAGGCCGGGCAGGAGGACTGCACCTTTCGGCACGCCACGTCCTCTGCAGAGCAATATCGATCACCCCGGGTGGCACGCTACAACTTCACATCCCACACCAACCCTGCCCGTCGCCCGTGCGCCAGCCGCCGCACCGGCTGCCGGCCCGCCCCGCAACGGGCGCCGCAAACGGGTCGTCCAGGCCCGGCAGCGACACGTGGCCGTCCTTGCCGCGGCGCACGCCCGGCGCCTTGGCCGCCGTCTCATCCTTGGTCAGCGCCTCGTACGCAAAGCGCGAGCTGGGCGTCGCCATGCCGGCCGCCTCGGGGTCGCCCTGTGCATGTCCC